>Ga0180437_10000227_pt1 | contig 114916 bp, 105 predicted proteins | sample SS_ome_4_FD_132410 | JGI IMG/M metagenome (GOLD analysis project Ga0180437, IMG submission 132410) | Hypersaline lake sediment archaeal communities from the Salton Sea, California, USA - SS_3_D_1 metaG | ecosystem: Environmental > Aquatic > Non-marine Saline and Alkaline > Hypersaline >...
CTGGAGCTTGTTCAAAGAAGGGCTACAATTTTTTGTTGAAGTTGTTCACACAGGTGGCGTGTGCCAGGAACTTGTCTTTGCTCCTGACACACGCTTCACCTGAAAAGGTGTCCTCCCCTCAACTTTAAGGGGGAGGAGGGCCCGCGTAGCGGGGGTGGGGGTGGGTCTCGGCAAGCGAGTGCCCCATACGCATCTAGAAAACGCAACCCACACGAAGCGTTACAGTCCTGACCGTAGCCGAAGGAGCGCAGCGTGACGGTGTCCCTACCCAGCCGGGTTCGCTCTCTACGCCAGCCCCTCCTGGCCCTCATCCTGCTCGCCTACGCCGTCATCGCCACCCTCTACGCCATCTACACCCCGCCCTGGCAGGTGCCCGACGAACCCGCCCACTACAACTACGTCGCCCAGATCGTGACTGACGGCTGCTGCCCGGTCATCGCCCCCGGCGACTACGACCAGGCGGTTCTCAGCCAACTGACCGGCGCGGGCTTCCCCCCTGACGCCGACCTCTCCCCCATCGAGTACGAAGACCACCAGCCGCCGCTCTACTACCTGCTGGCGACGCCCCTCTTCGCCCTGACCGGCGGGGACCTGACCGCCCTGCGCCTCTTCTCGGCGGCGCTGGGCGCGGGCGTCGTCCTCCTCACCTATCTGGTCATCGCCCGCCTGCTGCCCACCCGGCCCGAACTCGCCCTCGCCAGCGCGGCCTTCGTCGCCTTCGTCCCCCAACACGTCGCCATGATGGCCGGTGTCAACAACGACAGCCTCGCCGAGTTGGTCCTCGGCCTCAACATGCTCGCCCTCGTCACCTACCTCGGCAACCCGCCCCCACAGGACATTCGCGACAGGACACGTTTGGGGAAGTGGTTTGAACGTCCCCCCTTTGAGGGGGGACCGCTCCGGCGTGCCGGAGCGAGGGGGGTGGGAGTTCCAAACGCGCTCGATTCCAACCAATCCGCGAGAACTGTCCTGTCCCAAGCGCAGGACGCCCGGCCCCGGCCAGACGTGCATCCCGCCCTGCTGGGCCTGCTGGCCGGACTCGCCTTCCTCACCAAGGCCACCATCACCGCCATCGCTCCCTTACTCGTCGCCCTCGCCATCTTCCTGCGCAGGCGGCGCGAGGGGCGCTCGTGGGGGTGGTTTCTCCGGCAGGCCGCGTGGTCGGGCGGCGTGGCGATTCTGCTGGGGGCGGTCTGGTGGGTCCGCGACGTGACCGTCTACGGCTGGCCGGACCTCTTCGGTCTGGCGACTCACGACCGCATCGCCACCGCAGGCGGCCAGCTCCGCACCGCCGACCTGATCGCCGAGGTGGGCCCCGGAGCCTACCTGCGCCAGTTCGCCACCACCACCTACCACAGCTTTTGGGGCCAGTTCGGCTGGATGGGTGTGCCCATGCCCCCCCGCACCTATCTGGTAATCGGCCTGTTTTCCCTGTGGGATATTGTGGGATTCTGTGGGTTATTATTTGCGTTTAGAAACCGTTTGCGTTTGGTTGGGGCGGCGCAGGACGCCCTCTGGCTCCTCGCGGCCCTAATCGCCCTCACCGTTGTGGGATTTATCGGCTACAATGCCAGCTTCGTCCAGTTCCAGGGCCGCTACCTCTTCCCCGCGCTGCCCGCCCTTGGCCTGATCGTCGCCCTCGGCGTTCTCGGCTGGAGCCTGCTCCTGTCCGAGCGCTGGCCCATCCTGCGCTGGAGTCCCCTCGCCCTGATGGGCCTCCTGGCCCTGCTCGACCTGTGGGCCTTGTTCCGCTACATCGTCCCCAACCTGTCCTAGAGGAGAACCCCGTGTCCCAAATCACCCCCGGCCTACACGGCGAACGCACCCTCACCGTCACCGCCGACCAGACCGCCAAGCACCTCGGCAGCGGCGGCGTCGACGTCTTCGCCACCCCGGCCATGATCGCCCTGATGGAACGCACCTCGTTGAGCATCATCGACCCCCTGCTCGACCAAGGCTACATGAGCGTCGGCATCGAAATCCACGTCCGGCACCTCAGAGCCACCCCCATGGGTCAGCAAGTCCGCGCCCGCGCCGAAGTCACCGAGGTAGACGGCACCCGCGTCACCTTCAAAGTCGAAGCCTGGGACGAAACGCAGAAAATCGGCGAGGGCACGCACAAGCGAGCCATCGTCGAGCTGGCCCGCTTCGAAGCCGGTCTCCAGAGATAAGCGACCTACCAAAGACCTCCAACAATGCCTGCCTGTAGGGGCACAGCAGCGCGAAGCCTGCCGCCTGTCCTGAGCGGAGCGTGAGGGCGCGTAGCGCCCGGACGGTCACCCTCCCTCTTTAAGGGGGAGGGTCCGCGAACTATAGTCCAGCGCTAGCGGGGGCGGGGGTGGGGGTGGGCCCTGGCGAATGAAACGCGCCGGATGCGTCCAAATGTCACAACTCACACCAGACGTTATAGTCCCGAGCGAAGCGAGTGGGGCGTAGCGTGATTGTAATCCAGCGCTAGCTGGGCGTTCGCCCCTCATCTAGGCCCTCCCCAAATAACAAAAGGGCGGGCCGTGCGAGGCAGCCCCCCCTTCGAGAAAGAGTGTTATCGAGCCGGTTAGCTGAGTTCCCGCGCCAGCATCATCTCCAGCTTATCCAGCTCAACCGGCTTGACCAGATAACCCGACGCCCCTGCCTCCTTGGCCGCTTCGATCACTGTCGGATCATCCTCCGCCGTGATGATGATGACCGGCGTCTCGCGTACCATCGGGTCGCGCTTGATATAACGGCACACCTCCAGCCCATTCACCCCCGGCATATTCAAGTCGAGCAAAATCAAGTTGGGGATGCTGCGCTGGATGCTTTCGATCGCCTTGCGGGGGCTGAGGACAACCTGGGTGTCATGTCCCAAAAGCGAGACCATGCTTGCCAGGGTCTCGGCAGTCATCGGATTGTCCTCCACCACCAAAACGTGAGACATAACGGTTCCCTTACGCACTGACGTCGCCACTCATAAAAGTCATTCTAGCACGATTATAAATCAAACCGGGCCACTCGGGCCTCTTTCCCTGCCAATTGTAACATTTTCGTGATGAACTAACCGCTTACTATCCAACGACCTGTCGTCCATTCCAGAGATTCACCAAAAGCAGATGAATAAATCCGTGTTAGCCGAAGGCTATCCGTGTCCAATTCCTATGTTTCAACCCCCCACCCGCCGCAAAACCTCCAGCGTCTCCTTCGCCGTCCGTTCCCAGCTAAACCGTCGCGCCTGGGCCAACCCCTTCCGCCGCAAGTCCTCGGCCAACTCCTCCTGCACCAGCACCGCCAGGATAGCCCCCGCCATCTTGCGCGCGTCGTCGGGCGGCACCAGATACCCCCCGTCGCCCACCACCTCCGGCACCGACGCCGCCTCGGCAGCCACCACCGGCGTCCCGCAGGCCATCGCCTCCAACGGCGGCAGCCCAAACCCCTCGTACCGCGACGGATACACGAAGCAAGCCGCCCCCCGGTACAGCGAAGGCTTATCCGCTTCCGCCACCTCCCCGGTGAGCAGCACCTCGCGACCCTCCACCAGCCCGTAACGTTTCAGCATCCCCCGCACGTCCGGGAACCGCGCCGACCCGCGTTCCGGCATCCGGCCCGCCAGCGCCAGGGGGAAATAGTCGCCCACCCCGTCTAGCACGAACGTGTAAGCCCGCAGCAGCGTGTCCAGGTTCTTGCGCGCGTCAAACCCGCCCAGGTACAACACGTACCACTCCCCCAGCCCATACTTCTCCCGCACGCCCTTCTCGATAGCCTGGTCGACCGGCGAGCCGCCCCCGCGCGCCGCATACTCCGGCCCGGCGGCCAGGTAAACCGTCCGCACCCGCTCGCCTGCGATCCCCAGGTGGTGGATGATATCCGCCCGCGATGCTTCCGAGTCCGTCAGCACCCCCGCCGCGCCCCTGGCCGCAGCCGCCACCAGTCCCGTGTACAGCCGCGCCAGCGCCCCCCCGCGATACGCCGGGAGGAGCAGCGGGATCAAATCGTGAATCGTCACCACCAACGGGAGCGGGCTGCGCAGCGGACCGCCCCAGTACGGCACGTGCGCCACGTCCGCGCCCAGGCGGGCGCACGCGCGCGGAAAACCCACCTGCTCGAACCACACCTTGGCCAGGTGTCCGCCCAGCCCGCCGGGCATCGAAACCCGCTCCAGGTGCGTGCCCGGCGGCGCGTTGAGCGCCATCCCCTCCGGCACCACCAGCGCCAGGCGGGGCCGGTCCGCAAGCGCCAGCAGCGCCTCCACCAGCCGCCGCGCGTACTGGCCGCTGCCCGTGTGAGGCCGGTCCAGGAACCAGCCGTTCATCGCAATGTGCATCTACGTTCGCCGGGATCAGAAACGCCGAGGGGCAGGACTCACGAAGCGCGCGGAATCCCTATCCGCGCCCTCCGCACATTTCCGCAAACATCCACCGGAAAATCAGGTCACCGCAATCGACACACGAGTATCCGCCCATTATGTGCCTCTCAAGCTGACTGCTGGCAGCTGGCAGCTGACTGCGGTCTGCGCGTCACAGGTTTGTGAAGGCGCTCAACAGCGCCGCCAGCACCACCACCGCCCCCAGCGTCATGCGCATCGCAGCCGCCTGCTGAGCCACCTTGCCCCGCCGCTTGCCGGTCAACCACTCGTCCACCGGCCCGCGAACGGGGGGAAAGGCCGTCAGCAGGATCATCAGGCCGACGATGATCGGGCCTGCGCGCGGCGAGACCAGCGCGCTCGACAGCAGCAGCACCGCCGCCACCAGGATAGCCCCCTGCATCGCCCGTGCGGCCACAGGCTCCTTCAGCATCGGCGGGCGCTCTGCGGGCGTCTTCTTTCGTCGCGTCGACTTCCGCTTCGTTGACTTGGCGCGCGTACTACGTGTCCTTTTGGTAGCCATGAGGATGCATCCTGTGCCAGGCCCAGGCCGAGGCCACCATCTCTCGTAAATCAACATAACGTGGCCTCCAGCCAAGTTCGTCGTTGATCTTCTCAGCGCTTGCCACCAGGATCGTGGCGTCGCCGGGGCGGCGTTCGGTTTCGATCACCGGGATATCGTGGCCCGTCACCTCCCGCGCCACCTCGATCACCTCCCGGTTGCTGTGCCCCTGCCCTGTTCCCAGGTTATAGACCATAACGTCCCGTTCGTCCAGCGCGTCGAGCGCCATCACGTGCGCCGAGCCCAAATCCTGGATGTGAATGTAGTCGCGGATGCATGTTCCATCCGGCGTGTCGTAATCCGTGCCGAACAGCGAGAGCGACTCTCGCAGACCCAGCGGCACTTGCAGCGTCAGCGGGATCAGGTGCGTTTCCGGCTGGTGAGCCTCCCCGCGCAGCGCCGCGCCGCTGCCGTCCAGCATCGCCCCGCAGGCGTTAAAATAGCGCAGCGCGCAAAACCGCAGCCCGTGGATCTGGTTGAACCAGTGTAGCATCCGCTCGATCATCAGCTTCGTTTCGCCGTAAGCGTTCGTCGGCCCCAGCGGCGACTCCTCGTGCAGCCGGGCGGAGCTGCTGGCGTACACGGCGGCAGTCGAAGAAAACACGATGCGCTCGACCTCGTGTGCCGTCATCGCCTCCAACAGCGTCAGCGAGTTCACCACGTTATTGCGGAAATAACGGGCCGGGTCCTGCATCGACTCGCCCGCCTCGATGAACGCCGCGAAATGCACCACCGCGTCGATCCCCTGCTCAGAGAAGACCCGGTCCAGCGCCGCCGCGTCCCCCACGTCGCCCGGCACAAACTCAGCCTCGGCGGGCACCGCCTCCCGGTAGCCGCGCACCAGGCTGTCGTACACCACCACCTCGTGCCCGGCCTCCAACAGCAAAGCGCTCGTCGTCGAGCCGATGTAGCCCGCGCCGCCCGTTACCAGAACCTTCAAGCCAGAACCTCCTGGTGGGGTGCCAATCTCATGCCGCAGGGAGAGTATCTACGGGCGAGTAATCTGTCGCCTTTAACAAGGAAATGGTTTGAATGATGCCCAACTCCTTGTCCCTCCTTGAGGGGGGACCGCTCCGGCTTGCCGGAGCGAGGGGGGTGGGCCGAACACATCCAAACAACACATCTCTCCCAAAACGTTTGTGCGCAGCCTCCCGCCTGCCCTTAGCCATGCGGTCATTAGCCACTTCCCACAGCAGGCGAGGCGAGGTAGCCGTCCAGCATCGCCAGACACCGCTGGTGGGCCGCCTGCCGGAACCTCTCCAGCGTGCCGGGGGGCACCACCGAAAACACCTCTCGCGCCATCGCCTCTTCGGAGCAGACCACCGCGTAAAGCGCGTCGCCGTTGCTGCCCATCAACGCCGCGAACATCTGCGCCGTCTGCCGTCCGGCGTCGGCCAACGCGTGCTCAAGCACCCGCTCCCGCCAGAACACCAGATCGGCGTCGCTGGCGAAGGGCAGCCACCCGTCCGGCTGGGCGGCCCGCAGCGCGTCCACCTGAGCCTCAGGCAGGCGTTTGCCGCCCCACTCGGCCAGATACGTCATCAACAGGCTGTAGAGCCGGAAGTTAGGATGGTCGCTGCCCCAGGGCCTATCCTCGCGGTAGATATAGGGCATCACCACCAATTCCAGCCACGACTCGTCCATGATCAGGTGCGTCATGTAGCCCCCCACGAAAGCGGCCTGCGCTTCCGGCAAGGCGTTAGCGTCGGCCAGCGCCGGGTGCTGCTCCAGCAACCTCTGGCTGGCAGGCGCTCCCTGGGAGAGGGGGATGTCGAAAAAGTGGGTTTCCTCGCGTGTCAGGCGGCTCACCACGCGCACGTCCGGGCTGATCGTGCCCAGCAGGAACGCCCCGCGTGGCTCGCCGGAGGCCAGTCGCGGCCTGACGGCGAGCGCCGGGTCGTCCAACAAATCGGTGGCGGCCGCCAGGTGCGCTGACGCAGTGGGCATGCGCCGATTCTACCGTAGACCAAACCCTCCCACAACCCGCCCGCTCTAAAAGGGCCAATTGATGGTGGAAACACCTCCCGCAACAACCATTAGTAGGGCATGGCGCGCCACTAGATGTTTCACCCTTCCAGCCGCGCTGGTGCGCCTCCCATCTGTCCTGACCGAAGCGTGACCATAGTGAAGCCACGCTGTAGGGACCGTAGGTGCGGGGAGAGTTCCCTCCCTCTTTAAGGGGGAGGGTCCGCGAAGCGGGGGTGGGGGTGGGCCGCAGCTGGTGAGTGTGCCTGGCCGATCCAGATGACCTCGCTCACACCAACCTCTACAGTCCGGCGTAGCTGGATGCCCACACGCCGTGCCCGGTTGGACTCGATCGCCGAGTCCAATCTCCTTCAGCCCATCTCGCCCCACACCGTCAAATCCCACAATTCCTTGATAGCTCCTCAACCACTTCTTTACAAATGATGGCTATCCTGAAGGATGGTGAATCGTCAACACTTACCAGGCAAGTGCAGAAAGAGACCGGCAACCATGAAACAAGGATTCGCGCTGTTTGGCTTAGTACTGGGCATAGGGCTGCTGGCAGGTTGTGGGGGAGACCAGGCCGCTCCCCCCTCAGGTGAAGTGGCCGGTGAGGACCAAATCGCAGCGGAGGAGGGCACCGGCAGTCCGCCTGACCAGGAGACCGGTATGGGTCAGAGACCGCCTGGCGATGCGCAGATGAACGTCGTCCGGCTCGCAATGGGAACGCTCTACCTGCAAGAGACGGAAGTCGCCATCACGCCAGACCAGGCCGCGACGCTGCTCCCGCTGTGGGAAGGTGTGCAAGACGCTCTGCAGAACGCACCCCCGGCCCAGGAAGATGTCGCTGAACTGCTGGCCCAGATTGAGGGCGCAATGACTCAGGAGCAGAACGACGCCCTCGCCAGCATCGGCCAGGAGGAACTGATGACCTGGGCCCAGGACCAGGGCCTGATGCCTGCCAGGGGCGAGGGACAGGGGCCACCTGGCGATGCCGCTCCCCCCGGCGAACAGGGTGAGCCTCCCGAACCACCAGAAGAGGGTGCCCCTCCCCCCGGCGATCGGGGCGAGCCGCCCGATCTCTCACCAGAGGAGCTTGCCACGCTCCAGGCCGAAAGAGGGGCTGAGGGCTTTGGAAGCTTTGGTGTCCCGATGATTGATGAGGTTATCAGTATGCTCGAATCACTGGCCGCATCCTGACGAGCGTGCAGGTTCCCGGCCAGGTGTCTCTATTCCAGTATCGCAATGATGCTTGCCGGATGGAGCAATTGGAGGAGCGCCTTCCTCGGCTAGAACGACGCCACCGCCTCGTCCAGGTCGCAGTGAATCTCGAAATAGGCCGCCATACCCGATACGTCCAGCACCCCCTGCACCTGCTCCTGGACGCCGAGCAGCTTCACGTTGCGCTGGGTCTTATCCCGCGTGGCCCCCATCGCCGGGTACGCATTCCAGTCGCCGCCCGCCCCCTGACGGGCCGACTCCTGGCCCTTCGCCAGTTTGGCGACGCTGTAAAGCGCCACCAGCCCGGCGCTGCCCATGAACGGCACCCCGCTCATGTCGATAACCAGGTGCTTCGCCCCGGCGTCGCAAACCTCGGCGGCCTTGTCGATCAACAACTGGAAACTCGAGCTATCCAGGTCCCCCTGGATTCGCAAAATCGTCACCGGCACCGCGCCCTCTGCCGTGTCGACCGTGATCTCCATATGCTTTCTCCTCCGGCCTGCCGCCGAGACCCGTTTTGACAGAATCGGTCAAATCGCGTCACTTTTGACATTTTGCGACATTTTTCTGACAGGCTCTCCGAAGTAATAAGACACGTTCGATAGAATCAAGGTCAAAACCCGTCACTTTTGGACATCTGGTGACATTTTTCTGACCCGTTTCGGAGCCGCTGTCACAATAGTAGTCGCAACCTCGGCTGCTGCCAAGAGCAGGCCAGGGGCGCGGATCACATATGGAGAAATCTGGGTAAGGGCAGCCGCCCCTACCCAACGCGAATCGGCTGGGCAGCCTCGGCCCAGCGGCCTTCTGCAACGGGTGCCCTCCCTCCCGCCGCGATGATCCCCTCCGCCACCAGGAACTCCGCGTTGAGGATGGCCCCGCTGGCCGCCCCGCGCAGCGTGTTGTGCACCAGCGAAACCAGCTTCACGTCCAGGGCGTTGCAGTCCTGCACGCGCCCCACCGTCACCGCCATCCCGTTCTCGGCGTCCCGGTCCCGGCGTGGCTGGGGGCGGTCTGGCTCGTCGCGCACGATGAGCGCCTGTTTGGGCGCGCTGGGCAGGCTGCGGGCTGCCTGGGGCGGTTGCCACCCGCGCAGCGCCTCAAGCGCCGCCTCGGCGTTGGCGGGCCGCTCAAAGCCAACCGACAGGCAGGCCATGTGCCCATCGTAGACCGGCACGCGGTTGGTCTGCGCGCTGATGGCGACCTCGGCCTCGACCAGTTCGCCGTTCTCCACGCGGCCCAGCAGCTTGCGCGGCTCGGCCTGCACTTTGCCCTCTTCGCCGCCGATGTGGGGGATCACGTTATCCATGATGTCCATCGAGGCCACGCCCGGATAGCCCGCCCCACTGATGGCCTGCAGCGTGACTGCGTGCACCTGCCGCACGCCGAAGACCTCGTCCAGCGCCTTGAGTGGGAAGATGATGCCGGTGGTCGAGCAGTTGGGGCTGGCGACCAGCAGGCCCGGCCAGCCGCGTTCGGCGCGCTGCCTGTCGAGCAGGGCCCCGTGCGACGGGTTGATATCCGGGATGAGCAGGGGCACGTCCGGGGCCATGCGGTACGGCGAGGCGTTGGTGCACACCGCGTGGCCCGCCGCCGCGAACTCCGGCTCGACCTCTCGCGCGATGCCCGACGGCAGCGCGGAAAACACGACGGCTACGTCCACGCCGAAATCGGGCGAGTTGGGGCGCACGGTCAGGTCGGCCACGCCCGATGGCGGGTCGCCGGGCACCACCCAGCGCACGGCTTCGCCATAGGGGCGGCCCGCGCTCCGCTCTGAGCCGGTGACGGCCACCACCTCGAACCAGGGATGGGCGGCCAGCAGGCTGACGAATCGCTGGCCTACCGCCCCGGTACCGGCCAGCACCGCTACAGGCAATTTCTGGGGACCTTTGCCGTTCTTGGACATTTGCGAACTCCTCCTTTGTCGAGTGCCAAAATGAAAAAGCCGCCCGGTTGGGCGGCCTGGTGCGTGTGTATGGACTACGACGCGGTCTTGCGGTCAGCCTCTCCCAACCCCAAATGCCCTGATGGTCGTCAGGGTGGTCGTAGTAGTAGTGGTGGTTAGGAAAGGTGGCAGCGTCATCTAAACATATCCGTTAGCTGAATGGCGGGAAGTGTATCAGATGGATAAGGGGTTTGTCAACTGGGGTTTCGCGTCGCGGTTCGCCGTCACGGCCCCCAGCGCGGCTGCCAGTCCGGGCGGTTGTTGAACGTGAGTTGGCGCAAATCGGAGCCGTCCGTGCGGATGACGAAGAGTTCGTTATCGCCATCCGGGTCCAACTGTGAGGCGAACACCAGCCAGCGGCCATCGGGCGAGAAGGCGGGCGCTTTGTTGTTGCCGCCGTCGGTCAACTGGCGCAGGTTGCTCCCGTCGGCGTCGATGACGAAGAGGTCCTTATCGTCGTCAGGGCCAGCGTAGAAGGCCAACTGGGTCCCATCCGGCGACCAATCGCTGCGCCCGCCCACGTCAGCGCCAACTGTCAACGGGCGCACGCCGCTGCCGTCGGCGTTCATGAGGTATAGCTCGGTGGTATCGCCGTTGCGGTCTGAGGCGAAGGCGATCTGGGTGCCGTCTGGCGACCAGATGGGGTCGACGTTGTCGCCCGCGTTTTGGGTGAGTTGCCGGGGGTTGGTGCCGTCGAAGTGGATCGTCCAGATGTCCTGGCGGCGGCCATCGTAGGAGGCGTATACGATTGTCTTGCCGTCCGGGGAGAGGGTGGGCGCGAAGTTGCTGCCGAGGTTCTGCGTCAGGCGGCGGGGCACGGTCCCAGTGGCATTCATCACGTAGATTTCGAAGTTGTTGTTGCGCCGGGAGGAAAAGGTGATCAGGTCACCAGTGGGCGAGAACTCGGCGTACCAGTCCGTGGCCTCTTCGAAGGTGAGCTGCCGCTGGTTCGACCCGTCGGCGTCGACGACGCAAATCTCGTCGTAGCCGTCGACGAAGCAGGTGTAGACGATGCGGCCCCACGGCTCGGTTGACGGGGGTGTGGCGGTGGCGTCACCCTCCTCTACCTTCCTGGCCTCGGCGATGGCGGTGCCGATCAGCGCGTCATCTGAGGGTTCGGGGCGGGTCAGGAGGCTGCAGGCCAGCGCGCTGAGGAGCAGGAGCGGGATGGTAATGGCGAGAGGTTGGGGCTGGCGTTTGGCTGGCATGATGGCGTTCGCTGAGTTTTGGCGACGATGCGGTAAGTATACCGGCACTGCCACTAGATGGCAGGGGTTTCTTATGGATCCCCAATTTGGGAGAGTAATTCGTTCCAGCACCACCCCTGCGTGATTGACTTTACTGTTCGACTTCTCTTAAACTATTCATCACCAGCCGCCGGATTCTGGCGTCATGGGTGCGTCACTGGCCCGATATGCTCCAGTTGCGCCCACACTCATAGTTCCACGATAATGGAAACCAAAGACGCGTAGCGTACCGACGTGAGTTGGCCTGCTGCGCGAAAATGGTGGCCGAAGCAGCCGGGAGGGCAAAGTGGACGAGAGCCTCGTCGGGATGACGCTGGGGCAATACCAGATTCTCGAACAGTTGGGGCGGGGCGGCATGGCGACCGTCTATAAGGGCTACCAGCCGCGCCTGGAGCGTGAGGTGGCGGTCAAGGTGCTGCCCGCCTACTTCGCGCACGACCCCACGTTCAGCGAGCGCTTCCGGCGAGAGGCCAAAGCCATCGCCCGGCTGGATCACCCTAACATCGTGCCGGTCTTCGACTCCGGGGAAGATCGCGGCGTGGCCTACATCGTGATGAAATACGTGGAGGGCGGGACGCTGAAGGGGCGCTTGCAGCAGACCCGCCTGGGGCTGGGGCAGACCGCGCGGATCGTCAGCCAGGTTGCCAGCGCGTTGAGCTACGCGCACGGGCGCGAGATCATCCATCGCGACGTGAAGCCGAGCAACGTGCTGATGACCGGCGACGACTGGCCGCAGCTCTCGGATTTCGGCATCGCCAAGATGGCGGTTGGGGACGAGCCGCTGACCGGGACGGGGGTCGGGGTGGGGACGCCGGAATACATGGCCCCCGAACAGGTCTCGGAAGCGGCCACTGTGGACGCACGGGCCGACGTTTACTCGCTGGGCGTGATGCTGTACGAGATGATGGCGGGCAAGCTGCCGTACACGGGCGACACGCCGATGGGCGTGGTCATCAAACACTTGCAGGCTCCCCTGCCGTTGGTGCGACAGGTGGCCCCTGAAACGCCGGAGGACGTCGAGCGCATTATCCTCAAGGCGATGGCGAAGGACCCTGACGATCGCTTCGAGACGCCCACCGACCTGTCGGATGCCCTGCAGGCCGTGGTCGATAAGCAGCCCGTCGACATTCTGTTCCCTGAAGAGACCGAGGACCTCGACACCACGCTGCCCGTTGCGCCGGAGGCGAAGGCTCCCACGGTGCCCCGGCCTGCGGCGGGGCGGGTGTCCCTGCGGACTGTTGGGATGGGAGCGGCCACCGTGACCGCGCTGGTGATCGTGGCGGTGCTGGCGTTGGGGGGCATGCGGACCCTGCAACAGGGTCGGGAGGCCGCCGTGCAGGAGGAGACTGTCACTGTCCGGCAGGGGGCCACGTCCGCCGTACCGCAGGACACCGGCCCCGACACCAGCCTGACGGAGCCGACGATTGTGGCCCAGGAAGCCAAGGCCGCCGCGCGCCTTGACGAATGGCCCCTGGTGTTGCGTGACTCGTTTGACTCGAATGCGAACAACTGGGAGACCGGCGTGCACGAGAACGAACTGGTCACCGTCGATTACCAGCCTGCTGATGGGCAGTATCGGTGGGAGGTCGAGAGCCGTGGGGCGATTGACTGGTTCTACTGGAATGAGGACATCGAGCCTGTGTCCGATTTCTACTTCTCGGTCGACGCGCGGCAGGTCAGCGGGGCCGATACGGCCAAGTACGGGGTGATCTTCCGGGGCATTGACGTGGCGGCCTATCTGTTCGCGATTAACGACCTTGCCCGGCAGTATGGCGTCCTGATGTGGGACCCGACGGGGTGGACGTACCTGGTGGAGTCAACGGTCACCTCTGCCATCCAGCCGGGCGAAGTGAATCAACTGGCGGTTTTGGGGGAGGGGTCGCACTTTACCTTCTACATCAACGGCCAGTTCATCGACGAAGTTGACCATCCCGCCCTGCGCGACGGGAACGTGGGGATGGCGATAGGGCTGGCCGGCGCTGACGAAGCCGTCTTCGAGTTTGATAATTTTGAGCTGCACACGCCATAGGCAGGCTGTTGAGGTAACTCTTTCCTCGCCCGACATCTCCAGAAGCGGTTGGTCATTGGCCTCACGTCTGGGCTGGTGACAATGTGGACCTTTTGCCTTGTTCTATCGCGATTCTATCGCTGGCCGCCCGCCCGATATGCTATAATTGCGCCCGCACTCATTTTCTACTCGCAACGGAACATAGAGACGCGTAACGGTACCAGTTAGTTTTTTGGGGACAAGATTCAGCATGTTTAAGAACATCATCACCAGGGTCGCCGGGAACCCCTACGAGCGCGAGTTGGAGCGCTACCAGGAGATCGTGGCCGAGGTGGCCGGGCTGGAGGCGCGCTTCCAGGCGCTCTCCGACGCGGATTTGGCCGCGACCACCGATCACCTGCGGGCCCGGCTGGCCGACGGCGAGACGCTGGAGGATATCCTGCCGGAGGCGTTCGCCGCCGTGCGCGAGGCGTCGGTGCGGACCATCGGGCTGCGGCACTTCGACGTGCAGATCATCGGCGGGGTGGTGCTGCACGAGGGGCGCATCGCAGAGATGAAGACCGGCGAGGGCAAGACGCTGGTCGCGACGCTACCGCTCTACCTCAACGCGCTGACCGGGAACGGGGCGCACTTGGTCACGGTCAACGATTACCTGGCCCGCCGTGACGGCGGCTGGATGGGCAAGATCTACCACCTGCTGGGCGTCAGCGTGGGCGTGATCGGCAAGGAGCGCCACTCGGCGCTGTACGATCCCGACTACGTGGACCCCGGCGGCGACCTGGAGGACGAGCGGCTGGTCCACTGGCGGCCCGCCGCGCGCCAGGAGGCGTATCAGGCCGACGTGACCTACGGCACCGCCAGCGAGTTTGGCTTCGACTACCTGCGGGACAACATCGCCACCGAACTGGCGCAGACCGTGCAGCGCGGCCACGCCTACGTGGTGGTGGACGAGGTGGACAGCGTGCTGATCGACGGCGCGCGCACCCCGCTCATCATCTCCGGCCCGGCTTCGGCGCCCGCCAGCGAGTACGCCGTCTTTGCCAGAATCGTCAAGGGCATGAAGCGCAACACCGCCGACCTCGAATGGGAGGAGGCGAACGGCGAGTACGACATCGACGAGCGGACGCGCAGCATCTCGCTGACCGAGCCGGGTATCGCCAAGGTCGAGGGGCAGCTGACGCACGTCATCAACGTGGAAGCGGGCGAGAGCATCTACGACCCGCGCTTCTACCACCTGGTTCACTACCTGGACAACGCGCTCAAGGCTGAATACATCTTCAAGCGCGACAAAGACTACTTCGTGCAGGATGGCCGGGTCATCCTGATCGACCAGACCACTGGGCGTCCGATGCCCAGCCGCCGCTATTCAGAGGGCCTGCATCAGGCCATCGAGGCCAAGGAGGGCGTGGCGGTGCGGCGCGAGGACGTGACCATCGCCACGATCACCATCCAGAACTACTTCCGCCTGTACGAGAAGTTGGCGGGCATGACCGGCACCGCGCTCACCGAGGGTGAGGAGTTCGACGAAGTTTACGAACTGGACGTGGTCGGCATCCCCACCAACGTCGAGTACCGGGCCTCGCAGGGCGAACTACTCACGCGCGAAGAAAAACAGAATGGGATGGCGGTGGTCCGCTACGATCTCCCGGACAACCCCGGCCAATCTGCCTTTTTCCGGCGCGACGATTACCCCGACGTGGTTTATAAGACGGAGGACGCCAAGTTCAACGCGGCCATCGCCGAGATTGTCGAGGCGCGCGACCAGGGGCGGCCCGTGCTGGTCGGGACGGCCTCAGTGGAAGCGTCTGAGGTGCTGAGCAAGAAGCTCAAGGCGCAAAAGACCCCACACAACGTCCTGAATGCTAAGAACCACGAGAAAGAGGCACTCGTCGTGGCCCAGGCCGGATTGCCGGGCACGGTGACGATTGCCACTAACATGGCCGGGCGCGGCACCGACATCCTCTTGGGCGGCAACCCGGAGGGGCTGGCCGCGCAGCACGTCGAGCGGGAGCTGTTCACCGAGGCGCACCTGCTCTCGCTGGCCGAGCGCTACGTGGACGGCGGCTACGACGCCGGGATTCGGCTGGCCGAAGCGGAGGCCATGCTCGACCCGTCGCTGGTCGATTGGCTGGTGGAGGCGGACGAGCACTATCAGGCCATCGTGGATGCCATCGAGGCCAAGGGGATGTGGCAGGCCATCGCCGACGACCTGCGCGCCGCCTGGGACGCGCCTTTCGAGCACCTGGTGACGCTGGTGCGCTACGAGGGCGAGGGCGACCCGGAGCGCGCCCGCGAGTTGGCTCAGTCTGGCGCGGTCTCGCCCGAAGCGCTGGTGGACGCCCGCCGCCGCCTGGACGAATATGCGGCGGCCCGCCGAGCCTACGAAGGGGACACCCAGCGCGCCCAGTTCCTGACCGAGCGCCTGTTCGAGCGCCACTACAACGCCCGCGCCTCGCTGAACCGTTCGGTGCTGGCCGGTGAGCTTGAGGAGGCGCGCGCCCTGACGGAGACCATCCCCGGGCTGCCCGCCTCGCTCATCGACGACATCCTGGCTATCCAGCAGGAGTGCGCCGACAATCGCCAGGCCATCTGGCAGGCGGGAGGGCTGCACATCCTGGGCACCGAGCGGCACGAGTCGCGCCGTATCGACAACCAGTTGCGCGGGCGCTCGGCCCGCCAGGGCGACCCCGGCTCCTCTCACTTCTACCTCTCGTTGGAAGACGAGATGATGCGCCGCTTCGGTGGGGAGCGCATCAAGGGATTTATGGAGTGGACCGGGGTCCCGGATGACGAGCCGCTGACGGCGAACATTCTCAGCAAGGCCATCGAGCAGGCGCAAGCCCGCTTCGAGAGCTATCACTTCGAGATTCGCAAGAACCTCATCGAGTACGACGAGGCGGTCAATCACCAGCGCGGGCTGGTGTACCAGGAACGGCGCGAAATCCTGGAGGGCCAGGACATCGACCTGGACGATCACATCCGGCGCTTCTTTGCCGAGGAGTTCGAGCACCTGATTGACCGCTACCTTGGCGAGGGCTATCTGGCCTGGGTCGAGGGCGAAATCCAGTCGGCCATCATAGACTTTTCTGACCTGGAGAGCGGCGAGGTCAACGTGATTGGCGTGCTGCAGCGCGTGCGCGGCCTGCTGCCCGCGCTGAGGCCGAGCGACGTGGCCGAACTGACCCGGCTGGGCGAGGAGGAAATCGGCGATGCGCTGATGGCCTGGGTGGAGCAGGGTTACTACGAAGAAGGTCACAACGTGCGGCTGCTGGTGGGGGCGATCGTGCGCGCCATGCCGCTGTGGCCCGCGCTGCCCGACGTGGCCCGGGGGGTGGGCCGCGAGCAGCAGGCGCAGCTCGAAGCGGTGGTGCGCGAAGCCTTCGACGCGTACGCGGCCAGCCTGCCGCCCGACGAGCAAGAGGCTCACTGGGGGGCTATCGCGGCTGGCATCGAGCAAGCTTATCGCAGCCTCAGCAGCGAACGGGCGTCCAAGACCGACGGCTCTCAGGTGCAAGCCGCGATGTTCAACGAGGCGGTCAACCGCACCTTGCTCGACGCTTCCTACGAGTTGTTCAGCGCGCTGGAGCCGGACGCCCTGTTGGAGGGCCTGACCGGGCAGGTGGAGCGCCTGATCGACCTGTGGCGCGACCATCCCACGTTTGGCATCGGGGTGGAGGACATGCGCGACTTCGAGCGCGCGCTGCTGCTTTCGGCCATCGACACCGAGTGGCGGCAATATCTGGTGGCAGTGGACGACCTGCGCCAGGGCATCGGTCTGGAGGCCTACGGCCAGCGCGACCCCAAGGTCGAGTTCAAGCGCCGTGTCTTCGACATGTTCGATGAACTGCGGGCCAACGTCCGCGAGTCGGTGGTGACGCGCTTCTTCCTCGAACTGCCACGGCACAAGCAGCTCATCGAGGCCAAGCGGCGCGAGGATGCCATGCGCGACAGCTACGGGCAGACCGGCTACCGCGCCCAGCGGCAGCGCAGCGGCGGCGTGACCATCCGCAAAGAGATGTGGGACGTGGGGCGCAACGACCCGTGCCCCTGCGGCAGCGGCAAGAAATTCAAGAACTGCCACTATCATCAGGTGCGGCAGCAGCTGCAGACCGTCTCCGCCGACGAGGTGAAGCAAACCGGCAGCAGCAGGCGTCGCCGGCGGCGGTAGCCTGAACGCGTCACGCATTCTCACAGCGTGTTGAAAATCGGGCCGGATACAAGCCGCGCGTCTCGTTTCCGCTGCTGGCTGTGGGACCGTGCCCAGTTGCTTGCCTCGACATCCTCAACAGCCCGGATATTTCCAAAACACAACCAGCCTATCTTCATCCAGGGTGATGATCCCGCGTCTGTGATCTGACACAGACGCGTGGCGTATTCAGGCGGGTCATCCGCGTCTGCCTGCGTTGTTTGGACGATTCACCGGCCCCGAATCTGAACACTGTTCCCATTGCTTCTTGACAATTCTTTGACAACTTTTCTGTACACTTGGCCCAGTGCAGATCAAAAGGGAAAGCCGTCCAATCTGCAGTGACGCGCTCGCCTCCCGAGTCGCGTAACTGCAAACCGGACGCAATTGAGGACTATGATCAACATCGGCAGCACAATTCGCAAATTCAACCGCTTTGAACTGAAGTACCTGTTGTCATTAGAGGCGGCAGAGGCGTTCAGACGAGAGCTTGGCGCATACCTGCAAGTTGACAGCCACGGAAATAGCAATGGGGATTATGTGGTGTCGAGTCTGTACTATGACTCAGCCGATTATCGATTCTATTGGGAGAAGATAGAGGGCATCAAATTCCGTCGCAAACTCAGGATTCGTCAATACCAGACCCAGGCTGAGTTGACACCCGACACCCACGTGTTCGTCGAGATCAAACAACGCCTGGATCGCGTGACTCAGAAGCGGCGCATCCTGCTGCCCTATTGGGGCGCCCTGCAACTGTGCAACGAGCGCAACATTCCGGAGCATCGCCCGCAAGACCGCGCCGTCGTCGAAGAAATCTACACGATGCTGCACCAGTGCAATCTGCGCCCGACGAGCCTGGTCAGTTACATGCGACAGGCGTTTGTGGGCGGCGATTACGACATCGGGCTGCGGGTCACGTTCGACACCAATTTGCGCTATCGCGTCGATGACCTGCAACTGCACTCCAAGCAAATTGGCCGCTTTCTGCTCCCGCCGGATAGGGTCGTCATGGAAATCAAAGCTAACGAGCGCGTCCCCTACTGGTTGACGGAACTGGTAGCGGCTCACAACTTCAGGCTGATTCGGATAAGTAAATACTGTCACAGTTTGGAGATGGCCGACAGAGTCCCCGGACTCAGCTACCTTATCGCTTAGTGGAAAACCTGTACGTATTCGGACCTGAAGAGTAAGTGAGGTTTCAAGATGGATGGAATAGATCAACTTCTCAACTTTCAAGACTTAACGGGCACCTTTTCCGTGACCGACGTAGTGGTGGGCCTCACCCTGAGCTTCGTGCTGACCGCTTTCATCGGTTGGGTGTACAAGATCACCCACAAGGGCACGTCCTACACCCAGAGCTACGTGCATACACTCGTGCTGATGGGAATGGTTGTCAGCATCATCATGCTCATCGTCGGTTCCAATATCGCCCGCGCCTTCTCGCTCGTCGGGGCGCTGTCAATTATCAGGTTCCGCAATGCCGTCAAAGAGACGCGTGACGTGGGCTTCATCTTCTTTGCGATGGCCATCGGCATGGCAACCGGCACCAGGTTCTACCTGCTGGCAGTTATCGCCACCGTCATCGTCAGTCTCGTGATTCTGATCATGAATCGTTTTGACTGGTATTCGCGCGAAGCCTCCAGCCAGATTCTCAAAGTCCAGCTCCCCAACAACGTCGAGTTTGACACGCTGTTTGACAACGCTTTCGTCAAATACACCAGGGCCTCTGACCTTATCAGCGTCGATTCAGTCCGTTCCGGGATGCTGACCGAGCTGATCTATAGCATTGGGCTCAAGAGGTCTGCCAACACCCAGGCATTCCTGGCCGACGTGAAAAAGCTGAACGGCAACAACAAAGTCACGCTGATTACGGGCTACAACAACACCGACTTGTAAAAGTGTGTGAACGAGAATCTATAAGAACGAGATACGGAACGAGAATCTGTAGGAATGAGTGGCGAGGGCAGGAGTCCCCCTTCTGCCCTCAGGAGCGCCGACAATGAGAATCACTTTCAAGCGACACTACCCGTTGTTACTGTTGTTCCTGGCCGTCGTGGCCTCCGCCGTCCTGACGCTTGGCAGCACGCGCGTCATCGCTTACGTGGTCGAGGGTCAAGAACTGCCTGACGAGGCTATCATCAACTACGACAACAGCATCGACCTGTTCGACGATACGGTCGTCCACGAGGTCGTCGTTCTAATCTCCGAAGAAGACCAGGAGAGAATGCTGCAGACGTACCAGGAGACGGGCGAGAAAGACTACTTTTCAGCCGACATCATCATCGATGGCGTGCGCGTCAACAACGTCGGCATCCGTCTCAAAGGCAATGCTTCTCTTCGGACCGCAGGCGGCGGCATGGGGATGGGTGGAGGCAGGCCCGGCGGCGGCGGTGGTGATCGCCAGGCCCCGCCGGAGGGAGGTGAGCCGCCGGAGGGTTTCCAAGGCCCTGAGGGGGGTGAGCCGCCAGAGGGTTTCCAGCGTCCTGAAGGCATGGGGGCACCCAACTTCGGCGGCGGCGGAGGTGAAAGCAATCTCCCCTACCTGGTCAAGTTCGACGAATTTGTGCCAGGGCAACGGTATCAAGGCTACGCCGAAATCGCCCTGCGAACGTCGGGTATAGGTGCTGATACCTCGCTGCTGCAAGAACCTGTCACCAACTACGCCCTGAACAGTGTCGGCGTTCCCATCTCCCAGTCCGTCTATGCCAGCGTCCAACTCACGGGTAGCGAGCCTAAGCTCTACACAGTCGCCGAGCACATCGACCAGGTTTACGTCGACAGGCTCTTCCCCGACTCGGACGGCGTGCTCTACAAGGTCACCCGGGTGGGCAACGATTTCAGCTATCTGGGCGAAGACCCCAGCCTGTACGACGGCATCTTCGACCAGAAAACCGCCGAGGGCGACGCCGACCTGGCTCCCCTCATCGATTTCATGCGCTTCGTGACCGAGGCCAGTGACGAGGAGTTTGCCGAGCAATTGCCCCAGCACTTCGACGTGGTGGCCTTTGCCGATTACCTGGCCGTACACAACCTGCTTGGCAACAACGACTCGCTGGCAGGGATGGGCAACAACTACTACCTGTACTACGATTTCGACACGGAGATGTTCACCACCCTGTCCTGGGATACCAACGAGAGCCTGGGCAAGCTCTCCATGGGCGGCGGGGCAGACATGGACATCTACTGGGGCAGCATCGGCGATATGTTTGGTGGCCTGCTTGAGGCTGCCCAGCAACAGGAAGAGGCGGTGGACGAAACCGCTAGTGCCGAGTCCCCTGATGCGGAGGCATTGCCAGAGGAAAACGATGCCGCCGAGGCAGAAGGTCCGCCCGCCGCCAGAAACGCAGGTCCTGGCAACTCCCGTGGGCCAGGAGGCAGGGGCAATCACCTGTTGAAGGAGCGTTTCTTCGATACCCCCGAGTTCCTGGCACTCTACGAGGAACGGTATCAATTGTTGTACGAGCAAATCTACGTCGACGACCTGCTCACGCCCAAGATTGAGGAATTTGCAGCCCTGGTGACAGCGCACAATGCAGAACACGCTATCGTGGATCAGGACGCATTTGATGCGGCAGTCAGCAGTGTCCTCGATTATGTCAGCCAACGCTACCAGTACTTGAACTCGACGGAGTTGTTGGGAGGCTAGGTGTGATGAGCGCAGAAGGGGGCATCTCTGCGGCTCGTCGCTCCTCGCCTTTTTCAACGACCTGCTCATAAACATCGCCGTCAGGGGCGCTTCGCGTCCTCTCAGGAGGATGCACAGCGCCCCTGTGGATGTCTTTGTGGCGTTTTTCCACGCTCTGTTACGAGATTGATAGGTTCTTGGGACGTGGCTCGACTGGCGCGAAAGGCGGCACGCGGTTTAGAATGGGGCGCACGCGGCTGTTTTCTCCGGTTGCCGCGGCGATTCAAAGTTGACAGGTCATATGACAGACGAGGCAAACTCAAGCGGCGACGCTCTCCGCGACCAACTGTACGCACTGCCCAAAATCGAACTGCACCGCCACCTCGAAGGGTCGCTGCGCCTGGAGACGCTCTCCGAGATCGCCAGGACACACAACGTTGGCCTGCCTCAGGATATCGAGGCGCTGCGTCCTCACGTCCAGATCGTGGACAGCGATCTTGGCGATTTGCGCCACTTTCTGAGCAAGTTTGACGCGCTGCGCCGCTTCTACCGCTCGCCTGAGATCGTCGAGCGGGTCACGCGCGAAGCGATTGCCGATTGCGCCGCCGATAACATCAAGTACCTCGAACTGCGCTTCACGCCCAGGGCGCTGGCCGCCACGATGAATTTCCCATTGGAGGACGTGTCGGCCTGGGTGGTCGACGCCACCGAACGCGCTGCGCAGGAGTTTGGCGTCGAAGTCAGGCTCATCATCTCGATGAACCGCCACGAATCGGTCAAGCTGGGCGAAGAGGTGGCCCGTATCGCGGTGGACCACCTGGGGAACGGGGTGGTTGGGCTGGACCTGGCGGGCAACGAGGCCAGCTTCCCGGCCACGCCTTTCGCGCCGATCTTTCATGAGGCCAAACAGGCCGGTCTCAAGATCACCGTCCACGCGGGCGAGTGGTCGGGAGCGGACAGCGTGCGCGAGGCCATCGAGCACATTGGCGCGGACCGGCTGGGGCACGGCGTGCGTATCGTCCAGGATTCGAGCGTGGTGCGCATCGCCCGCGAGCGGAAAATCGCCTTTGAGGTGTGTGTCACCAGCAACCTGCAATCGGGTTCGATCAAGCACCTGGAGCAGCACCCCCTGAAGAAGCTGCACCACCTCTCGCTCCTGACGACGATCAACACCGACGACCCCAGCGTCAGCGACATCACGCTGACCGACGAGCTGGTCGTGGTGACGAACGACCTCGGTCTCACGCTCGACGACGTCAAGACCAATATCCTCAACGCCGTGCGGGTCGCCTTCCTGCCGGATGCCGAGCGCGCGAAGCTGGCCGCGCAATTCCGCGAAGACCTCGACAGCGACACCAACCGCTGAAGCTCTCTGCAAGGAACGAAATTGTATCGAATCGGTGACATTGAGATTCACCTCATCAGCGACGGTACTGTCCGCGTGGACGGCGGGCACCCGTTTGGGTTGGTGCCGCGCGTGATGTGGGCGCGGTTGCTGGCTCCCGACGAGAACAACCTGGTGCCCATGACCCTGATGTGCCTGCTGGTGCGCGCCGGGGGCAAGAACATCGTCGTCGAGACGGGCTTTGGCACGAAGAGCGAGCGGGCGGCGCGGCTGTGGCAGCTGGAGCGGCCTGAGGGGGGTCTGCTGGGAGGGCTGGCGCGGCTGGGTGTCGCCCCGGAGGAGGTGGATCTGGTGATTAACACCCATCTCCACTCCGACCATTGCTCCGGCAACACCTGTCTGGTCGATGGCGAACTCACTCCCACGTTTCCCAACGCGGAGTATTGGGTGCAGCGCCTCGAATACGCCGACGCGGCCTTTCCCAACGAGCGCACGCGCAACACCTACTTCCCCGATAACTACCAACTGCTCCACGAGCGGGGCCAATTGCGGCTGCTCGACGGCGACACGCCCGTGGTGCCGGGGATGCGCTGTGTGGTGACACGGGGCCATACCCGTGGGCACCAGAGCGTCGTCTTCGAGCAGGGTGACGAGGCAGCCCTCTTCACGGCGGATATGTCCACGTTTGCCGTTCACTTCGAGCGGCTGTCGTGGCTCACCTCTTACGACGTGGAGCCGCTCGAAAACCTGGAGACCAAGCGGCGCTGGCGGCGCTGGGCTGCCGAGCGGGAGGCCCTCCTCATTTTCCCGCACGATACCCAGGTGCCGGTCGCCCACCTGCGCGAGAAGCCCGATAAGCCTGACAGTTACCAACTCATCGCCCTGACAGACCGCCAATAGGCCCGGAAATCCACGTCGCGTCTGTCACCTTTTTCCTTCACCTCAGTCTTTGCGCCCAGTCGTCGGGCACGTCTTGAGCGGGTATGAAGACAAAAAGCGCGCTGGAGAAGTAGACCCTCCGGCGCGCTGAGGTTTATTTGGAGGAGAGATTGGCCTGACGCTTACCGTCGAGGCCCAGGCTTAACGAGGAGGGCCTGCCGGGGCAGGCCCTCCTGATCAGTGGCGCGTCTATGCCAGGAGGGACGTACTAATTGCGCGCGTTCCACTCGCTGATCGTGGCCTGGATGAACTCGCGGACCTCCTCTTCTGGCACCTTGTCTACGCTATCGTAGGAGGTGCTGTCCACCACGATGCGCACACCGCCACCAAAGCTGGGCCGTACGTGGATGGAGCGCAAGGCCAGCGTCGGGTGCATGGTCAGGCGGTATTGGAGCAATTCCTCGATCTGGTCGGCCAGGTTGATTTGGTTAGCAGGCTGCTCGTCAGATTGCACCTCTTTCGCCATCTGCGTTGCCGTGTGGCCCACCTTGGGTGGGGGCGGTGGCGCGGCGGCCACAGGTCTTTCGGGCGCGGGTGGCGGGGTGTTCGCTTGCGGCGGCGGGGCAGGAGGCGGTGGTCCTTTGAGGAGCATCGCAAAGTGCGCCAGCGCGCGCGCGTTAGCCACGAATCGCCTTCCTACCTGACCGTCGGTGATCTCGGTCAGGCGTGTGTATCGCTTCCCTTCTATCTCTACGAGGAGCGACCCGTCGGCCAGATCGCGCAGCACGCGAAAGACCTCGACGGTATCGCCATCTGGGACGCGGGGGAGCGCGCCCGGTGCGGCCACCTGCGCGTCCGGTGCCTTTGCCGGGGCAGGTGGTGCGCCCAATACCCGGCTCAGCAATGACGAGGTTCCGTCCGTGGCCCCTGGCCCTCGTTGTGTCGTGGCGCTGGCCTTCTGGTTCTTGCCGCGGCGGGACGAGACCCAAAAAATCCATCCCAACAGCAGCGCGAAACCCAGGGCGACGAAAATGAGGAGTGGGAATAATGTTGCCAGAAGATTTCCGGTGACTTCCATAAGCAGATCCTTGAATCAATCGAACCTATCGCTGGCAGGACGGGCAGAAGTGCGTGCCCCGTCCCCCCAATGTTATCTTACCGATGGGGCTATCGCAGCGCGGGCAGGGCGAACCCTGCCGGTCGTACACCTTGAAATAGTCCTGCGCTTCGCCCGGTGTGCCATCCGGCTTGCGGTACCAATTGATGGTTGCGCCCTCGTGTTCAATCCCCTCGCCGAGCACCTGCCGGATGGAATGGTACAGGCGCTTGCTTTCGTCTGTATCCAGTGTATTCGCTTTGCGCTGGGGGGCAATCTCGGCTTGCCACAAGGCTTCGTCGGCGTAGATGTTGCCCACCCCGGCCAGAAATGCCTGGTTGAGCAGGAGCGGTTTGAGCGCTCCCTTACGGCGCGCCAATCGTTGCAGAAAGACCGCCTCGGTGAAAGTGTCGGCCAATGGCTCTGGCCCCAGCCGGTCAAACACGGGGGATGGGTCGGCCAGCAGATACAGCCGCCCGAACTTGCGCATATCCGAGAAGACCATCTGGTGGCCGTCGTCCAGGTCGAACCAGACCCGTACCCACCTGTCCGTCTCGGCCCCGTTGTGCGTGGTGTATAAGCGCCCGGTCATTTTCAGGTGGATGAGCAGTGTGTCATCCGTCAGCGTAAACACCAGGTATTTGCCGCGCCGCCACAGCCGCTCTATCGCCTGACCTTTCAGGCGGTTGGCGAATGCCGCCGGGGCAGGCGTGACGATCTGGCGCGGCCAGTTGTACCGGGCGCGGGCAAACGTCCGGCCTCGTACGTACGGGCGCAGCCCCAGCACCACGTTTTCGACTTCGGGCAGTTCAGGCATGTCTAGTGCGTTGCCTCGGCGCCAGCTCCCGACGAGCCAGCTCACCTTGCCGGTGATATTACCATTTAGATTAGCATAACATGGAGGCCAGGAATATAGGATTATGGGTGGGGGTCAAGCCGCCCGTGGCAGTGTTTGAACTTACGCCCGCTGCCGCAGGGGCAGGGATCGTTGCGCCCGACGCCTTCGAAGGTGGCGCGCGGCCCGGCGTCTTGTGCCGCCATATGCTGCATCACGTTGGCGGGCGGACGGCGGGCGCTTAGCTCGTCGGCCATGAAGCGCATGGCCGGGTCGATATAGTTGAAGAAGGCCCGGTAGCCCGCGCACAGGTAGTTCAGGCCCGGTTCGCCGTCGGGGGTGTGGATGATGCGATTCTTGGGGCAGCCCCCGTTGCAGACGAAGCGCACCTCGCATTCCTGGCAGTAACGCGGCAGCGTGTCGCGCTTTGCCAAACCGAACTGGCGCTGCGCTTCGGAGCCGACCATCGCCAGCAGGTTCTCCTCCTTGATATTGCCCAGGAAGTAGCGCGGCTCGACGAAGTGGTCGCAGGAGTACAGGTCGCCGTTGTGCTCCATCGCCAGGGCAAGGCCGCAGGTCTCTTCGAAGATACACAGGCCCGGCGATGTGCCCACCCAGGCGGCCAGCGCGACGTCGAAGATTTGCACGAACACCCGGCCTACGTCGTGCCGAACCCATTCGTCAAAGACGGTCATCAGGAAGTGCCCGTATTGCTCGGCGGTGATGGAGTGGCTGGTCACCGCCTCGCCTTCCTGGTAGCCGGTCTCGTTGTCACGCAGAACGATGGGGATGAACTGGACGTAGCGGGCTCTGACCCTGTCTCGCAGGAAGCGGTACACGTCCAGGGGGTGATCGGCGTTGGCGGCGTGCAGGGTGGTCAGGATGTTGAAATCGACCTTGTGTTTCTTGAGCAGTTTCAGACCGGCCATCACCTTGTCGAAAGTTGGCTGGCCGCCCTTGTCCACGCGATAGGCGTCGTGCATTTCCTTTGGCCCGTCGAGGCTGAGGCCGATCAGGAAGCCGTGCTTCTTGAAGAAGGCGCACCAGGCATTGTCGAGCTTGACGCCGTTGGTCTGCAAGGCATTGTGGATGGTCATGCCGGGGCGGCGGTATTTTTCCTGCAATTCGACGGCCCGCCTGAAGAATTGCAGGCCCATCAGCGTCGGCTCGCCGCCCTGCCAGACGAAGGTCACTTCTGGGACGCGCTGCGCCTCGATGTATTGCCGGGTGTATTGCTCCAGCAGGTCGTCGGCCATGCGAAAGCGGCTGCCGGGATAGAGCCGCTCCTTAGCCAGGTAATAGCAGTACTGGCAATCCAGGTTGCAGATCGGGCCGCGCGGCTTCAACATCACGTTGAAGGCCGGGGGCGGGAAGGTGGGCGTGTCTTTGCCGGGGAAGATTGAAGGGTTGCGTTGCATGACACATCAAGTCCTGTTAAGCCAATAAAATGCGGTCGTGGTGCCGGTCGCCGGGCACGATTTCCCGGAAGCGGGCCAGGGTCTTACACGCGGTACTGGCGCATCTCTCCCGCTTCATCCGTATGCGCGATGACGGCCTGACGGGTATCCAGGTCGACCTGCAAGCGGCACGTCGCGCGGTCGTTTTGCCAGGCGAGGGCGATTTCGCCGTCGGCGCTGTCCAGGACCCGGAACTGGCCGTCGAACGCCGGGTGTTCGTTTCGGAAGCGGATGAGTTGCACGAGCCGTCGAACGACCGCTTTGTCGAGCGCCTGCTCTACCTCGTCCACCGTGTAGTTGTGGCGATTGATGGCCCGCCCTTCGTCAACTCGCTCCATCGCCTCGTAATCGTTCTCTCCGGCCAGCAAGCCCACGTAGTAGACCTGCGGCACCCCCGGCGAGAAGAATTGCATGGCCCTGGCGGCCAGATAGGCATCGTCGTCGCAATCCAACGCGGCGTAGTAGGTGCAGTTGATCTGGTGGGCGTCGAAGTCCTCCGCTCGCTTGTGGCCGGAGAGCACGCGCGTCAGGTTGCCGCCCCGCTGCAGGCAAATCTCGACGACGCCTTGCGCCTCTTCCACCGTGAGGATGTCGTCTAAATCCGGCTGAACGGGAATGCCGTCGTGGCTGTCCAACGTGGTGATCTGCTGGCGCGGGCAGATTTTTAGGTACTCGCGCAGCTTTCGACTGGTTCCGTTCAGCAGTGCGAACAGAACCAGCATGGGCAGCACGAAATCGTAGACCCAGTAGCCTCGCTCGGCCAGCCTGAACTGCGTGGTGTAGTGGGCGTGGACCTCCGGCAGCATTTCGAGTCCCATCTGGTTGCCGGTCTCGACGAGCCAGTCCAGAAAGTCGTATATCTCCGGTTCGACCATGAAGCAGGTGGTGCCGGGTTTCTTAATCACGTAGCCCACGGCGTCGAGCCGGACCATCGCGATGTTTTGCTGGCTGAAGTGGCGCAGGAACCCGGCGAGCAGTGCCCTGGTTTGTTCGGAGCGCACGTCCAGGTCGATCTGTTCAGACCCGTCGCGGGTGCCAAAGGTGGTCCAGATTTGTTCGGTTTGACCCGTTTCCTCGACGACTACGGTAGAAAAAGGGTGGTCGGGCTTGCGCAGCATGATCCTGGCGATGTCTTCCGGGGGCGGGCTGCCGTCCGGCCAGATTTTGTCGGTGGTGATGAACAGGTCGGCGTACTCCGATTTCCGGCCCCGCTGCACAAAATCCTGAAAATAAACAGAGTGCCTGGAGATGTGGTTGACCATCAGGTCCATTGTAACGTCGAAAGTGTCGCCGATGCGGCGGACGTCGTCCCAGGTGCCAAATTCGGGGGCTATCTCCAGGTAGGTCAGGGGGGCGAACCCTCTATCGCCCGACGAGGGGAAGGGTGGCAGAATGTGAACCCCCCCTTTGAAAACGTCGGCCAGGTGTTTGCGCAGCAGACGGTCGAGGGTTTTCAGATCCCCACCCAGCGAGTCGGGGTAGGTGATGAGTTGCACCTGGTTCTTGACGGACACGGTTCCTCTGGTAGGGTTTGAGCCCGCGGAGCTAGGGTTGAAATTGGGATTGGTCGATCGTGCCGCCCGGCGGGATGAGCAGGAAGTCACTGCCGACCCGGCCTGAATCGAGGGCGGCCTCGGCCAAACGCCGGACGTAGGCACCGGTACCCAGTATCTCTTGGTAACGCATGCCCCAGCGCTCGCAGTAGCGGGCGACTTCCAGGGCGCGCGGGCGGTAGGCGTCGAGGTCCTCCTGCGTGTGGGCCACCAGCAACAGCCGCCGGTAGTGCTGGTACTGCTGGTCCATGATCCACTCAGCCGTCTCCGGGTCGTATCTGGCCGCGATGCTTTCGTATTCTCGCAGCGGGTCCGAGCCGGACTCCAGCCAGCCTTTGGTCAGGTAGTAGGTGCCGGGATTGGCGGTGAACTCGCGTTGGTAGGCTTCTTTGGAGCCGAGCAGGATGGCGATGCAGTCGTCGGCGCGCGGGATGAGCAGCGTGTGTTGCCTGGCGTGGAGGCCATGCAGGCCGTTGCCGCACAGACCGTAGCCCAGAACGACCAGGCTGGGCTCCTGGATGCTGTCGATTTGTTCCTGTAGGGCCTCAGCGAGCTTCTTGGGGTGAAGGTGCAGGCCGTAGTCCATGAAGGTGGCTCGCGCGCTGAGTTCCTGCGGGAGGTATTGCTTCAGCAGGTCTTGCAGGACTTTGCAGGCGATGACGACAACTGGCCGGTCAGGTGGCATCGGGTTCTCTCGTGGCGGTCAAGCGCCCCAAGTATAGTACATTGTGGACCGGGAACCAACGAAAAGGGGGCTGCGCTCCAGCCACGCCGGAGGTGCGGGCGAGAATACCTGTTAGCCCGGAGGTCCTGTTGACATACATAGAAATCCTAAGTATTATACCTCTGAATCCGAGGTATGGGAGGTGTGAATTGAACATCAAGGGTAGCTTGCCGATGCTCATCCTCCAGATGCTCGCGCGCGGAGCCAGCCACGGCTACCAGATCGCGAAGGATATCAAGGCGACATCCGAGGGGGTGCTGGACTTCAAAGAGGGGACGCTCTATCCGACGCTGCACAACCTGGAGCAGCGCGGCTGGATCGAAGCCTTTGAGGAAGAATCTAGCGGGCGGACCCGGCGCTACTATCGCCTGACCGAGGCGGGGCGCGGGGCGCTGGCCCAGGAGCGCGAGGAGTGGGACCGTTACTCGGCTGCCGTCAATATGGTGCTGGGAGGGGCATAGAAATGGAACCCCTTCATCGTGAGGAACTCGCACGCTGGCTCCAGACCGCCACGCGCGGCTTATCGCGCGAGGTGCAGGATAGGGTCCGCGTCGAAATTGAGGCGCATTACGACGATGCCGTCGCCGATCACCTGGCTGCGGGGAAGGATGCCGACGAGGCGCACCGGGCGGCGCTGGCCGACCTGGGCGAACCGCAGGGCACCGCCCGCGCGTTGCGCGGTGCATACGTCTCGACAGCCCGGATGCTCGCTGCATTGGGTCTGGCGCTGGTGTTTCCTTTCCTCTTCTTCACCCTGCCACTCGTTGTTCTGGGCCTTACCGGTTCAGAGGTGGCCGTCATGATCTCCTGGAACGTCCTCATCTTTGGCGCGACCGCTTACGTATTGCTCACCTTCAGACGGCTCGTCGCGCAGAACCATCACGCGTCTCAGCTCGACAGATGGCTGGCGATGAGCATCTGGGGTTTAGGGATAGACACAGGTGCAGTCGTCGTCTCGCTGCTGGTGTTCGGAGTCGCCGCCATTACACAGGCCGAAAACCGCACCTTGTGGGAAGTCAGCCCGTTGATCCAGGTGGTGCTGGACTGGGTCGCGCTGAGCGGAGTGTTTGTGGTTGGCGTCGGCCTGCTAATAGCAGCCGGTATTCTTCGGCGACTGGAGAACTCGCTTTACGGCCTCCGCGAACTGTTGGCCGCCGCGCTAGGTCTTGCCGGGCTGCTGGTAGTCGGCTTTGTCCTCAGCCTGCTGTTCAGCGCTATTGCAGACACAAGCTTGACCGCCGCCGTGCTGTCAAGCCTGATTTGGGTCTTTCACACCATCATTCTGGCTGTGCTGGCGCTGCTGTTCTTCCGGGCGGTTTACCGAGGTCGACGTGACCCTTTGCAGGTGGCGTAGCCTACCGCCTATATGGGGCGGACGTTAGGTCATTGGGAGAGTCGTAACAATGGAAAAACGTGATCGTAACGAACTCGCACGCTGGTTGCAGACCGCCACGCGCGGCCTATCGGGCGAGGTGCGGGACAGAGTTCGGGCTGAAATCGAAGCACATTACCACGACGCCGTCGCCGACCACCTGGCTGCGGGGAAGGGCGCCGACGAGGCACACCGGGCAGCGCTGGCCGACCTGGGCGAGCCGCGGGGCACCGCCCGCGCGTTGCGCGAGACGCACCTCTCAATAACGCGATACGTCATCGCCATGCTGCTGTCGCTCATGTATCCTTTCACAACCTTTGGCCTGTCGATGCTGGTCTACAGTCGCACCGGCTCCGAGGCTGTGGGCACGATTGTCCTGAACCTGGACTTCATCCCTGTCCTCTATATCTTGCAGACCTTCCGGCGGCTGATGCGCGAGCGGTTCTCCGCCGAGCCTGTGGAGAGGGGTATGTCGCTGTTTCTGTGGGGGATGGCAATATCGTCCGGTGCCCAGATTGCGCTGGCCTTGGGGTACCCCGACCAGCTTTACGAGCTTTACGTGAGCAACCTGTGGAAGCCGACCTCCGCCGTCCGGGCCGCGCTCGACTGGGCGACGGTCCTGGGCTGGGCGACACTCGCGACGGGGATGCTGGCGATGGCCCGTGGCCTGCTGAAGCAGGACGAGCGGCTCTATGGTTTGCGACGCGCGCTGGCGTACACACTGGGCCTGGACGGGGCGAGCGGGGTGCTCTTGGTGCTGATTCTCGTGCTTGCCAGCGATCTCGGCAAGGCCGAGACGGCCCTGACCCTCGTCTCTTTGGTCGCTTTTCTGATGCACACGATTATCATGGCGCTACTGACACTGCTGTTCTTCCGGGTGGTTTACCGGGGGCGACGCGACCCTTTGCAAGTGGCGTAACATACTGCCAGCGTAGACTTGGGGCATCTCGCCGTGAGATGCCTTTTTTGTTGCTGGAAACGTGGAAGTGTTCGTTTTTTCGGGTGGCTTATGCTAGGATTGCTGTCAGCTAACCTGGCGGTCCAAGGGGAAGGAAAACATGACCCGGCGACGGCTTCCAATCCTGGCGTTACTGGCAATTAATGTGGTGGTCGCGGCAGCGACGACGATTGTCGTTCTGCTGCTGTGGGACTCAGGCCGCCAGCCGGAAACCGTGGTGCTGCCCACGTTCAGCGGCGTTTCCGCGCAGAGCGGCGTGCTGCCCACCGGCGGCGCTCCAGAAGCGGCGGTTGGCGAGGCCCCACTGACCGATGCCGAAGCAGGCGGCGAGGCGCCAGTCCCTTCGGAAGGTGATGCGGCAGACATCGTGTCGCCGGTTGAAGCCTCCGGGCCAGAGAACGTCATCCACGTGGTGCAGGCAGGTGACACGTTGTTCCAGCTCGCCCTCGCTTACGAAGTCAGCGTCGAGGATATCGTCATCGCGAATAACCTGGAGGACGAAGAAGCCCTGTTGGCCCTGGGTCAAGAACTTATCATTCCCATCGGCGGCCTGCCGCCGCCCCCAACGGCCACCCCACCGCCACCCAACCCAACGGTGCAACTGACGCCCATCGCTACAGTCACGCCGCTGCCACCGGGCACCATCAGCGTGATCGTGCAGGACGTGCTCTTCCCCGGCGACGTCACCCGCGAAGCCGTCGTGATCGTCAACCAGGGGTCTACGCTGGATATGGAGGGTTGGGTTCTCAGCGACGAAGAGGGCAACGAATACGTCTTCCCAACCTTCAAGCTGTTTGGCGACGGCTCGGCGGTGACCGTCTACACGGGCGTGGGCGAGGATTCGGCCAGCGAACTCTACTGGGGACGCAGCACTGCCGTATGGGGCGAGGCCAGCGACACCGTTATCTTACGCAGCCCTTCGGGTGACGTGCAAAACGAGTTCCCCATCGAGCAGTAAGACGGCCAATTTACCTTTCCTGTTGCCAACCAAAAAGAGGCGGTCAGACAACCCGCCTCTTTCTCTATTCCGAAATCTCGCGACGACGAGCTACGACTCGGCGGTACTCGACGTGCCCTCTTCGGTGTCTGTGTCTTCCTCTTGTATACCGCGCCGGAACTCACGGACGGCGCTGCCCAGTTCGCTGCCGATGCGCGACACGCGCCCGACACCGAAAAGGAGGATGACGATGGCCAGGATGATGATGAGTTCGGTAGGGCCTAAGCTTCTCATGCGCGTACTCCTGCGCGTCACATTCACGTGCGCGTATTATAGCACCCAGTAGGGTGGTTCACAACGAAGGCGCTCAGGCCATCGCCGGGGCGGCGGCCATTACTGCCTCATCCACGTAGTCTTCAAAGCGGGCGAAATTCTCCACAAACATCTCGGCCAGCTCGCGGGCCTGCTCGTCGTAGCTGGCCCCGTCGCTCCACGTACCGCGCGGCATCAGCACCTCGGACGGCACGCCGGGGCAACTGGCGGGCACCTGCAGGCCGAAAATGGGGTCGGTCTCGTATGCCCCGTCGTCCAGCGCCCCGCTCAAGGCAGCGCGGACCATCGCCCGCGTGTGCGCCAGTTTCATGCGGTGCCCCACTCCAAACGGCCCGCCCGTCCAGCCGGTGTTGACCAGCCACACCTTTGAGCCATGAACCTTGATCTTCTGGCCGAGCATCTCGGCGTAGACCGCGGGGTGGAGCGGCAGGAAGGGTTCGCCAAAGCACGCGCTGAACGTCGCCTGCGGCTCGCTGACGCCTCGCTCGGTGCCCGCAACCTTGGCCGTGTAGCCCGCCAGGAAGTGATACATGGCTTGCTCAGGCGTCAGCCGCGAGATGGGGGGCATCACGCCAAACGCGTCGGCGGTCAGGAAGACCACGTTTTGCGGGTGGCCGCCCAGGCCGGGGATGACCGCGCCGCGAATGTACTCAATCGGATAGCTGGCGCGCGTGTTCTCGGTCAGCGTGGCGTCGTCGAGCTTCATCAGCCTCGACTCTTCGTCTATCACCACGTTTTCGACTATCGTGCCAAAGCGGTGCGCGGCGTCGTAGATGTCCGGTTCGCCTTCGGCGGAGAGGCGAATCACCTTGGCGTAGCTGCCGCCCTCGAAATTGAAGATGCCGTTGTCGCCCCAGCCGTGCTCGTCGTCGCCGATCAGACGCCGCTCCGGGTCCGCCGAAAGCGTGGTCTTGCCCGTGCCCGACAGCCCAAAGAACAGCGCCGTGTCGCCATCCGGCCCCACGTTGGCCGAGCAGTGCATCGGCAGGACGCCCTTCTTGGGCAGCTGGTAGTTGAGCACCGAGAAGATCGATTTCTTGATCTCGCCCGCATAGCGCGACCCGCCGATGAGCACCATCTGGCGCTCGATATTGACGATGACAAACATCTGGCTGTTTGTGCCGTCCTTTTCTGGGTCGGCGTAGAGCGTCGGGGTATGCAGAACGGTGAAATCCGGCGTCATGTCCGCCAGTTCGTCCTCTGACGGGCGCAAGAACATATTGCGCGCGAACATATTCTGCCAGGCGTTCTCGCTGATGACGCGCACGTTCAGGCGATATTCCTCTGCTGCGCACGCGTACAGGTCGCTGACGAACATCTCTTTGTCTTCGAGGTGCGCCACCATCCGCTCGTAGAGCGAGTCGAACCCGGCGGGTTCAAACGGGCGGTTGACTTTGCCCCACCACACGTCCTCTCCGGTGGTGGCTTCTTTGACCATGAATTTGTCGTGAGGCGAACGCCCGGTGTGGGGTTGGGTCACGGTGGCAAGGGGACCCGCCGCCGTCAACATGCCTTCGCCGCGCCGCACGGCATGCTCGTAAAGCCGCGCGGGTGAGAGATTCCAGTATACGCGGGCTGCGTGGTCCAGTCCGTGTTCGTCACGCCCATGCTGGCTTGGAAAGTTTCCAAGGTGCTCAGCCAACAATCCTCCTCCTTCTTGGCTTCCCTTATCCCAAACAATAATCGCGTCTCTACGACTATAACCCGACGGTCGGCATCGGGCAATGGCTCTTGCCGAAACATATGATTCTCGCGTTCACCCGGTGCCCCTCGGCCCGGTGTCTGTGCTATACTGAGCGCATCGCCAAGATGACTGCGGGGTGTCTCATGAATAAGCTGCGCTGGTCCTTTGCGCTGTCGCTGGCTGCACTGACAGCGCTGGCGACGACGCCCATCCTCCAGGAGTTTCCGCCTGACCTGGCCATTGAGAGCGCCGACGAGTGGTCCTTCGAGGAGGAGGGCCGGGCGTTGGTCCTCATCGTGGAGGTCGCCAACTATGGCGGGATCTCCTCTCCTGAGACCGTGGTGCGGGTCTTTGCCTGGGAGCCCTTCGACGCGGGGGTGCCGCCCGTCCCGCCGCAGGAAATCGTCCGGGTCGAGGTGTTCATGCCCATCCCGCCAGAGCGGGCCGGGACGACCCAGGAGTTCGAGCTGGTGGTGGACCCCGACGATCAGGTAGACGACGCCGGGCGCGAGAACAACGTGTACGCCACCCCGCCCATCGAATTGCCCGGCCAGCCGGAAGAGCCGGAAACCGGGTTGTTCATCGAGAATGTCTCGCCGCCGGAGATCTTCCGAGGTGAAGGGTTCACGCTGGAGATATTTGGCGGCGGCTTTGAGCCTGAGACAGAGGTCGCCATCGAAGGCGTAGGGATCGAGGGCATCTCTTTCGAAAACGAGACCCACCTCATCGTCGATGGTTTCGTCCCTGAGGACGCCGGGCCGGGGCCGCGCCGCGTCGAGGTGTTTAATCCGGACGGCAGGACTGCTGCTTTCGAGGAAGGCGTCGTGGTCGTCGGCGAAGAGATTGTCGAACCGCCCGTCGAGCCTCCGATAGAAGAGCCGACACCGCCCAGGAGCCTCCTGCTAATTCTGATCGGCGGCGCTGTCGTCCTGGCGTTGGGCGTGGGGGCGCTGACGCTGGTGGTGCGCACGGCGGCCCGCTCAGGCCGGAAGTCGCTGCAAGAGCAAGCGCAGAAACAGGACCCGCCCGACCAGTGCACGCCGGGCGGCCGTTGGGTCAAGGAGATCGAGCTTGGCGTCCAACCGGGGCGCTGGCTGGTCGATGAATTGCGGGTCACGCTGTACGAGTCCGCGAGCGGGACGGTCGGCAGCCGCTACCAGGCCCCCAGGAACCTGTTGAACGAGATCAACGACGCGATTCGCGCCCGGCGGCGTCCAGGTGACCAGGCCACGCTGCCTCACGTCACCCTGTCGCTGGCCGGGGAGTTCGCGGCGACGGTGGTGGGCTGGCAGGCGCTCGAACAGCAGGGGCGGGACGTGTCGCTGGACGCAAAGCTGGCGGGCGGCGAAGCCGAGGTCAAGTTCGAGGTGTATCGCTGTAAGGGCCAGCCGCCCAACACCCAATGGGTGAAAGAGCGCGAGTGGACGGCCAAGGTCAAGGCGACGGACCGCCACGCGGGCACGGTGCGGGGGCCGGTTTCCGGCGAGCCGCACGACGCCTACGTCGCGCGCACCCGCAACGACATCGAGGCCCGCCTGCGTGAGTTGGTGGATGCTGTGGCGCAGATGTAACTGATCGAGCCGTGTGTGTCTAAGTATCACTCGGCGGCAGGCGGGGCACCGAAAAGCGAAACTCCGACCCGGCCCCCTCCTCGCTTTCCACCTCAATCGTCCCGGCGTGGGCCTCGACGAACGCTTTGGCAATCGCCAACCCCAGGCCCACGCCCCGGTCAAAGTCGCTGCCCTGATCCTGGAGATCGCGCGTGCGCGCCTCCTCGCCTCGCAGGAACGGCTCGAATACGTGGGGCAGGTCCTTTTTGGGGATGCCCGGCCCGTTATCGCGCACGCTGACGGTCACCTGCCCGTCCTCGCGGCGGGCGGCCAGATGAACCGCCCCGCCGGGCGGCGTGTACCGTATCGCGTTGCCGATCAGGTTGGATAGCACGCGCTGAATCTTGTCGGGGGCCATCCACACCGGGTCCACGTCGGGGGCCACCTCGCCGCTCAAGGTCAACTGCTTCCGTTCCGCCTGGGCGCGCAGGCTCTCCAGCGTGTCCGATACCAGATCGTGCAGCGAGCTCATCTCGCAGTCAATTTGCAGGTGCCCGGCGTCGAAACGGGCCAGTTCGAACAGGTCGTCGATCAGGCCGCGTAGCGCGCGCAGTTCGTTCATCGAGGTGCGCAGGTAGCGCGAGACCGTCTCCTCGTCGCTGGCTACGCCGTCGGCCAGGGCTTCGATCATCGCCTGCAACGAGGTCAGTGGGGTGCGCAGGTCGTGCGAGACCCAGGTAATCAGGTCGCGCCGGGCCTGCTCCATCTCGCGTTCCTGCTCGGCCATCGCCGCCAGCCGCCCGGCCATCTCGTTGAAGGCGCGCGCCAAGTCCGACAGTTCGTTGCTGCCGGTCACCGGCACCCGTGCCGAGAGGTCGCCCTCGGCCAGGGTGTTGGCCCCGTTGACCAGTTCTTTGACCGCGCCCGAAACGGTGGCCGAGAGCACGTAGCCGAAGCCCATGGCGATCACCGCCGAGAAGCCCAGCACCATGCTCGCCAGCCGCAAGTAATGCTGGCTGACCAGCATCAGTTTCGCCATCACCCACACGTTCAGCAGGATCAGCCCCACCGCCAGCCCGTAGCTGGCAAACAGCATCCAGCGCACGCTGCCGAAGCGGTTAAGCAGGCCGGTATGGTGGGCCAGACGGGCGGCCAGCAACGACACCGCCCCGGTGGTCGAAAGCAACACCAGCAGCTTCACCATCTCGTTCATCGGGCGGCGCAGCCGGAAGACGACGACGGTCGCGGCCAGGCCAAGCCCTACCAGCAGGGCCAGCATGACGTAGGGCAGCGTTTGCGGCAATTGCTTTTTCACGTCAGCCCTCGAATTTGTAGCCGACGCCCCACACCGTCAGGATTTTCTGCGGCTGGCTGGGGTTGGCCTCGATTTTCTCGCGCAGGCGGCGCACGTGGACCGTCACCGTGCTGGGGTCGCCGTAGTATTCGTAGCCCCACACCTGGTCCAGCAGTTGGCTGCGCGAGAACACCTGCCGGGGATGGCGGGCCAGGAACCAGAGCAGGTCGAATTCTTTGGCAGTGAGTTCTACCTTGCCGCCGTCTACCAGCACCTCACGCGTGCCGGGGTCGATGTGCAGGTTGTCGAGCGTGAGCGGCTTCTCGCCCTTCAGCGTGGGAGCCGGTCCCGTCCGGCGCAGCACGGCCCGCACCCGCGCCACCAGTTCGCCTGGGCTGAAGGGCTTGGTCACGTAGTCGTCCGCGCCTATCTCCAACCCCTCGATGCGCTCCGCCTCGCTCGTCTTGGCGGTGAGCATGATGATGGGCAAATCCTCGCCGCCGGAGGTGGCCTCACGAAGCTGGCGCGTGATTTCCAGCCCGTCGATGCCGGGCAGCATCAGGTCCAGCACGATGAGGTCAACCGGCTCGTCGTGCACCAAGGCCAGCGCGCCGGGGCCATCGACGGCCTCCAGCACGCGGAAGCCGTCGCGCTCCAGGTAGCGGCGCACGACCTCGCGCACGGTGGGTTCGTCGTCGGTCACTAGAATCGTCTGTCCGGTCATGCCCAGACCTTACTCCCTATCCCTTACGTCGAGGTTACAGTCACATTGTAGCCGAAACACGGAGGGCGGAAAAAGAGAATACGTTCACACAGGTGGCGACCCCACTGCGAGAAAGCTATACTGGACGTGGCGGGGAAAGAAAGCCTCTTATATGGTCGATTACACTTACGACACGCGCCCCAAATGGCTGCGGAGGATACGCAGCAATTTTCTGGCGCGCGTGGCTCACCAGTTTATCCTGCACTTCAACATCCACGATTATATCTACGTGCCGGGCGAAGTGCCTCACTCCCTACACGATCACCTCGCCGGATTTCTGCAAGGCCAGGGTTTCGATTTCGTCCTGTTTTACAGCCAGTCGGCGGGCCTGACGTTTGGTGATGACGAGGGCGACGACCGCTTCGAATCGTACCTGCGCCACGACGCGCACTTCAGGGACGTGGCCAGCGAGCGCCGCCTGCCGCCTGAAGACGCGCTGCCGCTCTTCGAGCACCTCTTGCTGCAAAACGAACCGCGCACTGCCGTGGTGATTTCCTACGTCGAAAAGCTGGCCCCCGAAACCACCAGCGGCATGGTCATCCCCCGCGACCTGATGATAAACATCGAAACGCTGCAACGCTGGGCGCTGGACCAGCGCATGCGGGCCACCAATAACATCGTCATTTTGCTGACCGACACGCTCGGCCAGGTGGCCGCCGCGCTGCACACGCCGGGCAGCCAATGTCTGGCGGTTCGCGCCGACCTGCCAGACCGGGACAAACGGCTGGCCTATCTCGAATATCTGGCGGGGGGCGGCTCGGCGGTTGGTCTGGCCGAGCTGGGGATGGGCATGGACCTGGCCCAGTTAACCAACCTGACGCAGGGATTCAGCCTGGCCGACCTGGACAACCTCAACCGCGAGACGATTGTCGCCAGCGAGGTTATCAGCTTCGAGCGGGTGCGCGAGCGCAAGCAGGCCATCATCCAGTCGGAAAGCCGGGGGTTGTTGCAGGAAATTCCGCCCCGCAACGACTTCGACGCGGTGGGCGGCCTGTCGCACGTCAAGAACTACTTCTACAACGTCGTCGAGGCCGTGCGTGCCGGGAACATGGCCCGCGTGCCCAAAGGGGTGCTCTTTGCCGGGCCGCCGGGCACGGGCAAGTCCATCGTCGCGGAGGCGCTGGCAAAAGAAACGGGCATGAATCTGGTGCGGATGGGCAACATCCGCAGCATGTGGGTGGGCGAATCGGAGCGCAACCTGGACCGCGCGCTCGATCTGGTTTCGGCCCTCGCGCCGGTGGTGGTCTTCGTGGACGAGGTGGACCAGGCTTTTGGGGCGCGCGGAGTGCCCAGCGGCGACAGCGGCGTCGGCGAGCGCATCTTCAAGCGCATTCTGGAGTTCATGGGCGGCAACGACACGCGCGGCAAGGTGATCTGGATCGCGGCCACCAACCGGCCCGACATCCTGGACGACGCCCTCATCCGCCGCTTCGACCGCGTGATCCCCTTCCTGGTGCCCGACATCGGGGAGCGCGCCCGCATCTTCGAGGTGATGCCGCGCATCGTCGAGGACATCGCCTACGCGCCGGACGTGGACCTGGGGCACGCCGCCTCGCTGACCGAGGGCCTGACCGGCTCGGCCATCGAGGTTATCGTGCGCCACAGCGCCGAGTACGCCGCCGCCAACGGCGCGGACGGGCCGATGATTATCAGCGCTGCCGACTTATACGATGCGATTGCCGATTTCAAGCCCAACCACAACAGCGACGTGTACGACCTGCAAAGCCTGATCGCCATCAAAGTATGTAACTTCTTCTCGATGCTGCCCGACCACCTGCCGCCCCACCTGGCGGCTGCCGTCGAGCGCGCCCGCGCCGAGCGCAGCAACGCGCCCATCGACGAGATGATTACCGCCCTGATGCTGCGCCTCAACGCCCGGCGCAATCTCTAAACCCCAAAAAAGAAAAAGGGCGACCGGTTTGGCCGCCCCGCATCTTACGTGCAGGTTCTTCGCTGATCTACCGCTGCGTCGTGGCGGTGCGCCTGGGGAATAGCAGCGGCAGTGCTTCCGGGGCGTAGCGCTCGACCAGCTCGTAGCTGATGCCGCCCAGCTTGCAGATTTCCTCGTAGAGCAGGCCGCTGGTGCGCTGGAAGCGCTCCTGCGTCTCGAAATTCACGCCAAACAACCCAAAGCGGAAGCGCGGGTCGTAGCCCTCTGTCCACTCGAAGTTGTCCACCAGGCTCCAGTGGTAGTAGCCCTGAACCGGAATCTGGCGCTGGAGCGCCTGCCAGAGTTGGTGGAGATGCGTCACGATGAAGTGTGGGCGGTGTTCGTCGTGCTCGTCGGGGATGCCGTTCTCGGTGATGAACAAGGGCACGTTGTAGCGCATGGCCGAGCGCAGCGTCTGGAAGAGGCCGCGCGGGTGGATTTCGCCCCACTCGCCGGGGCCTTTCTGGTGGCCGCGCCGGGTGCCATACCAGGGATGCAAGGCGCCGGTGATCGCCTTGCGCAGCTTCAGACCCACCCGGTAGCGCTGGTAGTAGTTGACGCCCAGCCAGTCGAGCGTCCGTGCGGTGCCCGCCATGCGCTGCGGCCTGCGGCCCGGCATGCGCAGCATCCCATCCGACACCGCGCCCAGCAGCACGTGGTTGAAAGCCTTGTTGAGCGTCCTGCTGACGACGTAGTCAACCGGCATCCAGTCGCGGCGGGGCCGCCAGACGACCATGTGCTTGGCTAATCCCACCTGCGCGCTGGGGTTTATCTCGTGAATGGCGTGGAAGGCGGCGGCGTGGGCGCATATCACGTTGCAGGCCACCTGCATGGCGGCCCTCAGGCTGCGCTTGCCGGGCGGCCAGCGGCCCAGCAGGTACCCCTGCCCGATCATCACCCCAGGCTCGTTGACCGTGCACCACAGATCGACCAGATCGCCCAACGCGCCGACCACCTTGCGGACGTAGGCTTCAAACCAGGCGATGGTGTCTTCGTTCTCCCAGCCGCCTCGCTCGACGAGCCAGATGGGGTTGGTGAAGTGGTGGAGCGTGACCATCGGCTCAATACCACGGGCGATCAACCCCTGGATCATCTCGCGGTAGCGCGCCAGCGCGGACTCGTCCCATTTGTCCGGACGGGGTTGGATGCGGCTCCACTCCACGGACAGGCGGTGCGCGTTTTGGCCCATGGCGGCCATGCGGTCGAAATCCTCTTCGGCGCGGTTCCACCAGTCGCAGGCCGCGCCGGAACTCTGGTTCTGGAAGACGTAGCCGCCCGCTTGTTCGGCGGCCCACCAATCGTTGTTGGTCAGGTTTCCTTCTACCTGGTGGGCCGAGGTGGCAGTGCCCCAGCGAAAATTGGTAGGAAAGTTGAAGGTGGTGTCCGGCATGTTTTACCTTGGAGAAAGTGTCAGTAGGGCATTGACTGTGCCGCGCGGGTCAGGTAGGGTAGTGTATGGAGAGGACATACACTTAGGGAAATGATACTGAAACAGTCGAATACAGGCAAGAGGATTTTGGTACTGACAGCCGACGCCGGGTTTGGACACCGGCGCGCGGCGGAGGCCATCGAGGCCGCGCTGGCCGAGTTGTACGGGGAGCGGTGCGAAACCACGGTGGTCAATCCCCTGCACGCCGCCGATGCTCCGGACATCGTCCGCCAGATCGAGGCGGGCTACGACGAGATGGTCGCCGGCGACCCGACGCTGTACCGTATCGCCTATCAGGCGACGGACGCGCCCCTGGTGTCGGACATCATCGCCGAACTGACGACGCGGCTGCTCGACCAGACCATGCTGAAGTATATCCAGGAACACCAGCCGCACGCGGTGGTGACGACTTATCCGGCCTATGCCCAGCCGGTTGCCAGTGCCATTAAGAAGACGGGGCGCGACACGGCGCTGGCGGTGGTCATCACCGACCTGACCGACGTGCACGCGCTGTGGTACAGCCCGGCGGCCACGATGCATTTCGTGCCTACGGCGGCGATCCGCCAGCAGGCCCTCGACAACCGCATACCCGCCACCCGCGTCCGGGTGACCGGCCTGCCGGTCCATCCGGCCTTTGCTCGGGAAACACGCGACCCCGCCATGCTGCGCGCCGAGCTGGGCTGGGAACTTGACATGCCAACCGGGCTGGTGGTGGCCAGCGCCCGGACGCGGCAGATGGCGGCGATCGTCCGGCTGCTGGACCGGGCCGGGATTACCCTGCAACTGGCCGTGGTGAGCGGCGGCGCGGGCGAGTTATACGAGGCTTTGCAAGACGAGACCTGGCAAGGGCTGGTGCATCTCTATGGCCGGGTGGATAACATGCCCCAGTTGATGAGGGCGTCGGACTTTATCGTGACCAAGGCCGGGGGGCTGATTACCAGCGAGGCGCTGGCCTGCGGGCTGCCACTCGTGATTTCGGAGGCGCTGCCGGGCCAGGAGGTGGGCAACGCGCGCTACGTCGTCGATGGCGGCGCGGGGGCCTGGGCACCGGGGGCGATGGCGGTTCTGGCGACGGTCGTGTCGTGGCTGCGGCCCGACGATGGACAGCTTGTAGAGAGGCGCGAAAATGCCCGGAAGCTGGGCAAACCTCGCGCCGCCTACGACATCGCCGAGGGTGTGTGGGGGCTGGCCTAGGCGCTGGCAGCCCACATTCCTGTATGGTATAGTCCTCACGACGCAAGAAACCTTTGACCGGAGAACGCTCCGCCCCGGATGGTGGAGCGGCGACGCGCCAGATGAACGGCGCTCGCGGCGAAGCCGGTGCGCTCTGACGAGCAAGTCCGGCGCTGCCCCGCAACTGTAGCCCCTCGGTTGGTGCGAGGGGAAGCCAGGACGACCACTCCAGTCGGGTTCCGACAACCTTCGCGGAGGGAGGTTGGGAGCCAGATGTCCGACAAACATCCAGACCCCCAACCGGGCCCGCGTGGTCCGGTTTTTGTTGCGGCAAGGCTCGTTTCCTCCCCGTAGGCAAGCGCGAATCTCCAGAGGGGGCCATCGTGTTACGACGTACCATTTCCCTGACAACCTTCATCGCCGCCGCGACCTTGCTGGCTGCCTGTGGCGGGTCCGGCGCGAGCCAGGACGCCGCCGAAACCGTGACCCTAACCGACGATATGGGCCGCGAGGTGACGCTGCCCGCGCGGGTGGAGCGCATCGTCTCGCTGGCCCCCTCGGTGACCGAGAGCCTGTACGCTATCGGCGCGGGCGATCTGGTGGTGGGCCGCACCTCCTACGACAACTACCCCCCGGAGGTGCTGAACGTACCGGAGGTCGGCGGCTTCGCGATCGAAGAAGTGAACGTGGAGACTATCGTCTCGCTGGAGCCGGACGTGGTGATGGGTGGCTCCAACTTACAGGAGCCGTTGAGCGAGGCGTTTGAAGCGGTGGACGTGCCCTTCTACGTCTTCAACCCGGAATCGCTGGATGAGGTCTACCAGACCCTGGACACGATGGGCCAGATGACCGGCCACGAGGAGGGCGCGCAAGCCACGATAGACGATATGCAGGTGCGTATTGAGGCTGTGCAGGAGATTATCGCCGACGTGCCCAACGACGAGCGCCCGGCGGTGTTTTACGAGGTGTGGGACGAGCCGCTGATGACCGCCGGGCCGGGTACGTTCGTCGGCGAGATGATCGTATTGGCCGGTGGCGTGGACATCTTTGCCGAAATGAGCGAACCCTACGCCCAGGTCAGCGCCGAGACGGTCATCGAGCGCCAGCCGGACGTGATATTAGGACCGGTCACGCACAGCGATGCGCTCTCTACGGAAAGCATCGAGGCGCGCCCCGGCTGGGACACGATCCCCGCCGTGCAGAACGGTGCCGTCTACCTGCTGGACGACGACGTCGTCTCGCGCGCGGGGCCGCGCATGGCCGACGCCGTCGAATTGATCGCCGCCAAGCTGTACCCTGACCGTTTCGGAGAATAGGACGCCGTTCGTGATGCAACGCCGCGCGTGGGTTCCGGTAAGCGGATTGCTGGTGCTGTTGCTGGTCAGCCTGGTGCTCAGCCTGGGCGGCGGTGCAGTGCGCATCCCCCCCGCCGAGATCGTCGAGGTGCTGCGCGCCGGACCTGACAGTACCACCACCCCCGCGACGATCATCTGGCAGCTGCGGCTGCCGCGCGTGCTGCTGGCCGCCCTGGTGGGGGGCAGCCTGGGGGCGGCGGGCGCGGCTTTCCAGGGTTTGTTCCGCAACCCGCTGGCCGACCCGTTCGTGATCGGCGCGTCGAGCGGGGCGGCTTTGGGTGCGTCGCTGGCGATAATCACGCCATTGGGCTTGCGCGGGTTGGGTTATGGGCCCATAGCGGTGGCGGCCTTCGCCGGATCGCTCGGCGCGGTGCTCCTGGTGTACAGCGTGGCCGAGGTGAGCGGGCGCGGCTCGGTGCTGTCGCTGCTGCTGGCCGGGGCTGCTCTGAGCACGATGTTGTCGGCGGTGGTCTCGTTGCTGATGATGTTCAGCCATCGCTCGTTGGTCGAGATTTTCTCCTGGCTGCTGGGCGGCCTGTCGGGCCGGACCTGGGCCCACCTGCGGGCCGGGGCAATCTTCGCCCCGCTCGGCATCGGGGTGCTGTGGCTGATGGCCCGCCCGCTCGACGCGCTGGCCTTCGGCGAGGAAACCGCGCGCAGTCTGGGCCTCAATTTGCAGCGCGCGCGATTCGCCATCGTCGGCGCGGCGACGCTGACCACGGCGGCGGCGGTGGCCGTGGCGGGTACCATCGGCTTCGTCGGCCTGATCGCACCGCACCTGGCGCGGCGGCTTTTCGGCAGCGACCACGCCCGCCTCATCCCCACCTCGGCGCTGCTGGGCGCGCTGCTGCTGGTGCTGGCCGACGACCTGGCGCGGACGGTGATGGCTCCAACTGAATTGCCGGTGGGTATCCTGACCGCCATCCTCGGCGGCCCGTTTTTCCTGGCGCTGCTGCGGAACACAGGCCCGGCGGCATGACCCCCTCGCTCGAAGCGCGCCGCCTGCGTGCGGGCTACGATGGCCCGGAGGTGCTGCGCGGGCTGAGTCTGGCCGTCGAACCCGGCCAGGTCTTGGGGATCATCGGCCCCAACGGTGCGGGCAAAACCACGCTGCTGCGGGCCTTGGCGGGTCTGCTCAAACCCACGGGTGGCGCGGTCCTGGTGGACGGGCGCGACGTGACCGCCCTGGCCGACCGCGAACGCGCCCGTGATTTGGGGTTGGTGCCCCAGGTGGAAACGCAGGTCTGGCCGGTGACGGTGGGGCACCTGGTGAGCCTGGGCCGGGCGGCCCATCGCGGCTGGCTGATGCCGCTCACCGGCGAGGACTGGGCTGTGGTGGAGGCAGCCCTGGTCCAAACCGCGCTGACCGATTTGCGCGAGCGTCCCATCACCACGTTGTCCGGCGGCGAGCGGCAGCGCGCGCTCATCGCGCGGGCGCTGGCCCAGCAGCCGAGGGTGCTGCTGCTCGACGAACCCACCGCCCACCTCGATTTGCGCTATCAGGCCACCGTCCTCGAAATGGTCCGGGGTCTGGTCGAATCGGACGGTGGATTGGCAGTGGCGATGAGCCTGCACGATCTCAATCTGGCATCGCTGTTTGCGGACCGGCTGGCGTTGCTGGCGGAGGGTGACGTCGTGACAGTCGGCACCCCGCGCGAGGTGCTCACGCCCGGCCTGTTGAGCGAGGTCTACGGCGTGACCGTCGTCGTGGGCGAGCACCCGCTGCACGGCACCCCGCTCGTCGCGCCGGTGCTGGCAACTGACGATGTGAATAACTTGCTGGAGGAAGATTAATGAGCGATACCCCCCGCCGCAAGGCCCGGAAAAAGGGGTTGGTCATCGTCAACACCGGCCACGGTAAGGGCAAGAGCACAGCAGCTTTCGGCGTGATGCTTCGCGCCTGGGGGCGCGACATGAACGTCTGCGTCGTCCAGTTCATGAAGAACGAAAATGCGACTTTCGGGGAGCATCGCGCCGCCGCCCGGATGGGCATCGAGTTCATCTCCAGCGGCGATGGTTTCACCTGGATCAGCAAGGACCTGGAGGAGAGCGCGGCCAAAGCCCGCCACGGCTGGGAGCTGGCTAAAGAGAAGATCGCCAGCGACGAGTACGACGTGATCATCCTGGACGAGATGACCTACCCACTCAAATTCGACTGGCTCGACAGCGGCGAGGTGATCGCCTGGCTGAAGGCCAACAAGCCAGAAATGCTCCATCTCATCATCACCGGACGCGACGCCCCCGACGCGCTGATCGATTACGCTGATTTAGTGACCGAGATGAAACTGGTCAAGCACCCCTTCGAAGACGGGGTGAAGGCTCAGGCGGGCATCGAGTTCTGATTCCGGTGTGTGCGCTGGGACGTAAAACGGCAAACGCCCACGCTGGCCGGTGTAAAAGAGGCGAGTGTGAGTGTCTTTTAATATGAGCTTCTACGTGGGCGTTTGCTCATGGAGGAGAAGGAATGAAGAGAAGCTTTCTTGCCCATTCCGCTGTCATCTACAAAGATACCACCTGAGGTTTAAGTCGAGATTAAAGGGGCTTTAAGTTTGGTTTAGGGAGGGTTGGCTTTACGGCATCGGTGGTTCATCGGAGGGAGAAATTAATGCCATCACCGGCTGGTAAGGAAAACTACCTACCAGAAATGCCCCCGCTCGACGCGGACGCCAGCGCCGCCGCCGAAGCCCGCCAGGCAATCCTCACCAAACCGGCGGGCGCGTTGGGGTGGCTGGAGGCGCTGTCGGTCCGGCTGGCGGGCATGACCGGGCAGGCCACGCCACGTGTTGGCTCTGACCGCAAGGCGCTGGTCATCTGCGCGGGCGACCACGGCGTCGCGGCGCAGGGGGTCAGCGCTTACCCGCAGGCGGTCACTGCCCAGATGGTCGCCAACTTCCTGGCGGGGGGCGCGGCGGCCAACGTCCTGGGGCGGCAAATGGGCGCGCGCGTGGTGGTGGTCGATGCGGGTGTGGCCTCGGAGCTACCGCCCCACGCCGACCTCGTCGGCGGCAAAATCGCGCCCGGCACGGCGGACATCAGCCAGGGTCCGGCCATGACGCGCGAACAGGCCAATGCCGCGCTGCAGCTGGGCCTGGATGTTGCCGACAAGCAACGCTCCCTCGGCCTCGACCTGCTGGCCGTCGGCGAGATGGGCATCGCCAACACCACGCCCGCCAGCACGCTCATCTCGGCGCTGACCGGCTACCCCCCCGCCGAAACCGTCGGGCGCGGCACGGGCATCGACGACGATGCGCTGGCGCACAAGGTGGAGGTGGTCGAGCGCGCCTTGCAGGCCAACCAGCCGCTCGACGCCGCCGCTGGCGTCGCCGTGCTGGCCGCGTTGGGCGGCTTCGAGATTGGTGCGATGGCCGGGCTGATGCTCGGCGCGGCGGCGGGCCGTGTCCCGGTGGTGATTGACGGCCTCATCAGCACCGCGGCGGCGCTGGTGGCCCAGGCGCTCAGGCCGCGCGTGACCGATTACCTGATCGCCGGGCATCGCTCCACCGAGCCGGGGCACATTTACGCGCTGGCGGCGCTGGGATTGGAGCCATTGCTCGACCTGGGCCTGCGGCTGGGCGAAGGGACCGGCGCGTTGCTGGCCTTTCCTGTCGTGGAGGCCGCCGCCCGCACCCTGGCCGAGATGGCGACCTTTGCCGAGGCGGGCGTCTCTGGCAAGGACGGCGATGCGTAGCCTGCTCGCGGCGCTGTCCTTCTTCTCGTTCATCCCCGTCCCAGGTGTGCGGGAGACGCCCCAACTCGACGGTTGGGCGCTGGGTTGGGCACCCCTGGTGGGGCTGCTCGTCGGCGGCGCGCTCGTCGGGCTGGATGCGTTGTTTGCGTTCCTCTTTCCGCACCCGCTGCGCGACGCGCTGTTAGTGCTCGGCTGGCTGGTGCTGACCGGCGGCACGCACATGGACGGGCTGGCCGACAGCCTCGACGGGCTGGGGGCCTGGGCCACACCGCAGCGCCGCCTCGACATCCTGCGCGACGTGAGCAGCGGCCCGTTTGCCGTCGCCGGGGTGGCGGCCTTGCTGATCGTCAAGACGCTGGCCCTCGCCGCGCTGCCCTCTCGCTGGCCCTGGCTGCTGGCGACACCCGTCATCGCGCGGCTGGGGATGCTGCTGGTCGTGCGCATTTACCCCTACGCGCGTCCGCAAGGGTTGGGGGCGGGCCTGCGCGCGGACCTCACGGCGGGGCCGCTCGCCCTGGCCGGATTGCCCGCGCTGCTCGTGGTTTTCCTGGCCGCGCAGACCGCCGGGCTGATCGCCGCCGGGATCGGCCTGGCCGGTGCGTTGGCTTTCGGCGGCTGGGCGGCGGCGCGACTGGGCGGCGGGGTCACGGGGGACGTGTACGGGGCGGCGGTGGAACTGACGGAGGTGCTGGTCTTGCTGGCGGGGGTGGCGTTAGGATGAAACGGCTGACCTTTGTGTTGGGCGGGGCGCGCAGCGGCAAGAGCACCTATGCTGAGCAACTGGCGTCGGAAGCCGGGGAGCCGGTTCTTTTCGTGGCGACTGCCGAACCCGGCGACGAGGAGATGGCAGCCCGCATCGCCCGCCATCGCGCGGAGCGGCCCCAGACGTGGACCACGCTGGAGGCCACGGCAAACGTCGGCCCGGCCATCCAACGGGCCGGGCCGAGCGGGGTCGTGCTTTTGGATTGTCTGACAGTGCTCGCGGCTAACGTCCTGCTTCAACACTCAGAAAATGACGAGCCTGCGCCTGAAGCCGAGGGGGCTATCCTGGCTGAAACCGAGAACTTGCTGGCCGCCTACCGGGCGGGGGACGCCGCGTGGATCATCATCTCTAACGAGGTTGGCCTGGGGTTGGTGCCGCCTTATCCCCTGGGCCGTGTCTACCGCGACGCGCTGGGCCGCGCCAACCAGATGATCGCCGCCGAGGCCGACGACGTGATCCTGATGGTCGCCGGGCTGCCCTGGCGGCTCACATCACCGTAGGCTCTCCTTCTAGCTGCTCCACCATCCGGTCAACCACGTCAGACTTGATGTAGAAATCGTCCAGGCGGGGCGACTGCCTGGCCGCTCCCCAGGCGGTTATCAGCACCATCGCGGCCAGCCGTTGCGCCTCCGGCCTCAAGCTCTGGAAGATCGCGCGCGCCCGGCCCTCGACGATATCCGGCTTGTCCACCACCGCGGCGAGATACGACAGGTGTTCGTTTTCCGGCAGAACGCGCTTGCGCAACCGGCGGCGCGTCTTGAGTGAATCGCGCCCGACGTGCAGCGAAAGCTGCAGAAATTCGATGAAATGCCCGCATTCCGGCGAAGACATGGCGGCCACCATGCTGCGCATCTGGGATGTCAACAGTGATTGAAACCCGTATAACTCGACAAACCGCTCCAATGCCGCCTGGTTGCGCGCAATCGAAAGCGTCAGTTTGTCAGTTTGGAAGCCCCGCTTTCGCAGGGAGCGTTCCATCCTGGCACCGGTCGGCTGCTTATCAGTCGACTGGTCATCGTTGGTTGGCATTTCTGTTTCCCTCAGTTTGGTCCAGACATCTACCCATTTCAACGATAAATGGTCACCAGAGTTACTGAAATAGGACTACCGTGCTATGCGCTCCAGGTGTGCAACCCATTATTGGGGTTCTGCGTACAGAATGATTGGATATCATTAATAGGGAAACGACCCGCAGAGTGAGTACCCGCACCTTTTTTCCCAGGGTTGTGATACCATTTAACGGAAGGCTTTTCGAGAGGAGCGAATAATGAGCTACACCATCCCGGCGACATCCAAGACGCCCGCCCTGATCGTTTACCTGCTCGACGTGAGCGGTTCGATGGGCGACGAGATCAACGGTAAAGCCAAAATCGAAATCGTATCGGACGCGCTGCATCAGGTAGCGATCCGCATGGTCCAACGCAGCACCAAGGGCACCACGGTCGCGCCGCGCTACAACGTCGCGATGTACGCGTACAGTTCCCAGGTCACCGACCTGTTGGGCGGCATCAAGACCGTGACCGAGCTGGCGCAGATGGGTGTGCCGCGCTTGCAGCCGATGGACGCTACCGACACCGCTGCCGCTTTCCGCGAGGCGGAGGAACTGCTCAAGGCGCAACTGCCCAGCTTGCAGGACAATCCCGCGCCGCTCATCTGCCACATGACCGACGGCGAGTACAACACCGGCGGCGACCCGGAGCCTATCGCCCGGCGCATCATGGAGATGGAGGTGCCGGACGGCAACGTGCTGGTCGAGAACATCTTCGTGACCGACACCGCGCTCAAGGACCCCATCACCGATCCAAAGGCGTGGCCCGGCGTGACCGGCGAGACGCCCCTGGCCTCGTCCTACGCCGAGACCCTGTTCCGACTCTCGTCGCCGATCCCGCAGACGTACGCCAGCGTGATGGCCGAGATGGGCTACAAGCTGGCACCGGGGGCGCGCATGCTGTTCCCCGGCGACTCGCCGGAAATCGTCGAGTTGGGCTTCGCCATGTCGGGCGCAACGCCGGTCACCTCGACGCCTTAACCCCCTGTTCACGCTTCGCTCGTAGGGGCGGTTCGCGCCTTAAAGGATGCGTCGCAAAACCGCCCCTACTGGGTGCGTAAGAGGACTCTCGGCTATGCCAGACTCCGGCCACATCCAGCTAGACCAGCACGGCGAGACGCCGCTCAACAACCTCGCCACGCCCTTCGGCGCGATTCGCTACCTGTACTCGCGCTCGGCAGACAGCGTGGCCCAGGAAACGAGCGGCCAGGACTATCTCGCTTTCCGCTACGACGAGGAGCGCGTCACCTTCGCCCTGTGCGACGGGGTCGGCCAGTCGTTCATGGGGGAGCTTGCCGCGCGCTTTCTGGGGGAACGGCTGGTCGATTGGCTGTGGAAATACGAGGGGCCGTCTGATCCGGTGGCCTTCGGGACGGCGGTGCGAATGTTCCTCAACCACCTGCAATCCGAAGCGGACACACTGGTCAGCCAGACCCCTCTGCCCGACGACCTGCCGCCCCTGACGCGCGAGGCGCTGGAAATGCAGCGCGACTATGGCAGCGAGGCGATGTTTGTAGCAGGCCGCGCCGACCTGGGGCCTAAGACCGACCGGGTGTTGCTCTGCTGGCTGGGCGATTCGACGCTCAGGCCGTTGGACGCGGGAGGGCAGGCGATTGACATCGGCCCGCCGGGCACCACCGCCGAGCGCTGGTCGACGAAGCAGGGCATCAAGGGACAGGTGCACGTCTGGCGTGGAACCACGGCCCAGGTGAACCGCCTGGTGGCCCACTCGGACGGCATCGACACCGAATCGGTCATGGGTGCGCTGGGCACGCACGGCCTGCTCCAGCAGGCCGTGGACCGCCTGCAAGGCCAGCCCCCCAGCGACGACGTGTCGCTGCTGGACGTGAACCTGGATAAGGAACCGGCTTTCCGGCCCCTCGAAATCCCCGGCCAGCCCAAGCCGCCCACTGTGCCGCAGGTGCCGACCATTCCCATCCAGCCGGTCAAGCCGCCCGCGCCCAGCGTGGAAGGCTGGCGTGAGATCACGGTTGAAGGGCTGACCGGCGTAGCGGTGGGGATGATGATCGTGTGGCGGCTGGCCCGCCCCCAGGAGTGATCGCTGCCAGTCCATGTTTAACCCCACCCTCTCCACCCAACTGCAAATCAACGGCTCGGCCTACAGCTTCTCGCCCCATCCCGCCGTCAGCGGCCTGGTGTGGGGCCAGGAAGGCCGCCGGGCCATCGTCTACCGCATCGTCGAGATGCGCCGCCGGGGCGACGGAGAGGCCTACGCGCTGAAGGTCTTCCGCCCGGTGCACCGCCGCCCCTCGCTGGTGGAGGCGGCTGCGGCGCTGACGACCTACAGCGAGTTGCCCGGCATGCGCGTGGCCGAGCAGACGGTTCTGACCCGCGAGACGTACCCCGACCTGCTTGAGCGGTACGAGGACCTTGAGTACGCGATGGTCATGCCCTGGATCGAGGGTGCGACCTGGTTCGACCACCTCAACGAGCGGCGCCGCCTGTCGCTGAAAGAGAGCCGCAAGCTGGCGATGCACATGGCGCGCATCCTGAGCGAGTTGGAGGGCAAGGGATTAGCGCACTGCGACCTGTCGAGCGCCAACGTCATCATCGACCCCTCGCAGACCGTGCTGCATCTGGTAGACGTGGAGGATTTCTACGGGCCGGACATGCCCCAGCCGCCCAGGCTGCCCGCAGGCACGCCGGGCTACCAGCACAGCACCAGCCACGAGGGCCAGTGGAGTCCGCTCGGCGATCGCTTTGCCGGGGCGATTCTCATCGGCGAGACGCTCGGCTGGGCGCACCCGGCGGTCCGCACCCGCCGCTATGCGGAGAGCTACTTCGACCCGGCAGAGATGCAAAAGAGCAACACCCGCTTCCGCGTGCTGCGGGGCGTGCTGCGCATCCACGACGGGCGGCTGGCGGACCTCTTCGAGGCAGCCTGGCGCGCGGACACGCTCGAAGCCTGCCCGCCGCTCGGCGAGTGGTACGAGGTGCTGCAAGATTTGCCGCTCGAAGACCCGGTTGCCACCTGGCAGGCCATCGAGACGAGCTTCTACGAAACCCGGCCAGAGCCGCGCTGGCGGCAAATACGGATACGCCTGCCCAGCCCGGATCGCATCCTGGCCGCGCTCATCATGACGGCCATCGTGATCTACATGGTCAGCGTGTTCTTGAGCACTCTGATAAACTAACCCTAAGAGAGGTAAATGCTATCGCCAGGGGTCATTGCTGGACAACGCTGACTGCTGAACGCTGGCTGCTGAGAGAAACATGAGTCCCACCAAGCCCACACCCCCACGCACCGTCCGCGTCTCCCAGAACGCCGAAACTGAGGTGTCTTTTCTGGCCGCGCCGGGTGCCAACCTACGCTACGCTTACTTCCGCTCCAGCGACAGCGTCGCCAACCAGATCGAAGGCCAGGATTATCTGGTCTTCAAGGCTGGCGAGCGGCGGCTGGCCTTCGTGGTGTGTGACGGGGTAGGCTCGTCGTTTTGCGGCAACATCGCGGCCAGGGTGCTGGGCGACGAGCTGGTCGAGTGGCTGTGGGGCCTGGAGGCGGACCGCCTGACCACCGCCAGCGCGCTGTCCGAAACGGCCAAGAGCTACCTGCTGAAGCTCCAGCCCAAGGCCGAGCGCGAAGTGTCCCGCTACCAGATTCCCGACCACCTGCCGCCGCTGGTCCAGCAAGCGTTGGAAGCGCAGCGAACCTACGGCAGCGAGACCGTCTTCGTCGGCGGGCGGATCGACCACCCGACCCCTGAATCGCCCGCCGGGCGGCTGCTGCTGGTCTGGATGGGCGACACGCAGGCTCACCTGTACGACGACGCCGGAAACGAGATCGACATCGGGGCCAGTTTCAGCCCCAACGATCGCTGGTCAAGCACCGTGGGCGTCAGGGGGGTGTCGCATAGCTGGATCGGCCCGGTTGAGGACGTGGCCCGGCTGGTGATCTTCTCGGACGGTATTTCCGGCCACGCCGATAATCTCGCCGCGTACAGCGACGTCGAACTCGAAGCGGCCCTGCAAGCTCAGTTTCGCACGCCCAACAGCGACGACGTGGCCCTGCTGGATGTGGTGCGCCACACGCCTGCCTACCTGGGCCTGACCGGCCAGAAGCCACCCGTCGATGCGACGCCGGAACTGGCCCTGATCGAAAAGGACCGCCGCGACAGCACTTACCGGGTTCGTTGGAACTGGGGCGGTGGCCGGGCCAGGTTTGAATTGCAGGAGGCCACCGGCCCGGCGTTCCTCAATCCTTACACCGAACAGTTGGGAAACGCCGCCGAGTGGCAAACCGAGGAACCGCGCCCACCGGGCCGCTACTATTACCGCGTGCGGGCCATCGTCGGGCGCAAAGGTATTGCCGGTCCCTGGAGCGCGCCGCAGACTGCCCGCGTGGCCTATCCGCCGCCGGAGGCCCCGGAAATCTTGCCCGTTGGGCCGACGCCTGTCGAGGGGGCCTACACCGTTAACTGGACCGAGGTGGACAACGCGCAGGAATACGTGCTGGAGGAAGCCAACGACGACGATCTTTCAGACGCCACGCCCGTCTACCGGGGGCGCGGCACGAACTGGCACACCGGCGCGTCGCGCGAGCCGGGCCGCTACCATTACCGCGTGCAGGCGGTCAACGACGGCGGTGCCAGCGCGTGGAGCGTCCCCCATACCGTCTCCGTCGTCGTGCCCCCGCCGCCTGTGCCCTCGCTGGCCTTCATCCGCGAGGTGCCGCCCGGCACACCATTCACCGTGAGCTGGTCCGACGTGGCCCAGGCCATCACTTACGAGGTACAGAAGATCGACGAGGCTACCGGCGAGGAACAGCTCTACCAGACCGGCGACAACCGCCTGGCGTTAGACGTGCACCCTGCCGGGCGCTACAGCTTCCGCGTCCGCGCCTGCCACCAGCACGGGTGCAGCGAGTGGAGCCACCCGCAGACGGCGGTGGTGCTGCCCGATCCGCCCGGCACCGCGCCTCAACTCAGCTACGAGGGGCCGGATGCCAATCACCAACTGGCGTTGGAGTGGACGCCCGTCGAACGGGCAACCGGCTATGTACTGGAGGAGGCGCACAAGCCCACGTTCCGGGGGGCGATGCCGATGCAGATGGCGGACCGCACCCGCCACACCTTGCTGCGCCGCGAGCCGGGCCTCTACAGCTATCGCGTCCGGGGCGAGAACGTCAGTGGCTACGGCCCCTGGAGCGAGCCTGTCGAGGTCGTCGTCAGGCCGGGCAGGCCCGCCTGGATAGAGGTCAACGTTCCCGACGAGACCAAACCGCGCGTCGAGGTCACCTGGGATGCCGTGCCGGGTCAGGTCGGCTACGAACTGGAATTCCTGGCCGGGGCCGCCGACCCGGAGACGGACGATTGGTCAGAAGCCAGGATGCCCTACCAGGGGCGCGAACCGGCCTCCGCGCTGCGCGTGGCGAAGGAGGTCCGCGAGTTCGCCTTCCGGGTGCGCGCCATCCATCCTGAGGGTGGCCCCGGCGACTGGCGCTACAGCCAGGTGATAAGCCGCGTCGGCCCCCCGGAGCCTCCACAACTGGCGGAGCCGGAATTCCAGCCGTCCGGCGAGGTCCTGATTCGTTGGGAGCCGGTGGCGGAGGCGACCGGTTACGAGATAGAGCACGCCCGCGACGACACCTTCGCCGACGCCAGAATCTACCAGACGGACCGGCTGCGCTTCCTGTTCAAGCCGCACAGCGGCGAGCGCTCCTGGTTCCGCGTGCGGGCCTGCAACGACAGGGGCTGCGGCGACCCCAGCGCCCCCGTGCAGGTTATCCTCGAACGCCTGCCCGCGCCCAAACTGCTCCTTCTCCAGCCTGCGTCGCCGGACGCGCCGCTCAAGATAAGCTGGTCGGAGGTGCCCGGCGCGGTCCAGTACGAGATACAGCAGGCGGCTGATGCCTCGTTCCAGGCCGTCGAACGGCACGTGGTGGACGCGCCACTGCACGATTGGACCTTGCCTGCCGACCGGTCGACGCTCACCTACGTGCGGGTGGGGGCCATCGGGCCGGATGGGCGCGTCAGCGATTGGAGCGACGTTCTGCCGCTAGACCGAGGCCAGACCGGAACATAAATCATGCCTGACTTCAACCCTTCCCCCCGCGATAAGATCACCATTGCCGGAGACACCTACCGCGTGGCGGCTCATCCTTCTGTGCCGACTTTTGCTTTCGGCCAGGAGGGGCGCAAGGCGTTCGTTTTCCAGTTGGAGCATACCAAGCGCCACAAGCTGTTCGCGCTCAAGAAGTTCAAGCCCGCTTTCCGCTACGCCGACCTGAGCGACATCTGCCAGATGCTGGCCCAGTTTGCCCACCTGCCCGGCATGGGCGTCTGCCGCCGCAAGTGCCTCACTGGGCCTGATTACAAGGGTCTTTTGCGCGAGTTTCCCGACCTGGAATACGCTGTGCTGATGCCCTGGATGAACGGCTCCACGTGGTACGATCTCGTCGTCGGCAAGACGACCGTCGACCCGGAATCGTCTCTCCAGATGGCCTGGAAAAGCTCGCTGGTGCTGGCCGAATTGGAAAAGGCTGGCCTGGCCCACTGCGACATCGCCGGGCCGAACGTCATCATCGACATGGACGCGGGCGAGGTTCATCTGGTGGACGTAGAGGACATGTATGCGCCGGGCATGCCTCAACCACAGGCCATACCCGCTGGGACCGATGGCTACCACCACCTGACGTCTGGCGATGGGCAGTGGGGTCCGAGCGCCGACCGGTTCGCCGGGGCGGTGCTGCTGGCCGAGATGCTCGGCTGGCACGACCCCACCGTGCGCGACCAATCGGACGAGGAGCACTATTTCGCGTTGGGCGACATGCAGCAAGACAGCGATGCCTATCGCCTGCTGGTCAACGCGCTGCACGATACCTCGCCCAACCTGGCCGGTTTGTTCGAACGCGCCTGGTTCGCGCCCACCTTTGATGACTGCCCGCCGCTGAGCGAGTGGGCCGCCGTCCTCGACCCGCTCGCCCGCCCCAGCCCGGTCAGGGAGTGGGTGCCTCTGGTGGCGGTCCCGGCCCCGGCAGCCCCACATCCCGGCAATTGGGAGGAGCCGCAGCCACCCGCCGACACGCAGCCCGCGCCGACTATCGCTCCCGCTCCGGCGACGCCTGCGCCTGCCAGCCCGCCGCCCGAACCGAGCGCACCGCCCCCATCGCCACCAGGGCCGTTGGTCCAACTACCCGAACCCGACGGGCCGTTGGTTGGCTTCCGCCCAATCGACCCCAGTTCGCTGCCGCCGTTGAAACCGACCCCGGCGGCCAACGGCGAGCCTGCGCCTATTCCGCTCCCGCCCGGACCAGAAGCCGCCCCAGCGGAGACGCGGCCCATCGAGCCATCGCCCCCGCCGGGGCCTGTCGCGACGGAGCCGGAGCCGCTCCCCATTGAACCCCCGCCCGAGCCGGAGCCGCTCCCCATTGAACCCCCGCCCGAGCCGGAGCCTGCCGCCGCAGAGCCGCGGCCTATCGAGCCGCCGCCCCCGCCGAGGCCTGTCGCAGTGGAGCCGGAGCCGCTTCCCATTGAACCCCCGCCCGAGCCGGAGCCTGCCGCCGCAGAGGCGGGGCCTATCGAGCCGCCCCCACCTGACGAGCCGGAGCCTGCGCCCCCCAAGGCCGAAAAGCGCTCCTTGAGGGAACGCTTGCAGAGTACGTTGCGGTTCCGGCGCGAAGCACCCTCTGACGTGCCAGCGTTGCCGCCCCCCGACCCTCCTGGCGACGCGACACCCGACAGCGAGGAGGACGACGCCTCGACGCTGCGCATCGCTCCCCCGGACACACCACGCCTGAGCATCAGCCGACCGGATAGCGACGGGAGCTACGTGCTCACCTGGAGCGCCGTGCCCGACGCCACCTACTACGTCCTCCAGGAATCGACGACGATGAATTTCTCCGGCGGCAGTCAGGCTACCGTGCAGGACGCGACCAAGTGGCACGTCAATGCCCGGCCACCCGGCACCTACTATTATCGCGTGCGCGCCCACACCGACGACGAGTACGGCGAGTGGAGCAATATCGAATTCGTGAAAATGCACCCTGAGGGGGACGAATCCTCTTAACATGAAGAAAGGATTGCGGAGGTCAGTCATAGTAATCCTGTCAATCCTGCTTGTTTTGGGTGTGGCATGTGGGGAACCTGAGGAATCTGACTTACCAATAACACCAGATGCACCTGAGGTAAGGCCTGAGTATCATGGGACGGGCACTATCTTCATCTGGGCGATAGGGAATGGTGATGAACAACTTGCCCTGTCACTTTTGACCGAGAGAACTCAAGCCTCGGTCGCTCAATATTGCGAGAACGGGAGAGTAATTACGTGTTTTGATGACGTCGGATTACAAGACTGGGGGACTACTGAGTCTATATACTTTCTACCTGACTTTTCAGACGGATCAACCGCCGTATATGGAGTAAGTTGGAGCACCGATAGTTTCATTTGGTTTGTGCTTGAAATTGTTGATGAAGATGGCGAATGGCGTATTGATAGTTGGCGTGGCTTGATACCCTCGAAAGCCTCAGAGGGTGAAATTCCCTACGAGCTATTTGAGGGTACTGACAAGACAAACCTTTTTCCGCCTGAAGAGTAGCATCTTACAGTCAGGATAAGCTGTAAAAGACGTACAGTGGAGAGGTGGCGCTTCTACAACCTGGGAAATGCGACAGCAGCAGCCTGATCGGGCTGCTGCTGTGAGTTGTCTCTCTGACCGGCCATCGTGCGTGGGGACAGATGGCGGGTGGCAAAGGAGTGACCTATTCGAGGGTCAGGACAGCACGCCTGGGCAAGAGGTCCCGGACAACGCGGTGCGCCATCCCTGCCAGCCACCAGTAGAGGGCAGGTGAGCGCCGGGTGCGAACGTGAATGGTCGGCTCGTTTCGGGGAGCGATGCGCTTGACCTCTATCCTTCGGACATCCATGTCGTTACTCCTGGCGAATAATGTCTTGCCTTACTTCTACTCCTATTATATTCCTTTGCCGTCCCAAACCTTGTAAAAAGGATGTGAAATCGCTGGGATTATTGTCCTTTCGTACGGCTGGAGTGGTAGGAAATTTGTACCCCCAGATGGGAGCAGAGGATGAGATCGGTCAGGAGGACGTCAGGAAAGGGTCACGGGGATGTAGGCGGCAGTCAGGCATATTATGTTATACTGAAGATGTCAAATACAGCCGGACTTTCTACTCGACAGGCATTATTGAGCGTTAATTATGGCCGAACACCTTGATATACGAGTCCTCCCCCTGGTTGAGATGCTCAACGGGCTGCCGGGCGTGACTGTCATCAGTTCGTGTGGCGGGCACCCGCCCCCCCTCAAAGAGTATGAGTGCCAGGAGGGGACCTTCTACGTTCAATTGCACATCGACACGTCGCATAAATCGGCCTGGCAAGTCGTGCAAGGGCTGGCCTGGATTATCAACAACGACATGCAGCAAAAAGCTGACCTGCCGATCATCTTTCACCCCATCGCCTCGCCCCCTAATCTGGCTTCAGATGGTAAGTGGTACCTCGACTGGATGATAGAGGGCTTCAGCGTGGACGTGCACCCCTCCACCGTGGCGACGGTGCTGGCGAACACCCTGCCGGTGGCTTTTGTGTGGGACAGCAGTGTAGAGCCGGTGGCGGCTTCTCACGAATAGGGTCGGGGACTTCCAGGGTCTCACGTTCTACCGTTGAGGCAAAAAAAGCGGCCCACGTGAGCCGCATACTACATAGTGTCGAAAATGTGTGGGCCTTCCGCTAGCAAGAAGGCCCTTCTTGCTTAAACGTCCGTGGCTGGCTCTTCGCCTTCCACGGGTTCTTCGTGCCACCACCAGGGGCCGAAGCCGTGACCAGAACCCCGCCGCCTGCCGCCACCACGGCGACCGCGGTGCATCCAATCGTGGGCCATGCCCGGACCAAATCCGTGACCGAAACCCATCTCCTTCAAGCGCTCCTTGTCGCCCTTGACTTCGATCCGAAAACCGTCGTCAGTCTCGACGATGCGCAATTCGTGGATAACCTTGTCTGCCATATGTCTCACCTCCTTTCGTTGATGGGCTATATACGCGACTTATAGTCGCATCTCGCTTCCGTTTTCGTCGTCCTCGTCGCCATTCAAGTCCCGCGCGAGGCTTTCCAACACGTCGATAGCTTCCAACAGCTTGGGCCTTATGATGGCTTTCAGGCGTTCCAGTTCGCCCTCGCCCTCCGCCGTCAGGTGGTAGACGTGCACGGTGCGCTTCTCCGGGTCCTCCCACTCGCCCTCGATCAGGCCCCGCTCCTCCAGCATCGTCATCAGCGGGTAAATGGCCCCCGGATTAGCCACCCATTGGCCGCCCGTCTGCTCGGCAATCAGGCCCATGATTTCGTTGCCATAGCGAGGCCGCTCGGCAATCAGGTGCAGCACCACCACCGGCATCAACCCGCCGCCTTTGCTCAACACACTCGCCACGAACGGGTTGAACGAGGCGATGCCCTGGTGCCACGGCTTGAAACGCCGCCCGCCAAAAGCCCAATGCTGTTCGGGCCAATCGCCCATCTCGCCGTGGAAGAACTCCCGCCACGCGTGGACCACAGCCGGTGGCGGCGGGTGGCCTGCCTCCCAATGGCCGTGGCCGTGCTCTTCCCACAGCCGCCGCCGCATTTCGCGCCAGGCCCGCCAAAAGTGTCTGTGTCCTCTGCCGTGCCGGTGATGGTGTCGCTTCATACGCTCCTTCTATCCAATCCAACTATATTGAATTCAATATAGTTGAGTTCATTATAGCGCAAAGGAGGAACTTGTCAAGAGTAATTTTCAGACAAAATGACTGATTTCAGGCTGCCTTGCAGCACTGATTTTCTGGCAGGGGAGAACGGTCAGTTCAGCGGGCAAACGCGTACAGGAAGTACAACACTCCTACCACCACGATAATCCCCACACAGCCAATGGCAAATAGCCGCCGGGCCATCTTGAGCGCGGAGCGCAGCACGTACCAGCCGATCACCAGCACCGCGCCCGCAATCGCCAATACCGTCAGTTGGTTGACCGTCAATCCCACCAGATCGGCAATAGCCTGCATGATTTCCTCCCCGCTAGTTCGCCTGCACCGCGACGACCTGTCCCCTCTTGACCACCGTCTCCACCAGGTTCCCGCCGAAACGATACCCCAGGTGCCGGTAGTCCGGCACGTCGAGCACCAGCAGATCGGCTTGCTTACCTGCCTCCAGGCTCCCGATTTCGTCGCCGCGCCCTACTGCGTGCGCCGCGTTCAGCGTCGCCGCCACGAGTGCCTGCGCCGGGGTCAGCTTCATGTAGCGGCACCCCAGCGCCACCACAAACTGCATCGACTCGCACCACGAGGTGCCGGGATTGCAGTCCGTCGCCAGCGCCAGCGCGCCCCCCGCCTCTAAGATGGCTCTGGCAGGCGTATACTCGCTGTGGCCCAGGCCAAAAGGCGTGCCCGGCAGCCCGACGGCGATGGTTCCACCCTCACCCAGCGCGGCGATGTCGGCCTCCGGTGTCGCCACCAGATGGTCCGCCGATGTGGCCCCCAACTCGACGGCCAGCGCCGTGCCACCCAGCCCTACGAACTCGTCGGCGTGAATCTTCAGCGCCATGCCCTCGGCGCGACCCGCCTCCAGGATGCGACGCGACTGGGCCACGTCGAATACCCCCTCTTCGCAAAATACGTCGCAGAACAACTGCGAGACGCCTTTCTCGCGCGACCACGCGCCCACCTGGGGCGTCATCTCCTCCACTAACAGATCGACGAAGGCGTCCGTCCGTCCCTCGTACTCTGGGGGAATCGCGTGCGCGCCCAGGAAGGTCGGCACTACGTTGATGGGCAATTCGGCGTCGAGCGCCAAGATCGCCTCCAGCAGCTTGATTTCGGTGGCGGTGTCCAGGCCGTAACCCGTTTTGGCCTCCACCGTCGTGGTGCCGTAGGCCAGCATCCGTTCCAGGCGGGGCCGGCTCTGGTCCACGAGTTCGTCCAGGCTGGCGGCCCGCGTCTGCTGCACCGTGCTGTTGATGCCGCCGCCCGCCTGCATGATCTCCATGTAGCTCGCGCCCGCCACGCGCATCTCGAACTCGGCGGCCCGGTCCCCGGCCCATACGACGTGTGTGTGCGGGTCCACAAATCCAGGCGTCACGACCTTGCCGCTGGCGTCGATGGTTTGGGCAGCGTCGTACGCGGCGCGCAGGTCGGCGCTCGGCCCGACGGCGACGATTCGCCCCTCGTGCGCGGCCAGCGCCCCATCTTCGATGATGCCCAACTCACCCAGCGCCTCGCCGCGTTGCGGCCCGCCTTCCTGGGCGGGCACCACGCAAACCTGCCCTGCCGAATGTACCAGCAGGTCGATCTTCTCGCTCATAGGAGTTGTCCAGTGCGTGCAACTGTGATTGGCGGCAATTCAGCTAACCCGCAGGGTGGCAGGCAACGTGATGATAAACTCCGCGCCCTGGCCCTCGGCGTTTTGCGCGCTGACCGTGCCGCGGTGCGCCTCGATGGTCGCCCGTACCAATGCCAGACCCAACCCAATCCCTGTCTGGCCGTCGGTGGCCTGGCCGACACGATAGTATTTCTCAAACACGTGCGGCAAATCCTCTTTGGGAATGCCGGGTCCGCTGTCGCGCACCACGATGGCGACAGTGATGTCGCCAAAAGCCAGCATCACTTCTACCTGCGCGCCCTCAGGAGAGTACTTGATGGCGTTGTCTACGAGATTGAGCACGCTGCGATACAGGCGCGAGGCATCGCCCTGAATCATGAAGGGGGTTCCCACCACTTCATAGCTCAGGTTGATAGACTTCGCCAGCGCTGCACCCTCCATATCGGTCACTGCCCTGGCGACGGCATCGTCCAACCGGCACGGCTCGTTCAGCAAATGGGGAACGTCGCTCAGCGTGGTAAGCTCGAGGAGTTGATCCACCAGAAGAGCCATGCTGCTGGCCGCCGTGGTGAGTCCCTGAGCAATTTCAGCCGGTTTCTCTTCCAGTTCCTCGATATTGGGCAGCAGACTGGCGTAACCCATGACGGAGTTCAGCAGATTCTTGAGGTCGTGGGACAGGGCATGGTTGAGGGCTGCCACGTCTTCCGAGCGCCTGTTTAGCGCGGAGTTGGTCACCTGGTAGAGGCGCGCATTCTGCACAGCAATGGCGGCGAAGTCGGCAATGGTCGCCATCATCTCTTCGTCACGCTCACTGAAATGCCTGCCGCCCTCCCGGTGGGCAGCCGACAGCACGCCAAACGTGGCCCCGCCCAGCGTGAGCGGCACGTACAGCACCGCCTCGACCAGATAGCCGGTCTTGACCTTGATCTGTCGGCCTTCTATCTCCTGGCTGGCGCGCACTGGCGCACCGGTTTCGATGACCTGGCCCGCCAGCGTATCAGGAACTGGCAGACGCAAGCGCTGGATTTGGTCGTCGTTGATCCCCCGCTCTGCCTCCAGGAAGAGTTCGCCGGTCTGTTCGTCTACCAGCCATATCGAACTCTCGTCCGCCCCTGTGAGCGCGTTAGCCATTTCCAATGCCTGGTTCAACACCTCGTCAAGTTCCAATTCCGAGGTAATCCCTCTGGCAATGGTCGCCAGCGCGTCGGCCAGATCGGCTTTGGTTTGTAGGGTCGCCGTGTGGCCCGCAGGGCGCCGGATAATCCGGACGACACACTCCAGCCTGCCCAGCGTGAGAAGGTCCCCGTCGTAGAGACTGTAGGGTGTGTTCACACCAATCGAGTGACCATTCTTCCACGTGCCGTTGGTGCTGCCCAGGTCGAGGACGAACAGTTTGGTATCTGCGGGGTGCAGCAACGCGTGGCGGCGCGAGACACCGAGTGCTTCGGCGTCGTACGGGGTGAAATCGACTACGTCTGCGCCCTTGCCCCTGCCCAGCACCACCTCGCCGTTCACGTCCAGTCCAATGTGGATGTCGGGGTCAGAGATCAGCTCCAAACGTACGCGCCATACGGTTCCAGTCTCTGCTCCTTCAGGGTAAGGAACCGGACGATATAGCGCGTCCGGCTCTGATAAGGGCAAGGCGCGTAGTGACTCGTCGTCCAGTTTATCTGTTTCCCGTCCGGGGTCGGTGTCTGTGGCTGCTGCCATATGACGCATCTCGCTCGAAATCTTGTGCGACCTGAGGCGAGGCGTACGTTGCCCTGCCAAAACCTGCGGATTGGAGACGGATCAGTCGCCCAGAACTCCGGCGACTTCTTCCGCCGCGCGTTTCACTGCGTACATGGCCATGCCCAACTTGGCCTCTTTCTTTATCAAAACGGCCAGCGCCGCCCGCTTGCCGGATGGGTAGACCACCATCACGCCATCCTCGCCTTCCAGCAGCAAGCGCTGCACGTCTCCTTGCGCCAGGCGACTGAGTGTTTTCTCGGCCAGACCAATCAGGGTCGCCGTTAACGCCGCCACCTGGTCGCTGGAGGCAGCTCCCTCGCCGGTCGGAAAAGCCTCCACCAGCAAGCCGTCGATATTCACGACCACGCTGGCCTCGATGTCGTCCATCGCTTTGTGCATGGTCCGCAAAACGCGGTTAATTTGCTCGCTTCGATACCTTACCATCCCCGTCTCCCAACTCCCTTCATGCCCTCATCGGCATCTTGATGCCGTGTCGCCTGGCGGCGTCAATCGCTTCCGGGTAGCCCGCGTCGGCGTGCCGGACCACACCCAGGCCGGGGTCGGTGGTGAGCACGCGCTCAAGACGCGCAGCGGCCTGCGGCGTGCCGTCGGCTACGATGACCTGACCGGCGTGCTGGCTGAAGCCGATGCCCACGCCTCCGCCGTGATGGAAGCTCACCCACGTCGCGCCGCCTACAGCGTTTATCAGCGCGTTCAGAATCGGCCAATCGGACACGGCGTCCGTCCCGTCCAGCATACCTTCAGTCTCGCGGTTTGGCGAGGCCACCGAACCGGAGTCCAGATGGTCGCGACCGATGACGATGGGCGCGCTGAGTTCGCCGTTGGCGACCAGTTCGTTGAACGCCAGCCCGGCTTTGGCCCGCTCCCCGTAGCCCAGCCAGCAGATGCGGGCGGGCAAGCCCTGAAATTCAAAGCTCTTCTGTGCCATCTTAATCCAGCGCGTCAGGTGCTCATCTTCCGGGAAGAGGCGCAAAATCTCCTCGTCGGTGCGGTAGAGGTCCTGCGGGTCGCCGGAAAGCGCCACCCAGCGAAAAGGTCCCTTGCCCTCGCAGAACAGGGGGCGCACGTAGGCCGGAACGAAGCCTGGATAGTCGAAGGCGTTCTCCACCCCGGCGTCTTTCGCGCGCTGGCGCAGATTGTTACCGTAGTCGAACACCACCGCGCCCCTGGCCTGCATATCGAGCATGGCCTGGCAGTGACGGGCCATAGCCTGGCCGGAGAGGCGGACGAACTCGTCCGGGTCCTCGTCGCGCAGCCTCAGCGCGTCCTCGAACGTCATGCCGGTGGGCACGTAGGCCAGGTAATCGTGGGCGGGTGTCTGGTCGGTGACCACGTCCGGCGTCACGTCCAGGTCGGCCAGGCGTGGGAAAATGTCGGCGGCGTTGCCGATCAGCCCTACCGAAAGCGGTTTCTCTTCGGCCTGGGCCTCCTCCACCAGGGTCATGGCCTCTTCCAGGTCCTCGACCACCACGTCCAGATAGCGTGTCTTGAGGCGGCGCTCGGCGCGCCAGGGGTCGATCTCGACGATCAGTCCCACGCCCTCGTTCATGGTGACGGCCAGGGGCTGCGCCCCTCCCATCTCGCCCAGACCCGCCGTCAGCACGAATTTGCCCTTCAGGCTGCCGCCAAAGTGCTGGCGCGCGATCTCGCCCAGCGTCTCGTAGGTCCCCTGGAGGATGCCCTGCGTCCCGATGTAGATCCAGCTTCCGGCGGTCATCTGGCCGTACATGATGAGCCCTTCGCGCTCCAGGTGGTCGAAGTGCTCCTGGGTGGCCCAGTGCGGCACCAGATTGGAGTTGGCGATCAGCACGCGCGGAGCGTCCGGGTGCGTCTTGAAGACCGCCACCGGCTTGCCGCTCTGCACCAGCAGCGTCTCGTCGTTTTCCAACTCGCGCAGGGCGGCCACAATCGCGTCGAATGCCGCCCAGCTACGAGCGGCCCGCCCGCGCCCGCCATACACGATCAAATTCTCAGGGTCGCCAGCCACCTCAGGATCGAGATTATTCATCAACATGCGAAGGGCGGCCTCTTGCAGCCAGCCCTTGCAGCTTATCTCGGTCCCCCTTGGGGCACGTATGGTGCGAGCCATCAACCAACCTCCCTGTTGGACTTGTATATTACTCTCAAGCCGCACAAATACAAGTGGCACGTTGGTCTGAGCGCTTACCTGCTGGCTGCTGGTCGCTGGGTGCTGACTGCTGAATAGTAGTCGCAATGGCCCTGGAGCGGGCACACGGCGCATTGCGGGGTGCGGGCGTGACACACCTCGCGCCCGTGCCGGATGAGGTTGAGATGCAGGGGATAGTAGTCTTCAGGCGGGGCGATGCGCTCCAGGATGTCGTGCGCGCGCTCGGCGCTGACCTTCGGCCCGATCAGGCCCAGGCGGCCTGTGACGCGGTGAACGTGCGTATCCACCGGGAAGGCGGGCAAATTGAAGGCGAACAGCAGGACGATGGCCGCTGTCTTGGGGCCAACCCCGTCCAGGCTCACCAGCCAGGCTTTGGCCTCTTCGACGGACATCCCCTCCAGAAAGTCAAGCGTGATCTCGCCCTGCGTCTCGGTCAGGTGGCGCAGCGCGGCCTGAATGCGCGGCCCTTTCTGGTTGGCAAGTCCCGCCGGGCGAACCGCCTCGACGACAGCCTCGGTGTCCGCGTCGCGGACGGCCTCCCAGGTGGGAAAGCGGGCCTTGAGCGCGTCGAAGGCCACGTCGCGGTTGGTGTCATTCGTATTCTGCGACAGGATGGTCGAGACCAGTTCGTCCACTGGCGGCAGGTGCTGCCGCCATTCCGGGTAGCCGTAGGTCTCCCGTAAAATCCGCGCGATGGGCGGGTACTTCTCGCGGGCTTCTTCCAGGTTGTCGGTTTTCTCTGGCATTGGCCTAGTTTACCAGACAACCGCCAGACGGGAAGCCGAAAGCCGCCCTACCCATCGCGGGGCTGGCCCGCGTAGACTTCGTCGCCGCCGTCCACGGCCAGCACCTGCCCGGTCACCCAGTTCGCCTCCTCCGAGGCCAGGTAGAGAGCCGCATAGGCGATGTCCTCAGGCTGGCCGCGCCGCGCCAGCTTGAAGTCGGGCTGTTCGATAGGCCCATCGCGCAAGGGGATGCGGATCAGGCCGGGGGCAATGCAATTGACGCGAATGTTGTCGGCGTGAAGCTCGCGCGCCAGATTGCGCGTGAAGCCGATGACTCCTTCCTTCGCCACGCCATAGGCGGCGGACCCATCGCGGCGGGTCTTGTAACCGGCGGAAATGGTAATGATTGCGCCACCGTTCGCGGCGCGCATGGGCGGCACGGTGGCCCGCACGCCGTAGTAGATGCTGTGCAGGTGGTTGGTCAGCACCCGCTCAAGAAAGTCGGATTCGGTGGCGAGCGCGTCCTTCTCGTAGCGGAAGAAGCCGCCGGGGAAGCTGGCGTACACGTCGATGCCACCGTAGGCGGCCAGCGTTTCCTCCGCCAGGCGGCGCGCGTCGTCCTCGACGGTGAGGTCGGCCTGCACGGCTACTGCCTGGCCGCCCCCCTCGCGAATGCGGGCCGCGACGGCATCGACGTGTTCAGGGGTCCGCGCCGCTATCGCCACCCGCGCGCCTTCCTGGGCAAAGAGCAAGGCCGTCGCCGCGCCCATGCCGCCGCCCACTCCGGCTATCACAGCGACTTTGTTATCCAATCGCATCGTCGTCCTCCTCGTCGTCGTACGGTCCAGGCCACGGTGGAAGGTCTGGGAACTGGTCGTCTTCTTCTGGTGGTGGGAGGTCGGGGAATTCGTCCTGCGTGGGGCCGCTGGCAATGCCCGGCCTCTCGCGAGGCGACCCTTGCTCAGTGGAGAGGGCACGCGCTTCGGCGATCCACGCCTCGACGTTCGTCACCCGCCAGCGTGGAGCCATGAGCACGTCCCGCAACTCTTCGGCGCTCATCGCGCTCAGTTGCTCGAACGTGCGGATGCCAGCCGCATTCAGCATGCTGGCGTAACCCTCGCCAATGCCCTTTATGCGCGTCAGATCGTCTTTGGGAGCCTCCAGCACGAACGGAGGCGTCTGGTGATGGTGGTCGCCAAAACTATCGCCAGGCCGCCCATAACCGACGTGGTCAGGTAGCAACTCCACGACCTCTTGCGTCTCCTCTCGCAGGGCACGCAGCAGGCGGGCGCGTTGGTCGGTGTCCTCCGTGGCTTCCCGGAGTTGCTCCAGAAGCCGGTCACGCTCGAGTGTGACCATTGCCAACTGTTCCTCGATCAGCGCTGCTTCACGCTCGGCGTGCCCGCGGGATTCGATGATACGGGCCAGTTCAGTTTCCTGGCGGGACAAAAGCGCCTGCGCGTCGGCCAACTCGGACTGCTTGCCCTCCAGCACGGCTTTGGTCCGCGCGACCTCGCCGTCGAGCAACTGGACCTCCTGCGTCAGCTCGTCCAGTTCGGCCACGTAGCTGGCCTTGAGCTGCTTCAGGACTTCCAGTTCGTGGCTGCGCTCGGCGAGCGCTTTCAGGGAAGTCTCCCGCTCTTCTTCGTGACGTATCAACTCCTGGTTATGGCGGTACAGGTCCGCGCCCGCCTCGGTGATACGGGCGCGGCGCTCCCCCAACTCACTCAACAGGGCGACGTGTTCTTTGTCGCGCTTTTCCAGGCGGCCACGCAGTTCTTCCAGCTCGCGGTCGCGATCGGCCAACTCGGCATCGGCCTTGGCGAGTTCGGCTGCGCGACGCTCAATTTCGCGCCGCCGTTCGGCCAGATCAGCCTCCTCTTTCTGCAAGCGGGCGCGCGCCGCTTCCTCTTTTCGTTTTTGCTGTGCGTTGCCATTTCGAGTCTTTGCCTGCGGGGCGGCCACGGCTCTCCTTGGGACGGTCTTTCGCGACGAGAGCAGCCAGCCGCGCACCATCCATCCCAATGCTAACCCGGTCAGCAAAGCACCGATCAGTGAGATCCAATCCTCAGGAGTCATCGCGCACCCACCTTACCGTATGAGAAAGGAGTACCAGAGGCACAATTGACCACTTTGCTAAGTCATATTATAGTTCATATTAGGTTGCGGTGCGGTTTGTATCGGGTGATGTTGTCTTACACTGGACAGAACATGTTCTAGTGGGCTGGCCGGGAATAGACCAACTGTAAACACGAATATCTGAGCGGGGCATCTTTTCATGCCATCTACGATCCCTATCACGATGGCGCTCAGAAACGCTTGTACGGAGCTTCTGGAGGAGATCCGTACAAAGGGAGAAGCACATGCGCTGGCGGTGGAGTATCACATCGTCTCCGCTTGGGCCTCATCCTTACTAAAGGACCCGGACCGCTTGAGCGCTGCGGCAGTGGCCGCACAGCACGAATTTAGCGTCTACGAGATCAACGCACAATGGCTATCGGCGCTGAACGATCTTATCCTGTTCGGCGGCGAAAGCGTAGACAGCTTCGTCAAGACGCTGTGCCGTTTCTACCTGTTCAATCTCTCCCAGGTCGAAGATATCCTCTGGCAGCAGTATAGCAACCTGCAGCAAAAGGTCCTCCTGGAGACAGGTCGCCGTCTGCCGGGCGCGTGGGGCGAGTGGCATAGCCCCATGCAGGTATTCATGCACCTGTTCGCGCAACACCTGGCTCGCGAGGACCCGGACTATGGGCGGGTGCTGACGAACCCCGCCGCGCGCGATCTGGTCGACGTAACCCCCAGCCTGCCCCTTTCCGGGGAAGCGATCCCAGAACTCCCCAGTTTCTCCGCCAGTGACATCGACGAAACAGCCGCGCTGACGACCTACCTGGAATGGTTGCTGGAGCAACACGGGCCTTTGGAGGCTGGCGGTTCGCTTTCGTGGGAGCGCTACGGTCCCCGCCTGAGTGACATCTTTGTGCCCCGCCGCCTGTGTCGGGCCAACGATTGGGAGGAAGTGCGCGGCTACGCTCGCTACCACCTCATCAAGCGCCGCCGCAATACCATGCGCGAGTGGCCGGTGACCCGCGCTCCCCACACCCTGCCCGCCGACGACGGTACACCGGCTTCCAGGCCGGTCACGCAGGTGCTGGATGAGGTATCGCGGTTGGTGGTGATGGCCGGGCCGGGTGAGGGTAAGACCACTCTGCTGCGTCACCTGACCATGCAACACGCCAGCCTCATGCTGGCCGAACTCGACGAGTCGCCGCCGCTCGGCCACCTTGCACACGGTCCTGAGATGCCCGAGCCCAACCACCGCCTGCCGATCTACCTGCACATTGCCGAGTACGCCGAAAACGCCGCCCTCGACGAAGAGGACCTGTTGGAATACGCGCTGCGCACCCTGGCGGAGAGCGACCTGCGCGATCCCAGTGTGCCAGCCGTGATTCGACACCTGGTCGAAAAGGGCCGTTGCGTATTTCTCCTGGATGGGCTGGACACAATCGGAGACGGCGACCAGCGTCAGGCAGTAGCCGCGCGCATCAGCCAACTGGCCGCCGAGCGGTGCTCTGGTTCGCGGGGAAACCAGATTCTGGTGGCCTGCCGCCCGGCAGGGTACGAAACCGCTCCGCTTTCAGCCGACTTCGAAACGTACGTGCTGGACGGTCTGAGCGGGAAGGAGATTGGCAAGTATCTGATGCGCTTCTTCCTGGCCACCGAACGCGCCCGCCGCCCGATGCTGGCCGACGAGGCGCTGCGCCAGCAGGCAGAACACACGACGCGCAGCGTTCGGCGGGAGATTCTGGCCCACGACACGCTGCGAGCGTTAGCCACCAACCCGTTGTTCCTGCGCGTCATGGCCGAACGCCAGCGGGAGGGAGCCTACCTCTTGCCACAACGGGTCGGGCTGTTGCGGTCTGCTGCCGAGGCCATGATTCGCGAGTGGCGGCTGCCGCGCGGCCCCACCCACACGCCCCAGGTGCAGGAGTCTGAAGTCGTCGAGTTGTTGAGCCACCTGGCCTACTGGCTGCAGGGTCATCGCGCTTCGGGTGTGGCCTCCAAACAAGAAATCGTCGAGCGGTTGTGCGACATCTGGCTGGAACGCCACCTGGAGGCCGATCTCGACTGCGCTCACGAGGCTATCGACGACTTCCTGGCGCAGGTGCGTCACCAGGCCAACATGCTGATCGAGGTACGGCCTCGCCACTATCGGTTCGTGCATCCCTCGATGCAGGAATACTTCGCCGCACGGTACCTCGTCGCCCGCCACCGCGTCGCCGCCGGACGGCTCCGCGAACACCTGCACGACCCGCGCTGGGACGAGAGCGTCCGCCTGGCGATTGGCTTTGAAGCGCTCGACTCGCCTCGCAACGCCTCCGACCTGCTCGAAAGTGCCATTCTGGGACAGGCCAACGGCGTAGGGGGGGAGGCGTTTCCGCCCAGCCCGTTCGAAGACCTGTTGAAGCGCGACCTGTTGTTCGCCGGAAGCCTGCTGGCCGATGGGATCGAAGCCAGCCCCGGCCTGACCCGCACGATCGTTCACCACTTGGTGGACCTGTGGCGGCGGGGAGACCGTGACAGCGCGGGGCGCTTCGACATCGTCTTCAATCGCGCGCGCCAGCTACTCGTCGCGCTGGATGGGACGGCGGCGGGCCAGGTGGCGCTGCACTACACGCTGTCGTTCGCCCAAGACTCGCGTCCTCATGTGCGTGCTTTTGTGGCAGACGCGCTGACGTTTTGGCCCTCGCACATGGTGACGGCGCTGGAAACCCTGGTCGAACTGGGACGTGACAATGACTCGTTAGTTCGTCGTGCGGTGGCCGAGGCACTGGGCCGTGCCCAGGTGCTGACGCCGCGCGCCCACGTCCTGCTGATAACCCTGGTCAGCGACCCGGATCGCGACGTGCGGGAGGTGGCACGCCGCTCGCTTGCCAAAGCGGGTCCGGTGCCTGAGGCGACCATGCGCATCTGGGTGCAAATGTTGCAAGAGGACGACGAAAGCAGGCGCGAGTTGGGGGCCAAGATACTCGGGCGCGTCGGGACGCTGCCGCCCGTGGTCGTCGGGGAATTGCTGGCGCTGCTGGCAGACAGCGCGCCGAACGTGCGGAACGCCGTCGCCGAAACGCTGGCGACGCTGGAGACCCTGCCAGACGACGCGCTGGCGGCCATCTGCCGGGCCATTGGCGATGCCGAACTCGAAACCAAAGTGGCAGGCATCGAGGCGCTGGCCCGTCCGGTGGAGTTGCCCGCTAACGTGGTGAACCAACTCATCGCCTGGAGCCACGAGGCCGATCCGCAAGTGCGGCTGGCGGCCACCCGCGCTCTGGACACCTGCCGCAATAAGACCGAGCCGGTTATCGAAGCGCTGACGGACCGCACCGAAGACGACGTGTTCAACATTCAGGCGACGGCGGTCGTGGCGCTGGGCCGCAAGGGGGCGGGAAACCACAGAGTGGCCCACACGCTGGCGCACTTCGCCACGGCGGAAAACCCCGGTCTCAAGATCAGCGCTGCCGAGGCGTTTGGCTACCTGGAAGACCTGTCGTCGGAGATGGAATCCTATCTGGTTGGCCTGCTGCGCGATTTCCACGTGGGCGTCCGCGAGGCGGCCATGCGGGCGGCAGCGCGGTTGGGGCACCCCTATCCCAAGGTCGTTCAGCGCCTAATCGACATGACCACAGACGACGACCCCGGCGAAGCCGTACGGGCAGGGCGCACGCTGAGTCGCCTTTACGAACTGCCGCCCGCCGCGCGTCGGGCGCTGCTGCGGTTGCTCCCCCTCCACCCCGACCTGTTGGCCGGAGATGTCGCCGTCTGCCTGTACCGGCACTCCCCCCTCACTTTGGAGGAGATAGAGACACTGACGAGCCTGGCCTCGGAGGGGGCCGCCACGGTGCGCCGGGTGGCCATCAGGACGATGGGTTTGTCCCTACATGCCGTGACGGGTGTCATGGATGAATTGCTGCAACTCATGGCGGATGCCGACGAGACGATACGCGCCGAGGCAGTTGCCAGCCTGGCAGCCGCCCGCGACATTGCAGACCGCGCGATTGACGGTATGTTCGACATGCTCGACGGGGAAGCGCCGCCGGTCAGGGAGGCAGCGGCGGTGACATTGACCAAGTTGAGCCGTTCCCTGCCCCACCTGGGCTGGGATGGGCGGCGGATGGAATTCCTGACAGACCAGATTTTTCACCTGCTGGACAGAACACGCGCCCAGGACTGCTGGGAACCTGAGGCGGACGCGCAAAACGCGCTGCTGCTCGCGCTCAGTTGGCTTGCCCCGCGCTATGGGCCGGAACTGTAACAGCTTCTAGACCCCACACACTGCCCACTCGCTAGAACAGGTAGCTGGCTAACTTCAGAAGCATTGCTGCTATCGGCACGGCTCGGGTAATCATCCGCGCGGCTCCACCGGCTGACTCGATCGTCTCCGCCGCCCCATCCAACAAATCAGACAGGTCCTCCAATTTGCGAAGGATAGGGCGCTTGGGTGGGGGCTTCTGCGTGGCCAGGTCGGCGGCGGCATCCACGTTTTCCAGGGCCGCCTTGGCCACCGCTTTTTCCAGCTCTCCTTCTTGTTGGGCAACTTCGATCAGCTTGCGCAGCTCGCCCAGAATCTCGATGAATTCTTGAGGGGATTGCCCCTCCGTCTCGCTGTTGGCGGTGATGTCCCGCCCGGCGATGTGCCCGTTGGCCTGGACCGATGCATTGGAGCCAATGGCTGCACCCGGCCCGACATTACCGCCAATGTCGATGCGCCAGCTTTCCTGCTCAGGTTTTTCTGGGGGTTTGTTGTCGGTCATAACGCTCTCATCTTCTTCCAAACGTGGTGTGAGACTATTGTAGAGCGCACCTATCTTCCGGACAAATGCCTGCCAGGATGTGAATTTGACGGTTCCTACGCCTCCGGTTCATCTGGACTGAGTGCTGAACTATAACTAAAGTCCTATTCATGACAGGTATGAAAAGGCGTATGATATAGTTGGGATGAAGTACGGTTCAGTCGACGGCTTTTTTTTTCGCTCGAACAGATAGGGTTACGTTAGCACTCCGTTAGAGAAAGGTTAGAGTGTTTCTTTTGTCGGGGGGGAGCGGCTACATACGAGCATAGCGTTGTCTGCTGCGTGTTGCACTGCTCTGGCAATCGGTGCGATTGAAACGGCAGGCAAACACGGGGAAGTACGCGAGGGTACACATGGTAGCCGCAAACACCAATCCACCAGATCTGCCACCCTGCCTTGATGGCCTCATGGCCTCGTTGGAGTTACTTGAGCAAGAGGTAGCTGCCATCAAGGCCGGCCAGAGTGGGACAGACCTGAACGAGCTTCAACTCAAGATTCAGGCGCTCAGGAACCAGGTCTCCGAATTGACCGTCGAAGGCGATGTCGGAGCGGGTTCGGTGCTGGGTAGCGGCTCGGTTGACGCCGAGGTCATCGCCGGGCGAGACGTGATCGATAAATCGACCTCGATCAACGCGCCGAATGCCACGATTGTCGTCGGCCAGGACACGGAGCCGGTGAAGATCGAGGGCGCGGATGCCGAGGAAGCCTACCTGCGCTGGTTGTTCCGCACCACGCGCCGGGTATCGTTGGGCAGCATCGACCTGGTCGAAGCCGATGCCACTCAACAAGCAGCCGAGATCACACTCGACGCGGTGTACGTGGCGCTCGACGTAAGAACCTCCGACAAGTTGGTACGGGGCGCTGGGGGCGAGCCGCCGGGTGAAACCCCCTCTCTGCTGCCTGCCTTGGAGGCCGTCCGCTACAATCGCACGCTGGTGCTGCTGGGCGACCCCGGTTCGGGCAAATCGACATTCGTCAACTATCTGGCCTTGTGCCTGGCCGGTGCGCGCCTGGAGCCGGAGGTTGGATGGCTTGGCCGGTTGCGCAGCGTGGGCTATGTGAACGGCAAAGCAGAATGGCCGCACGGCGCGCTGCTGCCGGTGCACGTGGTGCTGCGCGATTTCGCAGCCAGCCTGCCCGCCGATATCCAGGAGGCCAGCGCCGACCTGCTGTGGAAACACATCAAGAGCGGACTGGCAAAGCACGGCCTGGAGGACTACGCGCCACAGTTGCTGGAGGCACTGCGCAAGGGCCAATGCATGGTGCTGCTGGATGGCCTGGACGAGGTGCCAGACGCCGCGCGCCGCAAATGGGTTCGGGACGCAGTAGACGATTTTGCAGTGGTCTACTCGCGCAACCGCTTCGTGGTGACGTGCCGCGTCCTGTCCTACACCAACCCGGATTGGCAACTGCCCACCTTCCCCACCGCGTGGCTGTCTCCCCTGAACGACGACCAGATTGCCACCTTCATCGGCGCGTGGTACGACACGCTGGCCCGCCAGAAGCGTCTGCCGTCCGACATGGCCGATGCAAAAGCCGCCGAACTGCGCGAGGCCGCCACCTATCTACGCGACCTGGCGCAGAACCCCATGCTGCTGACGGTGATGGCCGTCATCCATACGTTTCAGGGCACGCTGCCATACGAACGCGCCCGGCTTTATGACGAGGCGGTTGAACTGCTGCTGTGGCGCTGGCAGCTCACCAAGCGCGTGCCCGGTGCCGGGTGGGACCCTGGCATCGAACAGCAGTTGGGCACCCGCGTGGAGCGGCTGTTTAACGCGCTGTGCGAGTTGGCCTGGAAAGCCCATGCCGACCAGGGCAAGCACGAGGGGGCAGCCGACCTGCCCCAAAAGGACGTGCTCAGCGTGCTGCAAAGCTACCTGGGCAACGACTGGGGCAAGGCCCAGAAGTTCTGCCGCTACGTCGAGGAGCGGTCTGGGCTGCTGGTGGGGCGCGGCACCAGGAAGAAAGCCCAGGCCACAGATGGCAAAAGCGAAGAGGCCATCTATGCTTTCCCGCACCGCACCTTCCAGGAATTTCTGGCCGGTTGCTATCTGGCCGGGCAGCGCGAGTTCTCGCGCAAGGTGCGTGGGCTGGTGGCCGAGGGCGAACCCTGGCGCGAGGTGGTCATGCTGGCCGCAGGGCATCTGGTCTTCAACCAGAACCTGATCGCCGCGCCGTTGGATGCGGTGAACGTGCTCTGCCCCGACAAGCCACCCACGGACAAAACGGGCTGGCGCGCCGTATGGTGGGCAGGTGAGATCCTGAGCATTGTGGGCGTGGACGCCGCCGGGCAGGATGACGTTGGCAAAGAAGTGCTGCCGCGCGTCCGCCGCCACCTGGTGGCGCTGCTGGAGGGGGGGCATCTCTCGCCCGCGCAGCGCGTGCAGGCCGCCGACGCGCTGGGGCGTTTGGACGACCCGCGCGAAGGGGTTTGCACGCCGGAACCGGCGATGGTGGAAATTGCAGGGGGCCGGTTTCGGATGGGCGAGGGCACCCAGCAGCACGAAGTGGCCCTGGCACCTTTCCAGTTGGCCCGCTATCCGGTGACGAACGCCCAGTTCTGGCAATTCATCGACGGTGGCGGCTACGAAGAACGCCGCTTCTGGACAGAGGATGGCTGGGCCTGGCGCCAGCGAGCAGGGGACGATTTGGCCGGGTTTGCCAATGACCTGCGCTGGGGTATCGCCAACCGGCCTGTGGTTGGGGTCAACTGGTTCGAGGCGATGGCCTACGCGGCCTGGTTGTCCGAGCAGACCGGCAAGCGCTACCGTTTGCCCACCGAGGCCGAGTGGGAGCGCGCGGCTGCCGGGCCGGATGCCCGCCTTTATCCTTGGGGCGAAGACTGGCGGGATGGCATGACCAACACCCAGGAAGCGGGCATCGGCCACACGTCGGCGGTGGGCGCTTTCCCACAAGACGCCACGCCTGAGGGCATCTACGACTTAGGCGGCAACGTCTGGGAGTGGACCCAGAGTTGCTCGGCACCTTATCCTTACCAGGAGGCTGATGGCCGTAACGTCGCGGAGTGTCCTGGTGAGCGGGTGCTGCGGGGCGGCGCTTGTTCCAACAGCAAGCGGCTGGCACGCTGTGCGTATCGCAATTGGAGCACGCCTGAGGCACGCGTTCCATTCATTGGCTTTCGCGTGGCGCTGGCCAATACACCGCCCGCTTTGCCCGCGCCGTCTGAATCCTCTCAGTAAAACGTCCGGCGGCAGCCTAAGTAACATCTCCTGCTGCCGCCGGGTATAATTCCTCCCCGAACTGATCGTCCCATCGAGGAAACCTATGGCACCGAGCGATCGCTTTGTGAGCGAGACCACTTTTCACGTGCGCTACGCCGAGACGGATGCGATGGGCGTGGTGCACCACACCAAGTATCTGGTCTACTTCGAGGAGGGCCGCAGCGACTATATGCGCCAGCGAGAGCGCGGTTACGCCGAGGTGGAGGCGAGCAGCTATTACCTGCCGGTGAGCGAGTTAGGCGCGCGGTTTGTGGGGGCGGCGAATTACGGCCAGCGCGTGACGATCCGCACCTGGATAGAGGAGCTGCGCAGCCGCCGCCTGACGTTCGCCTACGAGGTGGTTGAGGCTGAGAGCGGCGACGTGATCGTGACCGGCTTCACGCGGCACGTGTGGACAGACCGCGACGGCAAGGTGACGACGATGCCGCAGCAGTGGCGCGGATTTCTAGACGACTAGATGGTGGCAAGACATGGGGTGGAAAACAAAACGAGCCATACCCAAGCAGGGTGGCTCGTTACTATTTCTGTGTTGTTTGCTGCGAAGCTCAGGCCGCGATGGCGAGCTTCTCCACGCCCGCGAGGTAGGTTTTCACCTCGTCGAGGGTGTGGTGGTACTCGGCAATCAGGTCGCGCTCGCTGCCGTCGTAGCGCTCAAGGATCTCGAGCGCGCAGGTGACGCAACCCGGCATGACGCACACACCGGCATGATTGGAGCCTACCAGGTGCGCCAGCCGCCGAATCATGAGCGTGTAAGCCAGATGCTCCGGGTGGGTCTCGGGCAGGTCCGCCACGCGGTTGACGAGGCGCGACCACTTGCGCCCGTGCATGCGGGCCAGCCTGGGAATGGCGATTCGCGGGAACAGGGAAGCGGTTCGAAGTTGAGCGGTCATACCAATGTGCCTCTGATTGGGTGCTCCGAAGTTCAGGTCCAAGAACAATGACGGCGACTCTCTGCTCACCAGTGTATAGGTGGGTGCCCATTTAGGTCAATTGGAAAACCGTTTGAATCGGGTATGAATCCTTGAACCGCTTCTTTTGCCCTCAAAAAAGTGACGCTGGGATACCGGCACCGGTCTGTGTGGTCCCCTGGCAGACAAAGCGGTATCATCCTCCAGGTTTTGCCTTTTCGGAATCTTTACAGGAGAACTTGTATTACCATGGGAGACACCCACCGGGAGATTAGAGGCGTCATCTTTGACCTCGACGGCCTGATGATCGACAGCGAACCCCTGTCGATGGAAGCCTGGCAGCAGTGCCTGGCTCCGCATGGGGCCAGGCTGACTGTGGACCAGTATCGCCGCTTGATTGGCGGCAGCCATCTCAACACGGCGCGCGAGATTGGTGAGTTGACCGGCCTGGACCCCGAAACGTTGACGGGTGGGTTCTGGGAGCGCCTTCTGGGGCTGATCGAAGAGCGGGGAAAGACGATGGAGGGATTAGTCCCCCTGCTGGACGAACTGACCGCACGAGGCTATCCATTGGGCGTGGCCTCCAACGGTCCAAGTGACTACGTGCGCCGGGCGACAAAAACACTTGGCATTGACAAGTACTTCGTGTGCGTCTTCGGCCTCGACGACGTGCCAAATGGCAAGCCCGCGCCCGATGTCTTTCTCAAGGCTGCAAGTTGCATAGGGGTGCCCCCCGAAGCCTGTCTCGCCCTGGAGGATTCCAACACAGGCGCGCGGGCCGCCGTCGCCGCCGGGATGCGCACCATTTTCGTCCCCGACCCTGAATGGGAGTTGCCCGGCCCGGCGGGGGTGCATGCCGAGTTCCCATCGCTGAGCGCGTTTCACACCGAGTTGGACGAAATGCTGGTCCTTGACGGCTCCGTAGAAGGCACGTAGCGTCGAACCAAGCGCCGGTCTCAAATCTCGTGCCTTAGCCTCTTAATTTGGGTTTTTCCGACAGAATTGGTATATTGCCCCCACCTTCACGAGCGTCCCTGTCGTCCGTCAGCGCCAACGTGAACCTGTGTCAGCGTCTCAAGCAGCAGGAGGTCGGTTGGTAGATGTACCATAGCGCATTGAAGCGAGAATCTAGTGGGGTGGTCTTGGTGGCCCTGGCGCTGCTGTTAGCGGCCTGTGCCGGTGGTGGAGTCGGCGAGGCCGGGGCCAGCGGTGGCGAGCCAGGCGGAATCGTCGTGGACGTATCCATGACCGAGTTCGAGGTCGAGATGGACCAGACGGACTTTCCAGTCGGCGTGCCGGTCACGTTCAATATCACCAACGACGGCGCGATTGAGCACGAGTTGATATTGGAACCTCTCGACGTGATTAACGAGCCGTTGAGCGAGGATGTCGAGGCCAGGAGCGTCCTGCCGGGGGATACCGTCAGCTTTACCTACACCTTCGACCAGGCCGGAACGCTGCAGTTGGCCTGCCATATCGCGGGCCACTACGAAGCCGGGATGTTCCAGGAGATTTCCGCCAGTGGTTAACGAAGGCGTGGCGCAGACCCAGTCTCTGATCGACGATGCGCTGTCCGGCGAGGACACTTCAGGCCCGCGCTCGCAGTGGCTCATCGCGGGCGGCGTGGCCCTTGCCTACGCGCTGGTGACGAATGTATCCGGGCTGGTCGTGGACTTGCAGGCAGGCAGCAAGACCATTCTCCAGGCGCTTGCCCACCTGGCAGGCACCACGGGCTTCGCGCTTATTGCCGTGGGTGCTGTGCTCGACTTCGTGACCGGCCTCGTCGAGAGCTTCCGGGCGGGCATGGAATACGACCACGACTAGCACCTCATACCTGCGTCTGTAGGGGCGAACACCGTTCGCCCCTTTTCAGTACCTGGATGGAGGACCCTCCGCCGCACTCTTGCATCGCGTCGCGCGATGGGCTATCGTTGAGAGCGTCGAAGCGAATTGGCGGAGGACCGATGAAGCTGGTCAGCTATCTCGACGTTCAGTTCGTCGCGGCTACCGGCCAGCGCCCGCCCATCAAGCTGGGCGCGCTGGCGGGTGGCGTGGTCGTCGATTTGCAGGTGGCCCAGTCGTGGGCGCAGGGCGCGCGTGGGATTGCCGCGCACGAACTGCCGGGGGACATGTCCAGTTTGCTGCTGAACTGGGACGAGTGCGCGCCTCACCTAGCGGACATCGTGGCCGCGCTGGAGGGCGAAAATCCGGTGGCCCTGCGCGGGGCGGGCCGCCAACCGGTAGCGACGGCGGTGGGCAACACGCACCTGCTGTCACCCCTGCCGCGCCCGCTCAGTTTCCGCGATTTCATGGCCTTCGAGGAGCACGTCAAAAACGCCATGGCGCTGCGCGGCAGAGAGGTTCGCGCCCAGTGGTACGAGATGCCGGTGTTCTACTTCACCAACCCGCACACCTTCTACGGGCCGGACGAGCCGATACCCAAACCCAGCTACACAGAATGGCTGGACTACGAACTGGAGATGGCCTGCGTCGTCGGCAAGGTAGGCATCAACATCCCCGCCGAGGAAGCGGCGGACTACATCGCGGGCTACACCATCCTGAACGACTGGAGCGCGCGAGACGTGCAACTCAAGGAAATGGCCGTCGGCTTGGGTCCGGCCAAGGGCAAGGATTTCGCTACCTCGCTCGGCCCGGCGCTGGTCACGCCCGACGAGCTGGCCGACAAACAGACCGGCGAGGGGGCCGACCTGCGCTACGACCTGGAAATGGTGGCCCGCGTCAACGGCCAGGAGCGCTCGCGCGGCAATTTCAAGGACATCCACTGGACCTTTTCGCAGATGATCGCCCGCGCCTCGCAGGACGTTTATCTGTACCCCGGCGAGGTAATCGGGTCAGGAACGGTGGGGTCAGGTTGTCTATTAGAGCAGGGGGCCGAGGAAACCGGCGACTGGCTCAAGCCGGGCGACGTGGTGGAACTGGAGATCGAAGGGCTGGGGATACTGAGGAATCAGATTGCTGGACCGCAACAGGGATCATGACCTCGTCTAACGGGACGGCGCTTCACGATCACATTTCGTCATCTGCCGGATACTACGCCGTCTACGAGCGCTACCGGCCCGACGAGGCGGCGCTGGCGCGGCTGGCGGCGATGAGCGGGCAGGCACACGTCCGAATCTACTACACCACGGCCTGCGGCGAGTGCGCCCGCCACCTGCCCGCGCTGGCGCGCATCGCCGAACGCCTGCCCGGCTGGACGTGGGAACTCATCGAGGACCGGGAGGCCAGGCTCAAAGAGGCCGAATGCAGGCTGACCACGCCCATCATCACCGTGAGCGATGCCCAGGGGAACCTGCTGGGCGCGATCAACGGCAATCCGCTAAGCGGCAGCCTGGAAACCGACCTGCTGCACATCATCTCATCACGACAAGAAACTCCTGAGAAAACCAGTCAGACCGTGTAGGGGCGCTTTTGCGGAGCATCCTGAAAGGACGTGAAGCGCCCTGGGGGAGAGACCCATGCCCTACATCCGACAAATCTCCGATGAGGAAGCCACCGGCGCCACCAAGCGCGAGTTCGACGCGGCCTACAAGCGCGCCGGGCGCGTGTGGAACATCGTGCGCATCATGTCGCTCAACGGCGAGGTGATGCGGGCCAGCATGCGCATCTACTCGGCCATCATGTTTGGCGAGTCGCCGCTCACGCGCGCCCAACGCGAGATGCTGGCGACGGTGGTCTCCGCCGAGTTGGGCTGCCTGTATTGAACGCGCGCCCACGCATACGACCTCCGGGCTGAGGTCGAGGGGTTCGAGAGCGAAGAAGAGGCCGACGCTTACGTGCACGCCATCGCCGCCGACTGGCGCGGAGCGCCGCTCGGCGACGAAGACCGCGCGCTGTGTGAGTACGCGGCCAGGCTGACCCACCACCAGCACGACGTGGGGTCGGACGACCTCGACGTGCTGCGGGGGCACGGTTTCGACGACCGGGCCATCCACGACGCCGCGCAGGTGATCGCCTACTTCAACTACGTCACCCGCATCGCCGACGCGCTGGGCGTCGAACCGGAGGATTTCATCCGCCCCTGGGAGCAATCCCCGGAGCCGTTGCAGAAGCGGCCCTAGCCAACACGCGGCGGCATGTCGCGTTGGGCTGGGCTTAATGCCTTGCCTTTGGCGTTGTTTCCCAGAAACCGCACGTACAGGATCACGCCTGCCGCCAGGAAGGCGTAGAAGGCCACTGCCAGCGTGGGGTGCAGCCAGCCCGCCAAGACGACGTAGACGGTCATCGAGGCGAGCGCGCCCAGCCAGTTAAGCGCCGCCACGATGCGCCAGCCCCGGCCCTCGTCGTATTCGAAGAAAGCGTAGGCGATCGCGCCTAGCACACCCAAGAGAAGCGCAATGGCTAACGCAACCTCCAGGAAAACTTCCAGGATGAGGTAGACGGTCAGCGCGGACAGTCCACCCGCCAGCAGCACGTAGATCAGGATCGACAACCAGTTGATTCTTGCCTGTGGCTTTTCCAAGACACAATCCTCCTTGGTCAGCGTCACTGCACGGTATTACGCAGGCAGCGATACGAAGTTGCACGGGTGGGGACAGTTGTCAAACTGCCCCATTCGTGATAAACTACACACAAACTTTTAGTGTTTTCTGAAAGTATTGAAACTTAACGCCTGTTCAAAGGGTTTTTCAACCACTCATGGCCTACAAAGACCTGCGCGAGTTCGTCGAGCGCCTGGAAGCAGCGGGCGAACTGGTTCGTATCAGCGCCCCCGTCAGCCGCGACCTCGAAATCACCGAGATCACGGACCGCGTGTCGAAAGGCCCCGCCGAGCGCAACAAGGCCCTCCTGTTTGAGAACGTGGAGGGCTTCGAGATGCCGGTGCTCATCAACGCGCTCGGTTCCGCGCGCCGGATGGCCTGGGCGCTGGGCGTGGACGACCTGGAAGAACTGAACCACAAGCTGGCCGCGATGGTCGACATGAAGCTGCCGGAGGGTATGGGAGCGGCTCTGGAGCGGGCTGGCGACCTGATGGGCGTGATCCGCAGCATCGGCCTGCGGCCCAGCATGGTCAAGAGCGCGCCCTGCCAGGAGGTGGTCGAGACCGAGAACCCCTCGCTGGACAAACTGCCCATCCTCCGGTGCTGGCCCGACGACGGCGGGCACTACGTCACGTTGGGCAGCGTCATCACGCGCGACCCGGCCACCAGGCAGCGCAACGTCGGGCTGTACCGCCTCCAGGTGTACGACGAGCGGGCGATGGCGATGCACTGGCAGCGTCACAAAGGCGGGGCGGAGCACGAGCGCGTCGCCCGCGAGGAGGCGCTGGAACGCATCCCGGCGGCGGTGGCCTTCGGCGGCGACCCGGCCCAGATGTGGAGCGCCTCGGCCCCACTGCCGCCCAACATCGACGAGTACCTGCTGGCGGGCTGGCTGCGCGGCAAGCCGGTCCAGTTCGTCAAGTGCGTCAGCCAGCCGCTCGAAGTGCCCGCCGACAGCGAGATCGTCGTCGAGGGCTACGTGGACCCCAACGAGCACCGCCTGGAAGGTCCCTTTGGCGACCACACCGGCTTCTATACGCCTGCCGACCAGTTCCCGGTGATGCACGTCACGGCGATAACGCATCGCAATAACCCCATTTATCCCACAACGGTTGTGGGAAAACCGCCGATGGAAGACTACTGGATGGGCAAGGCCACCGAGCGGCTGTTCCTGCCCCTGATGAAAATCTTCCAGGGCGAAATCGTGGACGTGAACATGCCCGCCGAGGGCGTCTTCCACAACCTGGTGATCGTCAGCATCAAGAAACGCTTCCCCGGCCACGCCAGGAAGGTGATGTACGGGCTGTGGGGCCTGGGCTTGATGATGCTGACCAAGGCTATCGTGGTGGTCGATCACGACGTGGACGTGCACGACCTCTCGGAGGTGGCCTGGCGCGTGCTGGGCAACGTGGACTGGCGGCGCGATACGGTTATCGTGGACGGGCCGGTGGACCAACTCGACCACTCGGCGGTGATGGATTCGTTCGGCGGCAAAATTGGGATTGACGCCACCGCCAAAGGCCCCGACGACGGCCACCCGCGCGGCTGGCCGGACGAAATCGCGATGAGCGAGGACATCCGGGCGCTGGTGGACCGCCGCTGGCAGGAGTACGGTCTGGGCGACTGATGAACCGCCTGCGAACTTTCCTCGACATGGTGCGCTTCGAGCACACCATCTTTGCGCTGCCCTTCGCCTACGTCGGCATGTTTCTGGCCGCAAATGGCCTGCCGACGCTGTGGGATTTCGCCTGGATTACCGTGGCGATGGCCGCCGCGCGCACGCTGGCTTTCGCCGTCAACCGGCTGGCGGACCGCCACCTCGATGCCCGCAACCCTCGCACGGCCAACCGCCCCCTGGTCACCGGCGCGTTGAGCGTGCGGGCCGCGCTGGGCTACGCGGCGCTGGCGCTGGTGGTGCTGCTGGTCGCCGCCGCGCTGCTCGACCCGCTGGCCGTTAAGCTCTTCCCCGGCGCGCTGGTCTTCCTGATCGGCTACTCGTACACCAAGCGTTTCACCGTGCTGGCCCACTGGATACTGGGCTTCACCGACGGGCTGGCCCCGGTGGGGGCCTGGGTGGCGGTGCGCGGCAGCGCCTTCGCGCCGGGCGATTTGCCTGCCTGGTTCCTGCTCTTCGCGCTCACCTTCTGGATTGGCGGCTTCGATCTCATCTACGCCACGCAGGACTTCGATTTCGATGTGGACGAAGGGCTGCACGCTTGGCCCGCGCGCTACGGCATCGCCAGCGCGCTGCGGATGGCCCATGCCAGCCACGTCCTGACGGTGCTGCTGCTGGCCGGGGCGGGGTTGGCTGCCGGGCTGGGCTGGCCGTACTGGGTGGGGCTGGCGGCGGTCGCCGCTTTGCTGGCCTACGAGCACTCGCTCGTCTCGCCCGACGACCTCTCGAAGGTCAACGTCGCCTTTTTCAACGTCAACGGGATCATCAGCATCATTATCGGCGCGGCGACGCTTGCCGCGTTACTGCTTGGATGAAGGGAGCACATCCGTGTTGATTGACGACTTTCTGCCGACGTACGACGTATCCGACAGCTACCGGACAGATATTGACGCGCCCGCCGAGCGGGTGTACGCGGCCCTCAGGTCATTTGACCTGGGCAACTCTCCCCTGTCACGGTTGTTGTTCGGGCTGCGTGGGCTGCCCGCGTTGCTTTCTCCAAACAGCGAACCTGAGGGAACGCCCGGCCTGACGCTTGAAGGGTTGCTGCAGGGCGGCTTCATCCTGCTGGCCGAAAACCCGCCACACGAGCTGGCAATGGGCTTGATCGGGCAGTTCTGGCGGGCCACGGCGGAGGTCGTGGCCGACGTGGATGCGTCTGGGTTCCGCGACTTCGACCTACCGGGCTATGCCAGAACGGCCTTGAACTTCTCCCTCGTACAGCAAAGCGACGGCGTCACCCGCCTCGCCACCGAGACGAGGGTGTGCTGCCCGGACGAGGCCAGCCGCAAGAAGTTCCGGCTCTACTGGACCCTCATCGGGCCATTCAGCGGCCTCATCCGCAAGGAAATGTTGCGTCTCATCGAGCGAGAGGCGCTCCTCGCGAGGTCGCCCATTGTCTGAGGAAATCGGCGAGGCAGGTCTATGAATTCTTCCGAATTGCACGTCGTGACGGGAGCCTTCGGCTACACGGGCAAATACATCACGCGCCGCCTGCTGGCTCAGGAGGGCGTGCAGGTCAAAACGCTGACCGGCCACCCGGGCCGCGACAATCCGTTCGGCGACCGCGTGAGCGTCGCGCCGTTCAGCTTCGGGAACCCTGCCGCCTTGGTTGAAAGTCTGCGCGGTGCGACGACGCTCTACAACACCTACTGGGTGCGCTTCGAGCACGGCGGCACCACCTTCGCCCAAGCCGTCGAGAACACCCAGACGCTAATCGCCGCCGCCGGGGAAGCTGGGGTGCGCCGGGTCGTGCACGTCAGCATCACCAACCCCTCGCCGGACTCGGCGCTGCCGTACTTCAAAGGCAAGGCTCTTCTCGAAGAGGCGATTGTGCAGTCCGGGCTGTCGTATGCCATCATCCGGCCCACCGTCATCTTCGGCCTTGAAGACATCCTGGTCAACAACATCGCCTGGATTTTGCGGCGCTTTCCGGCCTTTGCCGTGCCCGGCGACGGGGGCTACCGGCTGCAACCCATCTACGTGGAGGACATGGCCGACCTCGCCGTCAGCGCCGGGGGCCAATCGGAGAACACCATTATCGACGCGGTTGGCCCGGACGTTTTCACGTTTGACGAGTTAGTGCAGTTGGTCGCGGAGAAGGTTGGCAGCCGGGCCGGGATTCTCCACCTGCCGCCAGAACTGGCGCTTTTCCTCTCGCGGTTGGTCAGCCTGGGCGTGGGCGACGTGGTGCTCACGCGCGACGAGGTTGCGGGGCTGATGGCGAATCTCCTGATCTCGGACGGACCGCCCACCGGCCAGACTCGGCTGGTCGGCTGGCTGGAGGAAAACGCCGCCCGCGTGGGCGTCAGGTACGCCTCAGAACTCGCCAGACACTATCGGTGACAGGAGGGAGTAGCGTGGAAAAGGTAAACATCGCTCAGAAGTTCGGCCTGTTTGACGAGCATTGGAGCCCGCGCATAGCGGGCGAACTCAACGACTCGTACGTCAAGCTGGCGAAGCTCAAAGGTGAGTTCGTCTGGCATCACCACGACGAGGAGGACGAACTTTTTCTGGTTGTGAAAGGAAGGTTGCTTATCAAACTTCGGGATGGCGACATCTGGCTGGACGAGGGCGAGTTCGTCGTCATTCCCAAAGGAGTAGAACACCTGCCCGTGGCCGAGGAGGAAGTGCACGTCATGCTCCTTGAGCCGAAATCGACGGTCAACACGGGCAACGTGCAAAGCGAAAGGACCGTCGAAAATCAGTGGATATAGAGCAAACCAAGCCATTGGAGGAGGTTGTAACCACGATGAAAAAGCATTTGCAGAAACGCACATTGGCGTGGCTGGCCCTGATGAGCGCGACCGCGCTCGTGCTGGCCGCCTGCGCCGTCGGCGTCGAGCAGGAGCTTGAACCACCCGCACCCCCCGAGGAGGCCGAGGCGCCAGCGGAGGAGGCGGAAGCCCCCGCCGAAGAGGAAGCGCCATCTGAAGAGGCGGCGCCCGTCGACGAGGAAACCGCACTTGCGGAAGGCCGCTCGCTGGAGCCGCTCTCCGGCGAAGAGGGCACGCTGCGTATGGGCCTGCTGCCCATTCTGGACGTGCTACCGTTCTACATCGCCGAGCAGGAGGGCCATTTCGAGCGGGCGGGCATCACTGTGGAGTTGGTGCCGGTCAGCAGCGCCTTGGAGCGCGACCAGTTGATGCAGGCCGGTGAGATCGACGGCCAGCTCAACGACCTGATCTCGACCGGCATCTTCAACCAGAGCGAGACCAGCATCCAGATCGTGTCGCTGGCGCGCACCGCTTACCCGGATTTCCCGCAGTTCCGCATCCTGGCCGCGCCCGGCAGCGGCATCGAGTCGCCTGCCGACCTGGTGGGGGTGCCGATTGGCATCTCCGAGAACTCGGTCATCGAGTACACGACCGATCGCCTGCTGGAGGCCGAGGGCCTGAGCGCCGACGACATCGCGACAGAATCGGTGCCCAGCATCCCCAACCGCTTCCAACTGCTGATGGAGGGCCAGCTTCAGGCCGCCAACCTGCCCGACCCGCTGGCGCAAGGAGCCGTCGAGGCGGGTGCGATTCTGGTCGTGGACGACACCGCCCACCCGGAGTTCGGCCTGAGCGTGCTCAGTTTCAGCACGCAGGCCATCGAGGAGAAGCCGCAGGCCATCCGGCGCTTCCTGGCGGCCTGGAACCTGGCGGCGCGCGACCTGAACGGCGACCCCGAAGCCTACCGCGCTCTCCTGCTGGAGAACGTCAACCTGCCGGAGAGCATCCAGGAGACCTACGTCATCCCGGAGTTCCCGCTCAACGAGGTGCCCAGCGAGGCCCAGTGGGGTGACGTGTCGGACTGGCTGGTGGAGAAGGGGTTGGTGGACGAGGCGCTGGCCTATCGCGATTCGGTCACGGACGAATTCCTGTTTGAGCGCGAATAGCGGACAATTCATCAACGTGTGATATAGTATGCGCATCGGGCGGCCTCACGGAACTGCCGTGGGGCCGCCTGTTTCGAGTTATTGCCGTGGGTTCAACAGCGAAATGAGGGCATTATGGGCGTTCTAGGGGGGCTTGGCGCGGCGTTAGGCTGGGGCATCGCGGACTTCTTCGCGCGCGAGGCCGGTCAACGGGAGGGCAGCCTCGTGGCCCTGCTCTACCTGCAATTGGTAGGGACTCCGACGGCGGCGCTGCTCCTCATCTTCACCGAAGACCGGCCCTGGCAGACCCTCTACTCGCTCGACGGGCTGGCCGGTTTCTTCGTGGGTCTGGAGCTTGTCCTGGGCACCATCCTGCTCTACCACGCCCTGACCTTAGGTCCATTGTTGATCGTGGCTCCCATCTCCAGCAGCTACGCAGCCGTGACTGCCGTCTTGTCGTTGCTTTCCGGCGAGCGACCTGCGACGACGCAGATTGTCGGCATGGTCGTCACGCTCATAGGCGTCGTGCTGGCGGCCATCACCGCCAATGAGGAGTCGCAGCCGGACCCAAACCGGGATCGCCGCAAGGGACTCCCGTTGGGGGTCATCTTTGCGCTGGGTGCGGCTGTGGCGTGGGGGGTGGGGGTGTGGTTGGTCGGGGGCGTAGTCTCCGCGCTGGGCAGCAGCCCGACGGTGTTTGTGCTGCGTGCCTCTGGCATGGCCTCCGTCGTGGTCTTTTTTCTCGCCACCAACAGGTCGTTTCTGCCCCGCTCCAGGGCCTCCTGGCGCTGGCTGCTGCCCATCGGCGTGCTGGATACGGCGGCCAACCTGTCCTTGAGTATCGGCCTTCTGTCCAGCCTGACCTCGATTGTTTCGGTCATGTCGTCCCTGTACGGCGTGGTGACGGTCATCCTGGGCTACGTCATCGCCGGGGAGCGCGTCACCCGCATCCAACAGGTTGGTATCGTCGTCACCTTTATCGGCGTCGCCCTGGTCAGCCTGTAGTGAGTCTTTCGCTCTGGTGGAGTCTGGCTTAAAATCCCGTTCGCCAAAAACGGAGGGGCGAACTCCATGATCGAAGTACAGAATCTAACCTTTCGCTACCAGCCGGGCGCGACGCCCATCTTCGAGGATTTCTCGTGGGAGGTGGCGGGCGGCGAGGCGTGGGCCATCATCGGGCCGTCGGGTTGCGGCAAGACCACGCTGCTCTACCTGCTGGTAGGCTTGCTCCAGGCGACGGCGGGCGAGGTGCGCATCGCCGGGGAGGTGGTGCGCCGCCCCCGCCCGGAGACCGGCGTCATTTTGCAAGATTACGGCCTGCTGCCCTGGGCCAGCGTGTGGGACAACGCCGCGCTGGGCCTGACCATCCGCGATTTCTACGGCCCGGATGGCCGCCACGCCCCGCGTGAGGGGGCCTTGAGCGGGCCGGAAGCCGAAGCGCGTGTCGGTCACTGGCTGGAGCGCCTGGGCATCGCCGCGCAGCGCGACAAATTCCCCGGCCAGATTTCGGGCGGGCAGCGCCAGCGCACGGCCATCGCGCGGACGCTGGCTCTCGGCCCCGACCTGCTGCTGATGGACGAGCCGTTCTCGTCGCTGGACGCGCTCACGCGCGAGGACCTGCAAAACCTGACGGTGGAGCTGCGCCGCGAGACCGGCCTGACCACCCTCATCGTGACCCATAACATCGAAGAGGCGGTATTCCTGGGCAAACGTATCCTGGCCCTGAGCATGCCGCCCAACCGCGCCCCGCGCATCGTGGAGAACCCGGAGGCGGGCGGCGAGGGCTGGCGCACCGACACCGCCTTCCTGGCCCGCTGTGACGAGTTGCGCGCTGCGTTGGGGGTGGCTGCCTGATGAGAACCCCTGCAAATCGCGGCGAGGGCTTTGTCAACGTCGGTTTTGGCGTGGCCGCCTTCCTGCTCATCTGGCAACTGCTGTCGTGGGCGGTCAACCGGCCCATCGTGCCGCCGCCGTGGGTCGTCCTGCCGGAGTTCGCCCAACTGCTGGTGACGGTGCGCCCGCTGGCCTTGGGCGAGTTGGGCGTGCATTTCGTCGCCAGCGCGGGGCGCGTGCTGGCCGCGATTGGGCTGGCAGTGGTCACGGCGGCCCCGCTCGGTTTGGGCCTCGGCCAGATGGCCCGCCTCAACCGCCTGTTCGCGCCGCTCATCGCCTTCGTGCACCCCATCCCCAAGGTGGTCTTCCTACCGGTGCTGCTGGTGCTGATCGGCGTGGGCGACCTCTCGAAGGTGGTGCTGATCGCGCTCATCCTCTTTTTCCAGATATTGGTCGTCGTGCGCGACGAGGCCGCCCGCCTGCGCCCCGAACTGGTGCTCTCGGTGCGGTCGCTGGGGGCGGGGCGGCGGGCGCTCTTCCGCTACGTGTACGTGCCCGCCTCGCTGCCCGCCGTGCTGACCGCGCTGCGCGTCTCGGTGGGCACGGCGGTGGCGGTGCTCTTCATCGCGGAAACTTTCGCCTCGCAGAGCGGGTTGGGCTACTATATCATGGTCGAGACCTGGCAGGTGTTGAAATTTGAGGAAATGTACGCGGGCATCCTGGCGATGAGCATTCTGGGCCTGACGCTGTACTTCGTCATCAGCCTGCTGGAGCGCCGCGTCACCCGCTGGCGGGATGCGACCTAAGATGGTCGTCCGTACTTCGTGGGGACCAAATGATGTCCAAGATGGCTTATATTCGCTGCAACAGTGGACACTACTTTGTTGGGACCCATTGTCCACTTGACGGCTGGGATTCACCGGAGTCACATGAACTATCTCAAGCACTAGAGCGATTAGTGAGTGAGGGTCATGAGGTCTCCATAGACGCATTACGTGGCATAGGCGTAAGCGAAGCCGCCATGAAGAGAACCATCGTGATCGACTTCGGCTCGGATTCCTCTGCCTTCGATGCCTTGGTTCCCGAGGGTTATTTCTTTGAAGGCATCGGCTACAAGACCATGTTCGAGTTAGGTCTGGACTTCCTTTAGGCCAAAGCTCACACGATGCAACTGATTGACCTCAGCCAGACCATCGCCCCTGACATGCCGCTCTTCTCCGAAAGCGCGCCCAGGCCCGAAATCGGTGCCTGGATGAGCCACGCCGACGCGGCGGCCAGCGGCCATTACGAGGGCTGCACGTGCGAAGTCACGCAGGTGTCGTTCGTCACCAGCCTGAGCACCTATCTCGACGCGCCCTACCACTTCGACCCGGACGGCTCGGCCATCGACCAACTGCCGCTCGAAGCCTGCGTGCTGCCCGGCGTGTGTGTCGATGCCCGGCCCTGCGAGCCGCAGCAGGAACTCGGCCCGGCCCTGTTCGATGGCCTGGACGTGGCCGGAAAAGCGGTGCTGGTCTGCACCGGCTGGAGCGCCCACTGGGGCCAGCCGCGTTACCGGGAATACCCCTTCCTCGGCGCGGAGGCGGCCCAATACCTGCGCGACGCGGGCGCGAAGCTGGTCGGCGTGGACACGCTGGTGATTGACGACACGCGGGACCCCCGCCGCCCGGCCCACGTCACGCTGCTGCACGCAGGCATCTTGATTGTCGAGAACCTGCGCGCGTTGGACGCATTGCTGGGACGCGCGTTCACCTTTCACGCCGCGCCGGTCAAGGTGGCGGGGGCTGCCGCCTTCCCGGTGCGCGCTTACGCGACCCTGACCTGAGGGAGAAGGTATGCCCAACTACATCTGCAAAACCTGCGGCACGCAGTTCACCGTGACGCTGGCGCCACCCAGAGACTGCCCCATCTGCGAAGACGAACGCCAGTACGTCGGCTGGGACGGCCAGGGCTGGACCACGCTGGCCGAACTGCGGGCCGAGTTCAAGAACGTGCTCAAGACCGAGGAGCCGAGCTTGACCGGCATCGGCACCGAGCCACGATTCGCCCTCGGCCAGCGCGCTTTGCTCATCCAATCGACGGACGGCAACGTGCTGTGGGACTGTATCAGCCTGATCGACGACGAAACCGTCAAGGCCATCAGGGAACTGGGCGGGATTTCGGCCATTGCCATCTCGCATCCACACTATTATTCGAGCATGATCGAGTGGTGCCGTGCCTTTGGCGACCCACCCATCTATATACACGCTGCCGACCGCGAGCACGTCATGCGCCCCGACCCGGCGATTATGTATTGGGAGGGCGACACCTGCCCGATTGGCGATGGCCTGACGCTGATCCACACCGGCGGGCACTTCGCCGGGAGCACTGTCCTGCACTGGGCGGCAGGCGCGGAGGGACGTGGCGTGTTGTTGAGCGGCGATTCGCTCTACGTCGTCCAGGACCGCCGCTACGTCAGCTTCATGTACAGCTATCCCAACCTGATCCCGCTCTCGCCGTCAGCCGTCAGGGGCATTCTCAAGGCCATCGAGCCGTTTCCCTATGACCGCCTTTACAGTGCGTGGTTCGACAGGGTGGTGGTCGAGGACGCCGAAGCCGCCGTGGCCCGCTCCGCAGAGCGCTACATCCGTGCTATTGAAGACTGACTCGTCAGATTCATGCGCGCCTCGCTGACCGACGCCGAGCAGGCCCACGCCGCCAGCGTGCGCCGGATGTTCGGACGCATCGCGGGTCGCTACGTGCTGATGAACAGCCTGATGACCTTCGGGCGCGACCGGGTCTGGCGTCGGCTGGTCGTGCGGGCGGCGGCGCTGCCGCGCGGCGGGAAGCTGCTCGACATCGCCACCGGCCCCGGCGACATCGCGCTGGAGGCGTTGCGCGCTGACCCCACGCTGGCCGCCGTCGGGGCCGATTTCTCGCTGGCGATGATGCGCGCCGGGCAGGCGCGGCCCAACGGTGCGTTGATTCGCTGGTGCGGGGCCGACACGCTGGCGCTGCCCTTCCCCGGCGAGACGTTCGACGCGGTGACTTCCGGCTTCCTGATTCGCAACCTGCCCGCCGGGTGCGTCGTGGAGGCCTTTGTCGAGCAGGCGCGCGTGCTCAAGCCGGGCGGGCGCGTCGTCTGCCTGGATACCAGCCCGCCGCCCGACAACGCCCTGCGCCCCCTGGTCAACTTCCACTTCCAGCGCGTCATCCCGGCGCTGGGCGCGCTCGTCTCCGGCCACCGGGACGCCTACACCTACCTGCCGGACACCACCGTCGCCTTCAAAACGCCGGACGAACTGGCCGCGTTGATGTGCCAGGCCGGTCTGCGCGACGTGACCTACCGCCGCCTGATGCTGGGCACGGTTGCCCTCCACGTTGGGAGTCGCGCGTAAGAGACATAAGGATGAGGTCAATGTCTGGGAAGAGGCTGGGGGCGTTGGTGCTGATTTCGATGGTCGGGCTTTTGAGCGCCTGCCAGGCGGTAGTCCCAGGAGAATCGACGGGGAAATGCCGGGCTTACGTACGCAGGCTGCTCATAGACGTTGAAACGCTTCCAGAGGGCTGGTCGGCGGGGCAGCCGGAGGAGAACGACGTCCATAGCGGCGGCGCGCGCGAGCATTGCCTGCTGCCGTTCGAGGTTTCGAATGGCGAGGCTTTTGAGGAAATCTACGAGTACGGGAGCGAAGATGAGGCGACAAGTGGGTACGAGCGCCTGCTGGCAATCTTCTCCTACAAGGGACCTCTCACCTTTCCCGCCCCTGAGATCGCCACGCCAGCCGCCGACGAGGCCCATCTGGCCTGCGCCACCATGGCGGTGGGCACGTCGATGTGCCAGTTCCTGGCACGATATGGCGTCTACGTCGTGCATTTCAACGCGCACGTCGGACCAGAAATCATGACTGATGCAGGTTTCGAGCGGGCGGTACAGGCCATCGACGGCAAGATGGCGCGACGGTCCAATTGAGGAAAGCAGAGCACTGTTTTCGTGCAAATAGACGACACCCTCCAAAATCGCCCCTGGCTGACGCCGCTCATGCTCGCCCTGCTGACGCTGGCCTTCTTTCACCGTGTGGTCCTGACCCCTGGCGGCGTGCTCGTCGGGGACGACCTGCGCAACTTCTTCTATCCCATGCTGACCTTCGTGGTGAGGGAGTTGCGCGCGGGCGCGCTGCCGTTCTGGAACCCGCACATCTTCGCCGGGGTGAGCGTGATCGCCGACCCGGAGATCGCCATCTATTACCCGCCCAACTGGCTCCTGCTGGCGCTGGGCGTCGAGCGCGGCATGACGTGGCTGCTGGTGGCTCACGTCTGGTGGGCGGCCTGGGGCATGGCGAGGTTGACGCGCTCATTTGGGGCGTCGGCGCTGGGCGGCCTGTTTGGCGGCGTGACCTACGGCTTCAGCGGTTGGCTGGTCGCGCAGGTGTGGGCCGGTCACTACACGCTGGCCCAGGTGGCAGCCTGGCTGCCCTGGACGCTGCTGGCTTACCAGCATGCGCTCAAGGTTGGCTCGTGGCGCGCCGCTCTGCCGGGCATCGCCGCGCTGGGTCTGACGGTGCTGGCCGGTTTTCCCCCATTGATGATCCACCTCGGTCTGCTGCTCGCCGCCCTGGCGACGCTGCACGTGTTGACTGCGCCGGACTGGCGGCCTGCGCTCATTCTGGCCGTTCGCCAACTGGCGCTGATGCTGGTCGGCGGGGCGCTGCTGGCCGCCGTCCAATTGCTGCCCGTCGCCGAGTTCACGCCCTTCTCCACGCGCGGTGTCGCCGCCGACCTCGAATTCGCGGGTAGTTTCCCCTTGCCGGGCGCGCAACTGCTCACGCTGCCCTTTCCCGGTTTGCTGGGCAGCCCGGCGAAACCGACAGGCTACTGGGGCAATCCCTTCTACGAAGAGTTGATGGGCTTCGCCGGGCTGTGGGCGCTGGTGGCGTTCCTGCTGGCCCTGCGGCTGCGCGATGGTGTGGCGCGGCTCTTGCTGGCGCTGGCGGTGTTGGGAGCAGTGCTCAGTCTGGGGCTGCACGGCGGCCTGCTGATCGTGCTGCTGCACTGGCTGCCTTTCTTCCGCCTGTTCCGCGTGCCGGGCCGCTACCTGTATTTGGTCGTTTTCGCCATGAGCGGGCTGACCGCCCTGGTCGTCACCCACCTGGGCCGCAGCGACCCGGACGAGCGCCGCGAGTGGGTCCGGCCTGCCTGGCGGGTGTGGGGGATTGGCGGCGCGCTGCTGGCGCTGGCCGGGGCGGGGGCGCTGTGGTTTGGGGCGAGGTTCGCGCCGCCTGAGACGCACGTCGTGCGGCTGCTGGCGATGCGCGACAGCCTGGCCGCCAGCGGGGTCGTGCTGCTGGCAGTGGCCGCGTCGTTCTGGTTGTGGGGCCAGCGCCGGGGGGCGGGGTGGGGCGCGCTGCTGGCGCTGGGCGTGATCGTCGTCGATCTCTGGCGCGTCAGCCTGCCGCTGGTCAACGTGGCGCCCGCGTCGCCGCGCCCACCCATCTGGGACGAAGTCGCGGCCAGCGTGCCTGCCGGTGATCCCACCGCGCGCGTCATGCCCCTCGTGGATGCCTTCTGGGAGCAAAACGGCGCCATCGTGAGCGGGCATTACAACGTCTACGGCTACGAGTCGCTCGAATCCGACGCCTACACCCGCTTCGTGGAGCTTTCTGCTGCTCCGTCGGCGGCCAACAATCGCCTCCTGGGGGTAGGTTACGTGGTCACGCCCAAGCCATTTGACCAACTTGGCCTGGAAGGGAGCGAAGCAGTAGAGCTGCTGGCCGAGGGCGGCCACTTCGTCTACCGGCTGGAAGATGCTGTCCCGCGTGCCTTCCTCGCCACGTCGTACGAAATCCTCCCGGATGACGACGATGCCCGCGCCCGCCTCGTGGCCGCTGATTTCGACCCGGCGCAAACGGCCATCCTCGCCACGGAACCAGGCTGTGCGGTCGGCGGCGATGGCGGCATGGCAGCCCTGGAAGGCTACAGTCCTAATCGCGTGACCATCCATGTGGATGCCGGTGATCCCGGCCTGTTGGTGCTCACCGACCAATGGTATCCCGGTTGGCAGGCCACCGTGGACGGCAACCCCGCCGAGGTGCTGCGCGCCGATACCGTCTTCCGCGCGGTCTGCGTCCCGGAAGGCCAGCACACCGTCACTTTCCGCTACCGGCCCGCCTCGCTGCGCCGGGGCGCGCTGATTTCGCTGGTGGGTTGGCTGGCTCTAGCCGTCGCCTGGACGGCGGGACGGCAGAAAAACCGGGCTGCCCCATCAGACCCCAATAAATAGGGGACCTCTCTGCCTTCCGTCATTCCCGGCAATGCCCATGCTATGATGAGGATAGGTCAAGCTAGTGTAGTCGGAAGACACGGGAGGTAAGGGAAATGCGACTCGTAATCGGGCCATTCTTTGTTCTCCGTCCGTTCGAGCGTGGCATCCAGGAGACGCTTGGGCGGTACTCCAGGTTCGTGGACCCCGGGCCGGGGTTCCAGGTTCCCATCTTCCAGATCGTTCGCGTGCGCGATATTCGCGAACATACGATGGATATTCATCCCCAGGAAGTTATCACCAAAGACAACGTCGAGATCAGGGTGGACGGCATCATGTGGGTGCGTCCCAAGTCTGACGAGGAGTCCGTCAAGCGTACATTCTACAGCATCGACGACTGGCATCGGGCGGTCACTCAGATGGCGATGACCAACCTGCGGCAGGAGTTCGGTAACCTGACGCTGGACGAAAGTCTGGTAGCGCGCGAGCGAATTGCCCAGAACTTGCAGCAATCGCTCGACCACGTCGCCGAGCTATGGGGACTGGCCGTCGACAAAGTTGAGATCCAGTTGATTGACCCGCCAACGGATATCAAATCGGCCATGCACAAACAAAAGACCGCCGAACAAGACCGCCGGGCCATGCGCCTGCTGGCAACCGGCGAGTTCGAAGCAGCGGAGCAGCAGAAGCTGGCCATGATTCAATTGGCCGAGGGTGATAGAGAGTCGGCCATCAAGGTGGCAGAGGGCAGGGCCGAGGCCATCAGGCTGGTCAACGAGGCCGCCGAACGGTACTTCGTGGGCAACGCGCAGATATTGAAGCAGATTGAGATGGCCGAAGAGGCGCTGCGCGATAACGCCAAGGTCGTCATTACCGAGAGCGGTGTCAGCCCTACGCTCCTGCTGGGGAGTTTGCCGGTTTCGCTGAATTCGTCCGATAACGAATAACCGGGCAGGGCCACGAAAGCAGGCTGTCTCATTGTGTGACAGCCTGTTTGTCTTTCCATTTCTCCAACCTTCGTGTTTCCGTGTTCCGAAACACGCTATACTTGGCCCAACTCCGACTATTGGGGAGTGAAATCCCGCCAATTTGCCGATGATGGACTCGCTCGAACGCCGCCCCTGGCTCGTGCCGCTCATACTGGCGCTGCTGTGCGTCATCTTCTTCCGGCCCGTCTTGCTGCCCCAGCCGGGCTTCGGCGCGGTGTTGCTGCTCGTGCTGCACGTCTGGTGGGGGGCGTGGGGCATGGTGACGCTGGCGCGGCGCTTCGAGGCGTCGGCGTTGGGCGGGCTGCTGGCCGGGTTGACCTTCGGCTTCAGCAGTCTGCTGATCGCCAACGTCTGGGCGGGCCACTACGTGCGGGTGCTGGTCATGGCCTGGGGGCCGTGGGTGCTGGTCGCCTACCGTCGCGCGCTGGCCCGTGGGACGTGGCGGGCTGCGCTGCCGGGAGCGGTGGCTCTGGGTCTGGGGCTGATGGCGGCGGTCCAATGGCTGCCCGCCGTTGTGCCGATTTCTGGCGTAACAGCCGCAAGCGATTCCGGCCCAACCCTGGCAGGAGATTTCGCCCCACCCGGCCTGCAGTTCCTCACTCTCCTGCTGCCCAATTTGCTGGGCAACCCCAATCTGGCCGACTGGGGCTACTGGGGCGGTCCCAACTACGAGGAATGGAGCGCCTTCGCGGGCGTCTGGGCGCTCTTCGCGGCGCTTCTGGCCGCGCGCCTGAAGCGGCGTGAGGTGGTTTTCTACTGGGGCCTGGGCCTCTTGGGGCTGGTTTTGAGCATTGGACTGCTGGCCCTGGGCCAACTTGCGCCGGGCGGGGGCCTTTATCTCGTGGTCATCGCGCTGGCCGGTCTGAGCGCATTGGTCGTCACCCACCTGGGATTGGCCAGCCCCGCCGAGCGCCGTGCGCTGCTGCGGCCCGTGCTGCGCGTGTGGCTGCCTTTGGCCTCCATCCTGGTTTTCGGCGTGGCGCTGGTTTTGCTGGCCTTGTGGAGCCTCGCCCCGCCCGCGTCCCTGCACTGGCGCTGGTGGCACGCTGCAAACGCCGCCGCCGAAACCGGCCTGATGGTCCTGGCAGTCGGCCTGACCTTCTGGCTGTGGCGCGAGGACGGCCCGCGCGCCGTCGAGTGGGCGTCTTTGGCGACGTTGGCCGTCGTCCTCATCGACCTGTGGCGTATCGGCCTCCCGTTAGTGACCGTAGATGCCTTCGAGCCGGTCCGCCCCGTCTCGCTCCGACCCCGAACGTGGCTGTTGAGCGCAGGCGTTTCGGCAGTTGGCTCGCTGGGCATTCTTGTTCTTGGCAGCGTTGGCTTCACGCGGTCCCGCCGCACGCTTGACGAGGAGGGCATGTGACGAACAAGTCCGACGACCAACTGGCCGAACGCGGCGCGCCCAGCTACGTCTGGCGGGCGGGACAGGAGCGCCGTCTGGCGATGATTCGCCGCTGGGCCGGGCTGTCCGGCGAGTCGCGCGTGCTGGTCGATGGCTGCGGCCTGGGGGCCTACGCTGCCCACCTGCTCGAAGACACCCCGCACGTCTACGCCTTCGACATCGAGCCGGAGCGCGCGGCGGTTACGCACGAGCGCGTCCCCAACACACACGTGGCCGCCGCCGAAGCCGTCCCGTACGCCGGGGGGGCGTTCGATTTGGTGCTCTCACACGAGGTCGTCGAGCACGTCGCCGATGACCGCGCCGCCCTGGCCGAGATGGTGCGCGTGCTGCGGCCCGGCGGCAGGGCAGTCATCTTCTGCCCCAATCGCTGGTACCCCTTCGAGACGCACGGCCATTACTGGCGCGGAGTCTACCACTTCGGCAACACGCCGCTCATCAACTACCTGCCCAACTCTCTGCGAGACCGGCTGGCTCCGCACGTGCGCGCCTATACCCGGCGCGGGCTGCGCCGCCTCCTCGACGGGCTGCCGGTGCGTATCGTCCACCACACGCGCATCATGGGCGCTTACGACAACGTCATCGCCCGCGCGCCGGGTTTCGGCAGGGCGCTGCGGACCGTGCTCTATCTGGCCGAGCGAACCCCCTTCCGGGTGTTGGGTCTGTCTCACCTGCTGGTCATCGAAAAGGACTAAAAGTATTTTCTGGGCCAAGATTATCTTAATTTGTAATGTAACGAGTATTGGTTATAGTTGTTGTATCGCGTTGGGCGTTTTGCTCCCGGCCCAAAAACAAGATGATTGCAGCGAAAGCATGCATCTCTTTCCCCAATTTGCTCAACGCGCAAAAGCCACCCACAAGGTGGCTTTCTTCTTTGTGTCTCTTCCCCTCGCGCGCCAGGGGAATTCTTTAGGAAGCGGAAGAATGGAAGGAATAGCCTATCCCGCGCTCGGTCAGAATATACTTGGGCTTGCGGGGGTTGACTTCCAGTTTGCTTCTCAGGCGATGAATGTGAACGCGCAGCGTATCCTCGTATATGGTGTCCGAGTTCCAGACCCGCGCAATCAGTGTCTTCCCGTCGACCACGCGCCCTTTGTGCTGCATGAGCGTGTGTAGCAGGCGACTCTCTATCGGGGTCAGGGCGATTTGTTCCCCATCCACGATCAGAAAATTGCCGGTGTAATCGACCTGCACTCGCTCGTCCACGTGAACCAGCGGCTTTCGGGCGTAGTTGAAGTTGGCGATGCGGCTCAACACCCGCCTGATGCGGGCGACCATCTCCGGGGGGTGAAAGGGCTTGCGGACGTAGTCGTCGGCGACTCGCAGGCTTTCGAGTGCGAGTTCGACCGTATCGTAAGCGGTGACGACAATGATGGGCAGATTGCGGGTGAACAACTTCTTAGCCAGCGCCACCCCATCTAAATCCCGATCCGGCAGTCTGTAGTCGATCACGGCCAGGTGTGGCAGTCCCTCCCGCTCGATGAAGTCGAGCGCACTCCGACCGTCGTAGAGATTCGTCACTTCAAAGCCAGCGTTCCGCAGTTCTCCGCTCAATTGGTCGTGGATGCTCCGGTCATCGTCTACTATCAGAATGTGCCAATTGTTCTCCATGAATATCCTGTTCTCATCTTGAGAGGCTTCTTCACCTGCTCTTATTCACAATAATGCTATGTCCAGGGAGAGCCTCTCTCTCCTCACACTCAAGCGCTCTTGACAAATTTTCCTTTGAACTAAGAGTAAAGCCAGCTCCCACCCTTTTGTTCAGCCTACCGTTCATAACGGTTTATATTTCGTCAGTCGCAGCGCCATTATCCATAGTGCCGGGCATATTTGTCAAGGTCATTTGTCAAATTCTACTGGCGTGCTACACTCAGGGGCGAAAGACGCGCACAAGTGTGAGGAAAATAGCAGCGGAAGAGGCCATTTGAGCAACGTCAGACACATTGTCCAACAACGCCAACAACGACGCCAAAAGGCCCGCACAGGCTCTCGGCTGGTCATGCGTTGGTTGGTGGCCCTGAGCCTGGGCCTGGCCGCGCTGGGGGTCGTGCTCGTCGTCACCGGGGTGGGTTCTGCGATTGGCCTGTATGCCTACTACGTGCAAGACCTGCCTGAACCCGGCGAGATCACCGCCGTCGAGGAGAACTTCGAGACGACGAAAATCTACGACAAGAGCGGGCAGGTCTTGCTCTACGAGATCATCGATCCCCTGGGTGGTGACCGCACCTGGCTGGCGCTCGCAGACATCCCCCCAGACCTGCGGAACGCCACCGTCGCCATCGAGGACGATACCTTCTATAACCGAACCCAGATTGCAGGCGTTACGCTCGGTCTGAACGTGGAGGGCATCGCCCGCGCCTTCGTGCAAAACCTGGGTGGCGGGCAGATCCAGGGCGGCAGTTCCATCACCCAGCAGTTGGTCAAAAACGTGCTGATCGAACCGGAGGAGCGCGCCCGCCGCTCGTATGGACGTAAAATCAAGGAAACCATCCTTGCCACGGAGATCGAGAGCAGCTACTCCAAAGACCAGATTTTGGAGTGGTACCTCAACACCAATTTCTACGGCAACCTGGCTTATGGCATCGAAGCGGCGGCGCAAGTCTATTTCGGCAAATCGGCCAGCCAACTGACGCTGGCCGAGAGCGCCATGCTGGCCGCCATCCCCCAATTCCCGGCGATCAATCCCATCGATAACCCCGAACTGGCCCGCGAACGGCAGGCGTTGGTGCTCAACAAGATGGTGGAGGACGGTTACGTCACCCGCGCGCAGGCCGACGCCGCGCTGGCCGAGGAAATCCTGGTGCGGCCTGCTACCGAGCGCTTCGACATCCTAGCGCCGCATTTCTCTATCTACGTGCGCAAGCAATTGGAAGACCGGTTTGGGCCGGAGGCCGTGTACCGGGGCGGGCTGATCGTCTATACCACGCTCGACCTCGACCTGCAATATCAGGTCCAGTGCACGGCTCGCAGCCACGTGGGCCGCCTGCGCGGCCTGGAGACCACCTACGTGGTTCCCGCCGTGAACGGCGCGCCCTGCGCTGCCGCCGAGTTCCTCCCGCCACCGCCTCCCAGCGTGGCCGGTGTGGACCACCAGGTCACCAACGCTGCCGCGGTGGTCGTCCGCGCGCAGACCGGCGAAATCCTGGCGATGGTCGGCAGCCTGGACTACTACGACGAGGCCATCGACGGCAGTTTTAACGCTGCGCTGGGCCTGCGCCAGCCCGGCTCGGCCTTCAAGCCGTTCACCTACGTCACAGCCTTCTCCCAAGGCTACACCCCCGCCACCATGACGCTCGACGTGCGCACCGCCTTCGATCAGGGCGCGGTGCAGCCGTACGTGCCTGAGAACTATGACCGGCGCTTCCACGGCCCGCAGAGCGTGCGCTCGGCGCTGGCGAACTCCTACAACGTGCCAGCCGTCCAGGTGACAGAGTGGGTGGGCGTCGACAACGTCATCCGCACTGCGCACAGCATGGGCATCGACACGCTCACGCGCGGCCTGGATCACTATGGGCTGTCGCTCACGCTGGGGGGCGGCGAGGTGACGCTGCTCGACATGACCTACGCTTACAGCGTTTTCGCCAACATGGGCCAGATGAACGGCACGCCGGTCCCGCTGGACCAGCGCCGCACCGGCTTCCGCACCCTGGACCCCGTCGCCATTCTGCGCGTGGAGGACCGCGACGGCAACGTGTTGTGGGAGTACGGCCAGGACGACACCTTCGCCACCAATGATATTCTCAGCCCCTCGCTGGCCTACCTGATTAACGACATCCTCTCAGACGAGCCGGCCCGCCGCCCGGCGATGGGTGAGAACAGCCCGCTCAACCTGACACGCCCGGCAGCGGTTAAGACGGGTACCACCAACGATATCCGCGACACCTGGACGGTGGGCTACACGCCCCAACTGTCTGCCGGGGTGTGGGTGGGCAACAGCGACGGCTCCCCGATGACCGACCTTTCCGGCCTGACGGGCGCAGCGCCCATCTGGCACGCGGTGATGGAATACGCGCACCTGGGCGTGCCGGTCCTGGAGTGGCCGCGCCCGCCCGACATCGTGGAGGTGACGGTCTGCCGGGTGTCCGGCCTACTGCCCACGCAATACTGCCCTACCAGCAAAGAGATTTTCATCGCGGGCACCGAGCCGACGCAGTACGACAACGTCTTCCAACCCTTCGAGGTCAACAAGGAGACCGGCCTGCTGGCGACGGTCTACACGCCGCCGGAACTGGTCGAGGCGCGCGTCTTCCAGGTGCTGCCGCCCGAAGCCGCCGACTGGGTGCGCGAGAGCGGGCTGCCCCAGCCGCCGCTCGAATACGACGCGCTGAACGTGCCCGGCCAGTTTGGCAACACGGCGATCATCTCGCCCGGCCCGTATGCTTACGTGGGCGGGGTGGTGCAGATCATCGGCAACGCGACGGGCGACGGTTTCGCCCGCTACCGCCTGGACTACGGCGAGGGGCTTAACCCCACCGAGTGGATTCAGATCGGGCAGGACGTGGATGGGCCGCGCACCAACACCGAACTCGGGTTGTGGGACGCCACGCTGCTCGACGGGCTGTACAGCCTGCGCCTGACCGTGGTGCGCGGGGATTCCGCCTTCGAGCAGTCCGTCGTGCAGGTGACGGTGGACAACACCCCGCCGATTGCCCAGCTGCTCTATCCGGGCGACGGCCAGCAGTACAGCTTCCCCGCCGACGAGTTCGTCACGCTGCAACCGCTGGTCGAGGATAACGTGTCGATGGACCGCGTCGAGTTTTACATAGACGAGACGCTGGTGGCGACCAGCACGGTCGCGCCCTTCAACGAGCGCTGGATCATCGACTCGCTGGGCAGGCACGTGATCTACGTGAGAGCGATCGACGCGGCGGGCAACGAAACGCTGAGCAACCGGGTGACGATCGACGTGCTGGGTTGATGGCGCTGGCCGGTTTGTGGCACGTCAGGGCCATGTAAATTTTGGGTTGGAAAAGGTGGTTCAAAAAGCGGCCAGTTTGGGGGGGAGTCGCGACCCGGGACAGGCGTGCGCAGGCGCAACGAAAGTGGCACATAGATGGCCGTTTTTGGGCGACATTCGCCCGTTAGTGGGTTGAGAATGGGTGACGCCTGACCCATATCGGCCTATTATATTGGCAAAATCTGGCAAAAAACGCGGTTTGAGGCGTTTTTTTGCCATTTTTTTCGGGCCAGCGGACAGAAAACTGTCACTTTTTGGCCAAAACTGGCAAAAATTGACACTTTTTGACGGGGGCGAAAATGGGGGTCTGGGTGGGGGGAGCCGGGCCGGGGATGGGGCGGGGGGGAGTCCACAGATGGCACAGATTACACAAATTGTTTCGGTGGGGAAGGGGGCGGTGTGGAGGGGGCAGCGGGGCGCTTCGTGAGGGGCGGGGGGAGAGTCCACAGATGGCACCAATGATGTTTAGGAGGGCGGCGGTGTGGAGGGGGCAGCGGGTGTTGTTTGTGGACGAGATGCGTATCGGCCTATGGGGACAGGTCAGGCGTGTGTGGAGTCTGCGCGGCATCCGGGTGGTTCAGAAAGTCCAGATCGTCTTTGCTTGGCGCTACCTGGTGCTGGGGGTGGATACGCAAAGGGGCAACCTGTGCTGGGCTCAGTTGGCATTGGATACAGGCTGCCTTTGACTGCTTACCTGAGCCGGAGATTTCACGGTGCCTATGATCCTAATGGTGTCAGGCTTCCCTGAGTGCTCCGTTCTGTGGTGAGATGTGACGCTCTTTCCTTCGCTCGCCTGTGTCGATCAGTCGGGTGCCCACTCCGTGCACGATACGTTCAGCAAGGCCGGGCTGGGCAGGCCGTGTCGCCTTCGCCTGGCGGGCCATTCGCCTGGCCTCAGCCTCATTCAGAAGGTCTCTCTGACGCGCTCTGGCTAGTTCTTGCAAGGTGATTGGGTGCATCATTTTCGCTTATCTCCTGTCCAGTCTCTCGCGATACAACCGGTCAAACCGATCCGGGCACGCCGCGTGGGGCGCGACCCATTGCCCAACCTGGCGACAGACGCTTAAGGTGTTGGTGGAACACGAGCCACAGGCCCGTCTCCCCCTCAGAAATCCACTCGATCAGGTGGGGTGAGAGGCGCTCGACCTTTTCCCGGCACTCGGCCGGGGGCAGATCTGCATACAACCAGTCCACGAAGTCACGCACCATGGCCTGCTGTTCGTTGTGCGACAGAGTCGCCATCAGTATGCTTGTGAGACGCCGGTTAAGATTCATTTTGGCACCTTCCTCCAATGAAAGCTTGCTTCTGCTGGCTCTCGCTGTGTCTTCAGCATATCAGCAGACCAGGGGGGAAGTCACCACCCTGGAAGGGGGTATAAGGGGGGGATTGTGGGGGTGTCCATCTGTGGCTGAATCTAGTATGATGGGTCTCGGGAGCCATCTCATCCCACAGTCACAACCAGATAAGATGTAGGCAGGTGATCAGATGGACAGCGCCAATGGGCAGCCTTTACGCGCTGCGCGCGACCCCCTCACGGACCGCGAGTTGGAGGTACTATGCCTCATTGCCGAGGGGTTTACCAACCGGGAAATCGCGCAAGAACTCTTCATCGCCCTTGAGACGGTCAAGTGGTACAACAAGCAAATCTACGGCAAACTGGGCGTGCACAACCGCACCCAGGCGGTTGCGCAGGCCCGAGAAGCGGGGCTATTTGATGCGCAACCTGACGTCCCTGCACGCCCGGCAGTCGCCCCAAAGCACAACCTGCCCGCACAGGTCACCTCCTTTGTCGGGCGCGAACGTGAGCTCTCCGAGGTGAAGCAACTGCTGGGAACGACCCGGCTGCTGACACTCACCGGCCCCGGTGGATCTGGCAAGACGCGCCTGGCCCTGCGTGTGGCTGAGGAAGTCCTGGACCGATTTGAGGACGGCGTCTTCTTCGCTGACCTGGCTCCCATCAGCGACCCACAACTCGCCGCCGGTACGATTGCCCAGGTGCTGGGCGTTAGAGAATCCTCCAGTCAACCCCTGGCCGTAACGCTGAAGAACTACCTGCGCGCCAAGCGCCTGCTTCTGCTGCTGGACAACTTCGAGCAGATCATACATGCTGCGCCGCTGGTGGCTGACCTGCTGTCTGCCTCACCCAGCCTGAAGATCATGGTCACCAGCCGCGAAGCATTGCAGGTCTACGGGGAACAGGAATACTCCGTGCCACCACTGGCGCTGCCCGATCTTGAGCGCGTCGAACACCTACCGGTCTTGGCGCAATACGAGGCGGTGGAACTTTTCGGTCAACGTGCGCAAGCTGTCAGGCCTGATTTCGCGCTCACGGATGACAACGCCCCTGCCGTGGCCGAGATCTGCGTCCGGCTGGATGGACTGCCGCTGGCGATTGAACTGGCGGCGGCGCGCAGCAAGCTACTCTCGCCGGAGACAATGCGAACGCGCCTGGAGAGCCGCCTCGAAACGGTCACCGGAGGTTTGCGTGACGTGCCCGCTCGGCTGCGGACGCTCCGTGGGACCATAGATTGGAGCTACAATCTGCTCGACGAGGGGGAGAAGACGCTTCTGGCGCGACTGAGCGTGTTCCAGGGTGGCCGCACGGTGGAGTCAGCCGAAGTAGTGTGCGGCCCGGACCTGTCTATCGATGTGTTGGATGGATTGGAGTCGCTACTGAACAAGAGCCTGCTGTGGCAGGAGGAAGGGCAGGAGGGCGAGCCGCGCTTTCTCATGCTGGAAACCATACACGAGTACGCACGCGAGCGGCTGGAAGAAAGCGGCGAGGCCGAGGACTTGCGGAGGCGGCACGCGGAGTACTTCGTCGCCCTGGCAGAGCGGGCGGAGCCGGAATTGTTGGGGGCCAGGCAGGGCTATTGGGCGGCGCGGTTAAGGGCAGAACACGATAACCTGCGAGCGGCGCTGGCGTGGTCGCTGGGGGGTGCCGACGCCGGGTTGGGACTGCGGCTGGCGGGGGCGCTGCGCGACTTCTGGTATGGCGAAGGTCACAGCACCGAAGGCTTGCGGTGGACTGAGCGCGCGCTCGAGGGCGCCGGGGATGCGCCACCGGCTCTGCGCGCTAAGGCGCAGAACTCGGCGGGGAGGCTGGCTTTTGCCCGCGGTGATCATGAGCAAGGCAAGATTTGGAACCGCGAGGCGCTGGCGCTCTATCGAGAACTGGGAGATAGGGCTGGAGCTGGGTGGGCACTCACCTTCTTGAGCGCACATTCATTGGGATACTCTGAAGAGTACCGGGAAGGCCTTACGCTGTGCGAAGAAGGATTGGCGCTGCTCCGCGAAGCAGACGACAGGCCCGGCATGGCTATGGCGCTCAATACGCTGGGAGAGCTGGCACGCTCGGACGGCGACTACGAGCGCGCGGGGGAAGCCTATGAGGAGTGCCTCGCCATATGTCGTGGGACAGGCAATAAGCAGCGCGAAGCCTTAATGCTTGGCAATTTATCCTATGCGGCGCTGCATCAAGGTGACTATGAGCGTGCGGAAGCGCTCGTTAGAGAAGGGCTGGCCCTGTTGTGGGAACTGGAATCGAAGTACTTTGTCAATTTTGGCTTGGAGGTGTCGGCTGGCCCTGCCGCGGCCAAGGGACAGCCCGAGCGGGCCGCGCGGCTCCTCGGGGCCGCGGAGGCTCTTAGGGAGGCGATGGGTCTTGGCCTGCAGCCTGCTGACCAGTTCGAGATTGATCGTTATGAGGCCGCCGCGCGCGAGCAACTCGACGAAGCGACCTTTGAAGCCGCCTGGGCAGAGGGTCGGGCGATGACGCTGGAGGAGGCCGTGGCTTATGCCTTGGGCGAGGATGCCGGATAGTACCTTCTGGGCTGGGGCGCAATTTGGAGAAAGCTCAGCCCTCCACATATACGGTGTCTATATCCCAAATTGGTATTACCAGGGTTACTTGCGAAAATGACAGAAATGTGTCTTTACGGATAGGTTGTCAGGCAAAGTAAGGGACCCACATGGTTAGACGTTCGACTCTACCGCTCCAGCAAGAGCAACAGACACACATCTTAGTGACCAACGACGACGGGGTGCAGGCGCCCGGCCTGCTGGCGCTGGCCCAGGCGCTGCGCGAGGTGGGCGAGGTAACGGTCGTGGCCCCGCGCGACAACCAGAGCGCGACCGGGCACCGGCTGACCTTCCACAAGCCGCTCCGCGTGGCAGAGGCCAGGCTGGCCGACGGGTTCCCCGCGCTGGCGACGAACGGCTCGCCCGCCGATTGCGTGGCGCTGGCGATGCTGGGCCTGCTCGACCGCAAGGTGGACGTGGTCGTGAGCGGCATCAACGACCAGTGGAACGTGGGGCAGGACGTGACCTACTCCGGGACGGTCACCGCCGCGATGGAGGGCGCGCTGTACGCCCTGCCCGCGCTGGCCATCTCAACCTACTCGGAGGGCGAACCGCGCTACGCGATGGCCGGGGCTATCGCCGCCCGCCTGACCGTGGAGGCCGTCCGGCGCGGCCTACCACGCCACACGCTGCTCAACGTCAACGTGCCCGATTTGCCGCAGGAGAAAATCGCCGGGGTGCAGGTCACGCGGCAGGGCACGCGCATCTACCGCGACGAACTGGTGGAGCGGAAGGACCCGCACGGCAGGCCCTACTATTGGTTTGGCGGCCCGGAACCGCTTGGCGTGGAGGACGAAGAGGGCACCGATTTCTGGGCGCTGGCGCGGGGCTACGTCTCGGTCACGCCGCTGAACCTGGATATGACCGCGCACGCTTTCGTGGATGCGCTGCAGGGCTGGGAGCTCAGCGTCCGTCCGTGAATGTTGGACGAGGGGCTTTGGCGGTTGGTGTGAGTTGTGTCGTTTGAGCGCGTTCGGTGCGCTCCCTTTGCGAAGGCCCACCCCCCTCGCTCCGGCTTGCCGGAGCGGTCCCCAGCTAACGCTGGACTGTAGCCCCCTCAAAGGGGGGACGGGCAGAAACTGACGATACCACTCACACCAAACGCGTTATGGCTCCAGCGGGACGTAGCCGCTTTCGGCAATGGTCGCCTGCCCTTCCTCTGTGAACAGCCAGTCACGCAGCATGACCGCCGTGCTGTCCGGCGGCGTGTCCGCCCGGACCACCGCGTAGACCTCTGTGGCCAGGGGATAGGTGCGGCTGGCGATGGTTTCTGCCGTGGGATGCACGCCGTCGACGCCGATGAGTTTGATCTGAGGGCTGGGCAAGATGTAGGTCGCGTAGAAGTAGACTGAGTAGCCGATGCCCAGCGGGTCGTCGCCGATGGCGTTGATCGGCCCGATCATCGATTCCAGGATCATGTCCGGCGCGTCGATCATCGGCTCGCCTTGCATGACCAGGGTTTTCATCAGTTCCTGGCTGCCGGAGTTCTCGTTGCGCAGGTAGGCCTGGATGCTCTCCTCCGGCCCACCCAGCGCGGCCCAGTCCGTGATCTGGCCGGTGTAGATGTCGCGGATGGCCTCAGTGGTGAGGTCGTCCAGCGGGTTGGCAGTATTCACCAGGAATACGAAGGCATCCAGGGCCACCGGGCGCACGTCCAGTTCCACACCGTGGCCTTTTGAGGCGATGCGCTCGTCCGGTGAGGGGGAGCGGGCTACCAGGATAAAGTCGGCGTTGCCCTCGATGAGGTTGACGTAGGCCGAATGGGTGCCGGTGTGCCAGAGGCTGTATATCCTCTCCACGGCTTCGTCGGGGGGATCGGCGAGGAAAACGGGCACAATCCTTCTGCCCTCCCAGAACAGCGGTGGGAATTCTTCGTCGTCCTCGCCGCCGGCCCAGGCGCACGTCACGTCGAGCAGGTGACAGGCTATCGTGGTTTGCAGGGGCAGCGCCGAGGTCGAGCCGTCCACCCTGGGGTAGTCCCCCGCGATGGCTGCCGGGTCGGGCGGCACCTGCGGGGTGGGCGTTTGCGTGGGGGTGGGGGTGGGTGTGGGTGCGGGTGTGTTGGTCGGCTCGGCGGTTTCGGCGGGCCCGGCGACAGGCTCGGCGGTGGGTTCGGCTGCCAGCGGCGTCGCCGGTTGGGCGCATCCGGCCAGCACTGGGGCCACGATAACCGATAGAAACAGCAGTTTCCTTCTCATGTTCTTGCTCCCGGCACCATTTGAACGCTTCCGTAAATCTACCTCAACCTTATGAGAGAGTGCTTAACAAAGTGGAGATGGGGCATGGCGGGGCACGGCACGCCGGGGCACGGCACGCCGTGCCCCTACCTTAGAGTAGGCGTGTTGGCGGCAATGGAGAGTCTGGTAACAATCGCTATCGCCACGAGCATAGACACTCAACCTTACGGCTGGCTGGTCTGCACAGACGCGGGGCGCTCCGAACGCTGGCGCACGTAGAGCGTCACCGTCACCACTACCGTCACCGCGCCGAGCACCTGCCAGACCGAGGTCAGCCGCTCGCCCAGCAGCAGCGCTCCCAGCGCCAGCGCGACGACCATCCGCCAGCCCATCATGCTCGAAAAGAACGCCGCCCGCAAGCGTGACAGCGCGGTGATCTGGAGGACGTTGCCCCATAGCATAACCGCGCCCGCGATGAGGGCGAACAGCGCCCAGCCACCCGCCGGCAGCCGCGTCCAGATGCCCCAGTCTTGCCCGACGACCAGGCTGGAAATGCCGCTCACCACGACCACGCCTGACGCCTGGAACAGAAAGACCGTCCTCGGCTCCAGGCCGTGCCGGTGCGTGTTGAGGCGCGACAGCAGGGTCCAGAAGGCCAACGTGACCACCGACACCGCCGCCAAGCCGACTCCCAGGCCGTCGGTGGGCCCCCAATCCAGGCGCAGATCGAGCGGGTCGCCGACGATGACCAGCGCTGCTCCCAGCGTGGCGACGAGGGCCGCCGCGAAGGTGTGCGGCGGCGGCTGCTCGCGGAAAAGCAGTTGGCCCAGGATGGCGACGGCGAAGGGGGCCAGCAGGTTGATCAACTGCACGTAGATCGCGAGCGTGTAGAAGACCGCCAGGATGTTGGTGATGGCTCGCGAGGCGGCGACCAGCATCAAGCCTATCAACGCCGGGCGGGCCAGCAGCGACCAGCGCAACCGGCGGCGGACCGTGAAGCCTACGATGACAGCGGCGATGGTCTGGCCGCTGGCGATGAAGACCAGCGGGGGAACGCCGAAGCGGGTCAGCAGCAGCTTGGAGAGAACTTGATAGGAACCCCACAACGTGTGCGCGACGAGCGCCAGGGCGGCGGGCGGCAGTGCCCCACCTGGGGGCGGGTCGTGGCGCATCAGGAGGGCCGGTCAGGCGAGGGGTGCTCGCCGTACGCGTACGCCCCCGGAAAGTCGGCTGCCTCTTCTTTTTCCTTGCCGCTCCACAATTCGATGTCCAGCCGGAAGACCGCCGTCTGCGCCAGCTCCTCGTCCGTCATGGGCCGGTAGTCTCTGCCGGGCCGCAGGTGGGGCGCGTACTTGTCGAGCAGCAGCTGCAGCGCGTGCCGCTGCGCCTCCCGGTCCTCGACGAGGGTGAGCGGGCCAAAGACCGTCACGCTGGCGTACTCGTTGCTGAATTCGAGCGCTTCGTCGGCGGGCAGCAGGCGTCCCATTTCGTTCACGTTGAAGCAGGCGCGCGCGTTGAGGTCCACGTTGGCCCGCATGCGCCCGACCCTGGCGGTGTGGCAGTAGATGGCATGGGCCGCCTCGTCGTAGACGTACAGCAAGGGCGTGATGAAGGGCTGTTCTTCGTAGGCGGTCGCCACCAGACCCACCGGGGCCCGGTGCAGCAGCGCCTTGATCCAGCCTTCGTCTATGACCTCGCGGTCTTTGCGCCGAACGTCGTCGTAAGGTCCGGCAGCGTAGTCTTTTGCCATGCTCTCGATTCCTGGGGGTCTGTTGGTCGAAGAGCCCGCACGGGCTGCGCGGGTGCGTGCGGCCAAGTGTAACACAATCCAAGCGGCTCTACAGGGGACCGGGACGGGGGGGAGTGTCTGACAAAGTGGAGATGGGGCACGGCGTGCCGTGCCCCTACCTTGGAATAGGCGCGTTGGCGGCAATGGAGAGTTTGGTAACAACCGGTATCGCCACGAGCATAGACACGCTCGGACGGGGAGCGGAGGCCGGTTTTACGAGTGTAAGAAGGGGGTAAGGGAGCGGTTTGTGGACCTCACTTGCGCGAATCTGGCAAAGTGACTACGCTAGCGGCAAATAGATTGGTTTGGGGAAGTGATCGTATCGTGGCTGACAGGGTGGTTATCGCTGCCAAGAATGGCAACTTTGAAGACTGTTTGCAGTTGGCGATGGAAAATGGGGTCGGGCTTGAACTTCAGGGCTTTGCCGAGCCTGACGTACTCGACGGCGACTGGCCCGCCGACGTGGCCCGCTATAAGAAGCGCCTGGCGGAAGCCGGTTTTGACAGCCTGCTCTCCATGCACGGTGCGTTCTTCGATCTGGTGAGCGCCAGCCCGGATCGCAAAGTGGTGGCCCTGGCGCGAGAACGCTACACGACTAACCTGCAAATCGCCCACGAGTTTGAAGCTGAATACGTCGTCTTTCACGCCAATTTCCTGGCGATGATTCGCATGCCCGAATACCGCGACCAGTGGACGGTGCGCCAGACGGACTTTTGGGGCGACATGGCGGAGGAGGCCGGAGACCTGGGGATCACGATTCTCCTGGAGAATATGTGGGAACCCGACCCGGCCATCATCGGCGACGTGCTCGACGCGGTCAACTCGCCGCACCTGCGGTCCTGCGTCGACGTGGGCCACACGTCCCTGTTTTCGAGTCTGATTCTGGAGAACTGGTTGGAGCGCCTGCGACGCTACGTGGTGTACGTGCACCTGAACAACAATCCCGGCGGCGTCGATTACCACCAGGCGCTCAACGAGGGCACCATCGACTATTCCAAGGTGCTGGCCGATCTCCGGGCTTTGCCTGAGCCGCCGATCTTCTGCCTGGAGATCGAGCGCGTGGACGACATCGCCCGCAGCCTGCCTTATTTTCACCTGGCACAGGTCGAGCAAGCCTGATGGCCGTGGCTGCTGGCCTGGCTCGCCAGGAAGACGCGGCTTCCGGGCCGCGTTTTTTGCTTTTCGAACGAGCACTGCGATGAATGGTCCGGCTCCCAATTCGAACGTCGACGTGCGGCCTCTCCGCGACGACGACACGCTGGCCTTGCACGCGGTGTGCTGGCCCGCGCTCGGCGAGGCGCAGGTTTACGAGCGGGTGGCGCGCGCGCTGGCGCTGGCCCGGCGGGGTCGCGCCTGGCCGGTGGTGGGGTTGTACGAAGGTCTGGTGGTGGGCTTTGGCCTGCTGGCCCGCTGGCGAGAGGCCGCCGAGATCACCGACCTGGTGGTGGGGGAGCAGTGGCAGTCGCACGGCGTGGGCACGGCCATCATCAACCGGCTGGTGGCGCTGGCCGCGGAGCATGGATTCGGGCGGGTGGAGATTGGCGTGGCGGAGTCGAACGCGCGGGCGCTGACGCTCTACCGCCGCCTGGGGTTCAACCGGCACGAGAGCCGGATCTTGCTGGACCTGGGCAACGGGCCGGAGCCGGTGATCTATCTCTCGCTGGCGCTGCCCAGCCGGATCGACAGCGGTTGACGCTTCCACGCAGATAGCGAAAAACCCCTCACAAACCGCCCCACTTTTTGCTTATGAGAATATCGCTTTTCGTAAGTAACCCTGGCGGGGGCAAAATTCTGTGATGGCGTGGGTGACAGTGGGCAAAAAAGCACTGCGCGTGTGTGGACGCGCCAGCCCCGTGATCGCCAGCACCCATGGAATGCCAGCGATGAATGGATTTTGTCATGAATCCGAGCGACCCTCCATTGTGTGGGACGGTCGGATTTTGTCGTATACTGATGAATAGCAGTTTTTGAGGGAGCTTGGTGTTGGGAGGAGTCTAGCGTGGGAAGTGAGTGGACTCAACAAGAACTGGACCGTCGCATTGCTGATAAAGTTGAGGAGGGACAGAGTCTTGAGTATAAAGCGGCGGGTGCTCTGGGGAAGAGTGATGGAAAGAAGAGGGAAATCACAAAAGATGTGTCAGCCATGGCAAATGCTGCTGGTGGTGAGATCATTTATGGGATTAAGGAATATGATGAGAAAGATAGAAGGCACTTGCCAGAGAAGATTGATCCGATTGATAGATTGGAGTTCTCCAAAGAGTGGCTGGAGCAAGTCATTGGGGGCATCGCTCCGCGAATTGAGGGCTTGAGGATATATCCTGTGGATTTAGATACTGGTGCTACTGATGTCGCATACGTGGTGGAGATTCCGCAGAGTATGACAGCGCATCAGGCTAATGACTTCAGATACTATCAGAGACAAAACTTTCGAGTTGTGCCGATGCATGATTATCAGATTAGGGATGTGATGAATCGTGGAATAGCTCCGAGTGCGACAGTAGAGTTTACTGGAGTGAAAGTTGGGGTGGATGAGAGTCGTACACATCATTATAAACTACAGGTGGTAGTGCGAAACGAGGGAGTGGTTGTAATTGAGGCTTTTAAGCTTCAGTTTTTATTTCCGAGGTACGCTGAGGGTGTGGGAGCAGAGAAAGGGAGTTTGTTTAAACAGGAGCGTATAGGGGTTGCTGTGGATAATTATGACGAAGGGCGCGATGTCATGATAGTGGTTAGGTCAAAAGAACGGATTTTTCCGAAGGACTATGTTGACTTAACGAGTGTGATCGGGTTTAAGTATCATTGGAGTCAAGAGTTATTGCTGCGCTTTTTGGATAGCGTGAGGGCAGGGGAGATGTTATTGAGGTGGACTCTGTACGCTGATAGTATGCCGTTCAAGGAAGGGGAGATTGCTCTTGCAGAGTTGGTGGTTGATTACTAGGGGATTGGGGCTGGGACGCGGTTATTGGTAGGTAATATTCCTGAAATAAAAGTTCTCACCTGTGAAAGTGCGTGTGCTCTGGGACGGGAAAGGGCGGGACATGTTGGGTCCAAAGCATGAGCGGTACGCGGATCGTATGCAGTCGCTGATTGAACAGGCTCAGGTTCTGAAGTCTACACGTATTAGGGAGGAAGGAGGTAGGAGGGGTTACATACAGGACAAAGTTGGGCTCAATGCTTGGCTAATGAACGTGTGGAATGTTGTTGAGTTAGCGGTGGGACGCGGCAGTCCGCATTTTGTAGAGCTGGAGCGCATTAAGGAATTGCAGACGTGGATCGAAAAAGATTATCAGGTGGAGTGGATTGAAGGCATTCTAGCAGGAGCTTTGGATGATTTGAAAAGCGGAATGCTCGTTGGTCAAGAGTTCTTAATTGCAGGTCAAGTATTTGACTCAGTTCTAGAGCAAGCGAGGCATCTGAATGGGGTGGGTCATAAAGACGCAGCGGCGGTTCTGGCACGAGTCGTGATTGAGGATGCGCTTAGGAGGTTGTCGCGTCAAGCCGGTATCGCTGATGATCAGAGTGCAAGTGTTCTCAATGATGAGCTCAAAAAAGCTGGTCGCTATGTACAGTCTCAGTGGAGACAAATTCAAGCATGGTTGGATATTGGAAATGATGCTGCTCACGGTCATTTTGAGAAGTATGATGATGCTCGAGTAGCGTCAATGATAGATGAGATTGAGGGATTTCTAGCTAGGGAATTCAGCCAATGATGTAAAGGTTGGTTGGATGCTGTTGTATGGGTTGATGAAGGTGCATTATGTAAAAGGCAAGAGGCCGTGTTCGCATCACGGCCCCTCAAGTAGGAAGGTTCTGGGCAGCCTGCCTCAACTATCTCCGTAAAGCATGAATCTCGCCGGACTGCGCTCAGCAAGGATCACATTCGAACGCCGTCTTGCCCTTGATGACCCTATCCCTATCATTTCTGTGCCCGAACTTCTGTTCAGTGTCCGGTAGGCAGTTGGCAAAACATGGCGGCCTGGGCTAGTGGGACATGGCTCTGCTCTAGTTGGAGGCAGCGATCTGGTAGACGTGGACCTCTTCGGGATTGACACTGCCGACCAGCTGACCATTTTGAACCGTCAGGCCGGTGCCATAGCGCCCACCGGCAAAGAGCGGGTTCGGCGTCCCTGTGGTGCCTGCGGGCAGCGGTATTGCCGCCTGGAACGTCTGCGATTGGGAGGTATTCAGCACCACCACGTAGACAGCGCCGTCGTACTCCCAGATGCCAGCGTGTATCCTGGCATTGCCCGCCCCTGAGGGATAGTTCGGGTAGTCGATGGGATAGTCAATCTCCCCATAGGCATCATAGGTGGTCAGGGTACCGTAGAGCAGCACGTCCTCGAAGGCCAGCACGTCCTGGCGAAGCCGGATCAACTCCTGCCACTGCGCCGGATTGTTCTCCGGCAGCAGGCCACCGCCGTCATAGAAGGTATAGCCCAGGATGCTGTTAGCGCCATTGATGAGC
>Ga0180437_10000228_pt1 | contig 114858 bp, 117 predicted proteins | sample SS_ome_4_FD_132410 | JGI IMG/M metagenome (GOLD analysis project Ga0180437, IMG submission 132410) | Hypersaline lake sediment archaeal communities from the Salton Sea, California, USA - SS_3_D_1 metaG | ecosystem: Environmental > Aquatic > Non-marine Saline and Alkaline > Hypersaline >...
GCAGTCCATAATTTGCTTTCATATGTGTTTAAGCCGAAATCTTTTAATTTATTTAAAAATTCCTTTTGTACGATCATTTTATTATCCCTCATTACCTTGTATAGATAATTCCCCTTTCATTCACTACTAATATTAGATATAAATATAATAAGTTATTTATAAAGGTTTCTGTTTTTTGTTATTATTAAGTAATAAAAATTCCATAAGAAATTTAATATTTATGTTTTATTTACAATATTCCTACCCTTTTATTTCTTATGGAAACAAACAATAAGATAAAAATATCATATTTATTTATTATATTATTTTCAATATTGAAAATAATATAATATAATATAGATTTTTAAAAACAATAAAGTATTTTAAAAAGAAAAGAAAATTTAATTTGAGATTATCTTTTCCAAAGGAAATATAGGGGAAGGATATAACAAAAAATATTTATATCCTTTATTTCTTATGGAAATATATTAAAAAAGGTAGAAATATGGCACAAAGAGGATTGGTAAATTTTTTTGAAAATTTTCTTGAAAAAAAACCTATATTTAAAGATAAAAAAATACTACAAACAAATTTTACACCAAATACAATCCCACATAGAGATGAACAAATTAAACAAATAGCTCAAATTCTTGCACCTTGTTTAAGATTAGAAAAACCTTCAAACCTCTTTGTTTATGGAAAAACAGGCACAGGCAAGACTGTTTCTATCCATTTTATTAAAAATCAAATTTTACAAGTGGCAAAAGAAAAGAAAGTTCCTATTAAAATTTTTTATATCAACTGCAAACTCAAAAAAACAGCTGATACAGAATACAGATTAATCGCTCAAATAATCAGGGAATTTGGCACAGAAATACCTGCAACTGGCTTGCCAACTGATGAAGTTTATAAGATATTTTATAATCTTATTAATAAAGAAAAGCAACTTATTGTAATTGTTTTAGATGAAATAGATCAGCTTGTTAAAAAAACAGGAGATGAAATATTATATAATCTTACAAGAATTAATTCTGATTTAAAAGATTCACAGATATCAATAATTGGTATTTCTAATGATTTAATCTTTAGAGATTCACTTGATCCAAGGGTGATATCTTCCTTGTCAGAAGAAGAAATTATTTTTCCACCATATAATGCATTGCAGATCCAGGATATCTTAAGACAAAGATCAAAAAAAGCTTTTAATGAAAATGTAGTTAAGCCAGGGGTTGTTGAAAAATGTGCTGCGTATGCTGCCAGAGAGCATGGTGATGCCAGAAGGGCTTTAGAATTGTTAAGGGTCAGTGCAGAGCTTGCAGAACGGCAGGGCAATATATCTATTGAATTAAAACATATTGATGAAGCAGAAGAAAAAATAGATTGTGACAGGGTGTTAGATATTGTTAAGACACATCCTAAACAACACCAGACTGTTTTATTTTCTACAATCACATTATACAATAAAAAAAATAAATCTATTTTTACAGGAGAAATTTATGAATTATATAAGCAGATTTGCAATCAAACTGGCCTGAGGCCTTTAACACAAAGAAGAGTATCTGATGTTATTGCAGAGCTTGATATGTTGGGAATAATAAATGCAACCATAATCTCAAAAGGAAGGTATGGCAGAACAAGAGAAATATCATTGGCAATACCTTCTTCAACAGAACAGAAGATCAAAGAAATATTAGCTGAAGGATTAGCCTTATCTTGAAACATATTCAAGAATAATCCTTACTACCTAAAATGAAACAAGAGAATATTAAAAAAGATATAATAAACTTTTTTTTACAAAAGGGAATATTAATAAGTCCAGATTTTCTGAATAATTTAGATGATAATTTTGATTTTAAAAAATTATTTTCTTTAATTGAAAAAGAGACTGATTCATCAAAATTTTTAATTTTTACAAAAGAGATTAATAATTTATTAGGGAACTTACCAAAAGAAATTAATTGGCTGGAATTTGACCAGGCAAGAACTTTATCTGAAAAAGGAAATAATCAATTATATGAAAAATTTATAGAATACTTAAAAAATAATAAAATAAAAACAGAAATAAAAAAAGAAGTTGTTAATTCTGCAGAATCAGGAACTGTTAATGTTTTATTTTCATATGAGGAAGCAATTAAAAAAAGAGATATTCAGGATTTTGTTGTTTTTTTCAATACAAGATACAAGGCTTTAGAAAAAATATTGAGACATAGACAGGAACTTCAAAACATTTTATCAATCAGCAGGATTGTAAATAAAAAAGAAAAAGAAAGTGTTTCTTTAATAGGTATAGTAAAAGACAGAACTGTAACAGCAAATGGCAATATAATCTTAGAGATTGAAGACACAAGCGGATCAATAAAAGTTTTGATAAGTAAAAATAAACCAGAATTGTTTAATTTAGCAAAGGATGTTGTTTTAGATGAAATAATTGGGATAGTGGGGGTTAATGGAGATAATATTGTTTTTGCTAATAATGTTATATGGCCGGATATTCCACTTAACAAAGAATTAAAGAAAGCTCCTGATGAAGGTTATGCAATTGTTCTATCAGACCTTCATGTAGGATCAAATCAATTTTTAGGAGACAAATTGAATAATTTTTTAAAATGGATTAATGGGGATCTTGGAAGTGAACAACAAAAAAAGATTGCATCAAAAGTAAAATATATCATTATTGCAGGGGATTTAGTAGATGGTGTTGGGATATATCCTGAGCAGGATGAAGAGCTTGTCATAAAAGATGTTAACCAACAATATGAGGAATGTGCAAGGTTGCTTAAACAAATTCCTTCTGATATTCAATTAATTATTTGTCCTGGAAATCATGATGCGATGAGGATTGCAGAGCCTCAGCCACAGCTCTACAGAGATTTTGCAAAACCAGTATGGGACTTACCAAACGTCACAATGGTGAGCAATCCTTCTTTAATTAATATTCATGCATCTAATTCTTTTTCAGGTTTTGATTTGTTAGTTTATCATGGCTATTCTTTTGATTATTATGTAGCAAATGTTGAATCAATAAGAAATGGTGGTGGTTATGATAGAGCTGATTTAATAATGAAATTTTTGTTGCAAAGGAGGCATCTTGCTCCTACACATACATCTACATTATATATCCCAGATATAAGAAAAGATTATTTAGTTATTGAACAGATACCTGATTTTTTTATTGCAGGACATATCCATAAATCATATGTGGCTAATTATAGGAATATAACGATGATATGTGGCAGCTGCTGGCAGGCAAAAACACCTTTTCAGGAAAAGGTTGGCCATAATCCAGAGCCTGCCAGAGTTCCTATTATTAATTTACAAACAAGGGAAGTTAAAATATTGAGGTTTTAATGGGAGAAAAAAAATATTCAAACGAAATTGGGGAATATTTTCAAGAGATTGATGACAAAATAATTAATATTCATAAAATAGCAACCAAAGCAAGGAAAAAAGGATATGATCCAGAAGCTAAAATAGATATTCCTCTGGCCAAAAATATGGCTGAAAGAGTAATTGGGCTTATTTCTGCAGTTGCTCCTCAAATAATTGATACAAATGTTCCCAAAAGGATTACAGAATTAGAAAAAAAATATGGTGTATTGGACTGGAGAATCTCTCTAATAATTGCTTTGGAAATTGCGCAAGAAAAGTTTTGTAAGTTTAAAGATAAAAAGGAAGCAATGGAAATTGGAATCAGAGTTGGATTTGCTTATCATACATTAGGAACAGTTGCTTCACCTTTAGAAGGATTTAGTGAATTAAAAATAGAAAAGACAAAAGACGGCAAAGATTATTTCAAACTTTATTTTTCAGGGCCTATCAGATCTGCAGGAGGAACAGGAACTTCTGTTTCTGTTTTAATTGCAGATTATGTTAGAAAAAAGATGGGTTTTGCTCCTTATGATCCAACTAAAAAAGAAATTAAGAGATTTGTAACTGAACTTTATGATTTTCATGAAAGGATTACAAATTTACAATATCTGCCTTCTCAAGAAGAAATAGATTTTTTAGCAAGACATATCCCTGTACAGATAGCAGGAGATCCTTCTGAAAAAGTAGAGGTTAGCAATTATAAGGATTTACAGAGAGTTGAAACAAATAATCTAAGAAATGGTGTTTGTTTAGTTCTTGGTGAAGGAATTGCACAAAAAGCACCTAAGTTATGGAAGCAATTATCAAAATGGGGCCATGATTTTGATATGGAGCAATGGGATTTTTTAGAAGAATTTGTTAATCTACAAAAAAAGATTAAAGCAAAAGGACAGGTCAATAAAAACGACAACAAGGAAACAAATAAAATAAAACCTGACTATACTTTTATCAAGGATCTTGTTGCCGGCAGGCCTGTTTTAACACACCCTTTAGCTGCAGGGGGTTTTAGATTGAGGTATGGCAGAAGCAGAACTTCTGGCTATAGCGCTTCTGCAATACATCCTACCACTATGAAATTATTGAATAATTATATTGCAACAGGAACACAGCTTAAAGTAGAGAGACCTGGCAAAGGCTGTGTTGTTAGTCCTTGTGATACTTTAGAAGGCCCTGTTGCAAGGTTGGCAAACGGTTCTGTTGTGAAAATCAATTCAGAAAAAGATTTAAAAGAAAATATAGATAGTATTGAAGAAATTTTATTTTTAGGGGACATTTTATTTAATTATGGTGATTTCTTAAATAGAGCACATGTACTTGCACCTCCTGGTTATTGTGAAGAATGGTGGATACAAGAATTAGAAAAAGCAACTGTTGATATGTTTGGAACTCTTGATTTAGACAAGCTTTCAGAATTAATTGAGATTTCTGTAGATGAATTGAATATTTTATTGAAAAATCCAAATAAAACAAGAATATCAGCAGAAGGCTCTTTTATTATTTCTAAAAAATTAAATATTCCTTTTCATCCATACTACACTTATCATTGGAAGTTAATAAATAATGAGCAATTTCTTTCTTTAATTAAATGGATTAAAACAGCTACAATAAAAAGAGATAATGGAGGGGTTATTAAAATAATTATTCCATTAAAAAAAGAACAAAAAAAGATACTAGAATTAATTGGGATGCCTCATTTAGTTGTTAATAATGAATTTGTTGTACTAGAAAAACAGGCAGCAACTGCTTTGAGTATTTGTCTTGGATTTTATGATAAAAAGGGTTTTGATGAAATTAGCAAGATAGTTGAAGAAAATAAAGATAAGAATGTTTTGGAGATTATTAATTCTATTTCTCTTGTTAAAATTAGAGATAAGTCAGGAATATTTATTGGAGCAAGGATGGGAAGGCCGGAAAAAGCAAAGCTTAGAAAATTGACTGGCAGTCCGCAAGTGTTGTTTCCTGTAGGAGCTGAAGGAGGAAGAATGCGTTCTTTCCAAGAAGCGCTTGAAATAGGGATCATTAGATCAGATTTTCCTATTTATTATTGTGATGAATGCAATAAAAAAACAATATTTTCTGTTTGTGAAAAATGCGATAAAAAAACAAAAAAGATGTTTGAATGCAGTATCTGCGGAGCTATTGAAAAAGAGGAATGCCCAAAACATGGAGCTGCAAAAACATATAAAACACAAGATATTGATATAAAATATTATTTTGATTCTATGCTAAAAAAAATAAATACGAAAACATATCCTGATTTAATAAAAGGGGTTAGAGGCACTTCTAATAAAGACCATATACCAGAACATTTAATCAAAGGAATCTTAAGGGCTAGATATGACTTATTTGTAAATAAAGATGGAACAATAAGATATGATATGACTCAGATGCCTATCACTCATTTTAAAATAAAAGAGATAGGAACTTCCATAGAAAAGCTTAAGAGATTAGGTTATGAAAAAGATATTCACGGAAAAAATCTTGAAAATAAGGATCAAATATTAGAGATCAAGCCTCAGGATGTAATTCTTCCTGCTTGTCTAGAGTCTCCTGATACTGGGGCTGACAAAATTTTGTTTAAGGTTGCTAATTTTTGTGATGAATTATTAGTTAGGTTATATGGATTAGAATCTTTTTATAATTTAAAATCTGAAGAAGATTTAATTGGGCATATTGCTCTGGCTTTAGCTCCTCATACATCTGCTGCAATTGCTACAAGAATAATCGGTTTTTCACAGACTCAGGGATTTTTTGCCCATCCGTTGGTGCATGCAGCTACAAGGAGAGACTGTGATGGAGATGAGGCTTGTGTAATACTTTTAATGGATGCTTTTTTGAATTTCTCAAGACAATATCTACCTGCTCATAAAGGAAGCACACAAGATGCTCCATTGGTTATGACCTCTAGAATATTTCCATCTGAAGTAGATGATATGATATTTGATATGGATATTGCTTGGAAATATCCTCTTGAATTTTATAATGCTTGTTTAGAATACAAAAACCCATGGGATGTTGGAATTGATAAATTAGGAGATTTTGTCAATACTCCAAAACAATACGAAGGCCATGGTTTTACACATGACTGTTCTAATATTAATATTGGGGTGAGGTGCTCTGCCTATAAAACATTGCCTTCTATGGAAGACAAATTAAAAGGCCAGATGGAAATAGCAGAGAAAGTAAGGGCTGTTGATACATCAGATGTTGCAAGATTAGTCATTGAAAAGCATTTTATCAGAGACACAAAAGGTAATTTGAGGAAGTTTTCAATGCAGCAGTTTAGATGCGTTAAATGCAATGAGAAATTCAGAAGACCTCCTCTTATCGGCAAATGTATTAAATGCGGCGGGAAGATTATATTTACAATAGCAGAGGGTTCTGTTGTTAAATATCTAGAGCCTTCTATAAGCTTAGCTAATAAATATAATGTTCCTGCTTATCTGAAGCAGAGTTTGGAATTACTTCAGAGAAGAATAGAAGATGTTTTTGGAAAAGAGAAAGAGAAACAGACTGGGCTGGGAGCTTGGTTTGGGTAGGATAAAATTTGTGATTGGATTGTTAAAGTGGTAAAAAGTTTTATGAACTAAGTGAGGAGAAAGTTGCCAAGAAGAAATCAAATATTTAAGAAAAAAATAAAAAAAACAAAGATTTATTTTTCTTTCTTTAGATTTGGTATTGCAGTCAACAAAAAGAAAACTCCACTAAGCAATATCACATAATTCTCTAGTCTTGTTGATGCGATAGCTCCAAATACATAATATATACCAATTAAAGCCACAATAATTCCAATTATTAATTGGGTTATTCCAACTATCTTTTTATCCATAATAATCTCCTCCTTTGTTTTTATTTACTTCCAACTAAAAAACCTATAACAATAAATGGCAAACTCCAAATTAGCAGGGCTATAATGAAAGCGATTGTAGTTGATGCTGGAGGAAATAATTCCCTGGGAATATATGTAGTAATAAGATTAATTCCAAAAATAAAGAAAGTAATTACTCCGATTATCAATCCAATAACTGCACTAAATAATCTATTCATAATAATCTTTTTAGTATATTTGTGTATATAAACTTTTGTAATTAAGACTTCTTATTGGCGATTGAATAGAGTCTTTGATTAGTTTCCCTTGCCCTATTTTTTCCACAACGAAACGGAAGCGGAGTTGAGCTGAAAAAATCTGGCTGCGAGGTCGAACGAAGTGAGAAGTCCGAGACGCCTAGTTTTTAATATAAAGAGAGATGCACGCTTTTTTTGCTTCTTTTTTAAAAGAAGTTTTATTTAAATAATTAACTTTGTTTCCAGAACCATTCAAAATAATTTCTGAATGAATCAGCAACTTGTTGGCTAGTTATTTCAAAAGCAAATGGCATTTCACCCTGAGGGATAGCAATTAATGTTACATCTTTATACACCATTACCCAAGAAGGAGATTTGGTATTGAAAGGCATTCTTCTTGCTTCACAATATTTGTAACTATTCCTATTCTTTAGAATTTCATTAGTTACACTAGGATGATAAAGCATTCTACATTTTATTCCTAGTTTAGCAAGTTTCATATGATTCTTTTTCCAATAAGCATGATGAAATCCTGGCTGTTCAGGAGGAAGGCCATACAGGACAACTTCATCTCCTTGTTTTAATTTTAAATATCTATTTTCATAAGCAGTCATTAGTCCACGAAATCCCTCATACATATTTGCTTCACTTTTCTTTGCTAATCTTTGCTTTAGGATTAACTGAGGAATCATTTCTTGAATTTTATTTTTATTTTGTTGGATTTTCTTTTCCTTAGACTCAACATAATCCAAGATTTTATTTGGCTGAGTAGCCTGATAGTGTTTTGTTTTCTCTTTGATTATGTAAGAAACAAGCCCTTTTTTGATCAATTTTTCAAGAATTCTATAAATGATTGATTTTGTTATTCCTGATTTTTCAAGTATTGGGCCTATTGTTGAGGATCCAATCTCTAATAAAGCGAGATATACTCTAACCTCTCCTTCAGTTAATCCTGCTTCTTTTAAAGGTGAAATGTCCATATAGTATGAATAATTTAATTATTTATAAACCTTTCTAAATAGGTGTACCTGTGGTGGTATACTAAAATTAAAAAAGTATGATGTTGTTATTAATTAAAGATTAAATGGAGGAAAACAAAAATGAATTACTTATTTGAAACTCAAGACTTGCCATTAACACAATTTGCAACTACATTTGCACAAGCATCAGTATGGCTAGATGAGGGACTAGGATCTCAGATAGCAACTTTTGACCTGGTAGTTAGAGATATGCCTAAGGATAGAAACTATCTTGTTGCAGGAGGACTTAAAGAACTAATCGAATACATCAAAAATCTCAAATATACTGATAATCAAATTAGGCTGCTCAAGAGAGGAAAACTCATCACAAACAAATTTATATATTACCTAAAAAACTTCCGATTCTCAGGAGACATTTATGCAATGCCAGAAGGAACAATCTTCTTTCCAGGAGAACCTATTATTCGAGTCACTGCCCCTCTTATAGAAGCTGCACTCGTCGAAATAGCACTCTTTAATATCACAACCTCAAATGTCATCTTTTTGTCAAAAGCATCCCGCATAAAAAGTGTACTTAAAAATATATCAGTAGTTTTGGGAATGCAGAGAGGACACTCATTTGAATCAGGTATGAAAGGACTCAGAAGCGGATACATATGTGGCTTACTCACTACTGGTTGGCCAAATTTTGTCCAAAAGTATGGTCTTGAACAATCCCGAGGATACTTAGTATCTGGGCAACACTCTTTCATCAAATCATTTCCAAGTGAGATTGATGCATTCAGAAAACTTGCCTTAGCATACCCAAATAATGCTGCATTCATGATAGATACATATGACTTTGAAAAAGGTTTAGATAATGCCATTGTCATAGGAAAAGAATTGCAAGCACAAGGAAATGCTCTGCGCTTTGTAACTATTGATTCAGGTGATCTTAACAAGCTTTCGAAGATGGCACGTAAGAAACTTGATGAGAATGGCCTGCAAAAAGTGAAAATATTGGCTGCAACAAACATGGACGAGAAAAAGATAAAGAAATTGGTTGATTTTAAAACTCCTATCAATTGTTTCATTGTTGCCACAGAGTATGTAACTGTGAGAGATGCCCCTTGTCTAGAAGTTGTGTACAAGATGGGGCAAATAGAAGATGGTGGGACTATAAGGTATACTGCAAAACTCACACCAGGAAAAATGAGTTATCCTGGCAAAAAACAAGTATTTAGAACCTATAAAAACGGGAAGATCTTAAAGGATGTGGTCGGTTTAGATGATGAAGATTATGGAACTCCATTATTGCTTCCCATATTCAAAAAAGGAAAACTAGTATACCCAATACCTTCTTTGGACAAAATTAGAGATTACTTCAAAGAACAGTTCTCAACTATCCCTGAGAAATTGCTGAATGTGGAAAAAGACATAACATTCAATATTAAAATTAGTTCAGGTATAAAGAGATTGCTTGAAATTGTAAAAAAACAGTACATCTAATAAATTATCAATTAATTTTTATTTTTAAAGAACTCCCCTCTCACTTAAGAAATGGAAATTTTATTGAATAGAATCTTTATTATACGAATTCAGCCAGATTCTTGCTTTACGGGTTCTGAAATGTTTGAATTTAGAAGTCTACAAATGTTTTTTATTTGAAATAAAACAATCTATTCTTCTCTCATAATCATGCACTGTGCATGAGGAATTCCCTGTATATTCAGAATATGTGTTTCATCAATAAGTCCTTGTTTTAATGCTAGTTTGACTGATTTTTCTCCAACCAGATTAAGGATATAGGCTTCTCGTATCATTAAAAGGATTTCAGAGTCTGATTTTTCTTCTCCTTTGTAGAAATCTTTTGTCAAATCAAGCTGTATCTTTCCCTGCTCAAATTTTTTACCAATCAGATCAGAGTCGCAGATTGCAAGAATAAGCTTTCCATCTCTTGTTTTGTGTTTTTTGACAAGCATTCTAGATTTTTGATTTGACAGGATGATGCGCGCCGCAGGCAAGACATTTCATAAATGTAACTTTGCCTTCTTTCATTAATTTTGTGTCTGGTTTCTTGCATTCAGGGCAGATGACAAATTCTTCTGCATATTTTTCTATCTTTTCATTTATCCTTGAAGCGCTTACTTTTGTTCCGATTATTAGGGTTCCTTTTCTCATATCACCTGGTGTTGCCAATTCTCTTAGAACATATTTCAGTAAATGTTCTAATGGCCTTCCAAGTATATCTGCAATCTGTTCAAAATTAGAAATTATTGTTTTATTTCCTTCGATATGCCCTTTTACTTTAGGAATTTCAAATCTTTCTGTCTTTAAAACAGATTCTGGAATTTCTTTTCTAGCTTTTTTTAATAACTTCTCATAGTCCATATGATTGAAGAAAAAGCGTTTGTATTTAAATATTCACATTTTTGATATCAAAAAGTTTATATACCCATAATATTAAAAAAAATTATGGTCTTAGAATCTTTAACAAATCCTTTTAAGGCAGCCCATCATCCTTTGCATATATTTACTTTAGGTGCAGTTTATTCAAGTGCTGGCTTATTTCTTGGAAACTGGATTTTTAGGGAATATGCAAGTCTAATTATGGTATTTTTAACAGTAATGGCCTGCATTCCTTTGCTTTACAATACTTTTAAAGAAGAAGAAAAATGGGAATTAACTGTCAATGAGGAAAGGAAAATACTAAAACATCACAGCAAAATTCTATTTTTTCTTTTATTCTTGTTTATGGGTATGGTCTGTGCATTTGTTCTTTGGTATGTTGTGTTACCTTCATCTATGGTTCAGAACTCGTTTAGTTCACAAACATCCACAATTCAATCAATTTCTACAAGATTAACAGGCAATTATTCTAGTGTTAATATGTTTACAGTGATACTTTTAAACAATCTAAAAGTTTTAGTATTCTGTATTTTATTTTCTTTTATTTATGGTGCTGGTGCTATTTTTATTTTGACATGGAATGCTTCTGTAATTGCAACAGCTATAGGAAATTATATCAGAACAAATCTAGCTAGTTATACAGCACATCTTGGATTAGCAAAATATGCTGTTTATTTTAAGATTGTTTCAATAGGAATATTGAAATATTTTATTCATGGGATTCCGGAAATTAGTGCTTATTTTATTGGGGGTATAGCAGGAGGTATAATCTCAGTTGCATTAATCAGAGAAAATTTTACTACAAAGAGTTTTGAAAAGATTGTTCTTGACACTTCTAATCTCATTATTATTGCAGTAATTGTTTTGATAATAGCTGCTTTGATAGAAGTATATTTAACTCCTGTTTTATTCTAATATTTTCAATCTTCCAGGCCTTATTTCAAATAATTCTCCTTTTTTAAGAAGTTCTTTTATTATGTTTTCATTATTAGTTTGTTTTAAAATATCTTCAAAATCAACACCACCGCCTTTATCATTTTCTTTGATTATTCTTATTGTTTTATCAGCAATAGATTCTTCAATATCTTTTATTATCTCTTCCTGAGATGATTCTTTTGTTATTTCTTTATTTTTTTCAATTTTCTCATCTTTTAATTCAAGTTCTCTCACCTTAATCCACGATTTATCTTGTATTCTTTTTATTGTTTCAGGCAAGATATATTTTTCACTGCCATACTCTCTTGGTCTTCCTATCACTAAAATGACATCACCAATCTCAATATTATCAAAAATATTATTTTGTTCAAAAACTCTTGCAGAAATTCTTCCTGTTCCATCATCCAAAATCATGGACTGATAATTGATATCTTGTTCAAGAGGCTTGGCAACAACTGTTGCAATTAAATTTATTCTGTTTATCTGTCTTCCATCATTTGTTATGATATAGTTTGGCTGCCAGCCTTCTTCTTTTATATATTTCCCATTAATCAATTCTTTTATCCTAATCTTATATGCAATCTGTCTTTTTTGATTTTGATTTTCAGGAGGCATTTTATATCCTGCTTATAAAACCTCTTTTTGGTTCAAATAAGTCTCCAGAACGCTTAAGTTTCTCTAATGCATCTTCAATATCTCCTTCACTAATCCCCTTTGCTGTAGCTTCTTTAACCAAGTCATCTATTGGTATTGTTTTACCAATTCTATTTTCCAGATCCTCAATAATCTCTTTTATTGTAAGGATTTTATTTCTTGCTGAAGCAGAAACTCCTGTTGCTATTCTGTCAATATCTATTTTTCCTGTCTCTGGATCAAGACCAACTTGGATTAAGCAATGCTGCAATAATTCAATTGATTTCATTGCATCTCTCTTTGTTACCTTATCACTTAATCTTATCTTAGCAAAAGCTTCTGCCATCCTGACTAATGCTTCTAATTGTCTTGGAGAGATAGGAATAGCTCTGGCAGCGCCTTCTTCACTATTCTCTTTGTTTCTCATCTCTACATAAAAATTTTTTATTTCCTCCAAAGCAGAATCAGTCAATACAGGCCTGATCTTTTGTTTTGCATAAGCAATATACTTTCTCAGCATTTCTGTTCCTACCTCTGGCTCTTCTATGTCTGGCGTCTGATGTAAATTTAGAATATGAGATGCTAACTTTTTATCTTTTTCAACATCAGGCAAATCTTTTATCGGAAATATCAAATCAAACCTGTTGATTAATGCAGGGGGCAGATCAATTTGTTTTGCAATGATATCATATGGGTCGAATCTTCCAAATTTTGGATTTGCTGCTGCTAATACTGTTGTTCTTGCTAATAACGTTGCCTGGATATTTGCTTTGCTTATACTTACTGTTTGATTTTCTAGTGCTTCATGCATCGCTGATCTATCTTCTACTGACATCTTATCCATCTCATCAATACAACATATACCATTAGATGCCAAAACCATTGCTCCTGCTTCTAGGCTCCATCCTCTTAAGAATTCATCTTTAACTACACTAGCTGTTAAACCTGCTGCTGAAACTCCTTTTCCACTGACATATCTTCCTTTTGGGGCTATGAGACTGATTCTTCTTAATAACTGTGATTTTCCAGCTCCTGGATCTCCTACAAGAAGTATGTGCATATCTCCTCTTGATTGAGCTCCATCTGTTCTTTCTTTATGGACTCCTCCTAATAGCTGAAGCAGTAATGCTTCTTTTACTTTTTCATGACCCCATATTGAAGGAGCTAATGAAATGATTAATTTTTGATTAACTTTTGGATCCTGAGCAAGTTCTAGAATCTGTCTTTCCTCTTCTTCTGTTATTTCAAGCTCATGAAAGCTTTCTTCAGCACCTTCTACATAATTTGCTTCTATCATCAAATCAAATCTAGTGCTTTTTGTTCCTTGTCTTGTTATTATTGGAACTTCCTTTACCTGGCCTACAACAATGATCTTGCTTCCAGGATTTGTATGTTTTTCGCTCATCGGGCTGACAAGATCATCTTTTAAAAATACATTCATTCTTTTTGGCTGCTCTCCACCTTCCAAGTTTTCAGGCGCTTCTTCCAGAACAAGACCTTGAGCATCAACAAGCTCTTTGCTTAACAGCCTGAATTTTCCTTTTCTTCCGCAGCCGCATCTGGTTGGTTCTTTGAATTGTGTATCCAGCTGCAGAACATTTATGATATTGCCGCAGTTAGGGCATTCAAATCTTGCTGCTGTAACCTGCGGCCTTACATCAGATTTTTGTCTTACAACACCTTCCATAAATAAAAATTTACCAATATGCTCGCTTCTTATATTTCTAACCATAATCTTTTGGGTTTCCGGCAGGTTCTTGAACCTGATCCTGATATTTTTCATGTTATCAGGCAGATCAAATTCCTGCAGAGCCAATTCCCCTGCTTTAATAACATCTTCTGGATATTCCAATAATTCATCAGCCAATTCATGATTAAATCTCAATAATTCAGAAAAATCAATAATCAGAAATTTTTCTCCTTTTCTAATCTTTTTAAGCAGACTAGCTTTATATATAGTTTCTATGAATTCCTTGAATTTTTTAACTTGTTCAGCTCCTTGCATTTTATATCATTGAAGTTAATTTAATTTATATTTCCTGCGGCTGCATGTCCAGTGGTAATTTTTAGAGAGAAGCATCTATAAGTCAATAAAAAAACAGCCCCCCCTTATTCAATTAATTTATTTGCCTTTGACCTTTTTAAGATTAATAATTAATTTGTCAAGAGCTTCGTGAACTTCTTTTTCGCTTTTTGTTCCTGTGCAAACAATTTTTCCATTACTGAATAATAAGAATGTTGCCTTTGCTTCTGGCAGCTTGTATACTAATCCTGGAAACTGCTCTGGTTCATATTCTGTGTTTGGCAATTTCATTGCTAATGTATTTAAGTTTAAATCCATTCCAACTGCACCGCTTGCAACAATATTCTGGATCCTGATTTCAGGTTTTATTGTAATCTTAATTCCAATTTTTTCTAAGCTTTTGATTATTTTTTTAATGCTTTCTTCTACCTTGTCCATGCTTCTTGCTCCTGTGCAAACAATCTTTCCTGAACTGAAGATTAAAGCAGAAGTTTTAGGTTCTTTGATTCTTATGACTAGTCCTGGAAACTGTTCTGGATTATACTCTGTATTTGGTAAAGTTGCTGCCATCTTTTCCAATGGTATATCATGTTTTAAAGAAGAACTAACTACAATATTAACAACTTTGATTTCCTTTTTTTCAGCTTTTTTTGCCATTTTAATCCTCCATAAATTTATAAATAACTTTATTTTTATAAGAAAACAGAAAAACTATTTAAATATATGTATTTAAAAATGATTTTTAAATAAAAGATATTTTATAGGTTATGTGACCCCTTGATTTCCTATGGAAAGTAAGTATAAAAATAAGTATATTTTAATGAAATTTGTGAAAAATAAGTATAATAATAAGTAAAATGATAAGTATTGAGCAAAAAACCAAGAAAAATATACAAAATTATAATTTGATTAGTAGAAAAGATAAAATTCTAGTAGCTTGTAGTGGAGGAAAGGATTCAACAACTGTTCTGTATATATTAAAAAAACTAGGTTATAATGTTTCAGCTATAACAGTAGATGCTTTGATTGGAAATTATACAAAACAAAATCTTGAAAATATAAAGAAAGTTTGCAAAGAAAGTGGGGTTAAGCTACATGTTGTTTCTTTTAGAGATGAATTTGGAGCTTCTCTTTGTTATTTAAAATCCATGCTTTCAGGAAAAGGAGTTAAATTGGGTTCTTGCACTATCTGCGGTGTTTTACGCAGGTATCTATTGAATAAATATGCTAAAAAGTTAAAAGCAGATGTTATTGCAACTGGCCATAATATGGATGATGAGGTGCAGTCAGTTTTAATGAATTTGTTTAAGAATAATCTTGAGCTGCTGGCAAGATCTGGCCCAAAGACAGGAGTCAGCAATTATAAAAGTTTTATTCCAAGAATCAAGCCTCTTTATTTTGTTTCTGAAAAAGAAGTTAAAGAATATTCTAAATCTATGAATTTTCCTGTAAACTATAATGCCTGTCCTTGCAGAGTTGATGCTTATAGAAATCATGTAAGAAAATTGCTTGATAATTATGAAAAGATTAATCCTGATGTTAAAAAGAATATTATTGATAATTTTTTGAAGATTTTGCCCTTACTGAAAAAGAAGTTTAAAACAATTGAAAAACCCTTGTACTGCAAAAGCTGCGGGGAGCCAAGCAAAAGGGAAAAATGCATGACCTGCCAGATATTGAGCAAATTACGCTCTTAAATTTATAATCATTATGCTAATCTTTATTGAAACTAATAGAACTAATATTAATGTAATCCAAAAGTAGATTTTTATGTGCTTTAGGCTGAATATTTTTTTATTGTTTAATATCTTATAAAACAAAATTCCTATTAAGCTGCTAGAAACTATTAGGAAGACAAAGAAGGAGATAAAGTAGATAACTGGATTACTGAAGAAAGAGTTTACTTCAAAAGAAGGGGCATATACATAATTCATATTTTCTTCTGCTCCAAAGAATAATGAAGGTATTAGGAAGAATGAAATGGATATGAATAAATAGAGAAAGAATTTATTAAAGTTTTTTGGAAGTTTTTTCAGGAATAATAATGCAAAGAATTCTAATGGAACAATAAAGAAATGCCTCATTGTTGATAATATCTCTAACTTTGAAAAGTTTGATTTAAAAATATATTCTGAAGCTCCTAAAATACTTGTTTTTGTGAATAATACATTAATTAAAAGGTCAGTTATCCATATTCCCTGTATTACAATGCTGGCTGAAAGGAAGACTAATAATAATGTCTGGCTTTTGTTTATTATTATTATGCACACTATTAACAATGACAAGCTGCAGAACAAAAATAATCCATATACCTTTCCTGCTAATAACTTAATAAAAACATCAATAAACCACATCAAATATAAGATTACAGCTATAAAGGCTAAGTAAATATCATTCTGGTTTTTGAAGTTAAAAGCCATTTGGTTGACAAAAGAATAAAGCTTTAAAAACTTTATCGATTCTACTAATCTAAAATGATAGATCTTGTTTTTCCTAACGGAAATGAGCTGAAATTTATAAGAATAGCTGAGAGGCTTGGCTACAATTCTTTATGTTTTGGTTACAGCTTTAAAAGAAACTTAAAAGCAATTAAGGAGAATATTTCAGAAGCTCAGAAAAAAACTAAGGTTAAATTGTTTTATGGTTTAATGAGTGATATTAAAAATGTTAGCAAAGTAAGAAAGGTTTGTGACCTTGTTTTAATAAAAGCTTCTGGAGATGATCAGGCTGTTTTTGAAAGAGTTAAACCAGATATTGTTTATGATTTAGAATTGAATGCTAAAAAAGATCCTATTAATTTTAGAGCTTCTGGCTTGAATCAAGTATTATGCAAATTTGCTGCTAAGAATAAAGTTATTATTGGTTTTTCATTTTCCTCTATCTTGAATGCAAAGAATAGAGTGATGATTTTAGGAAGGATGATGCAAAACATAAGATTTTGCAGAAAGTATAAGGTTGATACTGTTTTTGCTTCTTTTGCTAAAACACCTTTTGAGATGAGGGCTTGGCATGATCTAGTTAGTTTTTTAATAGTTTTAGGAATGCATGCTGGAAAAGCAAAGAAGAGTTTGAAAATAATTGAAGAAAAAATCAAGGAAAATTACAAGAAAAAATCTTCTGAATATATTGGCGAAGGAATAGAAGTTATCAGATAAACAAAAGTTTATATATAAAAAGTATTTTATTTAATAAAAATAAAAAAAAGAGGTTTATATGAAGAATAAATTAGTGAGTTTTTGTACTTTTATAGTAATCTTTATGTTAGTATTGAGTCCTGCTGCTTATGCTGAAAAAGCAGTTGAAGCTGTGTCAGGAGTAGTAGGAGGAGTAGTTGGAGTTGTGCTTGGAGCAGTAGGAGGAGTTATTGGTTGTGTGGTGGGTGCTCTTGATGCTGATTCTAGTTGTGAAGAAGGAGCTGCTGACGGATATCAAACAGGAGCAGCTATAGGAGCAGGTCTAAGTGGAGTACTAACTTGTGTGTTTACTCTGTTTGATGAGGGCTGCTGGGATGAAGGAGTAGAATTAGCTGCTCAAATCTATACTTTTGGACAAGGAGAGGAGCCATCACTGCCAGACGGTCCTGTTATTAATCTAGGAGAATTTCCTGCTCCTTTGATTTTTGATGATGTGTATAGTGAATTTTTAGGTTATATAGATAATCATTATCATAATTACAGTTTTTTAAAAAGCAATGATCCATCAACAGAAGCTGATTTAAACATCAGCTTATGTACTGGCGTTCTAGGAGCTTGGCTGCCTGATACAACTGGCGCATTAAATGCAGACGAATATGCTCAATTAAATTTTGAAAATTTCTGCTGCGGAGATGACTGGTCTTATGATAATGGAATAATAGTTACTGGTGTTGGTCCAATAGATAATCATTTAGTTTGTGTATATGATTATGATGTAGGAAGCTGGAAATGGATTGCTGCAAACCAGCAGAAGTTTGCAATAAAAGAAATAACCCAACCTACACTTGAAGATCTCTCTTCTTATAAAGATAATTTTAAAGAGCCGATTTACAGTTATGATCTAGTTTCAAGTGATTTGCATTGGTATGCATGTAAAAATGAGACAACTATCGGAAACATTGAATTTTTAAGTGATGAAGATTTTCCCACTAAGGAAAGTTTTTCTAAATTTTATTGCTATAAAGAAGGCGACAAGTTCAGGTATGGGATATGTTCTGCCACAGAAATAATCTATCAGTATAATAATAATGAATACAAGGCTTCTGCTTTAAGGGGTATTGGTTCGGTTTCTACTATGATTCTTGAGCCAGATGCTCCAGTAGAATTTTCAGGAGTAAGAAGATTTGCTCTTGACCCTCGGTTTGCTGCTAGTGATGATGAAAAAACAGATGCTAATATCCAAGACTGGACAAGCTATAGCAGCATGGATTTTTTTATCAATTTTACAGATGTATCAATTCCATTATATGTTGTTATCTTTTCTCCTGGAGCAGACAGAGACAAATTATTTGACGAGCCTGTTCTTGATTATGCTGTTGATACTCCTGTCAATAATAAGTGGGTTCATGTCTCTATACCTGTTGGAGACTGGAGATATGTTAAAGTGATTCAATTTTATGAAAAAACACCCGCTAGCTATCCTCTTCCAGATTATACTATAAGCTTGGACAAAATATTTTTACTATCAGAAAATGAAAATAATACTGCTTATTGCTCAGACAGAAATTATGAACCTGCAAATGGAATATTTCATACATGGATCTCTGATCTTGACAATAACAATGCTGCTTGTGATGCAAACATTCCATATGATTCTGTAGGAGATCAATGCTGCGGAGATGATATTGGTGAATATTTTAACAGCTCTGGAAAAGGATGCTGGAATTCTGAAACAGTAAATGATGATTCTACTATCATGAATGTTGAATATATTATAACAAAGACCAGCGAAGAAAAATATGAACAAACCTATCCTGATATAGATGTTAGTTTTAATGTTAATACAGTGGGCCCTTTTTTTGTAGATTATAGTAATGCGATTAGTGTAGGCAGCGATAAATTAGGCGAGGGTTTTGCATGCCCTGCTGGATGGGCTGTCTGCGGAGCTAAAAACAAGGCAAATGCAAATAACCAGTTAAGCATGATCAGCTGCTGCCCTGTGTTTGGAGCAAGAACAACGTCTGGCGGAACTCGTGAATTATCTGATTCAGAGGAAAATAAAGATGTATACTGCGGAACAGACCAGGTAGTGCTTGCTGCACAAAATAGGGCAAGTGATGATTTTTTAAAAGCATTTTTTTGCGGCAATATAGAAAGAGCAAGTGTAGGAACAAGAAGGATTGTTGATAATTCAGCGGATGGAGGATGGAAATGGTGCGATGAGAATGAATTAGTATGCGGATTAAAAGTATATGCTGGGCTTGATATAGATGAATTTTATTGCTGCGAGATCAATCCTTTAGAAGATTCTGAGTTTCTTATTGATGAACAATTTTATGCTTATAAATCGATAAAATACACTTCTACAATCAATACAGAAAAAGTGCAAACATTAAACATTCCTTCTGAATTGAAAGGTTTAACAAATGCTTCTTTTTTTGTAATTTCTGATTTAAGTTCTAGCAACAGTGCCCCTTTTGATGTTTTCTTTTCAGATACAGGAGAAAGAACAACAAAGAATCCAGATGCTGCAATAGTTGTGAGGACAGAGCATGTTGTTAGAGAGATAGCTGATCCAGGCAGTACAATTACAATAACTAATAATCATTTATGTGATTCTTCCAGCTGCATCTATCCTTTGAATGGAAAATTACCAATAACTGTTGAAAATGTCCATCCAGATGAATATAATCTCTACATAGTATTGAGAAATGGGACTAAAATGCTTGTAAATTCAACTGAAGAGACAGATGAAGAAGGCTCATACCTATTGGTTGAAGATCTTAAACAGTCTGTTTTGTTTAATGATGGCAAATTCTACGGGTGCCACACTCCTGCTTATATTGATTATATAAATCAAAATTATATTGATGTAACTGAAGTTGATTACTGCAATGTCCAGGGAACCCATTACTGCTCTTATTATGGCGGATGGAGTGATAATCCACTTGGAGCTCCGACAGCTTTAAGCAATACATCAAAACAATTCCCTCTTTCTATCCCTCTGCCTGAGGGTGCTTTAGAATATGGATGCTGTCCTTCTAACTATTGCTGGAACGGCACTTTCTGCATTGAGGATTTGTCTTCAAGGCCAACTGAATTTTTAGAATTAGACAGTAAAATATTCAGATGTGTTGCAGGAGATTGGGTTGAAGCTGATGCAAAATACACCTGGGATAATGCTGAAAAAGGCTTTTGCCCATCTGAAACACAATGTCTTGTTGATATTTATGGAAATGTAAGTTTTAATAATGATGAATCGGCTTATTTCGGGCCATCATGGAATCAAAATCCACAGTGCATTGAAACAGGACAGTTTATAGAAGATCATTATTGTCACAATGGAAACTGGACTTCCAGAACAAAATTAATTGCAACACAATTATTGAATATTTCTGGAGCAACAAGCTCATTTACTTTATACTGCGACAAACATAATAAGATTCTTCCTGGTATTGGAGATACAACATATAGAGATATATTAATAGAAGGAAAAGATTTTACTTTTGCTATCTCTTGTTTCAATAATCAATCTGAATGGAATACAAATCATGGATATAACAAGCCTTGTTCAAATAATTTTTGTTCATTAGTCTATACAACTAGTGGAGGAGATCCTAATATAGCAATAGCAGCTTCTGTGAACAAACCTCTTGATTTTTCACTGAATATCCCTCCTATACGATTTTTTATGGAAGAAGTATTTGGAATATATGACAGCAATTATTGCGATCATTTATTTGGTGAAACTGGAATCAGTTTTATAGAATGCAACCCATTTGATAATATAGAATTCTGGTATTCAAATGGATTAAATTCAGTTATACACTCGTATATGCAGTCATTAGACGGAATGCAGCTTCCAAGTACATGGGATAAAATAACAGTTTTCTTCAGAAATGTATTTGGATTTATATTTGGATGGGAGCCTGTAGACAGATTTGGGGCTGTTATCAATGTCAGTTTTATAGAACAGACAGCTGATTTTAATCAGATATGCATATCAAAACAAGGGATAAAAGAAGCTTATCTTGTTATGGAGGCACCAGAATCCGGCAGGTTATTTTTGACAGCAAGGTATAAAAATCTAGGAACAGATATATGCAATATTGTTAACACATTAGGATTGACAGAGATAGATTTAGACTGTACCCAAACTAATTCAGATTATACTGTATATGCAGAGGCAGACGAATTAAGTTATCTTTCTAGACAGGATATTGAAACTTTATGGGATAGATTGGTTGATACATGCGTAAAGCTAAGTTAATCTGTTAACCAAAACATTTATATATTCTAAATTAGTTAATATATTAACATGAAGAAAAAAGAGGCAGCTAGTGTTCTTCTTAGCAGGCTTTCTAAACAATATAAGCTAAAACTTTCAGTTCTTTACACTTATAACCTTTCAAAAGAGCCAAAATCAAAAGCAGTCAGGTTTGTCTATACTTTGAAAGGAAGAGGAACTGAACAAGGTATTGTTGAAAAACTTAACGGCAAATTTCTAGCTCCTGGTTGTTTTATTATTCCTGTAAAAAGCGACAAGGAGATGCAGGATGTGTTTAAATTATGGAGGATCAAATTTTCAAGAAGATTGATGTTAACTGATTAACAAAAATAAACTAAAAAATGAAAAAAGTTAATATATTAACATACAGAAAAGGGCAAATTAGCTTGTTTATAATCATAGGCCTTATAGTCTTAATGATGTTTGTTGCTATATTTTATCTTGTAAATTCCTTGCAGTCATCTAGGATAGAAAAAGAGGTGAGGAAAACAACATCTTCTGTTTTAAAGGCAACTACAATAAGGTATCTTGGAGATGACTGTCTGAGAGAGATATTGAAAGAAGGATTAATAACCCTTGGCAAGCAGGGAGGTTATTTTTACGAAAACCAGTCAGGCTATGAATTTACAACAGAGCTTCCAAGAACTAGTTTTAGGGATTCTAATGTATCTTATTTAATATATCCTAGAAGAGGAGAATATTATGATTGGTGGCCTTGCTCTGCTGCAGCCAGCTTAAATAAACCATCTTACTGCCGCTTCAGCACTGAAATATATCCTTCTGATAAAAGATATGGTATTGGTTTCAGCAGTTCTGCTCTGCCTTTATTAGCAACAAATAAATTCTCAATGAAATCCCAGCTGGCAAAATATATTGAAGATGAAATTCCAGAATGTCTTAATCTTACTGAGATTTCAGCGCAGTTTCCAGGTTACAATGTTTCAGGAGGAGAAATGAATATAGATATTAATTTTGGAGTATTAAGCGTCAATGTTAATCTTGATTATCCAATAACAATACAATTCCAGGATTATGAACCTATATTAGAGATTTTTGGATTTAAAGCAGAAGTTCCTGTAAGATTTTCAAAGATATATGATATTGCTGAGAAGATGATAGATAAAGAAGTATTTTTCTTGGATTCAGGACCATATGATGAAGCTATAATTTTACTGCAGTATTCCCCTCAAATTAAATTTAGGATAGAGGAACAAGGCCATGATAATATCTTTATTATTAATGATTCATATTCACAGATTGACGGCAAGGATTATGTATTCCAGTTTGCAAGAAAAAACAGGCCTCCTGTTTTGGATTATATAAGCAAAAGCCCTTCTTATCTTTATAATGAATCAGGCACAGATACTGAGCTTTATGATTATTTAACTATCCCAAATCTTTACAATCTCAACATTACTCCAAGAGCAGTTGATCCTGATGAAGATACTGTATTTTACTCTTCTCAATGCAGCACTATTCCTAATTTAACTCAAACAAATATACAACACATGATTAACTATAATGTTACTATGGATGATGTTGGTCTTCATAATTTAACTATTGCTGCTACTGATTTAAATTTATCAGATAAACAGGAGATAAGATTATTAGTTGACAAGCCTTTAACACCAAATGCAGCTGTTTATAATATTTGTGGGGGGAATACAAGCAATATTTATTCTAGAGAAGATCCATTTTTCCTAAATGCAACACCTTCAGTTGAAACTCTGGATCCTTTTGCGTCTTATTCATTTTTTTGGGCTGATGTAGTTTCTCCACAAAATATGTTTGTATTAAGAACAGACGATTCTTGTGTAGTTTTGCCTCTTGGAATTAAATGTGAAGAAGCTATTGCTAATCTTAATATTGTAAATATAACTGATTATAATGCAAATAATTATTTACCAATATTAGATTCAAACCCAAGAAATCTATTTTTGAGAGTAAACCTTTCTTATTCAGAACTTTCCCAATTAGAAGATACAAACATACTAATTATAAGAAAAGACTGTATCCCTTATAGATCTGATACAATTCCTATATATAATCCTAGCAGCAATGCTGATCCTACAAACATCAATGTATTTTTTGGAGACCATAGTTGTTGTTTAGGTGATATCAATGATGATCCTAGCACGTGGGAATTAGCTGATAACACTGTAGTCTGTGACCAGGAGTTTAGCTGTGCAGGAGTAACTGGTGTCAGAAAAAAAATAAAACAAAGATACTGCAGCGGAAACAGAGGAAATATCTGTGATGGGGCTGTTGTTGATACTGGAATCATTTCAGATATATGCGGCTGCAACATGGATGGCCATCTTTGTATCAATAGAAAAGCCAATGGATTTACAAGCGGAGTCTGGTGCTATGGGACTCCTGAAGGATGCGGAACTGCATGCACTGCAGGAGGTTTAAGAGAAGCAGTTGACTCAAATGGAGATGGTGTTGCAGATGACTGCGGCTGTTCAGGGCATAAGGATTTTCCCTGCGATGGAGATTTTGATGGAATTTTTGAAGGAAAATGCAGCGGTCTGGCGGGAGGCTATTCATGCCAAAGTTAATATTAACCCAAATATTTAAATAACAAAATCATTTAAAAATGGATTATACAAGAAAAATGCAAAAAAGAGGTATGATTTTAATAGCTTTAGGTGTATTTCTGTTAATTTATGCTGTTTTTTCCTCTGCGCAGAATACTGGCTGCTGCACTAATCCTTTTATTCAGACCTGTGAAGATGGCATTACAGAAGATATTTGCGGAGCTGAATATTTTTATGAAGTGGGGGCATGTGATAACCTGCCTGAAAACTTGGTTTATTTGTGCGCTCCTGCAGGAGGATTTTGCTTAGGAAAAGGAGGTTTAGCAGGAGAAACAGAACAATACTGTGAATTCAGAAATCCATTAGCATTATGCATAAACCAGTCAGAAACAGCTGTTTATCCTGGAGATATAACACCTGCTGAATGTGTGGAAGGATGCTGCATCTGTGAAAAAGGAGGGGACAAGGTTTATGATTCTACTGATGTTTTAAAAAACCGGTTTGGGTGTGATAATTTTTGCGACCAGATAGGATATAATGTTATTTTTGATGATACAATAACAGATGATGTTGATTGTATATCTTTAGCTGCAGCAGTTGAATTATCAAATATTTCTGGATATGTTGAAGATTTTCAAGGGCCTGTTGAAGGGGCATCTGTTTTGATGCAAGGAAGAACAACCACAACAGATGCAGACGGATTTTATGAAATAGAAGATTTGACTTCAGGAACAAGAATAGAAATAACAATATCTAAGACAGATTATTTAGATCATATATCAGATATAGACCTTGTTCCAGGAGAAAATGAATATAATTTTACTCTTCAATCAGCTGACATTGGAACTTTAGAAGGAACAGTAACAAGTGTTGTTGCTGGAGCATTAGCTAATGTAAGAATTTCGATTTCAAATAAATCAGATACAACAAGACAAGACGGCACTTACCAGATAAGAGATATTCCTTTTGGAGAATATATGTTAGTTGCAGAACACACTGATTATCAGACCTTCTCTAAGATTGTTTTCATAAATGATTCTTTTATAACAGAAGACATAGAGATGACTCCAAAAGAATTTTCAGCTTTGACAGGAACAGTTGCAAGCATTGTTGAGCCGTATGATGCAATAGGAGATGCAGTAGTTACTTTATCAGGAAGTTTTGGAACATTTACAGCAATTAGTGAAAGCAGAGAAGGGATACAAAAGGGATTTTATAGAATAGCAAATATTCCATCTAATCCTGGAAATTCATATACTTTGAGAGTAAGCGCAGATGGGTTTGAACCATTAGATCCTCCTATAACAATTACTTTTACTTCAGGACAGCCTACAGAACAAGATGTAAACCTTGTACCAATAGTGCCTGGATGCGGAAAAACAGACTGCACACCTCCTTTGGATTTTGTAGTTGATCATATTCCTGGCAGAGAGGCAGTAAGAATTTCTTGGAGAAGCCCTTGCAATATTGTTACTGGTTTTGATGTAATTAGAAAAGAAGGCAATGCTATTAAAGAAATTATTCCTGTTTCTGCATTTCCTGCTATAACATATTATTCAATTGAAGATGAGAATGTTGAATGGGAGACAGATTATAATTATGAGATAATTGCTTATTATCCTGAGAGTGATTGTGAAGAAAGCATTGTAACTTCAGATACAAGAAGAAGCATAACTTTAGGACAGGCTATATGCAAAGACAGATATGATTATACAAACAACAGATGGATTGGATTCTGCAATAGTTCATACTCAAGGAAAATATGTAATGATGAAAATAGAGTTGAATCTGATCAATCTGGAGGTTATCCGTCTGATTGTAGCACTCTTGAACCTGAAGGAGATTATTTCTGCTCAGGGCCTGATAAATTTGGGTATACTCACTGCAAGAATACTGTTGGATGCAGTGCTGCAAATATCCCTCCTTTTGGCATATGTCAAAATCCTTTGATCTGCTGGGGTGCAGATGTTTATGGAGGAGAAAATTCAATAAATTATTGTTTCTTAGATGGACATCCTATTTATCCACAGTTTGATATTTGCAGAAGCTGTGCTGATGTTGATAATTGTTTTGATTATCAATCAGAACTAGCTTGTGAATTAGATAATTCAACCTGCTTGAAAGCAGAAGGAAGTGTTTGCAGCTGGAAAGACACAACTACTTCAGATTATAATCAAGGATTTTGTTATCCTGAAAATTATGAAGATATAAATAAATGCAGTTTATGCAATATTGTGCAATATCCTACAATAGGTGTGGAATGCACCCAAGATATTTGCGATCTATTAGGAGACTGTTTTTCTATAGAAAATCAAGATACAGGCAATTTAGTTACTTGTGCAGCATGCCAGTTAGATACACAATGCGAAGATTTTAAATCAGAGGAAGAATGCGTTGGAATCCTAGGAGCAGAAGGAATTCATTTTGAAGATGACTGTATGGTTGTTAACAGCGATGATAGATGTGGATTAGGATTATGCACATGGACTGGAACAGAATGTGTCAAGGATGGAAATTTAGATGGCAGCCAGGATTGTGTAACTGAGACCTGTTTAGAAGATACAGAACCTCCTATAACAACAGTTACTCAAGATGGTTCTCCTCATATTGTAATAAATATAAATAATTCTATAATTGATTTTAATGTAGATGATAATAGGCCAATAACAACAGGCCTTGATTCACCTTTTAAAGTTAGATATTGTATAACATTAGACCCTGATGTCTGCTGTTCAGAAGAAGTTACAGAAGAGATTGCTGTAACTCCAACTCCATTAGATGTTAAACAGTATTTAGAAGATAAGAACATAATAAACCCTAATAATAATATTTATTATCTCAAATACTGGTCAGTTGATTCAAATTATAATAGAGAGCAAACAAAAACAAAAACAATAACAGCAGATACAAGCGAACCTATCATTACTATCTATCCTTATCCTCCTGTATTTGTTGGTCTGGCAGAAACAGCTTCTCTTCCGATCACTATAAATGTAAATGAAAGAGTTGATTGCACAGACAGTTTGACTGGTCCAGGATTTTCTGAATCAATAATCAGTCCAGCAGAGACAATCCATAGCGGAACAGCAAAACAAGTAATATATGAAGATCTTTATGAGGGCAGTTATACTTATTCTGTAACTTGCGTGGATAAGGTTGGAAATGAAAAAACAGAAACAAAAGAAATTGCTTTGTTAAAACCATTTATTACTTTAGTGGATCCTACTCCTGTTACTGACAGTCCTGCTATTATATTTAGAATTAAAACTTTAAGACCTGCTACTTGTAATTTATTAGGGTTAGGAGATCCTGAAGATTTTGATCCTTATACTGATCCTGAGATTGTTTTAAGCGGAAGCGAAAGATTGTATGAAACATCAAAACAATATGATATAGGAACAGATATTCCTGAAAATTCTTTTATAGATTTTGCTAAAATAGAATGCACTGATATTAATGGAAATTTTCTTGAAAGTTTTATTCAATTCACAACAGATACAATAGGCCCGATAACTGATTTTACTGCTATAGACTTTAATGACAGGAGATTTGGCAAAGATTCTTTGCCTGATTTCTTCAGTAGAAGCATAGATGTAGAATTAGAATGTATAGACAGGCCATATGATGTATTCAGCGGAGAGGAATTAGGATTTAGATGCAAGGAGACAAAATATTGCGAAGCTGATCTTTATGATACTTGTAATGTAAGTGCAGGAACTAAATATAATAATCCAATTACAGTAGACAGCACTAAAACAATATGCTATCAGTCATGGGATAATGGAATTATTGAAAATTATGCAGGAGATGTTGAATGCGTTGATCTAATAGTGGATGAGCCTCTTGTAATAACTTTATTAGAGCCAAAAAATGAAAGAGATATAGACAAAGAAGAAGTTGTTTTAAATATCCCTGAATTTGATGTTAAGATAAGAACCAGCAAAGATACAAGCGGCTGCAGATTCCGTATATTTCCTTTATTTGACTATGATGCTGCAGGACCAGACTTCAGATTTGATTTAACAGATGATCCAAAAGAGAAAATATATTCAAACTATCCCACTACTTATACTTCAGGAAATAAAAACTTTAATGAAACTCCTAAACCTTATGCTGAAATGTATATAAGATGTGAATTATCAGCAACAGGAGAAATATTGCCTGCGTTAGAGGATACTCCTAAACATTATACATTCATATATGATCCAACTCCTCCAAATATAACAGATGCTTATGCAACAACTATCAGCACTGAAAAGCCTGATGATTATGAAAATGTTGAAATACCTTTTAGAAGAGATGTATATCTTAGAGTTGATACAGAGGATAAAACAATATGCAAGTATGATTCTAAGGATTCAATTTACAGCAGGATGGATTATACTTTTAGTGAATTTTTAGAGCAGGGAGTTTACACTCAAAAACACATTGCTATAATAGACAAAAAAGATATTGATGATGATTTAACTGCATATGAGTATTATGTTGCTTGTAAAAACCAAGCAGGAGATCTTTCTACTACTAAGACTATTTCATTTTTCACAAACTTTGAGCAAGCGCAGATTATTACGTCAGCTAAAGTTGAACCTTTGTTGACAGTGGCTGATGGAAAAAAGATAATTAATAACAGCAAAGTCTCGCAGCTTGGAGGGGTTTTCCTAACTGTGCTGACAAATACTCCAACAAACCCTGTTGTAGGCTGTTTTTATCCTAATATTACTTTTAACAGAGATCCAGAAGGACAGAAACATACTTCAAACATTATATCTTTAGCAGAAGGAGAATATAGTTATACAGTGACATGCGAATTTATGGATGGAGAAACAAAAAATGCTAATATTAATTTTGTTATAGATCAAACTCCACCAACAGTGATGAATATAACAGTGCGTGATACTTGTGATCCTGATTCAATTTCTCCTGAATTTGATGTTGAGGATAATCTTTCAGGAGTAAACGAATATAAATACAGATTATATGAAGGAGCAAGCCCTATAACCGGATGGAATTTGACTGATGACAGCAATCCTAATTTAGAAGAATTAAATTTATCAGAAGACGAATACTATAGCATTAAATTAATAGCAAAGGACAATGCAGGGAATTGGATGTCAGAAGCAAATGCATTTACAAGCGAGCAATTCACTGTCTTAGACCCAAACGCTTCACAATGCGTCAATGATAATACTCCTCCTGTAGTTACTATCAATGAAACTATTGTTGGTGTAAACATAGAAGTTACTTTGTCATGCTATGATAGATATGGATGCAGACCAATGAATTACGGTTGGGCAAATACTGCAACCAACTGCAACCCACTCTTTGATTATTTAGGACCAGAAACATTAACTGTTCCGACTTATTTATGTTATAATGCTTCTGATACAAATGGGAATACAGCAACAGGAACAAAATATATAGCAATAAACGACACTGATTCAGATGGCATATTAAATGAGAATGATGTATGTCCGAATACACCTATAATAGAGGTATATGAAGTTGACTTTGATCCATCAAGCCCTAATTATGGCTGCGGCCCTAGTGAGATTGATACTGACGGAGATCTTTTACCAGACTTCTGGGAAGAGCAATATAATGCTGCAGACTGTTTGTTGGATTCAAACAGTTCTGACAGCGATGCAAACAATGTTTCAGATGGAGATGAGGATTGTGACAGCGATGGAAAAACAAATTATTTTGAGTATATGAATGGGTTGGATCCAACCATTCCTGATTTAGAAGATACTGACGGAGATGGAGTTACAGATAATATTGATACATGTCAAAATACTCCATTTGGCGAGCCAGTGGATGAATTAGGATGCGCTGATGTAGAAAAAGATACTGACGGAGACGGAATGGATGATAAATGGGAGAAACAAAACGGCCTTGATCATCAAGATCCAACTGATGCAGATAAAGACAATGATAATGATGGGTTGACAAATATAGAGGAGTATAATGAAGGAACTGACCCAAACAATGAAGATTCAGATGGTGATGATCATTCAGACAAAAAAGAGGTTGAAGAAGGATTTGACCCTTTGGATGCAACTTCTTTCCCGCCTTCTGCGCCAATATTTACAATATTTATAATTGTCTTTATTATAATTTTATTATTAGGAGGAGCAGGGTATTTTGTTTTTATGTATAGAGAAAAGATTCAAGAGATGATAGCAGGCAAAGCGCCACCAGCTGCGCCTCCTGTCAGGCCTGCAGCTACAATGAGACCAGCTGCACCAAAAATACCTGTCAGGCCCATTATACCAACAGGACCTACTTTAGAAGAGATCAGAAAGAAAAAAATAGAAGAAATAAGAAAAAGAAGAATTGAAGCAAAGAAAAAAAGAAGAACAAAGGCTTTTGAGATATTTGGAGCTGAAAAACCAAAAGAAAAACCAAAAGTTGAGGAAAAGAAGGTTCCAGTAAAACCAAAAGAACTGCCGGCGATAAAGCCAAAAGAAAAAAAGATATTGAAACCATTGGCAAAGGCAATTAAGATTCCAGAAGCAAAAACTGAATTTGATAAATTAGCAAAATTAACTGAAGAGCACATTACAAAAGGAAAACCACTTGAACCTTTGTTAAAAATAACAAAGGTTCCTAAAGGAAAAGAAGATGAGTTTAAGAAACTGACTGAGCTTATCAAAAAGAAAGTTGAACTGCCTAAAACAAAGAAGAAAAAAGAATTAACAATGGAGCAAAAGGCAAAGATAAGGAATATATTTTATCAGTTGGGCAGCCTTGCTCATCAAAAAGAACCTGCTTTTGAAAGATTATCAAAATTAAAATCAAAGAAAAAAGGAAAGGAATTTGAAGAATTATCAAGATTATTAAAAAAGAAAAAGAGGTAAAAAATGAAGAAAAAAGCCCAGATTGCACAGGTTTTTATTTACATACTGGCATTATTTATATTTGCATTAATTATTTATTATGGCTATTATTCGATCAGCTCTTTTATCAAGAAAGGAGAAGAAGTTACTTATATTAAATTCAAGACACAGCTAGAAAGCGAGGTAGAAGCAATACTTCCTCAATTTGGTTCTGTTTCAATTTTTAGTAAAAACAAGCCATTAAAAGCCCCTGGCAATGTTGAGAAGGTCTGTTTTGTCTCTTATAATAATGTTGTTAATAAAATGATACCTTCAGAACCCTCAGATACAATAGACCCAGTGACAAGATTAAGTATTGAGCAAGGTACAGAAGAGAATGTATTTCTATTTCCAAGAGAAGAAAGAGCACCAATTTCATTGTTGAGAATTAGAGTTACTAATGATTTTGATTGTATTCCTGTAAAACAAGGCAGACTGGATATAAGATTAGAGAGTGAAGGCAATCTTGTCAGAATTACTGAGTATATAGAATGAAAAATAGAACAAAATCTAAGAAAGCCCAGTTAGCAATCCCTTTTCATTGGATCTTTATTCTTATTGCAGGGGCATTGATCTTAATATTTTTTATTTCTATTGTTTTCAAACAAAAGGCTGTTTCAGAAGAAAAACTTTCTGCAGAGCTAATTTCCTCTATTGAAGAGATTTTTACAGGAGCTGGAGTAGGAGAAGATGAGACAATACATGTTATTGATATCCCAAAAACAGAATTTAATTTTATATGCGAAGAAGAAAGCGGAATATCAGAGTATTCTATAAAAGGAACTGGAGTGCCCAGGCAGACACCAACAGAGATTATGTTTTCTCCTGATTTAGTAAAAGGAAAAGAATTGATAATATGGAGCATGCCGTGGAGCATGCCTTTTAAGATAACTAATTTTATTATGATAAGCAGTTCTGATGTAAGATATATTATTTTTCACAGTCAAGCTGAAGCAGATTTTGCACAGCAAGTAAAGACTGATATGCCTGATCCGTTGACAGTTGATTTAGTCACAAATATAAATCAGATTCCAGATACAGGCAACTATAAAATAAAATTTATTTTTATTGGCATTGATCCGACAACAGTTGATTTAAGCATATTAAAAGACAAACCAAATAAGGCTGTTTCTGCTGTTAGAATAGGATCAGACCATGTAGTATTTTATGAAAAACAGTTTAATATCTTTGTTCAGCAAGAAAAAGGCACTGTGATTTATCTTCCTGCTTATAATGAAAAAGATGCAATATATTTTGCAGCAATGTATGCAGAAAATGCAGAGCAATATAGATGCAATTTAAAAAAAATATTGAAGAGACTAAATTTTGTATCTGAAATTTATAAAGACAGAACATTGCGATTACAAGGCAATTATAATCCAAATAATCCAGGAGATATATGTGGAAAATTATATGCTGTTGACGGATTCAGCAGATTAAATTCAGTTGCTCAGGATTGTTTTGATGATTTAGACAGCCATCTTTGCAATTATCAGGAATTTTTTACTGCAATTGAAGGAAATTTAGGCATAAGAGAAAGAAATATGAGGCTACAAGAAAACGGATGTTTGTTGATTTATTAAAATGAGATTCAAAAAAACACAAATAAAAATGACTGAAACAATTGGGGTATTGGTAGTTTTCTTTATCATTGTTTTATTTGCTATTATCTTTTATGCACAATATCAAAAAAGCTCTATTCAGGAGCAAAAAGAAGCTGCTATTATAAAGAGAGCAGTATCAACTTCTTTGAAAACATTTTATCTGCCTGAGATGAGATGCACAAGGGCTTTTGATGTTACATTTACAGCTTGTATTGATATACATAAAGCAGATATATTCAGGCAAAAGTTACAAAATAATGAAAATTATAATTATTATACAAATATTTTTGGCAAATCTCATATCTATCTAGAAAATGTTATGTTTCCTCAAGATCCAATTGAGATTTATAATGGAACACCTGCAAAATGGACAAGAAAAATTCCTATAAGGTTTCCTGTATTAATTTATGATATAACACAGTCTGGAACATGCGGAGATGTTGCAGGAAGATGTGATTTTGGTGTGCTTAGTGTTGATGTATATGAATAGAAAAAAAAGCCAAGTAGAAATAATGGGATTAATTATTATAGTTATTTTAGTAGCAGTTGCATTAATCTTTGTGCTTCAATTCATGATAACAAGAAAAGCTCCTGCAATTAAAACATATTCACAGGCAGAAATTGCTGAAAATATGCTGACTGCATTAAGATATACAACAACTGAATGCAATAGCTTGATTATATCCGAATTGCTAAAAAAATGTGTGGAGGAAGAGATAGGTTTTTGTCCTAATGGAGATGATTATTGTGATTTTGTTGAAACTAAAACAGACTATTTATTTAGCCAAACATTAGAAAAATGGAATAGACCATATAAACTTTCAATATTTATTCCAAATTATTATAATTTTACCAAATCACATCCTACTCTTCCATGTGAAGGTGAAAGAAGATCTGCAACACATATAATGTCTGCAGCAGATGCAATCATGACTATAAGACTGGATGTGTGTGATTAAAATGCCTGAAATGAGAGAAAAAAGAATGAATATCAATATGCTTGTAATTTGGATAATATTTATTGCATTTATCCTTTTGATGATATTCTTAATTCCAAGCATACTCAAAAGACTGACAGGACAATGATAAGAAATAAAAAAGCGGATGTCGGAACATTAGCATTGCTTATCATAGTTTTGGCTAGTTCATCTGTCTTAGGAGGATTTGTCTACAAATGGGCTTCAGAAGCAAAAGAAGAAAGCAAGATTGAAGCCTGCAGATTAAGCATATTGCGGGCTGCCCAGGAGAAGAGAGTCGGAATTCCAGGAGTAAAGAAACCTGGAGTTGCTCTTTCTAAATTAGACTGTCCAAGAGGTGAATTAGGGGATATTATAATAAGAAAAAAAGACGTTGTTGAAGATGACAAGATAAATCAAGATAAAACACACAGAATGATTGCAGAAGGCATGAGGGAATGCTGGAGAATGGCAGGAGAAGGAACATTAGACCCTTTTTCTTATTGGAGTGATGATACATATGAAGGACAATCACTTTGTCTGCAATGCAAAGAAATCATTTTTGATGATGACTTGACTGAATGGATGGCGAAGAAACAGAAAAAAATTGTAAAAGATGAACTTGGAATTGATCTTAAGGATTTTGGCAATACTGAAGAAGATATTAAAAGGTTAGAGCAAGAAGTACAGAGAGTGAGCAGCACTTTATCTTTACAAAAAAAGAAGGATTTTGAAGAAAAATATCTTAATTATGTTATAACTTCTCCAATACATTATATGCAGACCACCAATATGCCTGGAACGAGAAAAACTTATTGGGAATATCTTTATAATGAGGAAGCAGCTAAATTATCTGTTGAGGATTTAGAAAAATTAAAAAAAACCCAACTGCTGCCTAATTCAATAATTCTTGTTAGATTGTACAGAACAGAAGTAAAAGATCCTTGGTGGTGGGCAACAATAAAATGGGTAGGAGGAGCTTTATTAGTAGTTGGTGTTATTGTTCTTGCTATTGTTTTACTGCCTGCATCTATTGCTGCTGTTGCTGTTGCTATAATTGCAAAAGTTGGAGGATTTTTAGCAGTTGTACTTAAAGCTTGGGTGGTTGCGTCACTTATTTTAGGGTTAGGTACTGTTGCAGTGTATGAAGCAGGAGTTCATACTTATAGTAATTGCCCTGATTGCAATGGAATAGGAGGAGTTGTTTTAATTCATCCAGATATAATGCCTTTAGGCAGTGAAACAAAAGTTTGTCTAAAGGAGAGATGTGAAAGTGAAGATGATTTTACAGATGTTAAGATATGCAATTTACTTGTCAATTAGCAGGTTATAGAAAATGCTCTACAAAAAATCCCAGATAAGAAGAATTGCCTTATTGATAATCGGGGCTTTGTTTATTGTTGTTATGCTGTCTTTTATATTCAACAATATTCTTCATGCTGCTGAGAGTTCTGCATGGAAAACAGAGTGTTCAACAAGCGTCCAATCAAATGTAAGATGGAGGCAGATTTCTGATGCTTTTGCAGAGGATATCAGATGCCCTACATTGGATATTTCTGTTGATGAAAAATCTGCAGCAAAAAAGATTAGGCAACTGACAATTGACTGCTGGGATATTTACGGGCAGGGCAAACTAGATCTTTTTACAGATGAAAATACTTACTGCGGAATATGTGCAATATTTGATTTTGAAAATAGAGACAAGGAAATTCGACTGATAGGAAAAGAGTTTGACTATACAAGTTCAATCAGCAGCAATAATATATACAGCACAATATTTATATATGCAAAAGGAGAACAGGAAATACAAGAATTAATTAAAATGCTTGACAGAGAAAAAACCAGCGGAAAAATATCTGCTTATATCGGCCCTTATAGAGGAACAGAATGGTATGCAGCATCGTTGGTTGGAGAATATACAAGAGAGGGATTAGATAAAATTGGATGCAAAGCAATACCAATAAAACAATAAGAGGTTTAAAATGATAAAAGGTAAAAAAGCCCAGGAAGGAGGAGTGCCAGGTATAGGCAAGATAGGTACAATAATACTAGTTATTGCAGGTTTGTTGGTTGCTATTTATTTTATTTATTGGGCAGCTACTAATCTTTTAGGTTAAAAATGAAAAAAAAGGCTATGTCCACAGGAGCAATAATAACAATAATATTAGTTCTTGCAGTTGTAGTATCAATATTTATTATTTCTATAGGCCCTATTTTTGAATTATTTTCCCCTCTTAAAACAGCAGTTGGAGAAAAATGCAAAGAAACAGGCATAAAAATGGATGAATATAATTTAGAGATTGAAAACCTAATAAAAGATTTTGATATGAATGCAGCAGATAGAGAAGAAAAAGAAAAAAACATAGTTAAGTTGTATAAAGAATTTATAGGCTGCTTTCCAGATAATAATCTTGAGGCTTATATGGAAGGTGTTGAAGAACCAGAGGTTTTCAAATTTATCTTTGTTTTGAATGAGCAGAAATATTATGATAAAACAGTTGTTAATATAGCTAAGAGATATTTGAGAAGGTTTCCAGGCATGCATACAGCTGAAGTAAACCAGTATATCAATGCAGCGTAAATTCCAAATTAAATTAAAGTTACCACAACATTTATATATAAAAAAAGTAAAAATATAATATATCATTAAAATATGAGGTGAATATGATGAAGAAAAAAGCTCAAGGTCTTTCTCTTACAACAATTATTGTAGCTGCTGTTGGATTAGTTGTTCTTGTTATCCTTGTGGCAATATTTACAGGAAGGATGAGTTTATTTGGATTAGGCATAAGCAAGGCTGCTAGAACAGAATTAGCATCTTTAAAATTAGATTATGGGCAATGCCACCCATCCAGAGGAATGGAAAGTCTTTTTACAAATGCATTGGATGATGCAGAAGATGAAGCAGCCAAAGCAGAAGTGACAAACCAGTTTGAAAGAGCAATATCAAGCTGCAAATCACAAACTCAAGATACTTGCGATGCTCATACTCCTGCAGATTATTCTGGAGTTACTTGTGTTTGGGGTTAATTTTTTCTTTATTTAAAATGAAAGGAAAAAAAGGAGAAGTAAGCACCAGTACTATGATTTATCTGGCTATTGGCTTAGTTGTATTGGTAGGGGTTTTAGTATTTTGGTTAAGAGGAGGAACCACTTTTCAAAGAACAACCACAGAGCTTTCTCCTACTCAAGATTCAGCATGCATCGCATCTACAAAAACAAGAGCATTTACCTATGAAATAAAAGATATAGATGGAGATAATAGGGATGATCAAACCTGCGACTGGTGTGTTTGTGATTCTGGATGCAATAATGATAATGATGATAAAGACGGAGATAAGCTGCCTGATAAATGTGATTCAAAACCAGATGTTATCAGTGTAGTTAAATTTGATGAAAACAATTGTCCTGAAGGAAACTTAGTTAATTTAGGAGACAATAAAAAACAGTGCAGGCCTTCTTAACGAAAGAAATATAAATTATCTAACTAATTCTATTATTATATGAAAAAAAGAGGGCAGATTAAGGTAACCTGGACAGTTATTGGAGCAGTTCTTGCAGCAGCTGTAATCTTGCTTTTTACTTTTGTATTTATAACTTTTTCAGGAGTGTTTAAAATCACTTCTGAAGCTGAACAGGCAGCTATAAATAATTTCAAGGTTTTAGGCAAAACAATAAATGAACTTTTAGTGCAGCCAGGAATATTTGCAACAGCAAGGCCAATTCAGTTTCAGGTTCCAAACGGCTTTATTGTAGTTGGTTTTGATAAAAATTGGTATGGAGATGGTACAGACAGCACTGAGGACAATCCTGCAGGGCCTTTTGAAGCAAGCATCTGTCATGATGAAGGCATTGATAAGCCTGACCAATGCTTAGGGCAGGCCTGCATATGCTTATTTCAGGATACTTATGGAGATGATTTTAAAGAAGATGACAGTGGGCATGTTCTTATAGATACGTGCATTACTTTTGATGGAGATGTTTCTTTTTCAGGGCCTGCTGATAATAATCTTAATTTAGCTAATTGTGAAGGCGAGACAGGAACAAGCGATTACGATGCTGACTGCCAGATTGACGGAGAGAAAAAATATCCTGTTCCAGGATACGGCACTTTTCCTGGCTGGAGATCTGATTTTTATGAGTTTTTAATTATTTATGGAGAATGTGGAGATGAATTTGGAGAGCCTAAAACATTTTATGTTGAAAAATATGTAGATATAAGTACTCAAAAAACATATATCTTTATTGCAAACAAAACAGCAGAAATTGAACAAAGAGAAAAAAATATAAATGATATTATTGCAAAAAACTTATTAGATAATGGAATGAGTGCATTTAACAGCAATGAATTTGAAAGAGCAATTCTTAATTTCAGGCAAGTTATAGATTCTTATCCAAATACAACCTTTGCTAATAATGCAAAAATCCAGATCAATAATATATGCAGCAGAGATCCAAAACCGCAAGTATGTGAAAATATTGATGCAAAATATCTACCATGAGAAAAATAGGAAAGAAATCACAGCATGAAATTATGTTTATTGTTTTTCAGCTAATGATGATTGCTGCAATATTCGCTTCTTTGATGTTTTATGTTGGCAGCTTGAAAAATCAGACATTGTTTAAGAAATTAGCTTTATCAAGGGATTTAGCTTTAGTAACAAATATTCTTTATGCTGCTCCTGGAAATATAGATTATACTTACAGCACAACTAATTTAAACTTTTCCGAGTTTGAATATAATCTTAAAGACCAGTTAGTTCAAGTCATTGAAGAAGGAAGAGAAACTGTTTATCCTTATGGAGATGATTTATTATTTGAAACTGTTTTTAGAAAAATAAGCGGATCAAATACAATCCAATTTCAGAATACAGGCTATCTTTTTTTATCACGAAAACAAAGAGAAGCTAAGCCTGATCTGTTCAAATGTCCTTATGTTGAAGCTAAGGATAAAGGAAAAGTTGTTGTAGGATTTTACAATGAAAATCCATTGGCAAACCAGATTGCAGCTGAACTTAAAGCTGATAAAGAAGGAGTTGGAAGAATAACAACAGCAGACACATTAATTATAGCTGATATTGATACTGAAACTTATGGCATATTAAAAATAGAAATTCCAGCTAATCCTCAATTTATTAAACAGAGCAGAAAACTAGCTTCTTTAATTGCAAATAATGCTTTTGAAAGGGGAAATATAGATTATGTTTTTATCATTCCTTCAACAAATAATGATCTGAATAAAGCGAAAACAGCTGTTTATATCAAGTTAAGCAAAGATGCTCCGATTATAGATATATCTCAACCAATATCAAAATCATTGGAGCAGTGGTTAAAATGAAAAAAGGATTATTATCATTTAATATGATGATGTGGATACCAAGAATAATATTTATGGTCATAGTTGTTTTCTCAATAGTATTATTAGTTGCAACTTATTTTAAACTTGAGATGGCTGTATCAGAAGCTGAAAATGAATTATTCATACAAAGATTATTATATAGTCCTCATGGAATCTCTTTTTATGACCCTTACAGCAACAGAATTTATCCAGGAATTATTGATTTAGATAATCTTGATTTATTAAACAAATCAATATTTTATGGAGAACAAAAACATATTGGAGCAAAATTAAGTATTAATGATTTGAATAATTCTCTATTAGCAGAAAGAGTCTATAATGATATTGTTTATAGAAGAATTGCACAAGAGGGAAAAGGAGGAGTTGATGTATTAAGAAAATCATTATATGTTATTGTAAGAAATGAATCAAGACAAATCCCAGGAACATTAGCTATGGAGGTTGTTTTAATACCAAAAGGTTAAGATGATGAAAAAGAAAGCACAACTTCAAATCCCAGGAGCTGTTGTTGATATTTATGCAGTCATTGCTTTTGTTTTAGTCATGCTAATCTTTATTCTTTTATTTCAGATCAGAGGATGCACAACAAGAGACAGAGTAAGTGCAGAGATCCAAGCTAAAACAATAGATATTGATTCAAATCTCATTTTATTGAATTATCTAAGAACCCCTGTTATAGTTGATGAAAAAAATATTGATATAGCTGATTTGATTATATTAACATTATATAATGGTTCATATGAAACTAAATTAAAAGAAGAATCTGAAAGAACACTAACTCCTATTTATGAAGAGCCTTATTTTTGGAGTATTATAGTGTATGACAAAGAGGATGATGAAATATTAGAGTTATGGCAAGAGCAGTATACATGGACTGTAGAGTATGATGAAATACTAAAAACTAAATTAAAGATTCCTTATCCAAAAGTAAATGGAACTTATACTATTGAATTAACAAAATGGGAAGATTAAAATTATTTAATACAAAAAAAGCATTATTGTTTAATATTTCACTAGTTTTAATTACAATTATAGTCTTAACTACAGCACTTATTGCTCTAGGCCAGGTAATACCGTTTAAAGAAGGGATTGGCTCAAGAGCATTTGATATAGTTGAAGTATACCAAGAAGGAGAAAATAAACTATTTTATGTTGACCAGGCTGCAAAACTTTCAGCACAGCAAGCTGCTTATGATTTAGCGCAAAAAGGGGGTTTTTCTAATAAAACCAAATGCGGAAAAAAAGAGGATTATTCTATTTGGTTAGATGCAACAAAAAAAGATTGTTATCCTGATTACAAAAACGAATTTAATAAAGATTTCAATAAGATAATGAAAGGTTATCTTTCATCCGTGCCTTTATATGTTAATTATGAAACTTCTCTTTTTGATGAGAGAATTATTGGAATTCCACATAGAGCAACTGTATTGTTTTTTTATAGTGGGAAAAGTATGAGTAATTACACAATTTATCCTTCTTTTAATGTTAATATTAATTATGATATAAATAAATACAGAGATTTGAAAGAACAATCAAATAATCTAATAAGTGAATGCACTAATAAAACAGTTTCTTGCGTTAACAGCAAAGCAGCAGAATTTAATTGGAATATCACTAGTGCTGAACAAAATTTCTTTAAATTTTATTATAAAGACAACAATACAAAGGTTTTGGTTAATAATATAAAAAATGAACTTAGTCATGAGCTTATTGCTTACAAGTTTGCTCTTTATGTTCCATTGCAATAATTATTCTTTATAACATAAATATTTTTAAATTAGATATTTACTCTAAATTTGGAGGGAGTTTAGATGTTCAAATTACCATTGCAAGATATTATAAATAAAATCAAAGAAAAGACAAATCTTTCTGAAGAGAATATTAATGTTAAAATCAATGAGAAGCTTGACCAGCTTTCTGGATTGATTTCTAAAGAAGGTGCTGCTCATATTATTGCAAATGAACTAGGAGTTAAGATATTTGAGCAGACACAGGGGAAATTACAGATAAGGAATATATTGGCTGGCATGAGAAGCGTGGAGACAGTGGGGAAAGTACAAAAAGTATTTGAGTTAAGGGAATTCCAGACAGAGCAGAGATCAGGCAAAGTTGCTTCTTTGATAATTGCAGATGAAACAGGAAGCATCAGGATAGTTTTATGGGGAGATCAGGCAGAGAAAATAAACAAAATAAAAGAAGGAGATATATTAAAGATAATTAATGGATATGTCAGAGAGAACCAGGGCAGAAAAGAGGTTCATATGAATGACAGAGCTTCAATTGCAATAAACCCTCCTGGTGTTGAAGTAAACAATGTTAAAGAATTTGGAGAAAGACCTGAAGCAGTAAGAAAGAAAATAGCTGAATTAAGGGAAGGAGATGAAAATGTAGAAATATTTGGAACAATTGTACAGGCATTTGAGCCAAAGTTTTTTGAAGTTGATCCAAATTCTGGAAAAAGAGCAAGGCCAAATGAAGACGGCAAATTTTATAATGATGCAGGAAAAGAAATTCAGCCGGATTATTCTTATGTTATGAATGTTGTTTTAGATGATGGAACAGAAACAATAAGATGTGCTTTTTTCAGGAATCAAGTTGAGAGATTGTTAAATAAAACACAGCAGGAAATGCTGAAATACAAAGAAAATATTGCAGAATTTGAACCTATGAAAACAGAATTATTAGGGCAGCAGGTAAAATTAGTAGGAAGAGCCAATAGAAATGAGATGTTTGACAGGATGGAATTTATAACACAATTAGTTTTTTTGAATCCTGATCCTAAGGAAGAGGTTGAAAGATTAGAAAAAGAGCAGAAATCAACTGATATCGAAGATTCTGCTGCAAATCAGGGAGAAGAGGTCAGAACTGAAGTTGAAAATATAAACTGATATTAATTCTAAAAATTTATAAACTTTGAATTTTTAATATTTTTTAATGAAAGCAAGGACACATTTGGCATTTAGTTTTTTTTCAGGATTAATTTTGATGGATTTCATTAATATTGGAAATAAATATATTTTCTTTGCTTTTTTGCTGCTTGGGGCTTTGCTGCCTGATATAGACACTCCAAACAGCAAAATAAGCAGAAAGATTCCAGTAATACCGAAAATATTAAGCATATTTGCAAAACATAGAGGAATATTTCATTCTATTTTTTTAGCTTTGGCCTTTACAGCAATTTTTTGGATGTTAAAGCCGGTCTATGGAATTGCCTTGTTTGCAGGATATTTTTCTCATTTATTAATAGATGGTTTTACCAAAGCTGGTGTTAATTTCCTGCATCCTGTATCCCAACTAAGATTAGCAGGACCTATAGAAACAGGAAAAATATGGGAATGGGTCTTTTTTGCAGTTATTGCTGCAGGGATTGTTTTGAGTTTACTCAAGTAGAAATTTATTTATACTAAAAACAAATTTAATTATAAAAATGGTACATGAAACACACGGATTACATCATTTACATAAAAGAAAAAGAATTCATGTAAAACATGAGAAATATCCACATCCAAATAAATTAAAGAGATTTATGGACCATATTATTTATTTTATTGGAATTGTTGGCCCTCTAATGACTATCCCTCAAATATGGAAGATTTGGGTTGGCAAGAATGCAGCAGGCGTCAGCATCATTTCATGGACAGCTTATTTTATAACAGCATTTTTCTGGTTAACTTATGCAGTATTACATAGAGAAAAACCGCTTATATTTACATATAGCATATGGATTATTCTAGAAGCAATGATTGTAATTGGAACAATATTATATTGATAACCACTGGACATAGCTAATTCTTAAGGATTCAAGCACTAGAAGCCCTGAAACAACAAAATCACAATACCACAACCCACTGGACATTGTGGCGTAGCGTATTTAAATGAAGTTTTCTTTAGAGTAATTGTTGTTACAAAACAACACTCCACTTCCTGAGGACTTGTTTCCTCTAAATAAGGAAGCTGAAATAAAATGCGAAAGCAAGGAGGTGTTCGAAATGAACACACAAAATATAAATACAGGAAACCAACCTGAAAAAAAATTTAGAGCAGGAGCTATTTCTGCAACAGTCTGGATAAATACAGGCCAAAATAAAAAGACTGGTGAGGTTAATACCTATAGAACAATAAGTTTGCAGCGCGGTTATAAAGATAAGAATGATCAATGGCAAAATACTGGTTCTATGAGAATTAATGATCTGCCAAGAGCTGCTTTAGTATTAAAGCAAGCATATGAATACCTAGTTACAGCAAGACAGCAAGAACCAACAGCAGTTCAGGAAGAAGTTGTTATGTAAACTTCTTTTTTCTTTATTTTAAAGAAAATAAAAAACTATATAAACAAAGGTGATATTTATGATAGAAGCAAAAGAAAAATCAGATGAAATAATTCCAAAAGCAGGGGGCAAAAAGAAAGTGGAATCAAAAGAAGACACACCAGAAGCTGAATCTTCTGAAAAAAAAGAAATAAAAGAGAAGAAAAAGACAGCTAAAGAAAAAAAAGCAATAACTTTATCAGATCTTCCTGGAGTAGGCCCAGCGACAGTTGATAAATTGATGACTGTGGGATACAGCGACTTAATGTCTGTTGCTGTTGCAACACCTGGAGAAATAATTGAGGTTACTGGGATGGCTGAATCTGCTGCTAAGAAATTAATTGCAGCTGCAAGAACTTCTTTAGATATGGGTTTTGAATCAGGAATTGATCTATTAGAAAAAAGAAAAAGCATAATAAAAATTACAACAGGAAGCGAATCTTTTGACAAACTTCTTGGAGGAGGATTTGAATCAGGAGCAATAACAGAATGTTTTGGAGAATATGGCTCTGGGAAAACACAATTAGGGCATTTGCTCGCTGTTAATATTATTAAACAGGATTCAAATGCAGTAGTTGTTTATGTTGATACAGAAAATACATTTAGACCAGAAAGAATTATTGAATTATCAAAAGGAGCTGGTTTAGATCCTGAAAATGTTTTGAAGAACATCAAGGTTGCGAGGGCTTTTAATTCTGACCATCAAATGTTGTTAGCTGAGAAAATAGATGATCTAATCAAAAAACAGAATTTAAATGTAAAATTAGTGATAATTGATTCATTGACAGCACATTTCAGAGCAGAATTTATAGGAAGAGGCACATTAGCAGAAAGACAGCAAAAACTTAACAGACATATGAGAGATTTAGCTAAAACAGCTTCAATACACAACTTATGTGTTTATGTAACCAATCAAGTTATGTCAAAACCAGATCAATTCTTTGGAGATCCGACACAAGCAATTGGAGGGCATATAGTGGCCCATGCATCAACATTCAGGATTTACTTGAGAAAAGGAAAGAAAGGAAGCAGAGTTGCGAAGTTAGTTGACAGTCCTAATCTGCCAGAAGGTGAATGCAATTTTTTTGTTGAAACAAGCGGACTTAAAGACGCTTAATTTTTTCTTTCTTTTTAGTTATATTTATATAGTACTTCCTACAATAAAGTTAATAATTGCACATTGTGCAAAATAGATAAAAGGTGAAATGAAATATGTATGGAGATAGAGGATTTAAACAAAGAAGTTTTGCTCCAGTTAAGGTTGGAGACGAGTTAGATGTAAAAATAGAAGCAGTTGGTGCTAAGGGAGACGGAATAGCAAAAATCGAAGGTTTTGTTTTGTTCATCCCTGGTGTCAAGGAAGGACAAGACGTAAGAGTAAGAGTAACAAAAGTTCTTAGGAAAGTAGGGTTTGCTGAGGTTGTAGGAGAAGCTCAGGCTGCTCCAGAGGCTGAAGAACAGCCGTCTGAAGAAGAGCAGCAGCCATCAGAGGAGCCTGCTGAAGAGCCAGCTGCAGAAGAAGAGCCTGCTGAGCCAGCAGAAGATACAGAAGATTTTGGTGAAGATTTAGAACAAAAGAAAGAATAGTTTTGCTTATTCTTTTTTATTTTATTTTTTGAGTTAGCTTTAAATATCTTAAATTCATTTTGTTATTTATGAGGCTATTTATTGCAATCGATTTAGATAATGAAGATTACTTTAAACAGATACAAGGCCAGCTGCCAGAAGCAAAGGCAACTTACCCTAAAGTATTTCATTTAACCTTGAAATTTTTAGGAGAGACTGATAAAAAGGAAGAGATAATTAAGGCATTAGAAAAAATTGATTTTAAGACATTTAGATTAAAGACAACTAAAATTGGAGTTTTTCCTTCTGAAAGTTATATAAGAGTTATTTGGCTTGGTTTAGAAGACAGCACTGATTTAAACAATCTGCAAGAAAATATAGAAAAGGCATTAGAAGAATTTAATTTCAAAAAGGATCATGATTTTAAGGCCCATATAACATTAGCCAGGATTAAGTTTATTAGACAAGAAGATAAAAAGGATTTTGTTGAAAGTTTGAAAGAGATAAAATTTGCAGAAAAAGAATTTGAAATAAATGAATTTAAACTTATTAAATCAGAATTAACTAAGCAAGGGCCTATATATGAGGATATTGCTGAATTTAGAGCAAAATAATCTAATTTTTCGTAAGCTTTATATATCTCTCTTTAATTTTGGATTATATTACCAAAATGCGTGAGGTGATAAACATCGCAAATGTTTATTCTCGCGTTTATAAAAATTGATTAAAAATGACAGAACAAGAACCAAAATTTTTAGTGCCTCAAGATGTTTATCTTAAGGCAGGTATCCATATCGGAACAAAATTCAAGACAAAACATATGAGCCAGTTTATTTATAAGACCAGGCCTGATGGTTTGTCTGTATTGAATCTTCAAAAGATAAATGAAAGAATAGAGATTGCAGTAAATCTTTTATCTCAGTATGCTCCAGAAGATATCTTAATTGCCAGCAGAAGAGAAAATGGATGGAAGGCTATAAAGAAATTTGGAAAGATGACAGGAGCAAAGGTTTTTGCAGGAAGATATCCTCCTGGAATCTTGACAAATCCTAATCTTGATAATTTTATTGAAACAAAAATAATTCTTGTTACAGATTCATGGCCAGACAGGAATGCAATTAATGATGCATTAAAAATAGGAATTCCAGTGATTGCTTTGTGCGATACCAATAACCAGTCTAATAATATTGATTTGGTTGTTCCTTGCAATAATAAAGGCAAGAAATCTTTAGGTTTGTTCTTTTACATCTTAACTAAAGAATATATGAAAAAAAGAGGAATGATTAAATCAGATAAAGAATTTAAACCAAAGATTGATGATTTTACAGAAGAATAAATAGAATTTAAAAGAAAAAACCTCTTCCTTCTCTCGCTTTTGCGATTCCTTTTTCAATTATTTTGAATGCAGCTTCTTTTTCAGCTGAGATGCTTCTATGTTTTTTAAGAATTGCTCTTCTATTTCCACTTGGAGTTATTTGTAATTCTATCAGGCATTTACTGCTATATCTTAACAGATCTCCGCCTACAATATTCACTTTATCTTTATTGTCAAAATCAGCATAAACTTGATTTGTAATTAATACAGGAATCTTCTTTTTTCTGGCAATTTCTGCCAAACAGCTAAGCTGTTTTCCAAGCTCTCTGTTAACTTCATAAACATCATCGCTTTTTCCAAGCTCTAATCTATATAACATTGCGATTGTATCAATAATTATCATGCCGATTTTGTTGTTTATAATCTCTTTTAATTTTTCAAATGCCTTTTTTTGTCCTTTGAAACTAGTTGGTCTTAGGAAAATAATATTTTCCAGTATTTTTGTATAATTTTGACTCAATTGTTTTAATCTTTCAATAGAAAATCCTCCTTCTGTGTCAACAAAAATTATTTTTTTTCCTGATTCTGCTATTTTAATCAAAGAAAGCAAACAAAGCAAGGTCTTGCCGCTGCCGGCAGGACCATATATTGTTGTAATAATATCCTTTTCATATCCTTCATCTAATAGTTTATCCAAAAGATAGCTTCCTGATGATATTTTCATATTTCTTTAATAGTCTATTTATTTTATAAGTTTTTCCAAATACATTTAAATACCTCTTTAATATTTATTAACTAATGAAAAAGCAATATACTATTTTGATATTAATATTTATTTTAACTCTTGCTTTTAGATTATATTTTGTATTTCAAAGTCCAAATTTTGATTATGAAGCTTATTTTAATGTAAGACAAATTAATCAAATAATTAAAACAGGATTTCCCTTATTAACAGATAATTTGAGTTATGGAGGAAGATCAATAATATTTATACCTTTTATTCATTATATTTTGGCATTTTTTTCATTAATCTTAACTGCAGGCATTGCTTTAAAATTACTGCCAAATATAGCTGCTTCTTCTATTGTCATTATTGTTTATCTTATTGCAAAAAAATTAACAAAAAAAGAAAATATAAGTTTAATTACAGCTTTTATTAGTGCGTTTATTCCAATTTATATTATAGAAACAATAAATAGTGTTTCTGTTTATTCTATAACTCTTCCTTTGATGTTTTTGGTAATCTATTTTTTAATGGAATTAGAAAAAGAAAGCTCTCCTTATCTAAAATATTTGATTATATTGATAATTCTGCTTCCTTTTATTCATTCTTCTGTCTTTATATTGACTTTCAGCTTAATAATATATTTAATATTAATTAAATTAGCACATCTTAAACAAAATAAAGCAGAACTGGAATTGATTTTATTTTCTATATTTTTGACTTTTTGGATTGAATTTATTATATTTAAGAATGCTTTCTTGGCGCATGGCCCTTCTGTTATTTGGCAGAATGTTCCTAGCATCATTTCAACATTTTATTTTATTCCAACAAATTTTATAGAAGCTGTCTTTAGAATTGGATTAATACCTTTAATTGGGGGTATATATGTTATTTATAGATACCTCTTTAGAGAAAAGAACAAACCAATATATTTGTTAATTAGTTTTGCAGCTGCTTCTGCAATTTTACTATGGCTTAAGTTAATACAGCCAAATATCACCCTTGCTATTTTAGGAATAGTCTTGACAATACTTTTTGCCAAATATTACCAATTAGCATTTTTATATATCAAGAAAACACGCGTTGCTGGTTATAAGAAGATCTTATTTGCAGTCTTGATATTAATTTTTATTTTAACTTCTGTTCTGCCTTGTATTTATTTTACTTCAGAAAGGATTAGGTCTGCTGTTTCCTCTGAGGAGATTAAGGCATTACTGTGGTTAAAAACAAATACTCCTACTAAATCAACTGTTCTTGGACCTTTATCTTATGGACATATAATTACTGCAGTAGCTAATAGAAAAAATGTGATTGATTCTAATTTTTTATTGATTCAACTGCCAGAACAACATATTGAAGATGTAGAAACAATTTATACCTCTTTATATAAAACAGAAGCAGTGAGATTATTAAATGAATATAGTGTTGATTATATCATCTTTTCTCCAAAAATAGCTGATGAGTTTAATATAGAAGATATAAAATATATAGATGATGAAGAATGTTTTGAATTAGTTTATGATAATAATATAAAAATTTATGAGTCATTATGCAAATTAGAGGAGATCAAATATGATTAAAAGATTAACTGAAAATAAAGTTTTGTTGTACTCTTTAATCTTGGCAACAATTATACTTTTGATAATTCCTTTTATAAGATTTTTTTACTATGATAATCTGCAAATAGGAGAACAGCCATATTATCATATCAGAATATCTCAATATATATTAGAGAAGGGAATTCCTGAGAAAGATCCATTAATAGATTCCCCTTATCTTTTTGATCCATTTCACCTAGTTTTAGCAGGCCTTTTTTCTTTTTTAGGAATATCTTTTTCATCATTTTTGCTGCCTTTTTTCTTGGGGATTTTATCAGTTATTTTATTTTATTATATCCTTAAAGAATTGAAGATTCCAATTTTGATTAAATTTTTTGCTATTTTAATTTTGATTATTTCACCTATCTTTATTTTTATTTTTTCAAATTTGAATTCTTATTCTTTATCTGTCTTTATTTTATTATTAGCTTTCTTTTTGTTTATAAACAAGAAAAGATTCTTATTTATTCCAAGCCTGGTTCTTTTTGCCATTATTCCTTTTTTTAATTTTATTAGTGTGATCTTAAGCATAGCTCTCCTTTTAGTATACTCTTTTAATAATATAAAAAAAATGAAGCAATGCAGGAATATCTTAGGAATTATAATATTAATATCTTCAATTCGTTATATTGTCTATCTTATAAAATATGGAATTCCATATATCTCTTGGAATTTAGATATTCTAATCCATTATCTATCAGAACTTGGGGGATTGCTTTCTTTTGGAATATTTAATATTATTCTTGCAGCAATAGGATTTTATATTATATGGAACAATAAAAAACAAATTTTAGGATATACCTTTCTTTTTGCGGTAGTTCTTTTTTCTTTTTATTTTAATTCATTAAATATCTATCTTAATTTTATATTTGCAATAGCTGCAGGATATTCTCTTGTTTCTATAGTCAAAATGAGATATTCTTTATCAATAATCAAGAAATTAACAATTATTTTACTGCTTTGCGGTTTGATATTTTCAACTGTTTCATATACAGCAAGAGTTTCAAATTTTCCTCCAGATAAATCTTTTGTTGATTCACTTGAATGGCTAAGAGGACATTCAAAATCAGAAGAAGTTATGTTTTCCTATCATACAAAAGGAAATTTAATACAAAGTATAGCTAACAGGCCTGTTTTATTGGATTCAAATTTAATGTATATTGAAGATGTCAAAACTAAACTGGATGATTCAAACATAATTTTTTACAGCAGGACTTTAAAGAAAACAACAGCTTTGCTTGATAAATATAATATTTCCTATATATGGATAGATTCTGAAATGAAAAAAAGATTAATATGGACAGAAGAAGATGAGGGCCTTTTATTTTTATTCAGCAATAAAGAAGAATTTAAGAAAGTATATGATAGAGAAGGAATAGAAATATGGCAAGTAAAAGGATAATTAATTTTTTACATACTTTATATCTTTATTTAAAAGATACCACTGCATTGGTTTTCTTAGTAGTGATTTGAATATTCCTTTATTAACATAATATGTTGTTATGATCCCAATACTAAATGATGCAAGAAGCACTTTTAATGTGTGTTTTATTTTTTTTTCTTTGTAAAGGGCAAAAACACTTGCTATAATCAATCCAGATGTTAATATTACATTCTTACCAAGGTCTGAAAAAAATTTAACTAAATCGATTGGTCCTGGTCTGTTTGTAAAAAAACTTAAAGTGCCAAATACAAACATAAGCAATATCAATATAGGCATTAAATAACCAAATCCTGGACTAAAACTTGTAATTTTTTTCTTAATTGAAAGAGATTTGTTAAACATTATATTTTTTATATGCCTCTTGTATGAGGTAATTACTCCATATGCCCATCTCATCTGCTGTTTATACAAGTCAGAAGCCACAAAGGGGACATCACTATAACATTGGAGCGTTGGAAGATAAACAATTTTTTTATTATTTTTATATAATCTTAAAGTGTATTCAATGTCCTCTGTTAAACTTCCAGAAGTCCAGCTGCCTAATTCAATTAAATCTTTTTTCTTAATAGCTTCAGCTGACCCACAAAGCGAGCCTGTTCCAAAAATATTTAGAAAAGATAAGGTTACATGATGAAATACATAAACAATTGTTGAAGCTAATATTGTTACCAAATTTTGATTAAAATTATTAAAATTCCATCTTGCTTGAACAGCTGAAATTGATTTATCATTGATAAAAGGATTTATAATTCTTTTTAAAAAGTTTTTTTCAGGAGTAAAATCTGAATCAAATATAACCAATATTTCTCCATTTGAATGTTTTAACATACTATTAAGATTTCCTGGCTTAAATCCTATATTTTTCTCTCTTTTTATTACTCTTACTTTTTCATATTTCTCTGCGAATTCGGCTAATTTTTGTGAAATTTCCTGTTTATCACTATCATCTCCTATTAATATTTCATATTTTTCTTCAGGATAATCAAAATCAAGACATTTTTCTGCACATCTTAGGGCTATTAATTCATTTCTTGTAGGTATTTGAATAGTTACAAAAGGCGCTTTTTTAATATCAAAAGGCCTTTCTTTAGCTTTTTTCTTAGATAACATTACAATAAGAGACAATATTAGATAAACTGTAGTAAAAAAAATAGCAATATATAGAAAAAAATGAAATATATTTTCAAATACACTATGGAGAATATCTAGTATTAACCTGCCTTGTATTGAATACCATCTTAAAATACTTGGCTCCATTATCAATATTCCTTTAATAATCTCAGTTGCTGTCGGCATTGTTAGACCCTTTTTTTAAATTTTTAGTATATAAAATACCTCTTTCTAAAAAATACCATACTTAAAAGACTGATTATTATAATAGTATTTAAAATTATCGTATATGGAAAGTAAAAAAATATTGCTATGACATTTCTAAAGTTAAATTTTTCTTTAAATAAAAATAATGCTTTTGTTATTAATAATACACTTATGATTCCTGAAAATACTCCAAACATATTATATATTGAAAGCCATCCCTTTGGAATCTTGTATAATACATACAACGGACCTAAAAAAGAAAACCAGCGAAACGTATAGCTTCCTACTGTATAAAGAGATGAAAGATTATAAGGAAGCCAATAATAAAATTGATATGCAATTATAGGCAAAGAGATTATTGAATAAACGGACCACCAATATTGGTTTAGAAATAAAAATAATATTGATGGACTTGATTTTTTGGAAAATAGCTTTTTATTCTTTTTTAATGCCTGCAAAACACCCATCCACCATCTTGTCCTTTGTTTAATAAATCCCTTAAATGTTGACGGAACAAGAACATTGCCAAATGCATCATGTATATTAATTGTTTTATATCCTGCTGCATAGATTTCTAATGCAATATCTGCATCCTCTGTCATAGAATCTTTTTTGAAATAACCAATTTTTTTTAAGATTTCTTTTCTATAGCATGCGAAAGCCCCATAAAACCAGATTCCATTATCAAATAAAACTGAAAAGCTTTTTCTGATCAAGTTATTGTAATGATATTCTATATTTTGAAACATGCCTAGTAAAGAATTCTTATTTTTTGCAATACATGAACCATTTGTTGCTCCCACTTCTGGATTCATAAACGGCTGGACAAGCTTTTTTAATGTAGTTTTATCTACCTCTGTATCTGCATCGATTGTGCATATGATATCATATTTTGCATTTTTTATTCCTAAATTAAGCGCTTCGGATTTTCCTTTGTGTTTGCCTTTTATTAAACTAATATTTTTAGAATAATTATCCGCTATTTCAGCTGTTTTGTCACTACTTCCATCATCTACAACAATAATCTCAACTTTTTCTAATGGATAATCTGATGAATAAACTGCATCTAAGCATTTTTCAATATTTTTTTCTTCATTATAACAAGGGATGATGATGCTTACATTTGGTTTGTAGTTTGTTATTTTTTGTTTTTTAAATAAAGATAACATAGATGTTACAAATACAGATAGTAAAAACAAGAATAATAGTGCAAAAATAAAAATGCTTAGGATCATCGCAAAATTGGCCGCCATTTTGATATAAATGTGTTGTTTTGTTAATAAAGCTTTTCTTTATAGCCAGCCAATAAAATTTAGATATAATATAAATGAACTTGCAATGATGCTGAATGTAGAATGTGCTAAAATTATAGCAGGAAATATTAGTTTGCCATATTTATTAGGCTCTTTTTTAGCAAGCTTAATCTGTTTTATGCTTAAAATAATTGCTAATGGCAAAAAAAATATTATATTAAGCAACGGAACCCAAAAAAATAATGATAAAATTAATGCTATCCATACATAATGATAATCTTTTTTTATTTTATTATTAGTTTCATTCATTTTCTTTTTCTAATCTTAATTAAATCTCCTATTGTGGGTATTTCTGTATCTGTTTTTGTGCTTGTTTTATGTTCTTCTTCATATTCTTCAATCAATTTAATATTTAATGTTTTTTCTAATTTTCTTGCTAGTTCTAGACTTGGTTTAAATTCTCCTATTTCTAGTTTATGTATTACACTTTCTTTTTCTGATATCCTTTTTGCAAAATCTTCTTGTTTTAATCCAAGTTTTTCTCTTCTTGATCTTATTTTTTCTGCAAAATCATTAACCACTATCTCTATTATTTCGGTTTCAGGCTCTGATTTAGTTATGATGATCTTTTTAGGCTTTATTTTTTCCGGCTCTTTTATTTCAGAGATAACTTTACCAAACTTAGAACATGCTCTACAAACATTCAATATAGTTCCTTCTATATTTGTTTTGAATAATCTTTCTTCAGAACCACACATATCACACTGCATAGTTGAAATGTAAATTAAAAGATATTTAAATATTGCGTTAAATATTATTTTGTGCAACCAAGAGAATATTCAAATCTGAGATTTATATTTTTTGAAATTTGCTGATATAATTCCATTAGCGTTTCTCTATACTCACCAGGAAGCCTTCTTATTTTTTTCCTTGTTTTTTTCAAAAATTCATTTACATCACATTTCATCTGCCCTACTCTTTTCCCGCTTTCTTCAAAACCTCTTTTTAATATATCACTTATTTGGGTTTGATAACCTCTTGCCCTATTTATGAAATCTTCTTTTATCTCATCTGCTTTTAAGGCATATTTAGTTATTTTGATAAAATGATTTGCACAAATAGCTTGGTGAACTGCTTTTGGAGCCATTCTTCTATGATATCTTAAAGTATGGTCAATAAGTTTGCGGTAATTGGGACCATATGATGAAAAAGACTGCCAAACTAAGGATTTCATTAGTGCTTTTACTTCAGCATATCTTACATTTGTTGCAGGTTTTGGATGAGGGCCAAGCCTGTCTATCAGTATATTTATTCTTTTAAAACAATTATCTCCACTTGAATCATAAAGTCTTGATAGAAGATTTTTATAATCACCAATTATTTTTTCTTCATTTTTTTCCGGCAACGGATCAAAATTTAATTCAAAATAATGGGTATTATTGCCTGTTGAATCCCCTCTGATTCTTACTTCTTTTTTTAATCTTTCATATAATCTTGATCCTTTCATTGCAGTCAATAAACCAACCATTGCTGTTACTATCCCTTCTTTCTGGCAGAATTCAAAAATCTTATCACAGATATCAGGAGGATCATTATCATTTCCAACTATAAATCCAGCAGTTACTTCTATACCATAACCTTGAATTTTTCTTACACTTTCTGAAAGATTTATTCTAACATTTTGATGTTTTCCCATAGATCTAAGGACTTCTTGATCAGGGCTTTCTAAACCTACAAACACCATATTAAATCCTGCATCTCTCATAAATCTCATAAGCTCTTCATCTAAAGCAAGAGATATATCTACTTCTGTATAAAGAGTAAAAGGATAATTATGTTTTTTCTGGAATTCAATTATTTTTGGAAGCAATTCTTTTATCTTTTTTCTATTTCCAATGAGATTATCATCTACATAGAAAATAGACCCTCTAAATCCTAGGTTAAATATTGTTTCCAGTTCTTGAATCATCTTATCAGGTTCTTTTAAACGAGGTTGATGTCCAAAAAGAGCACCTTCATTACAAAACTCACAATCATGAGGGCAGCCTCTTGATTCTTGCAGCGCCATAGAAATATATGCCTTAATATCAAGTAGATCAAATCTTGGAATAGGAGACAAAGCCATAGAAGGCCGTTCTTCTGCTATTTTTATATCAACATCTTGTTTTTCAAAATGTCTTAGGATATTATCCAAAAATTGCTGGTCTATTTCTTTTGCCCCTTCTCTTTTTCTTATTGAGGGTCTTGCATATACTTTTTTTGGTTTATTGTTCTCAAAATCATCAAAAAAAGCTTTTAATACCCCTGATTCTGCTTCTCCTAAGATAAAATGATCAATTCCTTCTATTTGATCAAAATATTGAGTAGGATAAGGCCCTCCAGCAACTATTGGAACATCAAATGAATTAGCTTTTTTAATAACTTCTTCTAGAGAATTTTTTTGAATTATCATTGAAGAAGTAAATATAATATCTGCCCATTTAAAATCTGTATCTTTAATAGAGGTGACATTCATATCAACTAAGCGAAGATTATAATCTTTGGGAATCATTGCAGCAACAGTTATTATCCCTAATGGAGGCATTGCTGCTCTTTTTTCTATAAATGGAAGAGCATAATTATAACTCCAATAAGTTTCAGGAATCTTAGGATATACTAATAAAATATTTTTATTTTTTTGCATATATCAGCCTTGGTAAATTAGTTTATATAAATTTTTAGTTTATAATCTTAACAATAACCTTTCTTTGTCTTGGCCCGTCAAATTCTGCAAAATAAATATTTTGCCATGTTCCTAGAATTAGACTATTATCTTTAATTATTAATATTTCAGATGCTCCTATCAGACTTGATTTGATATGGGCATCAGAGTTTCCTTCTGAATGCTGATAATCTCCATCTTTAGGAATCAATTTTGATAAATTTACTAAAATATCTCTTTGAACATCAGGATCTGCACTTTCATTTATTGTTATTCCAGCTGTTGTATGAAGACAATAAACAACACAGATTCCTTGTTTTATTTTACTCTGTTTTATAATTTCTTTAATTTCTTTTGTTACATCAATTAATTCATTTCTTCTGGAAGTGCTTAAGGATATTTCTTTAATCATAAAAGAGATAGTTATATTGAAATTTAAAAATGTTTCTTTATAACTTTAAATGAATTTGAACTTATCCTAACCTTTAAAAACAATTGCATATTTTTAATATAATATGACAAAAGAAAAGTTTGTTTTAGTTAGTTTAAGAGAAAATAAAGCAAAAAGATTAGCTCAAGTTATATCAAATGAGAGCTGCAGAAGGATTTTGGATTATCTAGCTGAAAAAGAAGCAACTGAAACAGAACTGGCTGATAAGTTAGAACTTCCAATTTCAACTGTCCATTATAATTTAAAACATTTAACTGATGCTGGGCTGGTTAGTGTTGAGGAGTTTCATTATTCTGAAAAAGGAAGAGAAGTTAATCATTATAAATTAGCTAATAAATATGTTATAATTGCTCCAAAAACCACATTTGGAATAAAAGAAAAATTAAAATCTATTTTGCCTGTTGCTTTGATTACAGTTGCTGCTGCTGGATTATTAAAATTGTTTACTTCTAAAATAGCTACATTTGGAGCTGCTAAATCAGCAGTAAGAGATACTATTATGACTGCTGCTCCTGAAGCAGAAGAAGCTGCTGTTGATGTAGTTGCAACTGGTTTGACTAATATAACTCAAAGAGCACCACCAATTATTCAAGAGATACCTCCAGGCATAGCCCCTGTTTCTGTATCTGGCCCTGATATTGCTCTTTGGTTTTTAGTTGGAGCTGTATTTGCGATAGTTATTTATATGATTATTCAATATATTATAAGCAAAAGAAAATGAAAAAAATAATTGTATTTTTGCTGCTTGTATCTGTTCTGATTATTGGCTGTGAACAAAAAGAAGTAGAATGCAGAGTTAATGCTGATTGTGTTGCAGCAACTTGCTGTCATGCAGATGCTTGTGTCGCAAAAGAAAAAGCTCCTAATTGTGAAGGTATTTTTTGTTCAATGGAATGTAAACCTTATACAATGGACTGTGGCCAAGGAAGATGTATATGTAGGAACAATATATGTGCTGCTGAGATAACTAATTAAAATTAAATTTTGCAAAACTTTTTAAATATCTAAAAATTGATTTATTCTATGCAAGATTCTGAAAGATTAGAAAAAGGGCAAGTTCATTTCAGGACAATAATTGAAGTAGCTGGAAGACCACAAGAATATGTAGAAAATACTATCAAAGGTTATGTTGATAAGATAAAAAAAGAGAGCAAAACCGATGTTATTAAGGAAGATTTTGCAGAAATTAAAAAACAAAAAGAAGAAAAAACACAAGAAGAATTCTGGCATACTTTTGTTGAACTTGAGTTATGGTCAAAAAATCTGCCTTCTTTAATTGATTTTTGTTTTGATTATATGCCAAGTTCTATTGAGGTTATTGAACCTAAAGAACTGCATCTTAAAGAAAGAGAAATTTCCGGACTATTAAATGATCTACAGGGAAATCTTCATAGAATGAATATGATGGTTAAGGAGATTAGCACTGAAAATTTAAACTTAAAGAGAAATGCAAATAATCTGCTTTGGAATATTGTTGCTGTCTTAACCTTTAAAGAAGGAAAAACAATTGAACAATTAAGCAAAATTACTGGTTTTATGCCTGATAATCTGCAAAACTTTTTAGATAAATTAGTAAAAGAAGAAAAATTGATAAAAAAAGGAGATAAATATCTTTTAAAAAATGCACCAAAATCAGAATAATATCAAAAATAAAGTAGAAGCATTGCTTTTTTCTTCTGCTAGAAGAATGACTGCTGAAGAGATCAGCGAATTAACTGGAATTAAGGATTTTGAAGCTATAAAAAAAGCTTTGAATGAATTAAAGATAGATTATGAATCTAGGGGAGGTTCTGTAGCTTTAATTGAAGAGGGAAATCATTGGAAACTAAATGTCAAGGACCATTATTTACCAATTGTTCAAAAGATTGTCTCAAGAACAGAGCTTGATAAACCTTTAATGGAAACCTTGGCTGTTATTGCTTGGAAATATCCTATTTTACAATCAGAAGTAATTAGAATTAGACATAATAAGGCTTATGATCATCTAAGGCAATTAGAGGAAATGGAATTTGTAACAAGAAACAAATTTGGAAGAACTAGGAAAATAACACTGACTGAGAAATTCTTTGAATATTTTGATCTGCCTAGTGAAGAAGCTAGGGCTGCATTCAAGAAAGTTGTTCCTCAAGAGGTTAAAGATAAAGTTGAAAAAACAGAGCAAGAGATATTAGAAGGAGAAAAAAAACTTGAAGAGATAAAGAAAAAGAAGGAAGAGGCTAAAAAGATCAAAGAAGAGCAGCTCCAAAAAGACAAAGAAAAAAGAGATGAAAATCCTCAGCCTAATCCACATGAACCCCCTATTCCTAGCCCTTCTGTTAATGAAATCAAACAGGAAATTAAAGAAGAAGAAAAGGAAGAAGATAAAGAAATAGAAGAAATACAAAAAACAGAAGAAGAGTTAGAGAATGAGGAAAAAAAGGAATTCTACAAATGATTTTTCTTTTGAAATGCCCTAAATGCAAACATGATATGAAGTACGAAGGCAGAGATATATATTTAAGCGGCAAAAGAAAAAGATGTGTTTACTGCGGACATTCATTTAGTGTGAAAGACAACCTTATTAGAAAGGTAAAATAGGCTTTCTGAACAACAAATTCAAACAGCTGAAATGCTTGAATTCAAGCTTCTCAGACCCTGTATTGCTATTTTAGAAACAAAAGGTTTATAAAGGAGAAGCCATTATTTTTATGTATATCTGAGGTAAAATTCTCGTCTAAAAATGGAAGAAAAAAAGCAAGAAAATAGTGAAAAAGCCAAGGAAAAGATAGTTCAAAAACTGATTGAAGAAGAGATGAAGAGCTCTTATTTAGATTACTCTATGTCTGTTATTGTTGGAAGAGCTTTACCTGATGTTAGAGACGGTTTAAAGCCTGTCCACAGAAGGATTCTTTATGCAATGCATCAGATGGGCATGTTTCACAATAAGCCCTTTAAGAAATCAGCAAGAATTGTTGGAGAAGTTTTAGGTAAATTTCATCCTCATGGTGATGTTGCTGTTTATGATTCTTTAGTAAGGCTAGTCCAGCCTTTCTCTATGAGATATCCTTTGATCAGAGGGCAAGGAAATTTCGGAAGCATTGATGGAGACAGAGCAGCTGCTATGAGATATACTGAAGCTAAACTAAGCAAATTATCAGAAGAGATTCTTAAAGATATTGAGAAGAAGACAGTAAAGTTTGTTCCTAATTTTGATGGAAGCTTGAAAGAGCCTTTTTTTTTGCCTGCAAAGCTCCCTAATCTACTGATTAATGGAAGTTCTGGAATTGCAGTTGGAATGGCAACAAATATCCCTCCTCATAATCTAAATGAGGTTGCTGATGCAGCTATAAACTTAATTGATAATCCTGAGTCTAATATAGGAGAACTGATGCAATTTATCAAAGGACCTGATTTTCCAACAGCTGGAATAATTTCAGGCAAAAAAGGAATCAGGGAAGCATATACAACTGGAAAAGGAAGAGTCTTTGTCAAAGCAAAATATAACATAGAGGAAGGAAAACTAAGCAAAAGAATAATTGTTACTGAAATACCTTATATGGTCAACAAATCTCAATTATTAGAAGAAATAGCTAACCTTGTAACTGATAAAAAGATTAGAGGAATTTCTGATTTAAGAGATGAATCTGATAGAAAAGGAATGAGGGTTGTTATATTTTTGAGGAAAGATGCAAACCCTGATGTTGTTGTAAATCAATTGTTTAAACATACCAGACTGAAAGTAACTTTTGGCATCATTAATCTCGCTTTAGTTGATGGCCAGCCAAAAATCCTTAATCTAAAAGAATTACTACAAAATTATGTTGACCATAGAAGAAGCATTGTCAGAAAAAGAACAAAATTTGATTTAAACAAAGCAGAAGACAGGGCACACATCCTTGAAGGATTATTAGTTGCTTTAGGAGATATTGATAATACTGTTAAGATGATCAAGGAGAGTAATTCTGCTGACGAAGCTAAAACAACTCTTGTCTCTAAATTAGAAATTACTGAAAAACAGGCATTGGCTATTTTAGATATGAAATTACAGAGATTAACCGGATTAGAGCAGGACAAGATTAAAAATGAACACAAGGAATTACTTGGATTGATTGAAAAATTAAAGACAATTCTTGCTGATGAAAATAAGATTCTGCAAATAATAAAGGATGAATTGCAGGAACTTAAAAAAAATTATGGAGATGAAAGAAGAACTGAGATTATAGAAGAAGAGGAAGAGGAGATAGTTCCTGAAGATCTAATAAAATCTGAGAACATGGTTGTAACCATAACTCATTCAGGCTATATAAAAAGGCTTCCTGTCGGAACCTATAAATCCCAAAAAAGAGGTGGAAAAGGAGTAATTGCAGCCGGAACAAAAGAGGAAGACTTTGTTGAAGATCTATTTATTGCAAATACACATTCATATCTCCTATTTTTTACAAATAAAGGAAAAGTCAAATGGCTAAAGGTTTATGAAATACCTGAAGCAAGCAGACAGAGTAAAGGAAAAGCAATGATAAATCTATTGAGATTGTCAGAAGGAGAAAAGATAACTGCTTTTGTGCCTGTCAATGAATTCAAAGGATTTTTAGTTATGGTCACCAAAAAAGGAACCATAAAGAAGACTCCGCTTGAATTATTTTCAAGACCAAGAAAAGGCGGAATAATTGCTTTAACTTTAGATGAAAATGATGAACTGATAAGTGTAAGAAAAACAGATGGTGAAAGGGATCTTATTATTGCAACAAGAAACGGAATGGCTGTCAGATTTAGTGAAAAGGATTTAAGACCTATGGGAAGAACAGCAAGAGGAGTAAGAGGAATAAGACTAAAAAGAGAAGGAGATTCTGTGGTAGGAATGGTTATAGGCAGGGAAAACAGGTCTTTATTGACTGTAACTGAGAAAGGCTATGGAAAAAGGACGCCTGTTGATGATTACAGGCTGATTAGCAGAGGAGGAAGCGGTGTAATTAATATAAAATGCACTGAAAAGAATGGAAAAGTTGTTTCTGTTAAATCTGTAACAGATGATGATGAATTGATGCTGATAAGCCAGAAGGGTATTGCTATCAGAATAAATGCTAAAGATGTCAGCAAGATAGGCAGGGCAACACAGGGCGTAAGAATAATGAGATTAGGAGAAGGTGATAAGGTTGTTGCAGCTGCAAGGATTGTTAAAGAATAAATGAAAGGATTAGCTATTTGTTATAAAGGTCTTGAAGATATTTCTGCAAAAGAGATTTCTGAATTGATTAGTGTTAAAACTGAGATTAAAGAAGGATGTGTTAAATTTGACTGTGATATTGATAAATTAGCTTTGCTTTGTTATAAAGGCCAGAGCCTTAATAGGGTTTTGTTATTACTGGATGAATTTAAGATTAATAAAATTGAAGATCTTGGAAGAATAAGCAAAATAGATCTTTCTAAATGGTTAAAGAATAAAACATTTGCAGTCAGGTGTGAGATTGCTGATAATGAAAAATTCAGAAGCCAAGAGATTGAAAAGGCAGCTGGAGATGAAATTGAAGGGAAAGTTAATCTAGCTAATCCTGATGTCACTATATTTGCTTATATTTACGGCAACAATGCCTATATCGGGATTGATTTCAGCGGAGATTTAAGCAAAAGAACCTATAAGATCTTCATAAGCCCAAACTCTCTGAAAGGAACGATTGCTTATTCTCTTATCAGAATTGGAGAATACAGTTCTGATAAGAAATTACTTGACTGTTTCTGCGGAAGCGGAGAGATTATGATAGAAGCGGCTTTATTTGCAAGCAAATTTCCTGTTAATTTTTTCGACAAAAAGAAATTTCCTTTTTTGAAATTTAAAGAATTTGATTTTGATAGGGTTGATAAGGAGATTTTGAAAGAAAAGCTGCAAATAAATACATTTGATACAGAACAAAGAAGAGTAAAATCTGCTGAAAAAAATGCAAAGATTGCTGGTGTTAATAAATTCATCAATTTTTCAAGGCAGGATATTAAGTTTTTAGAATTAAAATTCAAAAATGAGCTTGATTTGATTATTACAAATATCCCAAGATTAACTAGGCAAGTTTCCAGAGAAAAGATTTTGAAACTATACAAAGAGTTCTTTTACCAGGCTGCTTATATCTTAAATAAAAATGGAAAAATTGTTGTTTGCTGCAAAGATTATTCTGAATTGATAAAAAAAGAAGCTGCTAATAATAAGTTTAAGGTTGTTCATGAAAGAGAAATTAAGCACGGAATGGAGATTTTGAGAATTATTGTATTTGAGAAATAAAAACATAAGCTTTTTAAACCTTCAAATTTTTATATCTATTGGTAGGGAAGTGCTTAATAGACGGCAAAAACGTGATTAAACATTCTTTAATGAATGTTTTTTGACTAATTGCTGAGGAAAGTCCACCCACTATAAAAGGCCACTTGTGTTATGCAAGATGGAGAAATCCATGGCAATGGCTAATAAACGACACGGCCATACATCGGGATGAAAATGGCGAAGTTTGCTGTGAAGCAAATGAGTTAACCCGTTGACTATGTTGTATGGAATCGGTGAAACGGCGAAACCTGGCTGGTGCAAGTACCGTTGTGTACGCTTAGTCAAATATTAAGACAGACTGTTCATTAAGCGAATGCGAACTTTCAGTTCGCAGGCAAGTGAAGTCTGACAGAAGGTGGCTTACAGCTTCTCTACCAACTCTTTCGATGGTTGACACCGAAGTGCGACATTTTGCTTCACAAAAGTCCCACAAGCTCACTACGTTCGCAAAATAATAAAACACCAATACTTTTTTATATGAAATAATATTTTGAGGCTTAAAATGGGAGATAAAATACAGATGCCCTCTGGAATAGGAGGATTAGTAAGATATTTTGATGAATATAGGAGCAAGATCACATTAAAGCCAGGACATGTAGTAATCCTTTGTATCATAATAATAATCATAATGTTGGTTCTGCATGCTTATGGAAAAGTATTGTTAGGGATATAGGTGATTTCATTGTTTTTGAAATTAAATTTTCTAAACCATTTTATCCAACAGGAGGGTGTCTAAAATGTTTCCAGGAATGAATCCAAGAAAAATGCAGCAGATGATGAAGAGAATGGGTATTCAACAGGTTGAAATCCCGGCAACAGAAGTTATAATCAAGACAGATGATAAGGAAATTGTTATCACAGAACCTTCTGTCAGTAAAGTTAATATGATGGGTCAGGAAACCTTCCAGATAAGCGGCCAGATAAATGAAAGAGAGAAGGCTGCTGAAAAAATAGAGATAAGCGAAGATGATGTTAAAACAGTTATGGAGCAGGCAAATGTTAGTGAGGAAAAAGCAAGAGGGGCTTTAGAAAATTCTGAAGGAGATTTAGCAAAAGCAATTATGGATTTACAAAAGCAATAAAAATTTAAATTGTATTTCTATACTTATCATTATGGAGAAGTTTCAGGAAGTTAGGGAGAAAGCTAAGAAACATATTCAAATAGCAGACCATATGATTTCTGTAACCTATCCTTTAATTAATGATAATAAACTTTTATTAGCTATAATCGAAAATATTTTTTTAGCATATACAAATATTATTGGCTGTTTGCTTTATTATGAAAGATTATTCAAAAAGATTCCTCCTTTTCAAGATAATTTTGAAAGCAAGTTTACAATGTTCAAAGAAACTTGTGTTTTGAAATATAAAATTGGTAAAAGTTATATTGCTGATATACAGGATTTAAAAAATATTATTTTAGCCCATAGAAAAAGCCCAATGGAATTTTCAAGAAAAGATAGATTTGTTATTTGTTCAAATAATTATAAATTACAGACTATAAATATAAATGAATTAAAAAAACATATAGATAAAGCAAAGTTATTTATACAAGAAATAAATAATATAACCAGTAAAGATGAAGGATTATTTAAGCAAGGTTAAGGACGAATTGAAAAGAGTAGATCATCTTCTTTATGTTAGTCTAAAATACACACGAACTGTTGATGTAATTAGAAGTGTAGTAGAAAGACTAATCAATGCTTTTGATTTTGGTATTGATGGACTGTTAACTAAAGTTAAAAAAAGAAGAAAAACATTAGAAATACCAACACAACCTAGAAAAAAATGTGAATTGGCCAAGGAATTATATGAGGATGATGAAAAGGTATTAAAATTCATAGACTTTTATTTGGAATTAAGAAACATTATCCAGGCAAAATATACAAAAAGAGAAGAATATAGAAGACATGTAACTATGATCGTTGCATTAGAACCTGAAAGAGTTGTTGAAGTTGATATTGATAAACTGCATGATTATGAAAACAGAGCAAAAGAATTTTTAGAGCATCTTGAAAAAATAAAATGACTAGGTTTATTGCTGTTGTCAGCGGGAAAGGAGGCGTTGGTAAAACAACAACATCAATTAATCTTGGTGTTGCATTAAAGAGTCTAGGAAAAGACTGTGCTGTATTAGACGGCAATCTGACAACGCCGGATGTAGGTTTGCATTTAGGTGTGCCTAACCTGCCTGTTACACTGCATGATGTTTTGGAAGGCAGGAAATCTGTTATAAATGCCACTTATTCTCATGCTTCTGGATTAAAAATAATTCCAGCAGATATTAGTTTCAAGGCATTAAAAAAATTAAGCTTAAAGAATTTGAATAATCTATTCAAAGGCTTAAAAGGAACAAGCGAAATTGTGATTATAGATTGTGGAGCCGGGTTAAGCAAAGATGTGCAGTCTATTATGAAATTTGCTGATGAAATCTTGATTGTGACAAATCCAGAACTGACTGCTGTAACAAATGCATTGAAAACAATTAAGATTGCTGAAGAAAATAATATAACTACATTAGGTATAATTTTAAATAGAGTAAAAGGAATTAAAGGTGAGTTATCAATAAAAAATGTTGAGGCTATGATTGGTCATCCTGTTATTGGGACTATTCCTGAAACTGACGATGTAAGAAGATCTTTTAATGCCAAGCATCCTCTTGTTTATTATTATCCTAAATCTAAAGCATCTATAGCTTTTAAAAAATTAGCATCAGGATTAATTGGAGAAAATCATGAAGAAGATATTGAAGAAAAGGTTGGTTTATTCAAATCTATTTTATTAAAGATTGGTTTAAGAAAATGAAAAAAAGAAATATTAGAAAATTAAAAGAAAAAGGATGGTCTGAGGAAGATATTAGAAAAACAGAAGAGATAATTGAAAGAAGGAGAAGAGAAGATAAAAGCCGAACATTTATTTCTATGAACAGGGTTCTTTATTGGAGCGCTATTGTTGTTATTGTTCTTGGAAATTTCATAATCTCAATATTCTTAATACCTTTTCTCTTGGTTTTAAAAAAATTAAGCCTAGATATAATTATTGTTACTATTGCTTTTGCTTTTGGGTTATTGTTTAATTTATTAATTACAGATATAGAGCATGTTGAAAAGAAGCATCATTTATTTGCTCTAATTATGATTCCTTTAATTGCCTTGATTAATTTTGTTATAATGGTTAATGTTGCTAATTCTTTAGGAAAAGCAATGAATTTATCTTTTGTTAGAGAAAATCCTTATTTCATTAGTTTACTTTATATTGTTGCTTTCATTCTGCCTTATTTGTACACTCTAATAATAAAGAAAGAGTACAAGGAATGGAAATAGGCACTTCGAATTCATTTAGAAACAAAGGGCGGCAAGTTTGAGTCCCACATAAGGGCAGACTGCCCTTATCAACCCTCAAAGGAATTCTCACTGCATTCGAATTCATTTAGAAACAAAGGGCGGCAAGTGGGAGTCGAACCCACCTCACAGGATTTCAGCAGCATGTTATTTTGTATTACATGCACCACAGTCCCGTATTCTACCGATGAACTATTGCCGCCATAAGAGGATAATATCAATAAATTCCTTATAAATGTTGCGAATTTCGTAAATTATAAAATTTCTTCGTAATTTTAAACTTGCGAAAGTTAAACTTTCGCAAGCTTTATAAATAAGACCTGAATTTCTACTTCTATTGCCCGAGTTCTATGAGCGCTTTATAGGGCTGCTGATAGATACTTCTGGCTATATTTAAAATGGAAGAAAAAAAAGATTTCAAACATCTAGTAAGAATTGCAAATACTGATCTAGATGGAAATAAATTATTAGCTTATGCTTTAAAAAATATTAAAGGGATTGGATTCCAGTTTGCAAATATAGTTTGTTCATTGGCTGGAATTGACAAAACAAAGAAAACAGGGGAACTTTCTGATTCTGAGATAAAAAAATTAGATGAGGTTATAGCAGATCCTGCTAAAGCAGGAATTCCAGATTGGATGCTAAATAGAAGAAAGGATTATGAAAACAATAGCAATAAACATCTATTGTCAGCAGATTTGACTTTTACTCAAGATAATGATGTAAAGAGAATGAAGAAGATTAAATGTTACAGAGGAATGAGACATGCTTATGGACTGCCTGTCAGAGGTCAGAGAACAAAATCAAATTTCAGGAAGAGCAAAGGAAAAGTTATGGGTGTTAAAAGAAAAGCTGGAACTAAAACAGGGAAATAGTTTTGAGCCCTAATTTCTTTGGTGAAAATCATGGGAGATCCAAAAAGAATAAAAAAAAAATATTCAACGCCAATACATCCTTGGCAAGCTGAAAGAATTGAAGAAGAAAGAGAATTAACTAAACAGTATGGTTTTAAAAATAAGAAAGAAATCTGGAAGGAAAATTCAATTCTTAGAAATTTTTTAAGGCAAGCCAAGAGATTAACTGCAATAAAAACAGAGCAATCTGAAAAAGAAAAAATCCAATTGCTTGATAGATTAAAAAGGCTTGGTTTACTTACAGAAACAGCGATGATTGATGATGTGTTAGATATCTCACTTAAAGATTTATTAGAGAGAAGATTGCAGACTCTTGTTTTTAGAAGAGGTTTAGCAAGAAGTATGAAACAAGCCAGACAATTTATAATACATAGGCATATTATAATTGGAAACAAAAAGATCACAGTTCCTAGTTATTTGGTTTCAAAAGCAGAAGAAAGCATTATTTCATTTTCTGGAAAATCAAGTTTAGTTAATCCTGATCATCCTGAAAGGAAAAAAGAAGAAGTCTCAGAAATGCCAAAAAAACCAGAGAAGAAGTCAGCTAAAAAGGTTAAAGAAGGAAAGAAACCAAAAAAGGAAAAGAAAGTTAAACCAAAAAAAGAAGAAAAATCTGAAGAGTCTCCAAAGCCTAACACTTCAGAAGAGAAAAAAGAATGAAAAGACCAACTGAAAGATGGGGAATAGCACATATTTATAGCAGCTACAATAATACAATAATTCATATTACTGATGTTAGTGGAACAGAAACTATTGCAAGAACAAGCGGCGGACAAGTTGTTAAATCTGATAGATTAGAAAGCAGTCCGACTGCGGCGATGGTTGCTGCAAAAAAAGCAGCAGAGATAGCGCTTGATAAAGGTATTAATAGTATTCATGTTAAAATAAAAGCTCCTGGAGGACATAATGGCCCAAATAATCCAGGTCCTGGAGCACAAGCTGCTATCAGAGCGCTTTCTAGAATGGGATTAAGAATTGGAATTATTGAAGATATTACTCCTATTCCACACGATGGATGCAGGAAAAAAGGTGGAAGAAGAGGAAGGAGGGTATAAAATGGATGTAAAACTTTTATCAAAAGATAAAGAAGGAAAAAAGATCTCTTTTGCCTTTACTGGAACAACTGACTGGTTTGTAAATACGATAAGAAGATTAATGATAGAAGAAGTTCCTACATTGGCTATTGAAGATGTTGAATTTAGAGATAATAGTTCTGCATTATATGATGAAATAATTGCACATAGAATGGGCTTGATTCCAATTAAGACAGATTTGAAGAGTTATAATTTACCTGGAGAATGCAGCTGTAAAGGAAAGGGGTGTGCTAAGTGCAGTCTAAAGATGACATTAAAAGCAAAAAGTCAGGGAATTGTTTATGCAGAAGAGATAAAGAGCAAGGATACAAAATGCAAACCTGTTCATTCTAAACTACCTGTTGTCAAACTTATGAAAGGACAAAGCATACAAGCAGAAATAACTGCTGTAATGGGAAAAGGCAAGAAACATATGAAATGGAGCCCTTGTTTTGTATGGTATAGAGGATGGCCTGAATTTATTATTGGAAAAAATGCTGATTTGAAAGCATGTGTTGATCAATGCCCTCAATTAGAACAGAGTGGAAATAATTTGAAAATTAAAGATATAACAAAGTGGAATGAGGCTTATGAAGAAATATGTGAAAAAAATGGTGTTAATATTCAAAACAGCAAAACAGATTTTATCTTTAATTTAGAAAGTTGGGGACAACTTGATGTTAAAGACATTGTTAAAGAAACTGTTAATATATTCCAAAAGAAGCTAGAAGATTTTACAAAACAACTCAAATGAGGTTTTGTCTTTATTTTATATCTAAAATATCAAAATGAAACCAACAAAAATCAAAGATTTTTGAGATTTCATTTCAAAGGATTAAAATGAAACGAACAGGAACAACAAATCTTGTGTTAAGGGATTTGATTCAGGAATTAAAGAAAAAAAGTATAGAACATGGAGCCAATATCTGGAAAAGAATAGCCAATGATCTAGAAAAACCTACAAGAAAAAAGAGAATTGTCAATATCTATAAAATAAACAAATATACTAAAGATAATGAAACAATAATCGTTCCTGGTAAGGTGCTTGCTGTAGGTGATTTGGATCATCCTGTTACTGTGGCTGCTTTCAGTTTTTCAACTACTGCTTTTGATAAAATCAATAAGATTGGAAAAACAATGTCAATAAATGATGTTATCAAAGAAAGTCCTAAAGGGAAAAAAATTAGAATAATTGGTTAAAATGATAATTAATGCAGAAAATTTAATATTAGGAAGAATTGCAACTTTTGCTGCAAAGAATGCTTTGGTTGGAGAAAAAATTGATATAATAAACTGTGAAAAGGCATTAATGACAGGCAGAAAAAAATATATATTGGCAAAATATAGGGAAAAAAATCAGACTGGAAAACCTCAAAAAGGGCCTTTTATTCCGAAAAGAGCAGATATGTTTGTTAAAAGAACACTTAGAGGAATGCTTCCTTATAAACAAGAAAAAGGAAGAAAAGCTCTTGAAAGAGTAAGATGTTATATTAGCATCCCTGATGAATTTAAAGATAAAAAAGCTGAGATAATAGAAAAAGCAAATATTGCTAAAGTTCCAAATTTGAAATATATAACTGTTGGAGAAATTTGTAAATCAATAGGTGGAAAATGGTAAAGATAATTCATGTTGCTGGAAAAAGAAAAAGAGCAATAGCTAAAGCCACTTTAAGGCCTGGCAAAGGAATTCTAAAAATTAATAATCAATTATTAGATAATTATGAACCAAAATTATCCAGGTTAAGATTAAGAGAACCATTAATTTTAGCAGGAGATAGTGCAAAAGATGTAAATATCAATATAAGAGTTAGTGGAGGAGGATTTAATTCTCAAGCAGAAGCTGCTAGATTAGCGATTGCTAGAGCATTAGTTCAGCACAGCAAGAAATTAGAAAAGGTATTTTTGAATTATGACAGACATCTATTAGTTGCAGATGTAAGAAGAAAAGAGCCGCGCAAGCCAAATAGGCATGGAAAAGCTAGAGCCAAAAGGCAAAAATCATATAGGTGAGACTAAAAATGATGATTCCAATAAGATGTTTAAGCTGCGGGAAACCAATAGGTCATTTATGGGAAGATTTTAAACAAAGAGTTGCTGATGGAGAAGAAAGAAAAAAGGTTTTAGATGAATTAGGATTAGAAAGATACTGCTGCAGAGCTGTATTTTTAGGCCATGTTGACTTGATTGATGTTGCAGCACAGTTTAAAAAGTCTTAAAATTTAAATAAATCAACTTTTTCTTTTATTTTATGCTATTAAATATTAGAAATAATTCAAAAGGTTTTATTTTAAGATTAAATAAAAATAAATTTAGGCTGATTTATTCTGAAAAAATCTGGAAGAATTATTCTGGGAATGAAAAACTTTTCTTTATTGATAATCTGGCTTATTCTAATACTTTATGCACCCCTTTAGTTTCCGGAGATAAGGAGATAAGGTACAATACTTCTAAACCTTTTATTAAGAAATATATAGATAAATCTGTATTGAAAGATATTCCTTCTGCTGTAGAAGATTATAAAATAAGCACCTCTGAGATGATCAAAAAATTTAATGAGATTAAATATTTTTTTAAGGACAATAAAATAAAAAATCCAACTTTTTCTGCTGGAACTTATAAAAAAGCAGTTCTTCCTTTTTCCTGTGGAAAAGACAGCTTATTGACTTTGGCTGTATGCAATGAGATTGGACTGGATCCTGTTGCTGTTTATTTTAATGATACTGTTTCTTTTGGTGAAAATAAACTAAAAATAAAATCTCTAAAAAATATCAATAAAAGATTAGGAATAAAGATTGAAATAGTTAAGAATGAAATAGAAAAATTAAATGATTTTGAGTTTTGGGAGAAAGAGGAGTCAGTTATAGGTTATTCTCATCTAATCTTTAACTTTTGTTTGTTATCTTTGCCAATAAATTATTTTTATAATGCTAAATATATAATTTTGGGAAATGAAGAAGGCCTTAATTCAAAATTTAGAAATAAAGATGGAATTTGGTGTTATCCTTCTTATGATCAAAGCTTTGAAGGGACTAAAAGATTGAATAAAATATTCAATAAAGTTTCAAATGGCAAAGTTCAGGTTACTAGTGTTGTAAGCTGCATTCCTGATTTAGTCATGATGAAGGCCCTTCATGGAAGATATAAAGAATTTGGGAAATATCAATCATCATGCTCTTGTTTAGATGCTTCTAAAGAGAAAAGATGGTGCTGCAATTGCAATGATGATGTAAGATTTTTTGTTTATATGAAAGCTATTGGAAGGGATCCAAGACAAATTGGAATTAATAAAAATTTATTTGATAAAAAATATATCAAACACCATGTTATATTTAATCCTTCTTCCAAGGAAAGATATGATAAAGTTATTGGGAATGATGAAGAACTGAAATTTGCATATTATCTTGCTTATAAAAATGCATCTAGAGGTTATGCAATTGATTTATTTAAGAGAAAGTTTTTATCTGAAGTTAAAACTAAAGAAGATAAATTGTATAAAAAATATTTTAGAATAGCAAATACTTCTTTAATCCCAAGAGAAATAAGAAAGGATGTTGTTTCTATATATAAAGAAGAATGTTCTAAGTTTTAGCTTCTTCCCAAAGGATATTGAAAAAATTCTTATGAGATTCAGCAACATTCTCTGATCTCATTAAGAAAACCATAGGCACATCAGACCAAAGTATTGTCGCAACTTTATCTGCATAAATTATTATTGTAGATGGAGTTATGTTTGTATCTGGCAGATATCTTATCTCTGCTAATTTTAATTCTTTTTCTCTTCCCTTTTTTTTCATAGATTCTGAATAGATTATTTTTAGATTAATCTTCTTTTTTGCTCTTCTATTATGCCAATGTATAAAATAAGCATGAAATATCTCTTTGAATTTTCCAGTCGCCCCCATAGCTTTCATTTCTGAATTATTATACTTAAGAATATCTTCAAATATTGATTTTAATCCTTTTTTTCCTTTATAGATTGTCCCTTCCTGTTCTTCTGTAGATAATTCCCTTTTTGCTTTTAATTCTGGAATTGCTTTTTCTAATTCTTTTTCTTGTTCATTAAGTTTATTTCTTTTTGTTTCAATTAATTCTAATAATCTTTCTGGTTCCTGAGCTTCGAAATATTTTCTATTCGCTTGTATTACATAGTGGACTAGACCTTTATCTATTAATAAATCTAGTAAATTATAAACAGCTGCTCTGTGCATGCCTAATTCTTTGATTAGTTTTCCTGCTGGAACAGAGCCTAGTCTAAGCAGTGTCAAGTATGTTTTTGCTTCATTTTTGCTTAATCCTAATTGTTCCAGTAATATTTCTACTTCCATAGGTTTTAGTTAGATTTTGTTATTTTTAAATTTTCTGTTTTGTAATAATATTATATTATTACAATAATTTAAATACTCAATATTTCTTTAACTACTATATGGTTATAAATAATAACAAGAGTAGAATAAGTGTAAAAAAATATAATAAAAGATATGGATATTCTAAGTTATTTAGAGGACTAGATATTGAAATAAAAGATGGAGAATTTGTCTGTATAGTAGGGCCAAATGGCTGTGGCAAATCAACATTTATCAAAAGCATAGCTAAACTAATAGATTATGATGGAAAAATAAAAACAGAAGGTTCTATCAGTTTAGTGGGCCAAAATCAGGAAGAAATGTTGCTTCCTTGGTTATCTGTAAAGTCAAATATTATATTTCCAAAGAAAGAAAAGGAAGTTAATAGTCAATTATTAACTGATTTAATTCAATTAGCTAATCTTCAGAATTATACAAATCATTTTCCTTATCAGCTTTCAGGAGGTATGCAGCAATTAGTGCTAATAGCAAGATCATTACTACACAGTTCAGATGTTATATTATTGGATGAGCCGTTTAAATCTCTTGATTTTCAGATGGCTAAAAAGATGCAGTTAAAGGTTTTGGAATTATGGAATATTTACAGACCCACTGTATTGATGATATCTCACGATATAGACGAAGCAATCTTTATGGCAGATAAAATAATAATATTATCTGAAAAACCAGCCCGAGTTAAAAAAATAGTTGATGTTAATCTTCCAAGAAATAGGGATATGAAAATCTTGACTTCAAGAAGATTTAACAGAATTAAAAAAGAGGTTATAAATGAATTCGCAAATGAATAAAAGATATTTCGGATTAATCGGATTTTTGGCTGTTTTAATAGTTTGGTGCCTGATTTATTTACTTGGACTTTATAATCCTTTATTAATTCCGTCTCCTTTGGATGTTGCAGAAACTTTCTTTGATTCATTAATTGATATTAGATTTTTGACTAATCTGGCTGCAACATTTGGCAGAATAATAATTGCATTTTTGATTTCATCAATAATTGGGATATCTTTAGGATTGATTATTGGCTATTATCAAATAGTTGATTTTTCAACAAAGTCTTTAATTGATTTTATAAGATCTATACCTGGAATTGTATTGTTTCCTCTTTTTATCTTATTTTTTGGAGTTGGAGATGTATCTAGATTATTAGTGGCAATATTTATAGCAATACCAATCATACTTATTAATACAAAATATGGAGTTTTAAATTCAAATAAATTGAGGAAAAACATGAGAAAACTATATAATTTGGATAATTTTACACTTTTTTATAAGGTGATAATACCTGAAGCAAGCCCTTATATTTTTACAGGCTTGAGAATAGCTGTTTCACTCATAATAATAGTTGTCATTGTTACAGAGATGATGCTTGGAACAACATATGGATTAGGACAAGTTTTAGTTAACAGCCAATTTCAATTTGAAACACCATTGATGTATTCAATAATCATACTATTAGGATGCATAGGTTTTATTCTTAACTTATGCTTTAATAAAATAGAAAATAAAATATTTCATTGGAGGTAGCTAAAATGAAAAAAACAACATATATTATAAGCGTTTTAGTTGTTTTGATAGTTATCGTTGCAGAAAGTTTGATTTTAATTAATCAAAATGCAGAAAAAACAACAGTAAATATAGGTTATAAAAAACATGTAGCTTATATGCCCTTGTTTATCGCACAAGAAAAAGGATTTTTTGAACAGGAAGGATTAACTGTAAATCCAATAATCTTTGATTCGACGAACCAGATGATGGCGGCAGTTGTATCAGGAGATATAGATGCTTCATTAGGAGGCGCAAACTTACAAACAGTTTATAGCATTGAAGAAAAATCTCCAAATTCAATGAAGGTATTCACTACATTGGATGTGAATGAAGATACAGGAATAACTTGTGTTATGGTTAAATCAGATTCAGATATAAGTAGTATGTCTGAACTTGAAGGAAAGAAATCAGCGACACTGCCTGGAACCTTTGCTCCAATTTGGATCAATGCTGCCTTGAAGACTGTTGGGCTGAATAAAGAAGATATTGAGATACAAGGATTGGATGCAAAACTACAATTAGCAGCTTTAGAATCAGGCCAAGTAGATGTGGTTTTTACAGTAGAACCTGCATGCAGCTTTGGTGTAAATAAAGGCATAGGAAAGATAATCTACACTGAACCGCTTAGACATCTAGGAAGCTCATTGACTGCAAGTATTATTTCAACAAAGTTGATTGAAGAAAATCCAAATGTTGCAGATAAAATTGTTGCAGCCACAGATAAGGCTGTTGATTTCATCAGAGAAAACCCTGAAGAATCTATGGATATAATGGCAAAATATGCTGATTATAAACCTGATTCAATTAAAGGAATGAAAACACCAGTATATTCAAAGTCAACAGAGATTAGTGAAGAGAATTTACAGGATTTAGCTGATAAGCTTTATGCTGAAGGAGATTTAGCAAGCAGATTAGATGTCAGTAGAATAATTTATAAATAATTTTTATTATTTTCTTCTATCTTATTCCATAATTCATTAAAGAATTCTTTTTGTTTTTTTACTATCTGTTTTGATTGTATCAATATTCCAGTTGGTTTTTCTCCCCAAGATATCAATGCCATCTTGTTGTTGCAGATTCCAGTGTTTGCTGGAAGAGGCATATTTGTATATTTCATCTTTAGATATTTTCTTTTTTCAAATAATGGTTTTAGTTCTTTTCTTGCTAAACCTCTTGTAATTAATTTTTTTGCTTTTCTTTTTGCATCAAATCTTTCAAAGAATTTTTGGATATCTTTGTTTAATCCTCTCACATCAACAGCAAAGAAATAATAAGTATCATTTGGTTTTGCATCTTCTATTAGTTCATTCAGCATAGTCATTATTCCTTTTGTTCCTTCATAGATCTCTGCTTCCTGCTTTATTTCAGCTAATTTCTGCAGAGATTCTAGTTTTGGTATTATTTTCTCAAATTCCTGCTCTTTTTCTTTGTATGATTTTAGTATTAGATTAGGATCTACTGCTTGATATATCTTCATTTTTCCTTTTAAGATATATGTTATAATACCTTTATCTATCAATGAATGCAGAACATTATGCACAGTTGAGCTCTGCAGGCCTGTTTTCTCTATTACTTTGCCTACTTTAACAGGCCCTAGTCTTAACAGAGTTATATATACTCTAGCTTCTGCCTGTGTAAATCCAAGTTTTTGGATTATCTCTTCCATAAGTTCTTTTAGATTATTGAATATATAAACCTTTCTATAAAACTCTCCAATATTGGAGAGTTAATATTTATATATCAAACTACTACTATGATTATTACTATGAAACAAAAATGTTCATACTGTGAATATGAGTGGGTAAGCAGGAAAGAAAACCCTAAAGAATGCCCGCGATGTAAAAGACGTATGGATTATCCAGGAGGTCAAAAAAAATGAAAAATAAGAAAAATTTATTAAGTATAATTAATAAAGCATTTATAAGAGGTGATATTATGAAAAAGATTATTTCAGGAATTCTCTTAGCTTTAATATTAGTGCTCTTTTTAACAGGATGTGTTCCACAAGAACCATCAAAAGATCAAGTTAATGTAAGATTAAAATGGCTGCATCAGGCACAGTTTGCAGGATTTTATACTGCTGAGCAAAAAGGATTTTATGAAGAAAATGGAATTGATGTAACACTGAATCCAGGTGGTGTAGATTTCCCTGCTGTTCAAATGGTCAGTAGTGGTGGAGAACAATTTGGAATTACAGGAGCTGATCAAATACTATTAGCTAGAGAAAAAGGTATTCCAGTTGTTGCGTTAGCTGTAATTTATAGAAAGAGTCCTTTTGTCTTATTTGCTTTAAAGGATTCTGGAATTACTGAACCAGAAGATTTTGTAGGCAAAAACATTGGCGTAAAATTAGGTGGAAATGAAGAATTGACATACAGAGCTATGATGAGAAATGCTGGAGTGGATACTGCAGAAGTTACTGAAACGCCGGTAAAATATGATATCAGTCCATTATTGTCAGGACAAATCAATGTATGGCCTGGTTATGCTATAAATGAACCAATAACTGCCCAGGAAAAAGGTTATGATGTAAATATAATCTGGCCAAGCGATTATGGAGTAAATTTATACGCTGATACTTTATTTACAACAGAAGATATGATTGAAAACAACCCAGACCTTGTAAAAAGGTTTGTAGAGGCAACATTAGAGGGCTGGAATTATGCTTATAACAACCAAGACGAAGCAGTAACTTACACTTTGATATACTCTGACCAGCTAACTAAAGAACATGAAACAGAGATGATGCAAGCAAGTTTAGAGCTGCTAAAGCCAGATGAAAAACCAATAGGCACTATGGATAGAGAAATCTGGGAAGATATGCAGAAATTATTAGTGGATAATGGATTTATGGAAAATCCAGTTGACATTGATAAAGTTTACACAAATCAATTTTTAGAATAATTTTTTTCTTTTTTACTATGTCATCTATAATCAATGTTAAAAAAATTAAAAAATATTATGATAAACTTCTTGTTCTGGATGATATAAATTTTGATGTAAAAGAAGGGGAATTTATTTCTATAATTGGTTCTAGTGGCTGCGGAAAAACAACATTGCTTAATATTTTAGGCGGTTTAATTGAAGCTTCTAAGGGTAAGATTATTATTGGAGGACACTCTTCTAAAACAGCTCTTAAAAAAAGAGAAGTAGGATATATTTTTCAAAATCCAATTTTACTTCCATGGTTAAATATAAAACAAAATATTGAACTGCCTCTAGATATTGTTGGGAGAGAAATCAAAGAAATCCCTATTGAAGCTTTGTCTAAGGAAATAAAAAGTGAGCAATTTTTTGATGGATGGGATGGAATAAAACAAGCATTTGATGATATTCTTAGAACTATGAAAAGAGGAGAAGAGTATGTTGCGTTTATGATAGGAGAGATTGCTTTTACTGAAAAGAAAATGCATGATTTTTTTTTGGAATATCACAAAAAACGAGAAAAAAAAGGTATAAAAATAAGGGCCCTTTCTCCGGCTAGAGTTCTTAATTATATTAAAAGAGGGCAAAAATCACAATATGACATAATCGCTTATAAAACATTAAAAGAAAAATATCCTAGGGGAGTAAATATCTATAAGGACAAAGTCATATTCATAAAATGGGATAAAGAAAAAAAGATACCTCTTGTTCGACTTATTAAATCAAAAAAATTAGCAGATGCTTATAGGTTGCTTTTTGAGAGAGCATGGGAAATAGACCATTTGCCTGAAAAATTATTAGAACTTGTTGAATTAAGAGGATTTGAAAATTATAGCCCGAATCAACTTTCAGGAGGTATGCAGGCAAGAGCATCTCTTGCAAGAGGACTTATTCTTGATCCTCATGTATTATTGATGGATGAACCATTTAAATCTTTAGATGAATTAACTCGTGAAAAATTAAATATGGAACTCTTGGGGATATGGGAAAAAACTAAAAAAACAATTGTTCTAGTTACCCACTCAATACCAGAAGCTGTTTTCTTATCAGACAGAGTAATTGTTTTATCTAAAAGACCTGCAAAAATTGAGAGAATCCTAAATATTGATTTGCCGAGGCCAAGAAAAATTAAAATGAAACATAGTAAAAAGTATATTGAATTGATAGAATGCCTAAGAAAAATTTTATGATTAAATTAAAGGATATTGGAATTCCAGTTTTATTTTCTGGAGGAGTTTTAGTAATTTGGGAGCTATTGGTTTTAATATTTAATGTTCCAGAATATCTTGTGCCAAAACCAACAAGAATAATTTCTGAAATAGTAACAAACTTTAATTCTCTTCTAGGACATACTGGAATTACAATGCTAGAAGCGTTTGTTGGTTTTATAATCGCAAATATTTTAGGTTTTATTATTGGAGTGATTTTTGCCCATTCAAAAACAGCGGAAAAAGGATTTTATCCATATGTTATAGCGCTTAAGACAACGCCTATTATAGCAATGGCTCCTCTTTTGGTTTTATGGTTTGGAACATCTTTGATATCTAAGATTGTAGCTGCTGCTGTAATTTGCTTTTTTCCAATTTTAGTAAGTACAGTCAAAGGACTAAGAATAGTGGATGAAGATTCTCTAAAATTATTTAAATCATACTATGCTGACAAATGGCAAATATTTACTAGATTAAGGTTGCCAAATTCACTGCCTTATATCTTTTCTGCTTTAAAAATCTCAACAGGGCTTGCTGTTGTTGGTGCAGTTGTTGGAGAATTTGTTGGAGCTAATAGGGGAATTGGATATGTTATTTTAGTTTCTTCTTATCATCTTGAAACTGTTAGGATGTTTGCTGCTATAATTATGAGCGCATTAGGTGGATTAGTATTTTTTTGGTTAATCAGTTTAATTGAGAAAAAAATAATATTTTGGAATGAAAAAGAAGAGTTTTAAAATGATTATAGAGTTAAAAAATAATCTTTTTCCTTTATTCTTAAAGTAACATTTATAAATTCTATATTATACTTTCCCAATTATGGTAGATTTTCATAAGATAGAAAAGAAATGGCAGAAGAAATGGGAAGATAAAAAAATCTTTAAGGTAAAGGAAGATCCAAAAGCTCCTAAATATTACTGTTTGGAGATGTTTCCATATCCTTCTGGTTCTGGACTTCATATGGGTCATGCTTTTAATTATACTATTGGAGATATTTATACAAGATTCAAGAGGATGAATGGATTTAATGTTCTTTATCCAATGGGTTATGACAGCTTTGGACTGCCTGCTGAGAATGCTGCAATAAAAGCAAAAGTTCATCCTAAGAAATTTACAACAACTGCAATTAATAATTTTATCAGCCAGCAAAAGGCTTTAGGATTAAGCTATGATTGGGATAGGATGTTATCAACATGCACTCCTGAGTATTACAAATGGAACCAATTCTTTTTTTTGAAATTCATGGAAAAAGGATTAGTTGACAGAAAAAAAGCTCCTGTTAACTGGTGCCCTAAATGCAATACTGTATTAGCAAATGAGCAGGTTCATGATGGAAAATGCTGGAGGCATACTGATACTGATGTTGAACAGAAAGATCTAGAGCAATGGTTTTTGAAAACAACTGAATATGCAGACGAACTTTTGGATATAGTTGATGATCTGCAGTGGCCTGAGAGAATAAAGATAATGCAGAAGAATTGGATTGGAAAAAAAGAAGGTTATGACCAATATTATAAAGTTGAAGGTATGAATATCACTCTTTCTACATTTACAACTCATCATCATACATCTTTTGCTGAGATATTTATTGCTATTGCTCCTGAACATCCTATTGCTTTAGAATTAGTTAAAGGAACAGAGCAGGAAAAAGGAGCATTAGAGTTTATAGAGAGAATAAAAAATAATAAAGCAAGAGGAGAATTTATGGCTGAGGCAGCAAAAGAAGGTTATTTCACAGGAAGATATACTAAAGATCCCTGCAGCGGGAGAGATTTGCCAATATATATTGCTGATTTTGCTTTGATGGAATTTGGTACAGGCATAGTCAAGGCTTCCTGCCATGATCAAAGGGATTTTGATTTTGCTAAAACACATGATATCAGGCTTTTTGAAGTATTATTTCCAAATAAATTAGTTGAGAAAAAGAAAAATATCTATGATGTTATTCATCCTGGACTAGACAATGAAAAGATGAGGAATTATAGATATAATGGAGCTTATGATGGAAAGAAAATAGGGACAGTTAAAATTAATATCAAAACAGATTTAGCAGAAATTGAAATTAAAATTGATAAAAATATTCCTTATGCAGCGATGCAGGAAAGTGCTGTTTTAAGGCAGTTAACCCAGATTTTATTTTATCAAGAAGGAAAAGCTGATAAGATTGTTGTTACAAATATGAAGGATTGTTCTATGAAATTGAATGATTTTGTTGAGATTGGTTTTATACCAAATGATAAAAACCAATTTATCTTGGAAAAAGGAAAAGAGCAGATTCCATTAAGTTACGACGGGCAGGGCTATATGTTTGACTCTGCCCAGTTTACAGGGATGTCTGTTCCAGAAGCAAGAATAAAAATGGGAGACTGGATGGAAGACCAAGGCTATGCTAAAAAATCAGTTGCTTACAGCCTTAGAGACTGGCTTGTTTCACGTCAGAGATATTGGGGAACTCCAATTCCTGTTATTCACTGTGAGAAATGCGGAATTGTTCCTGTTCCTGAAAAAGATTTGCCTGTTTTACTTCCTGAAAAAGTAAGATTTGGAAAAGGAAATCCTTTAGAGACAAGCAAATCATTTATTGAAATAAAATGCCCTAAGTGCAAAGCAAAGGCAAGAAGAGAAACAGATACAATGGATACATTTTTTGATTCTTCATGGTATTTTTTAAGATATTGTGATAATAAAAATAATAAAGAACCTTTTGAAAAGAAAAAAGCAAAGTATTGGATGCCTGTTGACCAATATATTGGAGGAGCAGAGCATGCCTGTATGCATCTGATCTATGCTAGATTTTTCACAAAGGCTTTAAGAGATTTAGGTTACATTGGATTTGATGAGCCTTTTACTAAATTATTTAATCAGGGAATGCTGCACGGAGAAGATGGATTTGTAATGAGCAAATCAAGAGGAAATGTTGTTCTGCCCGAAGCAATATCCAAGAAATATGGTATTGATACTGCAAGATTTTTCTTAGTTTCAATCGCTTCTCCTGACAAAGATCTATCATGGAGTGATGCAGGAATTGAAGGCAGTTCAAGATTTATTCATAAGGTTTGGAATTATTTTCATCCTGTTAAAATTGGCAAATCAAGCAAAAAAGTAGAGAGTAAGTTAAACAAAGCAATAAAAGGAGCTACAGAAGATATTGAGAATTTCAGATATAATCTTGCTATTATTAAGATTAGGGAATTATTTGATTCTTTAGAGCCTGAAGTTAGTTTAGATACATTAGAGAAATTTTTGAAATTATTGCATCCTTTTTGCCCTCATTTTACTGAGGAGTTATGGGAGAAGATTGGAAACAAACCATTTATCAGTTTAGCTTCATGGCCTAAGTATGATGAAAGCAAGATTGACTTAAAGGCAGAAGAAGCTGAAAAAATATTTGAAAATACTATTACAGATATAAGAAATGTTTTGAAACTGACTAAAATCAACAATCCAAAAGAGATTATTTTGTTTGCTGCAGATGAATGGAAATACAAATTTTTCAAAAATTTAAAAAAAGAAATTGAGAAAACAAGAGATATCGGGGAATTAATTAGGAAGACAATGATCAAAGACCATGGAAAAGATATTTCTGCAATTATTCCTAAATTAGTCAAGGATCCTTCTAAGATTCCAGAGGTTATTTTAGACCAGAAAACTGAAATTAATGCTTTAAGAGAAAGTATTGATAAAATAAAAAAAGAATTCAAAGCAGAATCAGTAGCTGTAATTAGAGCAGAGGAAAGCGAGGAAGATAAAGCAAAGCAGGCAATGCCTGGAAAGCCTGCTATATTTTTAGTTAAATAAAATTAATGATTATTATTTCCATTTCTTAAAATTAGATTTATTATCTTTTCTGTTGCTTTAAGAGCTGCAAAAGTCTGGTCTGTTTCTACTCCTTTTGACTGAATTTTTTTCTTATTATATTCCCATCCAATTGAAGCCATTGTTAATGCAGATGTCTGACCACCAGGAGGAATGGTTATGCTATAATCTACTAATTTAGGAAGCTGCGCTACTTTTGAAGCTAATATTTTTTTGACAGCATTCATAGCTGCATCATAACCTCCATCTCCTTTGGAATCTGCCTCTAGAACATCTCCTTTGTAATTTATCTTTACATAAGCTGATCTTTCTCCATTCAAACTTGTTTTTATTTCACATTCTAGAATCCTGAATGGGATCATTTCCGGCTGTTCAAATAAATCTGCAACTAAAAACAACAAGTCTGCCTGAGTTATTTGTTCTTTTCTATGGCCTAATTCTGAAACTTCATCTCTTAATGTTTTAATTTGTTCTGAAGAAAGCTCTATTCCTAACTCCTCTAAATTTAATTCTATGCTTGCTTTTCCTACATGTTTTCCTAATGCATATTTTTTTCCTTCTTCTCTTCCAAATCTTTCCGGCTTAAGCTTTGTTATATATAACTCTGCTTTTTTATCTCCATCTGCATGGATTCCTGCTGTTTGAAAATCAACATTTTCACCTACTATTGAAGTATTGTATGAAACCCTTTTTCCTGATAATTGAGATATTAAATCACTTAATCCCTGAAACATCGATTCTTTTAATCCTAAATCAATATTATAATGATCCTTTAAGCAAACAGCTACTTCAAATATAGAAGCATTTCCTGTTCTTTCTCCTAGGCTATTAACTGTTACATGAATCCCATCTACCTTTGCCAGAACTGCTTGAATTGTATTTGCTGTTGCCAAGCCATAATCATTGTGCGCATGGAAATCATATCTGCCTGGAAATTTTTGTTTTATCTCTTTGATGAACTCAGATACCTGCTCTGGTGAAAGAACTCCTAAAGTGTCTGGAAGCATAATTCTTTTAACATTTAATTCTCTTAAACCTTGAATCATAAAATAAACATAGTCTCTTGAATTAAGCATTCCATTTGACCAGTCTTCTAAATAAACATTAATATTCATTCCTTTTTCTTTTGCATATTCAACTATTTCTTTAATATCTGCAAGATGTTCTTCTTTTGTTTTTCTTAATTGTTCTTTCAGATGATTTGATGAACCCTTGCATAATAGATTCACAGTTCTGCATCCTGTTTCGTAAATCCAGTCAATGCTTTCTTTATTAACAAAAGCTAAAACTTCAATATTATTTATGTATCCTTTTGTTTTTGCCCACTCACATATTGATTTAACTGTATCAAATTCCTGTTTTGTTTCACCTGCTGAAGCCACTTCTATTCTATCAACTCCTAATTGCAATATTTTTTTAGCTAATGTTAGCTTTTCTTGCTTTGGAAATGAAACACCTTCTGTTTGTTCTCCATCCCTAAGAGTTGTATCCATTATTTCAGGCATATAATCCCCTCTTGAATCAGGAATTCCTTTTTCTTCATAAAGCTTTTGGGTTGTATCTGATAATTCTTGCATCATTTTATTGTCCTCTCTACTAACTCTTTTCTTTCAATGCCCAGAAATTAGCAGATTTAGTTGGGCATTTATCCTATAATAATTATAATAATAGCACTAGCAGAAATTATACTTTTTATCTTTTTTGCTAGTTTTGCTGACATTTTGATTTCTGAAATTAAAGGTTATTTAAAAATTGTTTGTTTTTTATCTTTCGTATCGTGGTGTTCCATAATCTTCACTTGCTGGACTAAGTTCTGGAAAATAAACCCAATTGAATTCAGCTGGAATCTCATGCCAGGTCATTCCATTATTTTGAGGCTTTTCTCCCTGCCAGAATTTTGCATAACCTCCACATCTACATACTAAATTAGCTCCTTCTGGTTTTCTAATTCTCGCATCTCTGTCTCTTATCTTTTTCATTCCTACAAAAGAAGGCATTTTATTTTCTTTTTCTGCTTTTATTGTTTGAGTGTCTAAGCTCATTTTTTTCACCTTTTGATTAAGTTTCTAGAACTCTGACAAGAACAATTTTTTCCTGCAAAGCCCAGAAACAGTTTGTTTGGCTTTACAGCACTATAATCACTAGCACTAAGACTAAAACAATAAGATTCAATATCTGTTTTGTGCTAGTTAATTTCATAATAAATAAAATATAATAAGGTTATATTTAAACCTTTTTCTTTTTATATGCCTACTTTTTGTGTTAATAGGAATTGATTAACTGCTTTAACATATGCTTTTATTGATGCAGTTGGGACATCTTGGTCTCTTGCTCTTCCTATATAAACAGGCTTATCTAGGTTAACATTTCTATCCCATTCTCCATTAGTTGTTCCATTATGACTAATTACAATTGTAACTTCTGCTTCAGCTGAATGTTCTTTTCCAACATTTTTTACATTATAATGAATTAATGTAGGAATCTGTCCTGAAGGAATTAGAGAATCAACTGCAGTGCATAATGCATCAACTTCTCCTTCTTCTATAAACCATTTGCTTATTCTGTTATCCTCATCTATCTTTAATTTTACTCTTGCATGTCTTTCTTTATCTCCCATTTCTTTTAATCCTGAATGACCAACATATTCAATTCTTTCTTTTTCAGGATAGGTTCTATTCATTAGTACTCTTAAATCAATATCATCAAGAACATCTATTTCATCGGCCATCTCTGTGTAAATTGGCATAATTTTTTCTTCAACTTCTTCAACAGGAATATTATATCCCAATCTATCTAATCTGCTTTTAACTCCTCCTTTTCCAGAGCTTTTAGTTAACTGATGTGATTCTCCTGTCCATCCTACAACGTCTTTGCTAAATACTTCATAAACTCTTCTTCCTTTTTTCTCTCCTTTAATATTTCCATCTTGATGAATCCCTGAACTATGCCTAAATGCGTTAGAACCCACTATTGCTTTATTAGGCTGGACATCCCATCCATTGTGATAAGTAACGATCCTGCTCATCTCATTAAGCATTCGAGTTTTTACATCTGTATAAGCCTCTAATTCTTCTCCATGTGTCCATACACCCATAACAACTTCTTCTAAAGCAGCATTTCCTGCCCTTTCACCAATTCCATTTATGGCGCATTCTATCTGCGTTGCTCCTGCTCTTACTGCTGATAGGCTGTTTGCAGTAGCCATGCCTCCATCATTATGGCAATGAATACTTACAATCTTGTCTTGAATGCCATCAACATTTTCCATCATATATCTTACTGCATTCTCTATTTGATGAGGCATAACCCTCCCTTCTGTATCTGGAAGATTAACAATATCTGCTCCTGCAGAAATACATTCTCCATATAATGTTGTCAAGAAGTTTAAAGTTTCTTGATCTTTGTTTTTCAATGCCTCTAAAACTGCAAAGATAAGATTTTGTGCTGAAAATTCAACTCTTCCTCTGTCTCCAACTAAATTTCTTGCTAATCTAACTCCTTCTACAGATTCACTTGTAATCTCTTTTAGAGTTTTTTCATAAGAATCTAATGCATCCTTATTTACCATATAAGTAAATACATGAAGCGTTGGTTTTTTATTATATTGAATAGCTTCCCATGCAGGCATTATATCTATTTCCCTGCATCTAGCTAATGCTGCAATATAAGGGCCTTCAACTTCTTTTGCAATTCTAGAAACCGCTTCAAAATCTTTTGGAGAGCTTTTTGGATAACCTGCTTCTATTGTAGTTACACCAAGCTCGGCTAATTTGAGAGCCATTTTTATCTTGGAATCTTTATATTTGAATCCCTGAGTAGCTTGTTCTCCATCTCTCAAGGTTGTGTCAAAAATTTCTATTTTTCTCATTTTTAACCTCCTGACTACTACTTCTTGTTTTTATCCTTCCAGCCTAGAATATTTATTTAGGTGGAAATCTTACAATAACAGTAAAAGAAGCAATAATCCTAAGCCTGACAAAATCAGATACAATTCTTGATTATTGCCAGTTTTCATATTGAATAGAAGAATTTGGAGATTATATTTAAAGGTTATGTTTTTGCTTTGGGTGGGAACCAGCAATAAAATAAGCGGGCAGACATCCTTAGATTGACATAAATCATAACCATTAGTTGATCTCATCCCTTCCTCGGCTTCGCAACCCTCTGAGCACCATTTTAATAAATTATGGCTGCTGTGTTCCCACCCTGACCAGATTCTTTAATAAAACAATCCCAAAGGACAAAGCGTCAATGTCCAGGACAAGACTAATAATCATAATCTAAGCCTCACTAAGATTTCAACTCCACCATAAAGCCCGTTTGTGGTAACAACGCAGGGCTAGTGCGCCAGCCTAGTCTGCCCAATAAAATATAGAAAAATAGCTTTAAAAAGCTTATGGTTTTTGAATATTTCAACCAAAAAATTTATTAATCTCAATATTTTTTTATTTCTCGGGGGTAATAATAAATGTCAAGTAAGATTATTTTTCTTGGCACTGGCGGAGATAGTTTTGTTGTAGGCAAGCAGATAAGAAGTGCAGGAGGAATTATTTTGAAAGTTGATGATCTGCAGTTTCATATAGATCCAGGGCCTGGTGCTTTGATAAATGCTATTCAAAACCATATTAATCTTAGGGAGAATACTGCTATTTTTGTAAGCAGCAATAATATCAATCAATGCAATGATATAAATGCTGTTATCGATACAATGACTTATAGTGGCATGGATAAAAGAGGAATTCTAGTATCAAATAATACAGTAGTTAATGGCACTGAAATAACTAAACCTTATTTAACTGATATACATAAGGCTTATCTAGAAAGAATCATTGTTCTTAATTCAGGCCAAAAGCTAGCAATAGAAGATATTGAGATTGATGCAGTGTCTACAAATAATTCATTTGATTCAAATACAATTGGTTTTAAGTTTTATACACCTGATTTTATTTTAGGATACACTTCATGTACTGCATATTCAAAAGAATTAGTTAAGGCCTATCATGGCTGTGATATATTAATATTAAATGTGCAGAATCCTGGTGAAGAAAAAGCTGAAAATAATCTCAACACAATAGAAGCTAAAAAGCTGATAATGAAAATAAATCCTAAATTAGCAATACTGACTTATTTTGGGATAAGAATGATTAAAGCGGATCCATTATATGAAGCTAGGGAAATACAAAAAACAACAGGCATTCAGGTCTTAAGCGCAAAAGACGGAATGGTAATAAGCCCTTCTTCTTATTCTGCAAAAAGTTCACAAAAAAGATTGAATCTTTTCAAAGTTAAAGAAGAGATTGTAGAGGATAATATCAAGTCTAGAGAAATAAAGATTGAAGCTGATATTAAAAAGAATAAAAATGAAGAGGATGAATCAATACAAGTAACTGAAATTGAAGAAGATTCTAAAACACAAGAAGAACCTGAACTACAAGGACATAAAGAAGAACAAACTCATCTTAATTTAGATTAGAAATTCTATTAATTTTAATGCTATAAATCCTATTAAACATCCGATGGAAATAAAAGGCATTGCTGGATAGAATCTATCTTTCTTGCTTTTTACGAATAATCCAAACAGAGCTATTGATACAAATACTGGAATAATTAATGCTTTAAGAAAACCAATCAGTTCAGGATTCATTAACATCAAATCTTTCATTACAACTCCTGCAAAAATTAGCGGGAAACCAACATCTCCTCCTCCAAGTATTGCTGTTTTAATCCCTACTTTTTTCACTTTATATGCTTTTTTTAGTTTAACATCCTTAATTTTTTCTGATTTTTTCAAAGTCTCTTTTTTTCCTCTTCTTCCTAGTTTATATGGCAAAAGCAGACCTGCAAAAACTTTTGATTTTGTCTGGAACTTTGCTAATTTTATCATATGTTTTGACTGCCAAACTGCTATCATATCATATATTGATATTGCAATCAAGAGCATAAATACCCAAAAGAGATTCAAAATTGGAACAAAAATTGCAGCTAATCCTCCATAGATAAATAATTCTGTCAGGTTTTGGACTATAATATTAGGCCTGAAAATTTTATATATCCCTAAAAAGACAGCCAGAATAAGGGCAATCCACTGGTTGATAAATGCGCTAAATGCAAAAGATAAGGTTACAACAACTGCAAACAAAAACCAAATTCTCCACCAATTAACTTTTTTTAATTTGATTAATACTAGAACAAGCAATGTTCCTATCAATATCGCTGCTATCATTGTTGTAAAAGCACTTCCACCTTCTATTTCTGGTCTTGTAAAATTATAAGGCAAAGCAGTCCATGTAACATCTCCTGTTGCAGTTGTTGTTTGATGATCAATATATTCATTTGTTATAGCTAAACCAATTATTTGGGATAAGAAAAATACAACAACTAAAATAATTGTCACTTTAAGAGTATGCTTCATATTATTAATAGGGAAATAAATGCTATATAAACTTTGTTATCAGAAAGATATATAAATGTGAAGGAATAAAAGAATATTATGGCAAATAAATTTATAGTTACACCTTGGGAAGTTTCAGGAGATGTAGACTATAAAAGATTGATTAAAGAATTTGGAATAAAAGAAATAGAAGAATCTTTAATGAAGAGATTAGAGAAAATAACCGGCAAACTTCACACTTTTTTAAGAAGAAAAATATTTTTTGCTCATCGTGATCTTAATTGGATATTAGATGAATATGAAAAAGGAAACAAATTTTTTCTTTATACTGGAAGAGCTCCTTCAGGACACACTCATTTGGGCCATTTAGTCCCTTGGATGTTTACAAAATGGCTGCAGGATAAATTTGATGTAGAATTATGGTTCCAGTTTCCTGATGATGAAAAATTTGTTTTTAAGGAGAAATTAACTTTAGACATCACTGAAAAATACACCTATGAAAATATGCTTGATGTAATTGCACTTGGTTTTGATCCAAAGAAAACAAAGTTTTTAGTTGATACAAAAAATGCAGACTTGATGTATAAAGAAGCATTAAAAGTTGCGAAAAGGATTACTTTCTCAAATGTAAAAGCCGCTTTTGGTTTAACTAATGAGTCTAATATTGGAAGCATTTTTTATACAGCAATGCAGGCTGTTCCTGCTTTTTTGCCTTCTGTTCTTGCTAAAAAGAAAATTCCTTGTTTGATTCCTCATGCAGTTGATCAGGATCCTCATTTTAGATTATCTAGGGATGTTGTTGGAAAGCTTGGTTATTACAAGCCTGCTTCTATACAATGCAGATTTTTACCTGCTTTGCAGGGAGGAGGAAAAATGGCTGCTTCTGTAGAAGAAACAGCTGTTTATACAGTTGATGATGAAAAGACTGTCGCTAAAAAAATAAATAAATATGCTTTTTCAGGAGGAAGAGCCACAGTAGAAGAACATAGGAAACTAGGCGGGCAACCGGAAGTAGATGTTTCTTATCAGTGGCTTAACTTTTTTGAAGAAGATGATAAAAAATTAGAAAAGATTTATCATGATTACAAATCTGGAAAATTATTAACAGGAGAATTAAAATCAATATTAATAGAAAAATTAAATAAGATGTTAAAAAAACACCAAGAAGGAAGAGAAAAAGCAAAATCTAAAATAGATAAGTTCATAATTAAATAAAAAAAAGAGGTGAATAAGATGGCTTATAAAATAGCTCCATTACATGGATCTTTTATGCTGACTGCTATTATTGGATTTTTAATAACAGTGTTTTTGATTCTGCCAAACTATACTGATTGGGGAATTACATTAGTGATTTTTTTTGCAGTAATGTTTATAGCTGCTTTGATATCAATGACAAAATCTCCTGTAGTTCCCAAGAAGGATACAAAAAAATAATTATTTGTTGAATAATTCATCAAATTTTTCTTTTGTTTTTCTTTCCTTCCAGTAGACGGAATGAGAAGCTCTTTTTTCAAATAAAGCTATTGAGGTTCTGATTAAATCTGTCTGGAATCTTTTTAGACTTTTTTCTTCAAATATCTTTTTAGCATCTTCAATACACTCTTTCATTAATCTGATATTTTCTATTCTGCATTTTTGTTCTTCTTGGGATTCTTCTTCATTAGAAATAAAAATTTCTTCCCATCTAGGATAATTACTTCCTTTAATAGTTCTTGGAAATGATTTACTGAACGGCATATAGATAATAAAGAAGTCTTGGTTTTTATATTTTTATATTCTAAAGTTCAATTTCCTTTTTTACTTTTTCCATTGCAATTGGCGCTTCTCCTCCATGCCATGTAAATCTTGGCCTTACCTGCATTGGATACATTTTCTCATTCATATCATCAAATATTATTGCTGCCCCTTTCATGTCAGGCAAGACATTAAGTTCTTCATCTAATCCTCTACGCATATAACTTTGCATTAATGTTCCTAATGCTTCAACATCTATCTTTGCAGTTAATCTATGGGCAATCACAGTATCTGCTTGAGTCATAACATCTGTGTGGATTTTTCCAGGCTGTTGAGTTACTAAAACAAGACTTATTCCAGGCTGCCTTCCTTCCCTTAATATCGTTATTAAAGCATCTGAAGCAGCTGTTTCCCCTTCTCTTGGAAGAAATTCATGAGCTTCGTCCAGCATTAGCCATACAAGAGGCATTCTTTTAACTGGTCCTTCTTCTTCTGCAAAGAATCTTTCTGCCTTATGAACAGCAGTAAATTCTTCTCCTTTTTTTGCAATCATCCTTTCAATAAACAATCTTTGGGAAATCATACCTATTACCATTGCTTTAATTTCCCATGAACCTGGCATTGTAGCATATACACTGATATCTAATACAGTAACCTGCCCGCCTTTTATTAGTTCTGTTATTTTTGTTCCTTTTGGAGAAAATAAACCCCATGTTTTTGCTTTTTCAAATAGATTTTCAACAAGCTCTTTTGTATTATCATCTGCTCTTTGGTCTTTTTTAATAGCAGCAATAATATCTTTTAAGGAATAATTTTCTTTTGTGTTTTTTAATAGATGGATTGTTCTTTCAAGCAAAACTCCTTCTGGCTTGTTGGGATTAATTTCAAATACTTTTGCCCAATCTATTGGAGCAAGTTCAGATGGCTGTATTGAAAATGGAGCATCAGTAGGAATCCCTTCATCTTTATATTTTTTAAAATAACCTGTTGGCGTATAAATCTTAACATCCAATCCTTTTCCTTCTAGATTCCATTGTTTTAAAAGATCTTCATCTTTATGATTAGGATATTTCATTGTCCAATAGATCCCCATTGTATCAAATATCAAAACAGCAATATTTTCTGAAACTTCTTTTGGAAGATCAGCCATTCCTTCTGCAATAGCTCCCATTGTGTATGATTTTCCTGAGCCTCTTTTTCCACAGATAAAGAATACATGAGATTTATTTACATCTAAGTATATATCACTAGATAAAGATCTAACTTGACCCATCTTAACATAATGTCTTCCAATAAAGACACTTCCCTTAAGACCATATTTCTCTTTGTCTTTTGAACTTCTTCCAATTACAATCTCATAAGCCATTAGTTAAATTTAGGTTTGCTCATATAAATATATGTGGAACGACTTAAAAGTGGATAAAAAAAACAAAAAGTTTATTAATAATCTTTGAATTCTAAATAGAGGAGGGGGTTTTAAATGACTAAAAAGAAAAAAACTACTAAATCTAAATCAAGTTCAAAAAAACTTGTGAAAAAAACCACTAAACCAAAGCCTATAAAAACGGATAAATCTAAAAAATCAGTTTCTACTAAAAAAGCAATATCTATTCTGGCATTAATTCTTATAATTGTTGTTTTAGCTGTAGTTGGTTATACTAAATTATCTGATATTAAGGATAATACTGCTGTTGCTTTTATTAATGATGAAAAAATAACAACCGAAGAACTAGATAAATCTTATAACTTTTTATTTTTTTTAACAGGTTATCCTGAAGAATATAAACAGATTATAACTAAAGAAATTTATTTAGAACAATTAATTGATGAAAAAATATTGATTCAGGCAGCAGAAAAACAAAATTTTGTTTTGGATGAAAACGAGCTTAATAAAAAAATACAAGAGATGATGGACCAGAATCTGCTGACAGAAGAGCAGTTTAAAGATAGATTAAATGAAGGGGGTTTTTCATTTGATTATTTTAAGGATTATTATAGGACACAATTGATGTTGGCTGATTTTCTTAATGAAACTTTGCTCTCTAAGGTTGAGGTAACTGATTCAGAAGCAGGAGAATATTATGAAGACAACAAAGAAAATTATACTGCAAAAGAAGGAGAAATAAGAGCAAGACATATTTTAGTTGAGACAGAGGAAGAAGCTATTGAAATTTTAAAAGAAATAAGAAAAGGTGTTGATTTTGCTGAATTAGCAAAAACAAGATCAATTGGTCCAAGTTCAGTAAAAGGAGGAGATTTAGGTATTTTTGGCAGAGGAACTATGATAAAAGAGTTTGAAGAAGCAGCATTTGCTTTAAGAATTGGAGAGGTCTCTGAACCAGTCCAGACTGAATATGGATGGCACATTATTAAGAGAGATTCTGGTGTTATATCCTATGAAGAAGTCCAAGATCAAATTAAAGAGATATTATTACTTGAAAAACAAAAACAGACATTCGGAGAATATTTAGATGGATTAAAAGAAGAATCTGAAATAATTATTAATTTAGATGGAATTGAAATGCCAGTAGGACTAGTTGTAGAGAATACCTGTATTGATGATTATGGAATAAGTAAAGATACAATAATATTTTATCATGCAACTTGGTGCCCTCATTGTCAAGATATGATGCCTATTGTAAGGGATCTTGAAAATGAAGGATATAAATTTTTCTGGGCAGAGTCAAGTTCAAAAGATAGCAGCATTATTGTAGATTGTTTTCGTGAGGTTATACAAGGGGGTGTTCCTGAATTTATTTGTGCTGGAACAAATGAATTTGAACTAGGGGCAATGTCAAAAGGAGAACTTAAAAAATTTGCTGATAAATGCAGAAGTTAATTTATTTCTTTTTTAATTAAAATAAAAAATAAATTTTTATAAATCATTAACAGTTAATATGCTAACTTTGCTGTTTGATGTTATCTTGTTATCCATTGCAATAAGATAACTGATATTTACTTTTTCTGCTATCTCTAACAATGGTTTGTTTATTATTCCATCAAATACAATAGCATATATCCCACTACTTAAACTTTTGATTGTTGTTGCTAATTCACTGATTGGAACTTTACCAAGGATGCTTAATTTTTCATCAAGAAGATATGCTCCTCTTGTTCCAATTAGGTCTTCTAACATACTTTTGAATTTAGCTTTTTGTTCTGTTGTCAATGCAGGAGTTTGAACCATTGGTTTTCTAGCATATCTGCTGTTAACTGTAGGTGCTGCTCTAGTTACTGTTGATCTTATTGATGTAGCAGGCCTTTGTATTGGCCTTCTTTCTGGAATAATTTTTTGACCTACATTGCCGTTTAATTTAAATCCAAGATCAAGTTTTGCCTGTTCAGCTGTTATCCTTCCTCTAATTGCTTTGTGGATTTCTTTTTTTGTTATTTCTTCTACTTCTTTTCCATCTGGTGCTTTTGTTATATAATCTAGGTCTGCTACAGCAAGCAATTCTTTGATTATCAAGTCTCCTCCTCTGTCTCCATCAACAAATACTGTGACTATTTTCTTTTTGCTAAGCTCTTTTATTGTTTCTGGAACTGATGTTCCATTCATAGCAACTGAATTTTTAATACCATGTTTTAATAAATTAAGAACATCTGCTCTGCCTTCAACAATAATTATTTCATCTGAATCATCAATATTTGGACCTGCTGGAAGCCTGTCTTTTCCGTATTGGGTTAGTTCCATCACTCTTACAGAATAAGCAACTTCATCTGCTATTTCCTGGCTGTCTGGAAGCACTTTTTCTGTTAATTGTTTTAATAACTCTTTTCCCTTTCTACTACAAAGCTTCTTTTGCTAACTCTTACATCTTCAATATTGTTTACTTTAATCTTTGCATTACAAGGCCCTATTCTTTGGATTATTTCTAATGCAGCTCCTACTATACTTGTTTCTGCCTTATCCAAAGAAGAAGGTATAATTATGTCTCCTTTTGTTTTTCCTGATCTTGTATCAACATTAACTTCTATTCTTCCGATTCTTCCTGATCTTTGGAGTTCTCTTAATTCTAGGTCTGAACCAAGCAGCCCTTCTGTTTGGCCAAAAATTGCTCCTATAACATCAGGTCTTTCTGCAACACCATCAATTTCGATAGTTGCGTGGATGATATATTTAGCTGATACTGGTGATATTTTTCCCATTTTAATCTCCTCCATTATTTAGAGAAAGAGCTCTTTATTTCATATCTGGATCATCCTTATTTTAAAATGAATGATAATAATTTTAATCTCTCTCTCTTTGATTTAAAAACATAGAACAAGCTTTTTTTACTCTAACTCACACACTCTAAATGAAAATGATGAAATGATAATAATAAAGCTTTATTTTTCTATGTTTTTTATTTTAATTATAAGGTTTTGTAGCCCGAAACACTAACTCTCAAGCTCATTGCTTGAATTTATCGTTAGCTCCATTGAGTACTCTCGTGACGGGCCTCAATTTGTGTTTTTTAGCCCAAACAAAGGCTTATTCACAAATCTCTTTTGTGTATTTTAATAATGATTCACTACTTTATAAATCTTGTCTTTTATTATAAAAAACCCGACAAGCGAAAAACTTCGCTTGCGGGAAAAAGGGGGTTTTTATTCGAACTGATGTTCGAAACATGAAAAACCCCCATCAAAACCCAAGGTTTTAATGGGGAAAGAGGTGTTTAGATGATTATGACCTTTTTTTATGTTACTTCTAGTAAGTAAGAACTTATTTATAAATGTTATGGTTTTTAGTACTTATTAGTAGTTATTTAAAAAGCCTATTCCTTTATAAAGAAAATGGTTTTAATATTTTAATATGGCCAAGATAAGCAAAGAGAAATGGAAAGTATGGGGCAATGTTTTTGATGAATTTACATTTAGAACATTGTTTAAATTAGCATCACAGGGCCATTTTGAGAAATTAAAAAGCCCTATATCAATTGGTAAAGAAAGCAATATATTTAGTGCCAAGAAAGAGAATGAAACTATTATTATCAAAATATACAGGCTTGAGACTTGTGATTTTAATAGAATGTATGATTATATTAAGTATGATCCAAGATATGTAAATGTCAAGACCAAAAAAAGGAAGATAGTTTTTGCATGGACTCAAAGAGAATTCAGGAATCTATTAAAAGCCAGAGAAGCAGGAGTTAATGTTCCAAGACCAATTACTTTTTTGAATAATATTTTATGCTTAGAATTTATTGGTGATAAAGAAGCTGCTCCTAAACTAAAAGACAAAATTCCTAAAAATAAAAAATTATTTTTTGAGAAAATAATAAAAAATGTACAAAAGTTATATAAAGCAGACTTAATTCATGCAGATTTGTCACAATTTAATATTTTAAATTTTAGAGAAGAGCCAGTTTTTATTGATTTTTCACAATGCACCCTTACAAGAAATCCGCGGGCTGAAGAATTTTTAAAAAGAGACATAAAGAATATTTGTAATTTTTTTAACAAAATTGGTTTAAATATCAATGAAGAAAAGGTTTTGAAAAAGATCAAAAATGGAATATAATTATGAATTAAAGCTTCCAAAAGAGAGGATTGCTGTTTTAATAGGCAAAAAAGGAGAGATTAAAAAAAGAATTGAAGAAGAAACAAAGACAGAAATAAAAATAGATTCCAAGGAAGGAGATATATTTATAAAAGGCAAGGATGCACTTTCATTATTTAGTGCAAGAGAAATAATTACTGCTATAGGCAGAGGATTTAATCCAGAAGTTGCAGAGCTGCTGCTTAAGGCAGACTATGGTTTAGAAGTTATTAATATTAAAGAGTTTACTGGAAAGGATAAATCAAATATTTTGAGATTAAAAGGAAGAGTTATCGGCAAAGAAGGGAAAAGCAGGAGAACAATTGAAGAATTAACTGAATGTTATATAAGTGTTTATGGAAAAACAATTGGAATAATAGGAAAGCCTGAGGATTTAGCTAATGCAAGAAGAGCTGTTGAAAATTTATTGCAGGGAAGCCCTCATGCAAATGTTTATAAATGGCTAGAAAAAAGAAGAAGAGAAATAAAAAGAAGAGAAATTATTGAAAGTTAAAATGGCAGAAGAAACAAAATCAAAAAGGCCTATTGCTGTTGAATTGGCAAAAAAACAGAGAGAGATTTCTGTTGCTGAATTTTTTGAAAAAAACAGGCATTTATTGGGCTTTGATAATAAGAGAAAAGCCTTGTTGACTACAGTGAAAGAAGCAGTTGATAATGCTTTAGATGCCTGCGAAGAAGCTAAAGTACTGCCTGAAATAAATGTTCAGATAATTGATATGTCAACAAAACCTGAAGTTAAAAAAGAAGTTGATAAAGAACAAACAACATTAGTAACTGAAGAAATAAAGGATGAACCAATTTCTAGTCAAGATAGATTTAGGGTTATTGTTGAAGATAATGGTCCTGGAATTGTCAAGAAACAGATCCCTAATATATTTGCAAGACTTCTTTATGGAAGCAAGTTTCATACTTTAAAGCAAAGCAGAGGCCAGCAGGGAATTGGAATTAGTGCAGCTGCTTTGTACGGACAATTGACTACTGGAAAACCTGTTAAGATTATTTCAAAGATTTCTCCTAAACATCCTGCTCATTATTATGAATTAATAATAGATACTAGAAAAAATGAACCGAAGATTATATCTGAAAAGGAAATGAAATGGAATAAAGATCATGGAACCAAGGTTGAGATTGATTTAGAGGGAACTTACCAATCTGGAGGACAGAGTGTTGATAGATTTTTGAAACAAACAGCAATTGCAAACCCTCATGCCACTATAATCTATACAACTCCTGATGCTAAACAGATAATATTTCCTAGAGCTACAGAGCAGCCTCCGAAGGAATCAAAAGAAATTAAACCTCATCCTTATGGAGTTGAACTTGGAAGATTGATAAAGATGCTTCAATCTACTAAGTCAAGGACAATTCAAGGATTTTTAATGTCTGATTTTTCAAGAGTTGGAAGCGGGACTGCAAAGGAGATATGCAAAAATGCTTCTATATTACCTGATACTTCTCCTAAAAAAATAACAAGAGAGGTGGCTGAAAAACTTGAAAGAGGAATCAAAAAAACAAAGATAATGAATCCTCCTACTGATTGTATAAGCCCTATTGGAGCTGAGGAACTTGAAAAAGGACTGAAAAAGGAAATTAAAGCAGAATTTTATGCAGCTATAACAAGGCCTCCTGCAGTATACAGCGGCAATCCATTTATTATTGAAGCAGGAATTGCTTTTGGCGGAGAGCAAGAACCAGAAGGACAAATTAAGTTATTAAGGTATGCTAACAGAGTTCCTCTGCTTTATCAGCAGGGTGCATGCGCTGTTACAAAATCTGTTGTTAATACAAGCTGGAGAAGCTATGGTTTAAGCCAAAGCAAAGGGGCTTTGCCTGTTGGGCCATGCACAATTGTTTTACATATTGCTTCTGTTTGGGTTCCATTTACTTCTGAAAGCAAAGAAGCTTTGGCACATTATCCTGAAATTATAAAAGAGATTAAACTTGCATTGCAGGAATGCGGAAGAAAATTATCTTTATACGTTAATAAGAAAAGAAGAATTGTAGCAGAAGGAAAGAAAAGAAGTTATATTGAAACTTATATACCTCATGTAGCTGATGCTTTAAAGGAATTATTAAAATTAAAAGAAATTGACCAGGAAAAAATTAAAAAGCTGTTGAAAGAGCTATTAGAAAAACAAAGAGGAAAGCTTGATCAAATAAAAGTTGAAACCTCAGAATTTGATGAAGGTCTGGCGTTAGAAAAAGGTGAAGGCAGTGAAAAATCCTAAAAAAGATGTTATCTCATTAATAAAAGAGATTGCAAACGGAATTTATAATAAGATATTGAAGAAAAAATCTCCTGAACTAGAATCTCCCTTAAGAAGCTTAACTAATGTTAAGTATGATGCAAATGATGGTTATTTTGAATTATTAGGAAAGAAAAAAACAAGAGCATTAACTGCAGCAACTGTAAAAACTTTTGCACAGACACTAAGAATGATGACCTTAAGCAAGGACTTAGTTGAAAAAGATGATATTGCTTCAAAGAGAGAGGCTTATTATATAAGCAAAAATTGGGCTGAAGCAAGATTCAAGGAGCAGCCTGAGTCAGATACTGTTATGGATGATATTGAAGCCATGCTGATGGTAAATAGAGAACAGCTTGGTTTTATTCCAGAGGAAAAAGGCGGAGAAATTGCAGGTAAGCTTACTGTTATTGATAAAGATCCTGATACTGGAAAGGAATTAAAAATTGACTGCACTAAATTTGGTTCTGGAGCTTACAGCATTCCTATTTCTGTAGAACATCTAAAATTTGATACAAATGCTAAATTTATTTTAGCAATTGAAACAGCTGGTATGTTCCAAAGGCTTGTAAAACATAAATATTGGAAAAATGCTAACTGCATTTTAGTTTCAATGGGAGGAGTTCCTACAAGAGCCTGCAGAAGATTCATCAGAAGGTTAAGTGAGACAAAGAAAATTCCTGTTTATGTTTTTACTGACGGAGATCCTTACGGATTTGCTAATATATATAGAACATTAAAAGTTGGTTCTGGAAATGCTGCTCATATAAATGAATATTTCTGTGTTCCAAATGCAAAGTTTATTGGAATAACTCCTCAAGATATAATAGAATATAAACTGCCTACTCATCCATTGAAGGATGTTGATATAAAAAGATTAAAAGATGCACTTAAAAATGATCCATTTATCAATCATCATAAAGAATGGCAGAAAGCATTAAAACAAATGGCTCAAATGAAAGTAAGAGCAGAACAGCAAGCTCTTGCTAAATGGGGACTAAATTATGTTATTGAAAAATATTTGCCTCAAAAGTTAAAGAACCCTAAAACTTGGCTGCCTTGATTCAAAAGATTTATAAAATAATTTAGTTTAGTGATAATTATGGGAGAAGAGAAAGCACCTGAATGCTGCAAAGGCTGTAATCTATGGGAAAAACATAAAAATTCTTGTTTTTATTATTGGGAATCTAAAAAGGATTGTACAATGCATTCTGATAGGCAGTGAAAATAAGCAATAAGATTTATAAATAAAAAGATTTAATTTTCTTTTATGGACCTGTAGCCTAGTCTGGATAAGGCGACAGCCTTCTAAGCTGTAGATCGGGGGTTCAAATATTCCGAAGGGAGAATATAAATCCCTTGAGATTTGAAAGTCCCCTCAGGTCCGTGTTGCGGAGGTACCCCAGCGGCTAAGGGGAACGGCTGCAATAACAAAGAATATAACTTTGTTTTGCTGTACCCGTTTATTCATGGGTTCGAGTCCCATCCTCCGCTTTCTTTAAAATGATTAAGAAAATATTAATAAACAAAGACGGAAGAAAGTTCTATGTTTCTAATTTAGATAAAGATTTTCATACTCAATTTGGTTTTATTAATAAAAAAAATCTAAAAAAGAAAAAAGGCATTGTTAAAACAAATACTAAAAAGGAATTTTTTATTTTTGATGCTGGATTTTCTGATAGGTTTAGAAAAATTAAAAGAGGGGCCCAGATAATCACATTAAAAGATGCTGGTTCTATAATTGCAGAGACAGGGATTAATAAAACCAGCAAGGTTTTAGATGCTGGAGGAGGTTCAGGAGCATTATCCTGCGTTTTAGCAAACATTGCAAAACAAATTATAACTTATGAAATTAATAAGAATTTTATCAAAATAATTAAGGAAAATATAAAAAATCTTGATTTAAAAAATATTGTTGTTAAAAATAAAGATATAACTAAAGGAATAAGCGATAAAAATCTTGATCTAATTGTTTTAGATCTACTAAATCCAGAAAAAGTAATTAATCATGCTGCAAAAGCATTAAAATCAGGTGGATTTTTAGTTGTTTATTTGCCTTCTATAACGCAGGTTGTTAGTTTTGTTAAGAAAATAAATAAAAGTAAGAATTTTATTTTGATTAAGATCATAGAAAATATTCAAAGAGAATGGAAAATTGAAAATAAAATAGCAAGACCTGAATTTAGAATGCTGGGACACACTGGTTTTTTAACTTTTGTTAGAAGAGTTTGATATTGTTTTTCCTTCTTCATCAAAGAACATACTAAAAACATATTCATCTTCTTCATCATAATAATGATTATCTAATGTTGTTTCATGATTAAAACCCATCTTTTCATAGAATATGTGTGCTCTTGTGTTTGATTCATGGGTAAGAAGATAGAGTTTTCTTAACCTGCTTCCGTTTTCCTTGTAGAATTCACTGCATTTTTTGATCAATCCATTAAAAAGAAGCTTTGCCACTCCTTTTCCTCGATATTCAGGCAAAACTGCAATTCTGTTAAGCTCTGCTAACTGGTGTTTAGGCAGATCATGCACTGTCCATGTTACAATTCCTAATATTGTTCTTAATTGTTCTGCAATAATATAGTGATGGTCTTTTTTTAATTCATCACGAAATATTTTCTTGGCTTCTTCAATATCATCAATGTTATAACTTTCTTTCAGTACTTTTGCTACACCTTCAATATCTTCTATTTTTGCATTTCTTATTATTATCATTTTTATTCAACTGTAACAGATTTTGCAAGATTTTTTGGTTTGTCTATATCACATTCTCTAAATTTAGCAATATGGTATGCTAATAACTGTAATGGGATCACTGTAAGGAATGGATAACACAATCCTGATGTCTCTGGAACATATAAAACTTTGTCTGCAAGGTTTTTAATTTCTTTGTCTCCTTCAGTAGCGATTGCTATTACTTTCCCTCCTCTTGATTTAATTTCTTCAATATTTCCTTTTATTTTGGAGTATGAATCATCTTTGATGGCTATTACAACAACAGGCATTTGGTTGTCAATCAAAGCAATTGGTCCATGTTTCATTTCAGCAGCAGGATATCCTTCTGCATGGAGATAAGACACCTCCTTCAGCTTTAATGCACCTTCTAAAGCTATTGGATAATTTGTTCCTCTTCCTAGATATAAAGCATTTGTTTTTTTATAATATTCTTTTGCACAGTCTATTATCTTTTTTTCTTTTTTTAGTATAGATTCTATCTGTTTTGGAACTTTTTTTATGTATTCTAATCTTTCAATGATATGATCTTCTGACCATGTATCTTTTAATCTGGCTAAATAGGCTCCAAACAAATATAACACTGATAATTGAGACGTAAATGCTTTTGTTGAAGCTACTCCAATTTCTATTCCTGCTCTAGTATATATTGTGGTATCTGATTCACGAGGGATCGAACTTCCAATAACATTGCATATTGAAAGAACTTTTGCTCCTTTTGATTTTGCTTCTTTTATTGCAGCTAATGTATCTGCTGTTTCTCCTGACTGGCTTATTGCTATTAATAATGTTTTATTGTCAATAATTGGGTTTCTATATCTGAATTCAGATGCGTAATCAACTTCTACTGGTATTTTTCCCAATGATTCTATCATGAATTTTCCAACTAAACCAGAATGCCATGAAGTTCCGCATGCTGCAATCATTATTTTATTAATAGATCTTAGATAATCTTCTGATAAATTAAAGTCTTCAAAAAGAATTTTATTATCTTTTATTCTTGAGTTAATCGTATTTTTAATTGATTCAGGCTGTTCAAATATCTCTTTTAGCATAAAATGTTCATATTCTCCTTTTTGGGCCTGCTCTGCATCCCATTCTATCTTAACTGGTTTTCTTTCTATCTTTTTTCCTGTTTCAAAATTTTCAATTTTGTAGCTGTTATCTATTACTATCATTTCATCATCTTCTAAAAAAACAACTTCTTTTGTATATTCGATAAAAGCAGGAATATCAGAGGCAATAAAAAATTCATTTTTTCCAATCCCTACAATTAAGGGAGAAGCTTTTTTTGCTGCAATCATTTTGTCAGAATTTTTATTCAATATAACTACTGCAAACGTCCCATCCAATCTTTTTAATGCTAATTTTACTGCATCTTCAAATTCATTATTTTTTGAATGATATTCTATTAAATAAGGAATAACTTCTGTGTCTGTTTTTGATTGGAATACAAAATCTTTTTCTTTTAATTCATTTTTTAATTCTTCATAATTTTCTATAATTCCGTTGTGAACAACTACAATCTCTTTATTTGAGGAAAGATGAGGATGGGCATTTTGTTCATTAACCTCTCCATGTGTTGCCCATCTTGTATGGCCTATGCCTATATTTGAATTTTCTTCTGAAAAATTTTCAATTTGCCCTATCTTTCCTACTTTTTTGATTAATTTTAATTTATTATTTTGCTTTAATGCAATGCCCCAAGAATCATAGCCGCGATATTCTAATTTTTTTAAGCTTTTGATAATTACTTCATTTGCATTTCTTGAACCTTTGTATCCGATTATTCCGCACATTTTTTAATTTCTTCTTCAACTTCAGGAATATCCTCTTTAGAACCTAGATCAATCCAGTAATCTTTTACTTTTATAACTTTTACTTTTCCTTGCTTTGCTAATAAAGAAATCGCATCTGTTAATTCGTATTCTCCTCTTTCTGATTCTTTTATTTTTTCTAATGCAGAAAATATTTCTGGAGTAAATTTATACAGGCCTGTATTTATTAAATTTCCAACAAATTCCTTTGGTTTTTCCTTAATTTTAATTAATGAATTATTTTTTGTTATTAGAACACCATATTTTTCTGGATTTTCTACTTCAATTCCAGCTATATAATTTAATTCGTCTTCTTTTGCAACTGCTTTAAGATCAGATGCAGACCAAAGATTGTCTCCTCCTAAAACTACAAAATTTTCATTTTTTGTGAAATCTTTTGCCTGCATAACAGCATGTCCTGTTCCTTTTTGTTCTATTTGTTCAATCAATTCTGCTTTGAATCCATATTTTTTTAAGAATTTAGGAAATTGCTCTTTTTTATAGCCTATAATAATTCCGAATTCATTAAATCCAGCTTTTTTAAGATTTTCAAGAACATAATAAAGAAAAGGTTTACCATTTATTTTTACTAATACTTTAGGAATCCTTTCAGTCAAAGGAAGCATTCTTGTTCCTTTTCCTGCTGCCATAATTGCAACTTTCATTTTTAGATATTAGCCTCACATTCTTTAAAAGCTTTTTTCCCTTGCTCTAATAAATCATCAGCCTGTTTTTTTGATTTAGCATCTGTAATTATTCTGAAAACTCCTGCTTCTGTTTTTGATGCTCTGTACCAAATCCATCCATCTTCCAGAACTATTTTTAGTCCTCCTGTTTCATCTCCTGTTTTTTTTATTTCTTCTGCCTTATCCTTCCAGTATTCTTCTAGTTTTTTTCTTAATTTTACTGCAACTTCAGGACTACATCTTGGATAAAATCTTGAATTGAAATATTGTGGAAAATTATTTAGGATTTCAGTTAATTTTTTTTCTTTTTTTGCCATTGATTTTAATATGATAGCTAAAGATTGAATTCCATCTCTGCATTTTGAAGGCGGAACAATTCCTCCTGAAGAAGAACCTTCTCCTCCAACAGGTGCATTTAATTCTTCCATTTTCCTGACAACATTTATTTCTCCTGTTTCTACTTCAACTACTTTTGCATTATATTTTTCTGCAATCTCTATTATTAAATTTGAAGTAGCGTCATTTATTACTACAATATTATCTTTTTCTTTTGATTCTGACAATATTTCATCTGTAATTAATGCAAGGATATATTGTCCTGAGAGCATCCTTCCATTTATTTTTGTAAATTCTGAATTATCTGGAAGAACAATCTCAACTCTATCTCCATCACAATCCCATCCTGCTCCTAAATCAGCATCTGTATTTTCTATTTCATCTTTTAGATAGGCAAGTGAATCTTCATTAGGTTCAATTTTTCTATTAAAAACACCTAACTCCATGTTTTTATATATTGTTTCTAATCCTAATTTTTCAGAAAGTTCTTTCAGTAAAACTGCAGCTGCTCCTCCATTTGGATCAAAGATCACTTTTAATTTTGCTTTTTTTATTGCTTCTATACCTTCTCTGCCAATTGAATCTAGAATAAATTGAATGTAACTCTCCTTTACTTCCTTTTCTTTATCTATTTGTGTTCCTTTTTTATCTGGATTAGAATTTGGATTTTTACTGTTATCTATTACTTCTTTAATTTCTTTTGGCTCTAATACAGAACCTGTATCTCTCATAAATTTCCATCCATTATATTCTGGTTCATTATGAGAAGCAGTTATCATAACTCCTCCTTTTAATTTGAAATTTCTTATTGCATTTTGTATTGCTGGCGTTGTATTATAACCTGCATCAATAATATCTATTCCCTGCTCTAAAAATATTTTTTTCATCAATTCCTTTATTTTTTTAGAAGAAGGCCTTGTATCCATACCAAGCACTATTTTGTTTCCTGTTTTTTTAATAAAATTAGAATAAGAAATAACATAATTCTTTATGATCTCATCTGTCAGGTCTTCTTTTACTAATCCTCTAACTCCTGAAAATGATTCTACAAGCATATGCCCCACTAACAATTAATAAGAAAACTATTATATATAAGTATTGCTGTTTCTTTAGTATGAAAAATGAAATTAGAATTCTAGGAGTCGATGATGCTCCTTTTAATAAATTTAAAGATAAAAATGTTTTAATTATTGGAACTATTTTTAGAGGGGGCAGCTGGTTAGATGGTATTTTATCAACTAAAGTAAAGGTTGACGGCAATGATTCAACTAAAAAATTAATTGAAATGGTTAATAAATGCAAATTTAAGCCTCAGATACAATGTATTATTCTTGATGGAATTGCTTTTGGTGGCTTTAATATTATAGATATAGACGAATTGAATAAAAAAACAAAAATTCCTGTTATTATTGTTATAAGAAGAATGCCTGATCTTAAGAAAATAAAAACTACTTTGAAAAAACTTGGCAAAGAAAAAAAATATAAGTTGATTGAGAAAGCAGGAGAAGTTCATAAAGTTGGTAAAATCTATATTCAATTAAATGGAGTTACAGTAGAGAATGCAAAAGAAATTATTAGGATAAGTTGCACAAGAAGCTTATTACCAGAATCTATTAGGGTTGCCCATATTATTGCTGCTGGAATTAAATTAGGAGAGAGTAAAGGAAAAGCTTAATTGTTATGTTCTGGAATGAAAATATTTATAAAATGGCTATTATTCTTATTTATAATTAAAGTTAAGAGGGGGTAATAAAATGGCAAAGAAAAAAGCTAAAGAAGAATCAGAAGAACCTGAAGAAGAAGTTCAGGATGAGCCTGAAGATGAAGAAGAATCAAAAGGGGGCTTCTTAAAAAAGGCTGTTAAAGTTATTCTTGGACTTGCATTGATTATAGTTGGAATAGGAAGCTATTGGTATTGGTGGCCTGAATTAGTATTAGTAATAAAAGGCTGCTTAGGTGCATTTGTTGCATTAATAGGCTTAGTAGTTATCATGATTGGAGTAAGTGACTAAGAAAACCAGTAAAACATACTCAAAAATCTTTGATTTTTGGTCGTTTGATCTATAAATTAATCAAACATAATAATATTTTTCTTTTTCTTTTTGTTCTCTATCTTTAACAGATTCTAACTTATTTACTCTAGGCCTATTTGATTCAGGATCTCGCCTAAATGTTATTGCTAGATCTTTTAAGAAAATATTCATGCCTTCTTCCATGATGAACGGTCCTTTTGCCTGTCCTTGTTTAGCTGGGATTCCTTCAAAAACAAGAAGTCTTTGAGACAAATAATCAATAAACAATAAATCATGATCAACAACTAGAGCTGTCTTTCCGCTTATCTCCATCAATTCACGGATTATCTTTGATACAATCAATCTTTGCTCTACATCAAGATAAGCAGAAGGCTCATCCAATAGGTATAAATCAGCTTTTTTTGAAAGACATAAAGCAACTGCAACCCTCTGCAGTTCTCCTCCTGAAAGCTCATTTAATTTTTTATCAAGCAATGGCTTAATATTCAAAGGGTTTATTATTTGGTTTGTATATTTTTGCAATGCTTCTTGAAGGACATTAACTACAAACTCTTCTGAATCAGATTCTAGGTATTGGGGCTTGTAATTTACTATTATCTTTTCGGTTATTTCTCCTTTGTCCTGCTTGATTACATCAGCCAATATCTTTACAAAAGATGTTTTACCTATTCCATTTTCTCCTAGAATCCCAACAACTTCATTCTTATATATAGAGCCTTCTTTTGCTTTTAAATCAAACTTCCCTAATTTTTTTTCTATATCTTTCCAAGATGTTAATAAGTTTATATTTGTCTTTTTAACAGGGGCTCTTTGTTCAAATTTGATAGGATAATTTCTAAAGCGCATATTTTCTTCTTTTAAGTAACCTGAAAGATAAACATTGATTGCTGTTCTTGTTGTTCTTGGCTGTGAAACAATACCATAACAGCCTTCTTTACCATACATTATATGAACTAAATCTGTCATATAATCTAAAATTATTAAATCATGCTCTACAAGCAGAACTGCTGTATTTTTATCTGCAAGAGATTTTATGAATTTGCTTACCTTGATTCTTTGTTTAATATCTAAATAAGAGCTAGGCTCATCAAAAACATATAAATTTGCTTTTTTCAGCACAGTAGCTGCTATTGCAACTCTCTGCAGTTCTCCACCTGAGATATCTTTTATATTATTGTCAAGAATATTTTCTATTTCAAGTTGTTTTGTTATTTTATCTAATTCCTTTTTTTCATCAACTTTTTTTAATAATTCTTTTACCTTTCCTTTACTTGTTTTTGGAATTAAATCAACTTGCTGTGGCTTATAAGCTATTTTTATTTCTTCTGCTTTTACTTTTTCAAAAAAAGCCTGGGCTTCTGTTCCTTTAAAGAATTCAATCAACTCATTATAAACTGCTTGTTTTTCTTTTCCTAAATTAGGTTTTAAGATGCCTGCTAGAATCTTTATTGCAGTTGATTTTCCTATTCCATTGACTCCTAAGATTCCTACAACCTTTCCAAAGATAGGTATTGGCAGATTAAATAATTCAAATTCATTTTTTCCATATCTATGGATTGGTTCTTGCTCTAATTCTCCTGGCAAATTTATGATGTGGATTGCTTCTGGAGCTGCATTTGCACATATTCCACAACCTATACATAAAGATTCATCTATCAAAAGCTTAGAATCTTCAAAATAAATGCAATCTTTTCCTGATCTGTTGACTGGACAAAGGTTTTGGATATGCTTTTTTTTATCCATATCCTTCAATTTTGTGTTATCAACAACAGCTATTCTTTTTACCATACTAGATTATTTTAATAAGAAGTTTTAAATAGTTTTGGTTTTATTTGAATATTATGGCAAAGTGTGAAATATGCGGAAAAACAATTGAACAGACTTTCTTAGGCAAAGTTGTCGGCACTTATATCAAGGATGAAAAAGGCAAAAAACATTTAGTTTGTTTTGAATGCCAGAAGAAATTTAATAAAAAAGACGAACTTTTAAAAGCAATTAAATAATTCTTTCTTTTATGAAACAGACCTGGTTCGGAAGATGTATATTTGTAGGATGGTATTGTGAAAAAGGCAGCTGTAAATTCTGTTATAGAAGCACTACTAGCCATAAGAAGAAGCATGCTGTAAAATCAAGAAGATCTATGGCTTCAATGATAACTGATGCAGTTATAGGAAAAAATCTAGGATGGAAATTTGAATATTTGACAGGGGGATATTCTAATTGGGATATAAATGATATTGTTGAGATTGCTAAAAATATATCAAATGTTTATGAAGATAAAATATGGATTAATCTAGGTGTTTTGGATTCGTCTGATATGGAAAAATTAAAGCCTTATGTCAAAGGCATCTGCGCTTCAATAGAAACTGTTGATGAGAAACTTCATAACAAGCTTTGCCCTGATAAACCAATAAAACCTTACTCTGATATGCTGAAGCTGGCAAAGGAAAAAGGATTTAAGACAAGCATTACCATCGTAATAGGTTTAGGAGAAGATAAAAAGGATATTGATAGTTTATTTAATTTTATTCAAGAGCATAAATTAGACAGAATAACATTTTATGCCCTAAAACCTGTAAAAGGCACTGAATTTGAAAAGACTAAATCTCCTTCTATTGAATATTATTCCTGGTGGATAAAAGAAACAAGGAAAAGATTTCCTAAATTAGAAATAATTGCTGGATTGACTCCAAAAAAGGTGGATTATGTCAAGGAGATATTAAAAGCAGGAGCTACAGCTATAACTAAATTTCCAGCTGTAAGGCTTTTTGGATCAGAAAAAGCTGAATTGATTGAAAAAATGGCCAGAGAGGCAGGAAAAGAATTTGTTGGAACATTAACAAAACTTCCAAAGATTGACTGGAATAAAAAAGTTGATAAGTTAAGTTTAGATAAGGAGTTAAAAGAAAAAATTAAAGTTAAATTAAGATTATATTTAAAAAAGATGAAAGGCAATTAAATAGAAAAATATTTAAATAAGTTTTTCTTATATTATTTTTAATTTCAATATCATTGAGTGAGATGGTTTATAAAAAAGAAGGTGTTGAGGAGAGCTTGTTTAATAAAAGCTCAATGTTGATTGAAGAATCTGATTCTATTAGTAGTTTAGTTGCCGAAGATTATGATCCAGAAAAAATATTAGATGAGACTGATTTTTTAGATTATTTTGAAAGCGGTTATAATTGGTTAAATCTATTAGAAAATCTGAGACTACTTAAAATAATAAATGATCCAGAAAATAATATTGGAGTTAATCCTTTTGGAGTTAGTTATGCTGGTGGTTATTTAAAAGAACCTGCAGAGTTGCCTTACATACTTAGAGTTCTTAAAAAAGAAGATGAAGAATTGAGCACTAAAGAATCTGATTCCACATCTGAAATAGAACCATTAAGTATAGAATCTGCAATTCATGAAAAAAAGGTTGCTTAAATTATTTAATCATAAATTTTCTATGTTTTTTATTCATATTATAATGTCTGTCACTTACTCTGTTCATTCCTTGACATTAGCGATACTCATTTTATTCATATCGTAATGCCTCTACAGGTTTAAGTTTAGAAGCCTTATAAGAAGGAAGCAATCCTGAACCAGCTCCTACTAAAAATGCAAACAATAAGCAGCCGGCTACTAACCACAAAGGGAAAGCAGGCCTTATCATAGAGAGCCCATATATTGCTGCTATATATCCTCCTAATCTTGCAATTAAATATCCTAAAACTATTCCAATAGAGCCTCCCATCAATCCTAATAATCCTGATTCTGCTACGAAAACAAACAGTATAAACTTATTTTTTGCACCTATTGCTTTCATCACACCAATTTCTCTTGTTCTTTCTAAGATTGATGTATACATAGTATTCATAATATTTACAGCTGCAACAACTACTGAGATCATAGCTATTAAAACTAACACTCCATTAAGAATATTAAGCACGTTTGTGAATGTTTCCATTATATCTTCAAATGTCTGGACAGTAAAATCTTCTTCTCCTTCTTTTTGCCCTCTATACTTCCTGAATTTCTCTTTTATTCTTTCAGCTAATTCTGATGGATTATAGTCAGGAGCTGCCCTTAAATAAACATATTCAAATTCATCTATTTCAAATATTTCCTCAAATCCTTCTATAGATATATATACTTGAGCATCATCTGTAGGGCTTCCTATTTCTTCATAAATTCCAATTACTTCAACAGGAAAATTATTAATCTCAATTTTATCTCCTACAGAGACTGCTTTTTTAAACAGCCTATTAGGGACACTAAAACTATAACCTACAGTTGCTTTAAGTATATCTCCTTTTTTTAGCTCCCTTCCTTCTTGTACTTCTATTCCTCCAAACATCTCCTCAACAAGCCGTTTTTCTCTGCTGTCTGTTGATAAACCAATCACAAAGGTATAGACTTCCCTATAATCTTTGAATCCTACTTTTCCTGAGTCTGCATACATAGCTGTAGCTTCATCTACTCCTTTTATTTTTTTGACAAATTCAATATCATCTTTATTAAATTTTATATTGCTTGTTCCAGGGGAAGTAGTAAGACCTCCTCCTGGCAGCATCATTATTTTGTCTACTCCCATCTCCTGTGCAAATTCGTTTATCCATGAATTTAACCCATATCCAAAACTTATTAATGCAAATATTGCTGCAATTCCAATTAAAATAGAAAGTATACTAAGAGAACTCCTGGTTTTTCTATTCCATAAGTTTGAAATTGAATACTTAAGTATATCCTTGATCATCAGCTTTTTCCTCTCACTTCATTCGAGCAAAACCCTGGGGAAAATTTTCCAGTACCCTTCTCACTTCGTTCGAATGGCACGAATTTGTTTGATATTATTAATTTAATTTTCATTTAGCATACCTCAATGCGTCTACTGGATTTAATTTTGAGGCCCTGATTGCAGGCATTGTTCCAAAAAATGATCCTATTATGAATGAAAAGACAAGTGCACTGATGATTAATTGAGGACTAATGTATGCTGATATAAATTCTGTTCCTAATGCAAGTCTTCCTACAAATGCAAGACCAGTTGCTATTAAATATCCAAGGACAGCGCCTACTATCCCTCCAACTGTCCCTAATAATCCAGATTCAATAAAAAACAAGGAGAATATTGTAGAATTTTTTGCTCCTATTGATTTCATTATCCCAATTTCTTTTGTTCGTTCAACAACAGCGGTATACATTGTATTCATTATTCCTATTCCTCCTACTAAAATGGAGATTCCTGCAATAATATAAACAAATATCTGTATAGCCAAAAGCGTTGAATTGACACTTTCTAATATGGAAGCAGGGGTCTGCACTGAGAAATCTTCCTCCCCTTCCTCTACATCTCTTACTTTTCTTAATCTTTTTTTAATATCTTCCTGAATCTTATCAACATCAGCATTTTCATTAAATCTTACACCAATAACATCATATTCATTTTCCGGCCTGTTTACTAATTCTCTTAAATCATCTTCATTTAGAATTATGATGCTATCTGTTTGAAAATTTCCTTTTTTTTCCAATATGCCAATTACCTTAAATTCCTTATCCTGTATTTGGACTTTAGAGCCGACATCTATAATTTTTCCAAACATTTCTTCATTTTCGAGAAAATTAGATCCTAATACAACAACACCTTTATCTCCATCCTTCAAAAGCCTTCCTTTTTGTGCTTCCATATTTTGTATATGTTCAACTATTTCTCTGTCTTCTCCATCAGGAACACTTGCAGCATACCCAAATCCTACTTTTTTGTTATACACTAGTTTTCCTGTTTCTATTATCCTTCCTGCTGCACCTTCTACTCCCTGAACTCTTTCAATTGCAGTTAATTCTTTATCTGTTAATGGATCTATAACACCTGCTCCTGGAGGACCAAATCCTCCTGTTGCAGTAACACTTATTATGTCTGCTCCTAAAAATCCAAATTGAGAATTTATTGCAGCCCTTAATCCTTCTCCTAATCCTATCAAAGATACAACTGATGCAATTCCAATAAATATTCCAAGCATAGTCAACCAAGACCTTACTTTCCTATGCTTAAGATTATCTACTGCAAATTTAAAGTATTCAAAGTTCATGGATTAATACCCACTTATTTCTTTTTTTCCTGCAGTTTTTTCTTTCTTCTTCTCCAGAAATATATCCCTAATCCGATTGCAACAATCAGGAATACAATTGTAAAACCAATACTCTTTTTTTCCACCATTCCTATTTTTTCTGCATCAGATTCACTAAACATTCTTAATTCTACTTCTTTTGTTTGTTTGAAATCTTTATTAGTTGCATCCATATATGTTAGTTCAAGAGGCAGAATTACAATTTCTTCTTTTGATTTTATATCTAATGTAAAATCAACTGTTTCATAATCATCGGAGTCAATATTTCCTATATAAACTTCTTCCTGGGATAAAACTTCAAAGTTATCATTGCTTTCCAGTTTTGCAGTCAATAATTTTATATTTGTCAATCCTCTGTTTACTATCTTAACTACCACATTTCCTGATTTTTTCTTGCTGTAAATATCTGTAGAATCAATTGTAGCCAATAAATTTGGATTTGAAGCCACTTTTAGACTTATCACATCTTCTTTTGTATATGAAGTTCCAATTTCATCTGAATATGATATTGTCAATGGAATTTTGTAGATATCTCCATCAGCATCCGGCTCTGCAATCAAATTAAAACTTACTGTTGTTATTTCTCCTGCATCAAGCTGATACAAGCTTTTTTCTGTTGTTGATTGCATAGGGGCAAATGGAACATCCACAGCATTTGTATCTAATTTAATTTTCAAATCCCTTACTAAAGAATCTGCATTATTCTTTATTCTTAATGTAATAGATGCTTCTTTTCCAGGAGATATAGGATCTGGATTTGAAATTATAGATTCAACTGAGACAACTATATCACGGGTTCTTACTCTAACTGGAAAATCTTCTATTATTTTCCATGGAGCTCCTATTTTATCTTCTCTATATCTAACATCAATCATTTCCTCTCCTTCTACTGCTTTCTCATCTATTTTTATCTTATAAAACAAGATTGCTCCTTCTCCATTTCTCTGTAATCCCTGTAATGAGGATACTTTTTGTATAGCACTTCCTCTATATATGGAGAAAGGATATTGAGGGAGAATCTCAAATATGAGGTCTCCTGTTGGGGTTGCACCTAGGTTTTCTATCTTAAACCTTAAATCTACCACTTCTCCAGGATTTACTGGATCAGGCTCCTGACTTATGAGTCCTACTTCTATTTTAGAACCTTCTATTGTATTAATAGCATATGCTATCTGACATAAAACCAAAACTAGAATTGGCATTATATATATTTTTTTATTCATTTTTTATCACCTTTTTCTTTGATTTTTTAGATATTATTACTCCGTCTTTAAGACGTTCAATTCTTTCAGCACACTTTGCAACTTCTATATCATGTGTGACCATAATAATTGTTTTTTTCTCTTTTTTATGCAATTGGCATAAAAAATCAACTACTAATTTGCTTGTTTTTGAATCCAAATTTCCAGTTGGTTCATCAGCAATTATTACATCAGGATCATTTGCTAAAGATCTTGCTATAGCTACTCTTTGCTGCTGACCTCCTGAAAGCTCTGTGGGCCTGTGATTCATTCTTTCTCCTAAATCAACCATATTAAGAAGCTTTTCAGCTCTTTGTTTTCTTTCTGCTAGTGGAATCCCTTGAAATATCATTGGAAGCATCACATTTTCTTTTGCTGTTAGAGTAGGAATAAGATTAAACTGCTGGAATATAAATCCAATTTTCTTTCCTCTTATTTGAGCTAGTTCTGATTCAGATAAATGTGCTATATTCCTATGTTCAAGAAAGATTTCTCCTTTTGAAGGAACATCTAATGCACCCACCATATTTACTGCTGTTGATTTTCCAGAACCAGAAGGGCCCATTATTGCAACAAATTCACCTTTTTCTACTAAAAAATTCATTCCTCTCAAAGCATGAACTTCTACTTCTCCCATCTTATATGTTTTCCATACATTCTCTATTCTTATTACAGTTTTTTTATCCTTTTTCATTTACTCTTCTCCTCTTTCTCTGCTTTTTTAATCAGGAATTCAAATCCATGAGAACGATTAGCAAAAATTTTTTCTTTTATATTTTTATCTATCCAATTAAGAAGTTCTTTGTCAATTGTTATTGTGATTCTTTCTTTTGTCATACTTATACATACTTTTTAATATTAATACTTACTAAGTAATACTTCTTATATATAAAGTTTTTGTTTTAAATGTTACGATAAATTTTTAAACAATAATCTTTTAGACAATTAAATGCGAAAAGAAAAAGATAACAAATTAGCCAGGAACTTAGTTACATTATTTATAGTCATATTGATGGTGGGGAGTGTTGTTGGTTATATGTTTGGAAGGGATTCTGGGGAGACTTATAAATACAACGATTATAAATTTTTAAGAGCAGGCAATAAATTTATCTTAAAGATTAATGGGGCTGACATTGAATTTGATTATCTTCCCCTTGATGTTAGTGATATAAATATTAGCTCTGAAATTTTAAATAAATTATCCAATAAAATTGAAATTGACAGCACTTATGATAAAGATAATAAATTTAAAGAAGGAATTTCAGTTGCACAATATGATCTAGAACAATATTTTAATATTATTGGAATATATTTTGTTAATGGTTTAACAGCTGAAAATGATTATGGAATGCCTATTATAACATGCAATACTATAACAGAAAGTGTTCCTGTTCTTTATTTTAAAGAAAGCAATCAAACAAAGATTTGGATTGAAAATGATTGTATAATTGCAGAAGCTAGAAGTGAAATTGATTTTATTAGAATTAAAGACAGAATGATATATGGTTTATTGGGAGTATTATAATGGAATCAAAAAAAAATAGAAAAAAATTATTAATTGCAATTGGTATTGTAATTGCAGTTTTCGTTTTGTTTATTGTTGCTTTTAGAGTTACACTTTATCTAAGAGGTCCAACCAGCAATGTAGTAACAATTGATGAACTACATAAGCTAAATTTAGAAGGAAAGCTTGAAGAAGACAGTTATGTTTATAATGGGTTTTCTTTTGTTTATTTTAATGACGGATGGTATACGCAAGTACAGAGAGGAAATACTATATATGATGTTCCATTACATTATGGACCAAGAGATGTTGAGGATATTCCTGTGACTGGAAAATTAGGCCAAAGTTTTGGCCAAGGCCGGGTTATTTATATTTCATTTTATCCTGAAGATTATTATCTTGGTTTTGCTGCTATTGAATTAAGTTTAAATTTAGGGAAAGGTATGAATGCAATAACTAAATCTGCTTGTGATAAAGATTATGATATAGATGCCTGTAAAGAAAGGGGGGTTGTTACCTGCGAAGATACTGATAAATCTGTTATACTCATTAAACAATCAAATGAAACAAAAATTAGATTGTCAGACAAGTGTGTGATAATAGAAGGGAATGAAAAAGAACTTTTAAGAGCAACTGATAATGTTATACTGCATTTTTATGGCATTATGGATTAAATTATATTTCTTTTATTCCATTAGGTGTTAATGTTATTAATCTTATTCCTAATCCAAGCTTTAATAAAGCAGAGATAATGGCCATGTGCTCTTTTCCTGTGCCGGAAATTAGATTAACAGCAACATCTGTTGGATTCACTTTTTCTTTTAACTGATTTTTTATATCTTCTACTAGTTCTGAAAGAAACCTATTTGAATTAATAAGAATAAATTCGGCCTTTTTTTTTGGCTGAAAATTTTCTTTTCCAAATTCATTAGTTATCAAAAATATATTATCCCATTCCTGCTCTTCGATTAATCTAGAAACATGAGCCCAAGTTCCTTTTCCTGTAGATAAACAAGCTATCAGATCTGTCATTTTATTTAAATATATTATTTATATCCTCTTTTATTTTTATCATTCTTATTTTTCCATTTTGATGTTTTTCTATTAGTCCTTTCTCTTTAAATCTTTCTAAAATCCTGAATACTTTTAATCTAGTAATTCCTGCCAAAGAAGTCAATCTTGCCTGACTGATCTCA
>Ga0180437_10000229_pt1 | contig 114497 bp, 102 predicted proteins | sample SS_ome_4_FD_132410 | JGI IMG/M metagenome (GOLD analysis project Ga0180437, IMG submission 132410) | Hypersaline lake sediment archaeal communities from the Salton Sea, California, USA - SS_3_D_1 metaG | ecosystem: Environmental > Aquatic > Non-marine Saline and Alkaline > Hypersaline >...
ATATGACAAGCAGGGATACGACCAGAAGGTATACAACGAAGAGGTATAGGAGGACGATAAATGGCGGAGAACAGGCTCCTCACGCAGGCGGGCCGATTCCACGGCCACATCGGGCCCTTTCTGGCCATAGGTCTGCGCATGGGCTTCATCGCGAACGAGGTCCTGGGCCGGACGCCCATGCAGACAAGGGCGGTCGTGACGGTCAGGACAGAAACCCCCCGGTCATGCGTGGTGGACGGCATACAGGTATCGAGCGGCTGCACGATGGGAAAGCGCAACATAGAGATAGAGCCCGATGATGACTCCGTCTCGGTGACGTTCACGCGGGGCGACAGGTGCATCAGCATATGCCTCCGCGACGCATTTCTTGAGAAGATGGAGGCCGACCTCAGGGGGCAGCCCGAGAAAGCCGTCGTTGACTACGCCTACGGAATCATGGATACTCGGGCAGAGGACTTATTCGAGGTGCGTGAATGAGGATCGCCGTATCAATCTTGCTGTTGGGTCTGCTTTTCCCCTTCGCGCTGAGCGCCGAGCCGGCGGTGCACGTCATCCAGATAGACGGCGCCATCGGGCCGGTCGCCGCGCGCTATGTTTCCAGAGAGATCGAGCGCGCCGAGGAGGGGGGCGCCGAGTGCCTCATAGTAAAAATGGACACGCCGGGCGGTCTCGACTCCTCGATGCGCACCATGATTCAGGCCATACTTGCATCGCAAGTACCCGTAGTCTTGTACGTGTCTCCCGCGGGCGGAAGATGCGCCTCCGCGGGCGTTTTCATAGCCATGGCCGCCGACGTCGTGGCCATGACGCCGGGGACTTCCATAGGCGCGGCCCACCCGGTGACTATCGGCGAGGGCGAGGTCGACGAAGACACAATGGACAAGATCGTCAACGACAGCGCCACCTACATGAGAGGGCTCGCCGAGCAGAAGGGCCGAAACGCGGAGTGGGCCGAAAAGGCAGTGAGGGAGAGCGCTACGGCGACCGCTGAAGAGGCGCTTGAGCTCGGCGTCATAGACATGGTGGTCGAGAGCGTTGATGAACTCGTGGCAAGGCTCGACGGCTGGGATGTGGGGGAGGACCGGGGCGGAAGCCTGGAGACCGCCGGGGCCGCTATCAAGGACATAGATATGGGCGCGCGTTACAGGCTCTTGGACCTGCTTTCCAATCCCAACGTGGCTTATATGCTCCTCATTCTCGGCTTTTATGGTGTCTTTTTCGAGCTCTCCAATCCCGGTTCCATATTCCCGGGAGTCGTGGGGGCGATATTCCTTATCCTGGCGTTCTTCTCATTCCAGATGCTGCCCATCAATTATGCGGGCGTACTGCTTATTCTCCTGGCGCTGGTTCTTTTCATCGCCGAAATCAAGATAACGAGCGGCGGAATGCTGACCGTGGGGGGGACTATATCCATGTTCCTGGGCTCCCTTATGCTCATCGAGTCGCCGGCTCCTTTCCTTCGCATATCCTACAAGGTCATAATCCCCGCCGTCATAACCACCGCGCTCTTTTTCATCTTCGCCGTGGGCGCCGGCATGAGGGCCCAGCGCAGGAAGCCTACGACGGGGCGCGAGGGCCTGGTCGGCATGAGGGGCGTAACCACGACGGACGTCGACCCGTCGGGACAGGCCTTCATACGAGGCGAGCTGTGGAGCGTGGAGGCGGACGGGCGGATAGAGAAGGGCGAAGTGGTAGAAGTTGTTTCCATGGACGGACTTGTGGTTCGAATAAGGCGAGCCGGCTCAAGGGACGAGCCGCCAGGGAGGGACTAGCATGGGAGTGGAATATATTGTCGCGGTAGTCATAGGCCTTTTCATTCTGGCCAATGCAGTCAGGATACTGCGCGAGTACGAGCGGGCTGTAATCTTCCGTCTCGGCCGCCTGATCGGCTCCAAGGGGCCGGGGCTCATTCTCTTAATCCCCATAGTCGACAGGATGGTGAGAGTGAGCCTGCGCGTCATCGTGATGGACGTGCCTCCGCAGGACGTCATCACCAAGGATAACGTCTCCATCAAGGTAAACGCCGTCGTCTACTTCAGGGTAATGGACCCCAACAAGGCGATTACCGAGGTGGAGGACTACATGTACGCCACGAGCCAGCTCGCGCAGACCACGCTCCGCAGTATACTGGGACAGGCCGAGCTCGACGAGCTCCTGGCGAGCAGGGAAAAGATAAACTCGGAGCTTCAGCAGATACTCGACAAGCAGACGGACCCGTGGGGCATCAAGGTGTCGACCGTCGAGGTCAAGCATGTCGACCTCCCTGAAGAGATGCAGCGGGCCATGGCGCGACAGGCAGAGGCCGAGCGCGAGAGGCGGGCCAAGGTCATCAAGGCCCTGGGGGAAATGCAGGCTTCGGAGAAGCTGTCGGAGGCCGCCGAGGTCATAGGCAAGCACCCCGTGGCGCTTCAGCTCAGGTACCTGCAGACGCTCGCGGAGGTTGCGACCGAGAACAACTCGACCACGCTTTTCCCGGTCCCCATTGATCTCCTGAGACCGTTTATAGAGAAAGCGAAATCTTAGTGGCGGGAGAGAGGCTGGAAAGAGAAACCCCGGCGGTCGAGGCCGAGAGGCTGAGAGCGCTTCCGCCTTATCTTTTCGAGGAGCTGACGCGGCTCAAGAACGAGAAGATTGCCGCGGGGGTGGACATAATCGATCTCTCCATAGGCGACCCCGATACGGGCGCCCCGCCCCTGGCCGTGGAGGCCTTGAGGAAATACGCCGGCGACAGGCGGCTCGACCGCTACACCCCCGCCTGGGCGGTGGAGAAATTCTGTGTCTCCGCCGCGCGCTTCATGCGGGAAAGGTACGGCGTCGACCTCGACCCGGCCTCGGAAATCGCCCCGGTCATAGGCACCAAGGAGGGGATAGCCAACCTGTCGCTCGCGGTTGTGGACCCGGGCTCCGTGGCGCTGGTTCCCGACCCCGGCTACCCGGTATACTCGCGGAGCGTGGGCTTCGCCGGGGGCGAGGCAGAGTATATGCGCCTTGAGGAGGAGAACGGTTTTCTCCCCGACTTTGAAGGTGTGAGGAATGAGCGGCCGCGGCTGGTCTACCTCAATTATCCCAACAACCCCACGTCGGCAGTTGCCGGCCCCTGCCTGTATGCCGGGGCGGTAGCCTACGGCGGGAGAACCGGCGCCCTGATCGTGAATGACGCCGCATACAATGAGATTACCTTCGACGGCTATGTATCGCCGAGCATATTGCAGGTGGAGGGCGGGGCCGAAGCGGCCGTGGAATTCCACTCCTTTTCCAAGACCTACGGCGTCCCCGGCTGGAGGGTCGGCTTCGCGGCGGGAAGGAGCGACGCAGTGCGGGCGCTTAAGACGCTCAAGTCCAATGTAGACTCGGGCGTCCCGGGCATGATGCTCCTGGCCGCCAGGGACATGCTGGAGGGGGGCGCGGATTACATAGGCGATACCCTTGGCGAGTACGCCATGCGGAGGGCGCTGGTGCATGAGGCCCTTGAGGCGGCCGGCATAGAATATCACAGGTCGCCCGCCACCCTATATGTGTGGGCGAAGGTGCCCGGGGAGATGAAGTCCCTGGACTTCGCGGGGCTGCTCCTCGAGCGGGCGGGGCTCATAGTCGCGCCGGGCGTGGGCTTCGGGCCCGGGGGAGAGGGCTACTTCAGGCTGTCCATCACATGCCCGCGCGAAGGCATCGCCAGGGCCGGGGAACGCATCGAGGAGGTGAGTCAGACGTGGAGGACCTGAGCCGGCTTGACATGATAACCATACACGGCATCAACGTGCTAGGGCATCACGGCGTGGAGGAGGCCGAGCGGAAGGTCGGCCACCGGCTGGTCATTGACGTCGACCTCTACCTGGACCTCTCGCCAGCGGCCAGGGACGATGATATCAAGGAAACCGTGAACTACGAGGCCGTGTGCAACCTTGTGGAGAAGGTGACGGCCGAAGAGGAGTTCCTGCTCATAGAGAGCCTGGCGTCGGAGATCGCCGCGAAAGTGCTCGAGCGTTTCTCGCCCGATGCCGTGACCGTGAAAGTCAAGAAATTCAACCTCCCGATCGCCACGGGCGTGGGCTCGGTGGGCGTTGAAGTTACCAGATACTTGAGGAAATAGAGTTGGCAAGGTGCTATCTTGGTCTCGGGAGCAATCTCGGCGACCGCGCGGACGCGGTGCGCCAAAGCGCGGACCTGATCGCCGCCGGCGGCGACATAGTCTTGAGGAGGCTGTCGAGTCTCTATGTGACGAAGCCATGGGGCAATCGGGACCAGCCGGATTTCGTGAACGCCGTTGCCGAGATTGAAACGCTTCTGGGTCCCGGCGAGCTTCTCGCGAGAGCCAAGAGCATAGAAAACGAAATGGGCCGGGAGAAGAGGGAGAGGTGGGGGCCCAGGGAAATCGACATCGATCTCCTCCTTTACGATGAAGAGGTCGTTGAGACCCCCGAACTGCGCATACCTCATCCCGGGATCGAGAAGCGCGCCTTTGTTCTGGTGCCGCTTCTGGAGCTGGCCCCGGATATCGCCCATCCGGCCACCGGAAGGAGATTCGCTGAGAGCCTCGAGGAACTCACGAGCAGCGGGGAAGTTACATGGGAGAAGCTAACTACATAGCCATCGAAGGCGTTATCGGGGTCGGCAAGACCACCCTGGCGGGCATACTGGCCGAGAAGCTCGGTGCGCAGAAGCAGCTCGAGGAGGTGGAGGAGAATCCGTTCCTGGAGAAGTTCTACGGAGACATGCGGGGCTACGCGTTCCAGACCCAAATTTTCTTCCTGCTCTCCAGATACAGGCAGCAGATGGACCTGACGCAGGCCAGCCTCTTCGCGCAGAAGACAGTGAGCGATTACATATTCGCCAAAGACAGGATCTTCGCCCATATAAACCTGAACGACGAAGAGCTTGCGCTCTACCAGAGACTGGCCGACATACTCGAGAAGAGCATAGCCAGGCCCGACGTCGTCGTCTACCTCCAGGCGGGGACGGACATGCTGATGGAGCGGATCCACAGGCGCGGCCGGCCCTTCGAAAAGACCATGCCCCGCGATTACATAGAGACATTGAACCAGGCCTACAACTATTTCTTCTTTCATTATGAGGACACGCCGCTCATCATAGTCCATACGGAGTCGGTGGACTTCGTCAATAACCCTGCCCATGTCGGCAGGCTCATCGAGATGGCCAACTCCGGTCCGAAGGGCACGGTGCTTTACGGGGGAGGCGGTGAATAGCTTGGAAAGAAAAAAAGTGACAGTCAGGAGCTTCATAAGGAAAAAGAAAAAGGGCGACAGGATAACCATGCTGTCGGTGTACGAATACATAACCGCGGCGCTGGCCGACAGGGCGGGAGTGGACGCGGTGCTCGTGGGCGACAGCCTGGCGATGACAATGCTCGGCTACGAGACCACGCTGCCGGTGACCATGGACGAGATGCTCTGTCACGTCAAGGCCGCGGCGCGGGCCAGGCCGAGGGCGCTCCTCATCGCCGATATGCCATTCATGTCATTCCAGGTGTCCCCGGAAGAGGCCGTGAGAAACGCCGGGAGGATGCTCAAGGAAGGGGGCGCGGAGGCGGTGAAGATAGAGGGCGGAAGGTGTATGGTAAAGACGGTGGAGGCCCTGCTGGGGGCCAAGATACCCGTGATGGGACATATCGGGCTCACCCCGCAGGCCATACACGCCTTCGGGGGGTATCGCGTGCAGGGTAAGACCGAGTCGGCCGCCAGGGCGCTGGTTGAGGACGCGCGCTGCCTCGAGGAAGCGGGCTGCTTTTCCATGGTGCTTGAGGGCATCCCGGGGGACGTCGCGAGGGAGATCACCGGGTCGGTATCCATACCCACGATCGGCATAGGCGCGGGGCCGCATTGCGACGGCCAGGTGCTTGTCGGGCATGACATACTGGGGCTCGTGGAGGGAGACCTCCCCAGGTTCGTGAGGAGGTACGCCGACCTTAAGACGTCGATGCTGGACGCTTTCTCCCGCTATGTCGAGGACGTGAGGAGAGGCGACTATCCCGCGCTCGAGGAAACCTATGAGTATGGCAAAGACGGCAAAGACGGTAAAAACGGTAAAGACTGAGGCGGAAGTCAGGAAGGCCGTAGCCCTCGCAGCCGGGCGGGGAAAGCGCATCGGCCTCGTGCCCACCATGGGATACCTGCACGAGGGGCACCTGGCTCTGGTGCGGAGGGCCCGGAGCAATTGCGACTACGTGGTTGTGAGCGTCTTCGTAAATCCCACCCAGTTCGGGCCCGACGAGGACTTCGAGCGCTACCCGCGCGACTTGAGAAGGGACAGGAGGCTACTTGCGAAGGAAGGTTGTGATCTCATCTTCGCCCCGAGAGCGAAGGACATGTACCCCGGAGACTTCAAGTCGACCGTGGGCGTCCTGGGTCTCCGCGACATCATGTGCGGCCGCGTGCGAGAGGGGCATTTCGACGGCGTCTGCCTGGTGGTGCTGAAGCTGCTCAACATAGTGCGCCCGGACGTCGCCTTCTTCGGGGAAAAGGACTACCAGCAGCTGGCCATAATCCGCCGGATGGTAAGAGATCTCAGCATGGATGTTGAGATAGAGGGAATACCCACGGTGAGGGACAAGGACGGGCTTGCCCTGAGCTCGAGAAACGCCTACCTGAGTCCGGAGGAGCGCCGGAGGGCGACCTCCATTTTCATGTCCCTCGAGCTCGGGAAGCTCCTCATCGCCGGCGGCGAGCGGCGCGCGGAGGAAGTCAGAGAGAAAATAGTCTCGGTTCTCATCGACGGCGGCATCGACAGGATAGAATACGTGGCAATCGTTGATCCCGAGACGCTTGAGGAGCAGCAGCACATCAAGGCGGACGTCAGGATCGCCGTGGCCGCGTGGGTCGGCAACACCCGGCTTATCGACAACATCGCCGTCGGAGCGGACTCCATATCGGGGCGCAGTAAGGCGATCAAAGCCAGCACGGCGAGCGTCATAATGGCCGCGGGCGAAGGCAAGCGCATGAAGTCAGACCTGCCCAAGGTGCTTCATACGATTGACGGCAGGCCCCTGGTCCGCTGCGTCGTGGACTCGGCGAGGGCAGCGGGCGTTAAGGAGTTGGTCGCGGTGATAGGCCATGGAGGCGACAGGGTGCGGCCAGTGCTCGGCAGGCTGAGAGTGAAGACCGTCGTGCAGGACGTCCAGAGGGGGACGGGGCACGCGGTACTGCAGGCCTACCCGATACTCAAGGACTTCACGGGCGACGTTCTCATCCTCTCGGGCGACGTGCCGCTCGTGAGGGCATCGACGCTCAAGAAACTCATATCGGACCACAGGAAGCACTCGAACGTGGTCACCTTCGCCACGGCCATCGTGCCCGACGCGAGCGGATACGGAAGGATAGTGAGAGGAGGGGACGGCGCCTTCAAGAGGATAGTCGAAGAGAAGGACGCCGACGCCGGGACGCGCCGCATCAGGGAGATAAACGGCGGCATTTACTGCTTCAAGGCGGAGCCGATGTTCGACGCGCTTCTCATGCTTACCTCCGACAACGCCCAGATGGAATACTACCTCACCGACACTCTGGACATCGTCAAGTCGAGAGGGGGGAGAGTGGAGGCGCACATAATCGATGATTACACCGAAGTGCTGGGCGTAAATACGAGGAAGGACCTCAAGGCGGTTAGAGATATATACGCGAGGAGAAAACGGGATGGAGATTATAAGCGCGGGGTGGCGAATGGAGTACATAGAAAAAGGAAACGCTGAAGGCTGCATCTTCTGCAATAAGCCGGCCGCGAGAGAAGACGCAAAGAACTTCATTATAAGGCGCGGCAGGGCCGCCTTCGTGATAATGAACCTGTACCCGTATACGACCGGCCACCTCATGATAGCGCCCTACCGCCACACCGGAAGCCTCTGCGACCTCAGTGAAGAGGAGGCCACCGAGCTCATGAAACTGGTGGGCTGGAGCGAGCTGGTGCTGCGCAAGGCCATGGGGGCGCAGGGCTTCAACGTAGGCATGAACATCGGGAAGTGCGCCGGAGCGGGCTTCCCCGACCATGTTCACCTTCACGTGGTTCCCAGGTGGGAGGGGGACACCAACTTCATGCCGGTGTTCTCGGAGACCAGGGTGCTCCCGGATACGCTCGAGAACGTCTATGAGAAGATAATGAAGGTCGCCGGCGGCCTGGGAGACTCCTGTACGTGATGAGCGCCGTGATCAAGCTGATTATTCTCGCAGGCGCCATCCTCGCCGCGATACTGATCGCGAACAGCCTCTTCTTCTCGGAGCGCCTCGAGCGACCCAACGAGGCCGTGATCGTCGTTGAGGTGAGGAACGGCTGCGGCACTAGAGGCCTGGGCGACAAGGTGGCCTCCTACTTGAGGGATGAGGGTTTTGACGTTATACTGGTGGGGAACGCGGAAGACTTCGAGTTTGAGGAGACGATGGTGGTGGACAGGTCGGGCGAGTGGGCCAAGGCCCGCGAGGTGGCGCGGGTGCTTGGGGGCGTCCCGGTAGTGCGGCAGATAAGCTCGGGGACCCTCGCGGACGCAACCGTCATCGTCGGGCGCGATTTCGAGGATTTCGAATGACCCGCAAGAGGTGAGAGAAGATGTTCAACGGGGTGGGCGGTTCGGAAATAATACTGGTGCTCCTCGTGATACTGCTTCTCTTCGGTTCCAAGCGCATCCCCGGCTTCTCGCGCGCGCTCGGCAGGGGAATGGGCGAGTTCAGGCGCGCCATGAAGGAAATACGCGAGGAAATCGAGAGCGAACCTCTGGATGAGAACCCCGGGCCCCGGCCGAAGCCGCTGCCCGAGCCCCAGCCGCAGGAGCCGGAAGACAATCCCTACGCCGGGAATCCTTATTCAGAAACCACTGAAGAAGAGGATCAGCCACCGGCCGGTTAGTAACCCGCGCCCCTGTAGTCTTCCACATCGACCTCGGCCCTGGCGGCTTGATACCAGTCCTGTATATAGCCCTGCGATTTGCTCATGTTCGCCTGAAGCTTGAGATTGAGCATCTGCTGGGCGAGCTGCTGCCGGTCATACGGGGTCCGGGAGTCAACGCGCACAACGTAGAAACTCCCGTTGAGCTCTATGGGTTCCGCGACCTGGCCCACGGGCAGGGCGAAGGCGCTCGCGGTGACTTCATTGACGCTGCCTATGCCGGTGACGTTCGAGGTCCTGGTGAAATCCTCCGCCTTCATCACTCTGAGGCCGTGCCCGTCGGCTACAGCCTCCAGGCTCGCGCCCGTCTTGACCCCATTCGCGACCGCCTGGGCCTTCTCGCGGGCCGCTTCGGTTTTAACGCTGAGCACATAAGCTCTTTCCACGTTCTCCCGCGCTTCCTCGAATGGAGGAATCGCCGTGGGCGTCGTGCCCGCTATCTCGAAAATCCAGAAGGCGCCCCGTCCCTCGATGGGGTCTAAGATCGCGCCCTGGCGTGCCGCGAACAACTTCTCCGCGTCCTCGGGTTCGAGGCCGAATCTCCGCTCCGCGAGCTGCCGGGTGATCTCGTCGGCCGCTTCCACGACGTACTCGAGCTCGGCCGCGGCTTCGTCCATGCCCCGGTGCCGGGCGGCGTCCGCCAGGTCCTCCGCGTTGCTGGCAAGCATCTCTATGGTCGCCGGGCTTATGTCGGCCAGCGCCATTATCTGATAGAGCTTCACCTCGCGAACACCGTCGGTCTCCCGCTCATCGGCGACCTTGAAGAAGTGATACGCGCGGTGCATCTCGATTATGTCGCTCACCTCTCCGACCTCAAGGCTGAATACGACCGAGTCGGCGGGGTCGGGGAGTCTGCCCCCGGAAACCCATCCCATCTCGCCGCCCTTCTCGGCGCTCGACTGATCGTCGGAATAGAGAGTTGCGATCTCCTCGAAGCTGTCTCCGCTCAGAGTGATGAGGTCGTAGGCCTCTTCGATGCGTTCGCGGGCGAAATGCCTGTCCTGAGCGCCGGGCTCCTTGAAAATGGGAACGTATCTCAGGTTGCGCATTTCCGGGACGCGGAAGTCTTCCTTGTGGGCTTCGTAGTACTGCGTGAGGTCTGTTTCCGTGGGCTCGACCTCGAGGTCCTGCATATCGGCAAAGGGACTGACTCTCACATATGTAATGGACGCGGTTTCCTGGAACATCCTGACCAGAGAGATGAGCTCCTCATCGGTAACGCGTACGCAGCCCGACAGGTAGTCCTCGAGCTTTGCAAACGGCAGGCTCTGCCGAATGTAGTTCTCGAGGAAGGTGAAGTCCACGCGCGGGTCGCGCAGGGCTTCCATGTACTTCTGATGGTCGAACGTGCTGTCCGTCTGGAACGCCTGATGCTGCCTTATGAAAGGAGGGGGGTTGTACTGTATTTCGCGCAGCACTTCGTCATCGGTGGTGACGATGTTCCAGTCCTCGATCTTCTCCCACAGTATATGGCGCCTGACTATGGACTCCCATGAGGCGTCGAGGATCTGCTTCTCTTCTTCGGCTCCCTTGGGCCTTCCGTACTGCTGGTAGTAGGCCGAGCGCTGGTTCTCGAGTTCGCTCCTGTACTCCTGGGTGGTGATTCTTTCTCCGCCCACGCTGCCCACATAGCCCGCCTCGGGGCCGCTGCCGCCCGTTCGTTGCTGCATTCCCCAGCCGACGACGATCAGCCCTACGAAAGCCACGATGACGATCCAGAGGACCGTCTTGGTATTCTGACGCATTTGACTAAGCATGTACTAATCCCCCTAATAGTCTTGAATTCAAGACATTCTAACAACTGGGCCGGCGGCTCACAAGCGAAAACTGGCGACGCCGGGAGGGCACGCGTAGGCCGGCACAGGTCAACCCGGGGCCCCGGCAAAGTCCCGGGGGGCGAAGGTATAATGGCCCTATCTCAGGCGCTCAACGGCCCCATCGCGCATGAGAAAACGGTCCCCGGGATACCTTGAATAGAGGACCGAGTCGAAGCCGCCCTGCTCCCGGAGGGTCTCTGCGAAGTCCCGGGAATGCTGCCAGGCGCTCCCCACGCAGAGCACGGTCCTGGGCCTGAGCTCGGCCGACATTTGAAGAAGATCCGATAGAATGAGGGCTTGAGTCTCCTCCGAACCCTCGGCATAGGGGACTATGGCGATGTCGCAGCCGCCCGCCTTTTCGCCGAGAAACTCGAGGCCCTGCCTGTAAGCGAGGCTGGACTTCTCATCCCAGTAATTCCAGGAGAAGGCCTTATAGACCGTGACGCCGTCCAGTGTTATGAGAAGGTCCTGCCCGCGCGCGTAGCGGTTGGGCGCGGTCGATGCCACCATGGCCTCTCCCGCCGCCGCTCCGGACATGGGCTCGACGTATACATGCTCGGGGCCTCTCTCAGTCCGGAATCCGAGTATGTATGTCATGTCCGGGATCGCCTCGTCCATATCCATTATGGCGCGTATGGGGTAGCCCGTGCGCAGGCCGGGCACGACCGCCACCATCTCCTCACCGGCGACCTCTTCGGGATTTACGTGGCCGTTGGCAAGCGATGGCTCGTCCGGAAGCGCGCCCACTTCCGAGTAATCCAGGACCATGAGATGCGACGCCGTCTTGATGGCCACGCCGTAATTGCCCACGTACCACACCGCGGCCTCGCCCTCTCGAAGCGAGTAGTGAAGGGGATTGGGCCGCGGCCGGGGGGCACCGCTTTTCCTCCACTTGGCGAGCGCCCGGGCTGCGGTGCTCTGCATGTACCTGTCGGCAAGTCCTGCCGGCGTGTTGCCGTCGGCGTCCGCCAGGGCGGGGTCGGCCTTATTCTCAATCAGCAGATTCACCAGACTTCCATAGCCGCGCAGAGCCGCCTGATGCAGAACCGTCTGGCCGGATTCGTGTTGATTGGGATATATCTCGGCTCCGCTTTCAAGAAGCAGTCGGGCTATGTCGACGTTTCCCCGCTCCACCGCCAGCCATAGCGGCGATTTTCCGAGGTCGTCCCGCGTGTCTATCTCGGCGCCGCGCTCGATAAGAACACCCGCTACTTCCTCGCTTCCGCTTTCAACTGCATTGTGTAGAGGCGTCCTGCCCGCGACGCACTTCATATTCACCTCTGCCCCGTGCTCGAGTAGGAGGTTGACGAGGTCGACGTTGCCGCTCCATGCGGCTCTATAGAGGGGAGTCCAGAGGTCTATGCACTCGGCATTGACGTCGGCCCCGCCGGCTAGAAGAACCTCCGCGGCCTCTTTTCTGCCTGCGCTGGATGCCCAGCAAAGGGGCGTGGCCTGGCCGATCGCCCTTGCGTTCACGTCGGCCCCGTGCTCTAGGAGGATGCTGACGATCTCGGTGTCGCCCCTTGAGGCCGCGAAATGCAGCGTGGATGACTGCCTGTCGTTCCTGGCGTTGACATCAGCGCCGTTTGCGAGGAGGATCTCGACAATTTCCTTTCTACCGCCCGCGGCAGCCAGGGCGAGGGGAGTCCTGCCGTTCTCGTCGGGTGTATTCACGCTCGAGTGGTCGTCTCGAAGTGCCTGGCTCACGGCATCGGCGTCGCCTGACCGCACCGCGTCGTGGATCTCCGCGGACTGAGCGATTGCGGCACCGAACAAGAGAAGGAAGCAAGTCAGGATAAGTGGCATGGATTTCACAGTCGTTTCTCCTTTGGAATTACGTTCCCCGTCGTCCAAGACCATACCAATACGCCGCGGCATTTGCCACCCATTGAAGTGAATAGGGGGGAGAGTCCATGGCTTGGCGATGGACTGCTGGGTATGGTGAGTAACAGAACCGAAGGCAGTGTCCCGAAGCGGCAGGCCTAACGGGACTTGAATAGACCGACGACATGGTTTAGTTTGATTCTTGAAATGAGAACCAGGCACCGCATTATCAATACAGCAGTCTTCTGCGTGCTCTTCTTGAGCCTCGGAGTATTCGGGGCACGAGCCGCAAATCCACTTCTTCCCGACAACGACTTCTGCCAGACGTCGTCCTTCGGGAGCTGGCGCTTCGGGCACCTTCATGCCGGCATCGACCTCTCGACGGGCGGGGTGGAGGGCGCGCCGGTTGCGGCAATAGACTCATGCTGGGTGTGGCGCTTGAGCGTGAGGTACGAGGGTTACGGCCGCGCGATCTACATCCGGCTTCCCGACGGCAAGATCGCCGTGTACGGACATCTCTCGGCCTTCGCGCCTGAGCTCGAGGAGATGGTCGAGAACGAACAGGACCTCCGCGGCAGGTACGAGGTGGACATATATAACGAGCCCTTTGCGGTAACGTTCAAGAAGGGTGAGACCATCGCCTACAGCGGGGGCTCCGGCTGGGGCCCGCCGCATCTTCACTTCGAGCTCCGCTCGGGCATGTACGATCATCTCAAGATAAGTCCCTTCCCCGACTACATGGAGTGCGTGGATATGAATGCGCCGCTGATTCACGCCCTGAGGGTTGTTCCGGTGGGCCACATGAGTTCTATAAACGGAGACTTCGTGGGCACGACCATAACCGATGTTACAGATCTCGATACTCTGTACATAAGCGGCGACTTCGGCGTCATGGTGAGCGCGACGGATTACACCGGTTGCGGCCGCACCACATCTCCGGTCATGTATGAAGCGCGGGTGGACGGCGAGACCGTGTGGAGCCTTAACCTTAGCAAGTTCCCGTTCTCCAAGCGCGGCTTCGTGTGGTCGGTTTATGATTTCGACGATGACGGCAGGAAGTACGTGAGGCTCTTCAATCCATACAACCTCGACTTCAACGGTTTCGACATAGCCCGCGCGGATACGGGATACGGCGGATTCGCGCCCGGCCTCCACGCGCTTACGGTTATGGTGGCCGACGCCTGCGGCAACGTGACGACGGCCCGGGTGCCTTTTGTATACGGTGAGTTTCCGAGGCTTGAGAAGTTCATGGCCGAGCGGAGTTCTGCCGTCGCCCATATTGAAGTCGAGGTCTCGCCGGCTGACGCGGCCCTTGAGTACGCCTACAGGGTGGCCGGGGGGCCGTGGGTGAAGTCAGGCGGGCTCAAGCTGAGCGAGATGGGAAGCGGCGGCCAGGCGAGCCCGGTACGCGAGGGCGGAGGAAGGCATGAGTTCACCTTCCCCGTGGGCGAGGGCGCCTTGGACATCCTGTGCAGGGTCGAGAATGACCTTGGCCTCGCCAGGGAGGGGTTCTTCAGAGTTCCAGCACCGGATTATCCGGCGGGGGAGGCCGTATATGAGCCCGAGGTCGATCTTAGGGTCAACGGCACGGGTATGGAGATAACCGCACGCAGCGCGACGCCGCCCAGCGGACTCCCGGAGGCGCGCATATTCGAAGGCATAAAGATGAGCAGGGTGCCACTGCAGCCGGTGGGGGACGGCCTCTTCCGCGGCTATTACATACCCGGCTGCAGGGGCGATGCAGTGCAGGCCCGAGTGGTGTTCGCCTACGGGAGCGAGAAGGCCACTGCTCTCGCCGGGGCCCCGGTCGTATGCCTCGAGCGCGCATCGAGCGCCGTGCTCCTGACGGAGAGTTTCAGGCTGCGCGTGGACGTGCCCCGCGATATGCGCCCCAACGTGCTCCTGGGTTACGAGGAGGAGCAGCCCGCTTATTACGAGGGATATACCGACTCGCTGGGAAGCCTTGTTTTTGAGCCGGCGGGGACTTACTTCGTGGAGAAGGCCAGGGTGTGCCTTGCGCTGAGAGAAGGGTCGATGAACGTCAAGCAGGGGGTCTTTGCGGACCGCGGCGAGACGGCCTCATTCCGGGCGAGGGCCGATTCAAGCGGCATGGCTTGCTTCGAGACCGATTTCCTCGAAAAGCTGGTGGTGCTGGAAGACCGCACGCCGCCTGAGATCACCGACTTCAAGGGAAAGGGCAGGCGCGCCGACGGCAAATACACCTTCACCGCGCGGGTGCGGGATAAGGGCTCGGGCATCGACTCGGGGACCATCAGCGCATTCGTCGACGGGGAGGCGGCCATCGCCGGCTACGACCCGGATACGGGCATAATCTCAGGCCGCACGACAAAACCCTTGCGGGAAGGCGACCATAGGTTTACTCTGGAAGTCAAAGACAATATGGGTAACAGGACTTCGACCGAACACACCCTGTCTCTGAGATAGCTTCTCTTGAGATAGCTTGTTTTTACTGTTGCAGCAGTTGCGTTGCTTGAAGCAGTCGTATCCGTCTCATATATCGAACGTAATTCGCTGTGGGAAGGTGACCTCTCTTGAGGCATGCCGACTTCGTCCATCTTCACGTGCACTCGGATTACAGCCTGTTAGACGGCGCCGGCAGCATCCCCAAATACGTTCAGCGGGCGACCGAGCTCAACATGCCCGCGCTCGCGCTTACCGACCACGGCTCCATGTTCGGGGCCGTCTTCTTCTATAAGATGGCCATCAAGTCGGGCCTCAAGCCCATCGTCGGTTGCGAGCTCTATGTCACGAAGGGAAACAGGTTCGAGAAAAAAGCTCCCAAGCGCGGCGCGTGGGAGTCCCTGAATCACATCATACTCCTCGCGCGCGACATGGAGGGCTACAAGAACCTCATGAAGCTCTCCTCTAGAGGCTACACGGAGGGTTTCTACTACAAGCCCAGGGTTGACTTCGACCTCCTTGCGGAGCACTCCGGAGGTGTGCTCGCGCTGGGCGCATGCATAAAGGGGCTGGTGAGCGACGAGATCATAAAGGACAGGCCGGGGGAGGCCAGGGCCCTGGCTGGCCGCCTCAGGGACATATACGGCGAGGACAACTTTTACTTCGAGATTCAGGACCATGGCCTCCCGGAAGAGGAGAAGGCGACAGGGGGGCTACTGGAGCTCTCTAAGGAGATGGGCATACCCGTGGTCGCCACCAATGACTGCCACTACATTCACAGAAGCGACGCCAAGGCCCAGGACGTGCTTCTCTGCATACAGACGGGCCGTGACTTCGACGACCCCAACAGGCTCCGCTTCGCAAATGACCTCTTCTATCTCAAGACGCCCGAGGAGATGAAGGAGCTCTTCAAGGACGTGCCCGAGGCAATCACCAACACCATCGAGGTCGCGGAGAAATGCAACCTGGAGATGGAGCTCGGCGTGGTGCAGCTCCCGCGATTCCCCATACCGGAAGGCTACGAGAACGCCGACGCATATCTGGAGAGCCTTGTCCGCGAGGGCCTCAAGCGCCGCTACCCCGAGTCGCCGCCCGAGGCGGCGGAGCGGCTCCAGTACGAGCTCCGCATAATCGAACAGATGAAGTACTCGGGCTATTTCCTCATCGTGAAGGATCTCATCGACAGGGCCAGGGAAATGGGGATCTCGGTGGGCCCGGGGAGGGGCTCGGCCGCCGGCAGCATCGTCTCGTACTGCCTGGGCATAACCGACATCGATCCTCTCGAGTTCGGGCTTCTCTTCGAGCGTTTTCTCAATCCCGAGCGAATAAGCATGCCCGATATCGATATAGATTTCTGCGACCGCAGGCGCGACGAGATCATCGGGTACGTAGCCGAGAAATACGGCCGGGAGAGCGTTTCGCAGATCATCACCTTCGGTACGCTCGGCGCCAGGGCGGCCATAAGGGACGTGGGCCGGGTGCTCAAGGTGCCGCTTTCGGACGTCGACCGCATTGCCAAGCTCATTCCGGCAGAGGTGGGCATAACCTTAGACGGCGCCCTTGACCGGGTCGCCGAGCTCAAGCAGGCCGCCGACAGCGCCGAGTACGGCGAGCTCATTGCCTTAAGCAGGAAGCTCGAGGGCCTGGCAAGGCACGCCTCCACGCATGCGGCCGGCGTTCTCATAACCCCGGGCAAGCTCATCGACTATGTCCCCCTCTACCGCGGCAACAGGGGAGAGATTGTCACCCAGTACGACATGAAGTCGGTCGAGGACATCGGCCTTCTCAAGATGGACTTCCTGGGCCTCACGACTCTGAGCATTATTGAAGACGCCCTGCGCATGATCAAGGAGCGGCACGGTGTCGACATCGTGCCCAGCGAGATAGGCATAGACGACCCGGAGGTCTACGCCATGCTCTCCAGGGGAGACACCATCGGCATCTTCCAGCTGGAGTCGAGCGGCATGCGGGACCTCTTGAGGCGCATCGCTCCCGAGAGATTCGAGGACATAGTGGCCATCAACGCTCTCTACAGGCCGGGCCCTTTGAGCAGCGAGATGGTCGACCTGTTCATAAAGCGCAAGCGCGGCCAGAAGGAAATAGACTACGAGCACCCGCTCCTGGAGCCCATCTTGAAGGACACGTACGGGGTCATACTCTACCAGGAGCAGGTGATTGAGATAGCCAACAAGATGGCGGGTTTTTCCAAGGGGCAGGGCGACATCCTGAGAAAAGCCATGGGAAAGAAAGAGATCGAGGTCATGGACCAGCAGCGCAGGAACTTCGTGCGCGGCGCCGTGGCCAACAAGATAAAGGAAGACCTGGCCGAGCGCATCTTCGGCAAGATCGCCTATTTCGCCGGCTACGGTTTCAACAAGTCCCACAGCGCCGCCTATGCCATGCTCTCCTACCAGACGGCCTATCTCAAGACCAAGTACCCGGCTGAGTTCATGGCCGCGTGCCTGTCCAGCGAAATCGGGAACACCGACCGTATCGTGACGCTGCTTGAAGAGACGCGGCGCATGGGCATCAATGTGCTGCCGCCCGATGTCAACGAGAGCCGCTTCGACTTCCGCGTTAAGGACGAGGGCATTCGCTTCGGGCTGCAGGCCATAAAGAACGTGGGCAGGGCGGCCATAGACGCCATAGTCCGGGCCAGGCAGAAGCGCGGCCGCATCACGAGCATATTCGAACTCTGCGAGTGGGTGGACCCGGGAAGCCTGAACAAGCGCGTCCTTGAGAGCCTCATAATGGCGGGCGCCCTTGACTCATTGAAGGGCCACAGGGCTCAGCTTATGGCCGCCGTGGAGACTGCCATGTCCGTAGGGGCCAGGACCCAGCGCGACAGGTCATCCGGCCAGACCTCGCTGCTGGCCGTGCTCCAGGACCATGGCGAGGAGAACGGCATGGAGCGGGAGCTGCCGCATACGCCCGAGTGGTCGGAGATGACCAAGCTCTCGCATGAGAAGGAAGTGCTGGGATTCTACTGCTCCGGCCACCCGCTCTCGCGTTTCAAGCGCGAGATAGACTGGTTCACGACGGCGTCCCTGGACCGGGCCCGCAGCCTCCGCGACGGCGCGCGCGTAGTGGTCGCGGGCATCATCTCGGACCGCAAGATCCACCTGGGCAAGCGAGGCCAGCGAGTAGGCTTCCTTACGCTCGAGGACCTCACCGGCGCCATGGAGGCCATCGTCTTCGACGACAAGATAAGGGCCCGGGGCGACGACCTCGTCCAGGGCAACATGATCATGGTATCGGGCACCATATCGATACGCAAGGAGGACTCGCCCAAGATAAGGGTGAATGATTTCATAGACATGGAGGCGTCCATCGAGAAGATGGCCGGAGGCATGGAGCTCTCCGTGGACCACGAGTCCTTCACCCATGACGGCCTGGACATCCTCACCGGCATACTCGACTCGAGTCCCGGCGACGTGCCCGTATCCATCGTGGTGTGCGGTGCGGAGGAGGGGGACCTCGAGATAGACGTTCCCGAGGTGCACATAAAGCCCTCCAGAGACCTCATTTCGGCCACAATGAACGTGGTCGGCGTCAAAGACGTGAGGCTGCTCCCCAGGACGCGGAATCAAGGCGGCCGGATATAGTATATTGACGGTCTCTCCTCATTCTGATACCTTTTGCTTGTCCTGCCCTCCATTGGAAGGGGGTACATATTGCGCCGCAGACTGGCTGTGAGCGCCGCGGTGACGTGCATTCTCATCGCGGCCTGTCCGGCTCATGCCCAGGACGGTTATGAGTATGAGCTGGTGTATCAGCCCCTGTATGTAGTGGATACCCCGACCGGCGGGCTGCTGCCGAGGGCCAGCATGCAGGTCAGGGTTTATGTTTACGGTGGGGGCGGGGTGTTGTCGACCCTGAACGTGGGAGTCACCGACTTCCTGTTTTTCGGCATATCCTACGGCGGGGGGAACGTCATCGGCACCGGAGACGTGGAGATGAACCCGCGCCCGGAGGTCAACGCGCGGCTGAGGCTCATACAGGAGACCCTCATGGCGCCGGCCGTAGCCATAGGCTTCGACTCGCAGGGCCTTGGCGCTTACATTGACAGCCTGGACAGGTACGCGGAGAAGTCGAGGGGCCTTTACGCCGTGGCCAGCAAGAACTGGGACCTCCTGGGCCCTTTCTCGCTGCACGGCGGCGTGAACTACTCGTTCGAGGGACGGGCATATGACTCGGACCTCAACGCGTTCCTGGGGCTCATCAAGACGTTCGGGCCCGTGGACATCTCCGCCGAGTACGACTTCGCGTTCAATGACAACAAAGCCGAAGGCGACAGGTATAGCCCCGAGAATCACGGGTATATGAACTTCGCCATCGGCTGGAATATAAACGAGAACTTCCGGCTGGCCATTGAAGCGAGAGACGTGCTCTCGGGCAGGCTCGATGAGGGCGGGACGGGCGGTTGGAGAGAGTGGCACCGGGGCCTGAAGCTGGAGTACAGGAATCTGTTTTAGACGATAGGCTAGGGGACGGGTTTATGGAGTCATGGCTTGATTTCGAGAAGCCCCTTATGGAGCTTGAGAAGCGCATACGCGATCTCAAGTTGCTGTCCAAGGAGGGCCATCCCGAGATCGAGGATGAGGTAAAACGCCTCGAACGCATCGCCGAGAAGAAGCGCGAGGAGACCTATCAGAACCTGAGCGGTTGGGAACGGGTGCAGCTCGCCCGCCATCCCTTGCGCCCCTATACCCTGGATTACCTCAGCGCCCTGGTCCCCGACTTCGTGGAGCTTCACGGCGACCGGCTATTCAGCGACGACAGGGCGATCGTGGCCGGCCCGGGGACGATTGAGGGCAGGCGCCTCTTCATCATCGGCCAGCAGAAGGGACGCGACACCAAAGAGAACCTCAAGCGCAACTTCGGCAGCCCCCACCCGGAGGGCTATCGCAAGGCCCTGAGGATAATGCACATGGCGGCCAAGTTCGGGAAACCCGTACTCACGCTCGTCGATACGCCCGGCGCCTTCCCGGGGATCGGCGCGGAGGAGAGGGGGCAGGCCGAAGCGATAGCCCGGAACATTTTCGAAATGGCCAGGCTGCCCGTTCCCATATTGGCCGTCATTATCGGGGAGGGCGGAAGCGGCGGCGCCCTGGCCATTGCGGTCGGGGATACCGTGCTCATGATGGAATACGCCATCTATTCGGTCATATCCCCGGAGGGCTGCGCCGCCATTCTGTGGGCGGACAGGGCAAAGGCCCCGGATGCTGCCGAGTCCCTGAGGCTTACGGCTCCCGACCTCCTCAGGCTCGGCGTAATAGACGGGGTGATCCCCGAGCCGGTCGGAGGGGCTCACAGGGGGCCTGCGGAGGCGGCCGAGTCCCTGAAGCGGGCGATAGTGGAGAACGTAGACAGGTTAAGCAATATCCCGGTAGATGACCTGCTCAATCGCAGGCTGGAGAAATACTCCAAGATGGGCACATTCCTGGAGTGAATATAGGCTTGACCGCTGGCAGGGCGCTTATTAAATTAAGGGTGGTTCCGGCTCCCGATAACAAAGGGAGAGTATATTGATAAGTACAACTATCGCCGGGCGCGGCTGCCCGGTTTTTTAATCGGGGGTGGGCCGTTGCCTCTTGACGACAATATACTCGACATTCTGGTTTGCCCGAAGTGCAAGGGTGACCTCGAGTACGACAGGGAGAAAAACAGGCTCATCTGCAGGTCCTGTTGCCTGGCGTACCCGGTCAAGGACGACATACCCATTATGCTGGAGAATGAAGCGGAGAGGGTGGACTAGGGTATGTGTTCAGTGACGCATGTGGCGGTCGGCGCTCTCATAGGCAGTTTTTTCGGGAGCAGCCTGGCGAGTTTCCTGGTGGGCCTCGCATCACATATACCGCTCGATATCATTCCGCATCTGGACTTTGAGAATCTCTGGGTGGACGCCGCGCTCACCGTCGCCCTGCTCCTGGGCGTGCTCGTTATGTTCGGTTTCTCGCCCGTATTCTTCGGAGCTCTGGGGGCGGTCGCGCCCGACCTGGAGAATCTGCTCTGGAGACTGGGCGTGCTGCCGGAGGAGCGCAAGATCTTCCCGACGCATTCGGGCCTCTTAAAACACGGGACGACCAGGTCTGCGAGGGGCTTCTGGCCAAGCCTGGCCATGGTGGCCGTCTCGGTAGCCATAGTGGCCGTCGCCGCAATCATCGAAGGGGGTCGGAGTTGAGAAAAGGCGCCTTTCTGCTCCTGTCCGTCCTGCTGGCCGCCGCGCCTTACGCGGGCTCGTATGAGATCACCGCGCAGGACGACGCGGGCATAGGCCTCACCTTTGACTTCTCGGATTTGAGCGACATATACGACGATGCGGGCCGTTGGGCGGGATGCCGCGTGCCCGGTTTCTCGACCTCGCTCGTCGAGAGTTCGGGCCTCAACATACCGGCCGATGTAATGCTTTTCGCCATACCGCCGGCCGGCGACGTGCGTGTCTCGATTGAGAGCGCGACCGTCCGCGGAGAACGCATGCCGGGTCCGGGGTCGTGGGAGCGGGGCCTCTCAGATGAGGTCGAGAGACTGCCCGCTCTGCCGGCGGAGATAACATCCACAGGCTTCATGCGCGGTCAGCGCATAGCGGCCCTCAGAATATGCCCGGCGGTTTTCGACCCCGTGAGGAACGTCTTCCGCATCTATGAGAGGCTCAGCGTGAGGCTCGCCTTCACGGGAGCCGGCGCCGGTCTGGCTTCGTCGCCGGCGACGCCCGTTGAGGATCCCTTCGAGGAAGTGTATGAGAGCCTGCTGGTAAACCACGAGCAGGGGAGGGCCTGGCGCAGACGGCCGGACAAGGCTCCGCTCCGTGCCGCGGAGAACGATTACTTCTCTGATTCGCCGAACTGGGTCAAGGTCAGGATCGAATCGACCGGCATTCACAGAATAGAGGGAGTGGACCTGGCGGCGGCGGGTGTCAGCCTGGCGTCCATAAACCCAGCGACACTGAGGCTGTACGGCGGTGGCGGGCTCCCCTTAAGCGAGAACCTGCTCGATGATAATCCGGCGTGGATGACGCAGATGGCGCTGAAAGTCGACGCCGGGGGAGACGGCAGTTTCGATCCGGAAGACGAACTAATCTTCTACGCGCTCGGCGTCAGGGACTGGACCAATCTCTTTGAACCCGGCCGAAGCGAGGAGTCATATTACAAATCCTTCTTCTCGGACTACAATTACTACTGGGTGACCTGGGGAGGCGCCTTCTCAAGCCCCCCCAAGCCGATGAGCACGCGTGACCTGCCGGGCTGCAGCGGCTGCGAGTTCTACCAGCCGCCGTCTTTCCTGGAGCGGGTGCACGTGGAGAGAGACGCCCTGAGCGACTTCAACGTCCGGGCGGAAGACGGGTGGTACTGGCGGCCGCTCAGGCTGGACGAGACGGTAAGGCTGTCGCCCGATACCCCGTTTCCGGACACGTCCCGCAAGGGCAAGGCCAGGGTTCGCGTGGCGGACTGGCATCCATCGGACGAGTGCATCGGCCAGTACTACAGGCTGCTGATGGGATTCAGCGGATATACGGTCTCCGACAGCATATGGCAGGCGTCTTTTACCTGGAGAGGCGTCATGGACCTGGACGCCCCGGTGACGCTTCTGAATAAGGACGAGCAGGATCTCACCGTCAAGATGTCGCGCGACATTCCCCCTTCCTATCCTGGGTCCTACTGCGGCAAGCTTTACCTTGCGTGGTATGAGTTGTACTACTGGCGCCGGTTCATCGCGCTCGGCAACAGGCTCGGCTTCTTCTCGCCCGATACGACCTGCCTGGCCAGGTACGAGGCGGGAGGATTCACGAGCCCTTCCGTTTACGCCTTCGACGTCACAGACCAGTTCAACGTTGCCGAGCTGAGCGGTTTCGATGTAACGGGCACCACTAATTTCCAGGTGAGCTTCTATGACAGCGCCTACGAGGGAGGGCTCAGGCGCTATGCGCTTACAACCGGCAGTAATCTCATGAAGCCCGTCGGCCTCACCGTGGAGACCATAAGCGACATACGCAACCGTCCGGGCAACGACTATCTCATAATCACCCATGACAACCTCATGGGCGCCGCCCTTGAGATGAGGGATCTCTATGGCGGCGAGATCGTTACCGTGGACGAGATATACGACGAATTCGGCTGGGGCGTTCCCGACGTTACGGCCATACGTGACTTCCTGAGATGGAGGCATGATACGGGGGCCTCTCTCCACTATGTGCTGCTGCTGGGCGATGCGACCTGGGACTACAAGGGCTACCATTCGACCGGGGGCTACCCGAATTACGTGCCCTCATACGAAAGAAGATACCTGCCCCCGGTAGGCGACCCGTACTGCACGGACGACTTCTTCGGTTATCTCACGCCCAATAAACCTGATGGGTCGGAGATAGAGGACAGCGTGGACTATTATCTGGACGTTGCAATGGCGCGGATAGCAGCTCCTTCGGCGGGCGAGGCGAACCTCCTGGTGGAGAAGAACATCGCCTATCGAACCGACCCGGTTGCGGGGAGATGGCAGAACCGGGTATGTCTCGTCGCCGACGACGACAGGATAGGAAACCGCTGCGATGCGCGCGCTCATACAGTAGACATGGAAAATATAGACGACGCGTCCTACCCGCTCGAATTCGACAGGACCAAGATATACCTCGTCGAGTATCCATTCGACCAGGGCGGACTGAAGCCGGAGTCCAGGGCCGACTTCATAGCCACCCTCAATTCAGGAGTGCTGATGGCGAATTATGTCGGGCACGGCGATGAGCACAGGATGGCGCAGGAGGAGGTTCTGAACCCCTCTTCGATACCTCTTATTAACACCGGCAGGAAGGAATTCTTCTTAATAGCCGCGACGTGCAATGTAAGCAGATTCGATGAAGTCACGCTTTCGTCGATGGCCGAGGACCTCATCAAGAGGCCCAACGGGGGCGCCGTCGGCTCGTTCGCTTCGACGCATTTCTGTATACCCGAGCGCAACAAGAGGCTCAATACCGAGTTCGTGGCCAACCTGTACCCGGAAGGGGACGTGCATACGGTGCGACCGGTAGCCGACGCGGTTGTGGTAGCCAAGGCGAAGACCGGCGCGTTCGGTTCGGCTTACAGGACCAACAACGAGATGTTCGCCCTGCTCGCGGACCCGCGTCTCGAGCTATGCGCGCCCGAGCTGGAGGTTGAGTTCGATGCGCCCCAGGCCGACACACTTCATAGGAAAGGAATATACGAGTTCTCCGGCCGGGTTATGGACGGGGACACGGTCGCCACATGGCTCAATGACGTCGTCAACGCCTACGTGTTTGAGGGCCAGGACACGAGCGGTTATATGTCCTGTCTGGGCTTTTACGATTTCGTCCTCCCCGGCAGCGAGATCTTCCGGGGGAAGGCAAGCGTAACCGCCGGCGAGTTCTCCTTAAGATTCCTGGTCTCCACGGACACGAGAGAGGGGCCGAGGGGACAGGTGAGGGCGGTAGTCGCCGGCGCCCAGGCCACCGCCTCGGGACTTCTTGACAGCGTGGCGATTTACGGCGAACTGGCGTCGCTTGACGATGAAGGCCCCGGGATTTCGATACTCACCGCCCACGGCGCGGTGAACCCGGGGGATACCCTGTCCGTCAAGGCGGGTGACCGCCTGCGTCTGGACCTTGCGGACTCGAGCGGTGTGGCGATAAGGGCGAAGTCGGAGTTCATCCCGAGCGTGTCCGTATTGGTGGATGAAGGGGAGAGAGTCGATCTGACCGACAGTGTATTCGCCGAGGTCAATGACTTCAGAGCTTCGTATGTATACTTCGACGTCCCGGCGATGCAGTCGGGTGTGCATGACCTGTCGGTCGCCGCTTTCGATAACCTGAATAACTTCACGCAGGGAGACTTCAAGGCGCTAGTTGAGGGCGAGGTGAGCGGCGAGACCAATGTGGTGCACGTCTATCCGAATCCTGTGAGCCAGGTGAGCTACATAATATGCGAATACGACCGGGTTCTTGATATTGAGATCTCAGTGTTTACAGTTACGGGCAGGAAGATATGGAATTACGGGTCGACCGATGCCAGGTCGTACCACGAGGTCCCGTGGCGCGCCAGGGACGACGCCGGTGATCCGGTTGCGAACGGAACATACATCATGAAAGTGGAGGCGAGGGACCCCGAGGATCCCTCATACACGCTCACGAATAATGTGATGTTGGCGGTGATCAGATAGGAGGCCATTGAAATGACATTGAGAGCGGCGTTCCTGGTGTTAATGACTATTCTCATTTACTCGTCGGCCGCGCTGGCTGTCGGAGAGGCAGCCGCGCCGTCTCTTATTATCTCGCCGTCGGCAAGGGCCTGGGGGCTAGGCCAGTCCTACTGCGGTGTGGCGGATGACGCGACGGCGGTTTACTGGAACGCCGGTGGACTTGCCTTCCTGGAAGGCACGTATGTATCGCTGACGCATAGCCAGCTCGTCCCCATGCTGGCGCCCGACGTCTATTACGAAAACATCAGCGCCACATACAAGCTGAAGAGCGTCGGGACGCTGGGGCTCAACCTCACTTATCTCACATACGGGAAGTGGTGGGAGACCACGGTCGGCGGAGTCCCCGTCGCGGAGCACTCGAGCTATGAGTTTTCATTCGGAGGCTATTACGCTACGAAGGTCGGCGAGAAAATGGGCTTCGGTCTGGGTCTCAAGGTGGCGCATGTCTATCTCGCGCCCCCGACGGAGTCGACGGGGTTCAAGGAGGGCGCGGGCTGGAGCTTCGCGGCCGACTTCGGGTTCCTCTATAAAGTCCATCCCAAGTTCCATTTCGGCGCCGCCCTTCAGAACCTCGGCCCCGACATGAGCTTCATCGAGAAAGAGGACTCGGCCCCGCTGCCCAGAACGCTTCGTTTCGGAGTCGCCCTGTACCCGCTGATGGGCGAGAGCTACTCCACGCTGCTCACCCTGGATGTATCGAAGGCGCTCATCGGGCTGGACGAGATATACAGCGAGGGCAATTTCAGCGAGGTCGCCAGGGATGCCACTGTCAACGGGGGAGTGGAAGTCATGTTCGCCAATTTCGTCGCGCCGCGGCTGGGATACATCTACGATCCCGACGGCAAGATCCAGGGCGTGACGTTCGGTTTCGGAATATACATTAACCTGAGCGGTGCCCGCCTGGCTTTCGATTACGCAGGCGTACCCAAAGCTGAAGACCTCGGTCGAGAGAACAAGTTCTCGCTCGGCGTCGAGCTATAACGGGGCAGGTGGGAGACGGGAAAGGGGAAATAGCTTGGTAGGAAGACAGATTAAGAGGACTCTCTCCGGAGGGCTTGCGGTGCTTTCGGTTGCGCTCTGCGCCTCCGGCGCCGCCGCGCATGTCCTCAAGGTGGAACGGCCTGAGGAGGCGGCGGGGATAGACATCAATAAGGTCAAGCAGCTCAATGAAGAGCGCTACAAGAGGCACAAAACCGCCCCTATACGCGACGTGCCCTCAACGCGCAATCTCTTGAGAAGCCGCAGAGCCATGCTCGGCGAAGACTTCGGCGTGCTGGGGGCGGCAGGCGCCGAGGACACGCTTCGCCTGGCCCTCATCCGCGTGGAATTCGAGAGCGTGCCCGACCCTTCCAAGATATCAGGCAGCGGCGGCCGCATGATGCTCGAGGATGAGCGGGGTACCGTTTTCATCGACCCCGCGCCGCATGACCGCAAGTATTTCGAGAAACACCTGGAGTCGCTGGCCTATTACTATGAAGCCATGTCATACGGGGCTCTGCATATCGAGTCGGAGGTGTTCCCCCTCGCGAACGACGGCGCATATATGCTCCCCGATGTGGGCAAATACAATCCCTCGGGGTCAGTAGGAGGCTGGACATGGGAGAATCTGGAGGTCTTCTACAGGGACGCCATACACGCGGCCGACGAGGATGATGATCTCGTGTTCGCAGATTTCGACGGCTTCGTGATAGCCCATGCGGGCTCGGACTGGCAGAACGACATAAACCGGGACAGCCCCTATGACCTTCCCTCGTTCTTCATCACTCTCGGCGGCAGCATAGCCGTTGAGGACAGCACGTATTTCGTCGTGGACGGCAGCGTCGTCCCCGAGACGGGCTCACAGGACGGCTATTTCAACGGCATAAACGGCGTGCTGGCGCATGAGGTCGGCCATCAGCTCGGGCTGCCGGACCTCTATGATACGTACATCGGCGGAAGCGTCATCGGCTACTGGGACCTCATGGACTTCGGTTCGAGCATAGGCATAGTCCTGGCCGACCCGGAAACCGAGACGGCATACTACGTGACGGGCATAGTCGCGGGTCCCCTGTCGGTCTGGAGCCGGGCCTTCCTGGGCTGGCTCGAGCCCGACACGGTTTATGCCGGAGGCGATTTCGATCTCACCGCGATCGACTACCAGGGCGAATCGCCGGGAAAGGAGGGGCTGGTCGTCCCGATCAACTCCTATGAGCATTTCATGATCGAAAACCGCCAGTGCGACCTCGACGGTGACGGTATCGGCTACCTGCAGCGCGACCCCAGCGATGACTCCACCGGGGTCATCATCGGGCCGGTCGACGAGGAGGGAGACCGCAATTACGAGTTCGGCTTCGCGCTTCCGGGCTGCGGCCTCTTGATCTTCCGCGTGGACCAGGTCATGGTGGACTACGGCAATCCCTGGGACATCGTCAACGCCTATCCGCCGAGAAGGGGCGTGCGCATCATGGAAGCCGACGGGACGTGGGACCTCGGGGACTACAACTCATTCTACTTTCTGGGAAGCTACTATGACCCCTTCTTCAGCGGCGACGGCGGCAACGACCGTTTCGCCGACGGGACCTATCCGCCGTCGGTGAGCAACACGGGCTGCCGGGCGCATGTCGAGGTGACCGAAATAAGCGAGTCCATGCTCACAATGGATTTTAGGGTGAACGTGCCCTGGGCCAAGAAGCGCTTCCCGATTGCACTGAGCGACTCGCTGAGGTACGGAATTACATCCCTCCTCGTCTTCGATGTAGACGGGGACGGTTCGGATGAAATCGGGGCGTTCTCCAAGAGGGCGGACTGGGTGGATACGCTCGGCACCGTCTTCCAGCCGGCCGATCTTTACCTGCTTGAGTTCGACGGGGATTCCGGCCCCCGCGTCCTACCCGGCTGGCCGCGCAGCCTCGGCGGAACGCATACCTCCGAGATCCTGGCCGCCGATCTGGACGGCGACGGCATCTATGAGATCGTCGCAGGCGACAACACCGGGCGGCTGTATGCGTTTAACATCGACGGCTCGGCGTATTTCGAGAGCGCCGGGCCCCTCGGCGCCTTCATGGTGCTCGAGGGCGGGCTCAACGGCGCTCCGGTGGCCTTTGACATCGACGGCACGGGCGGCGAGGAGCTGCTCGTGGGGACGGGCGAGGGCCTGCTGGCATTGAGCGGCGCTTCGCGCTCCGGCGTGGACATCGTCGACATCATCTTGAGGCCCGGCGGGATGAGCCAGCCGGCGGTCGGCGATTTTCTTGACCGTTTTGCCGGCGACGAGATCGTGGCGTACAGGGAGGGGGCCGTGGAGGTAATCCATCCGCTCCTCGAGGAGGTGCTCACGGTGTTGCCCGTGGACACCGACCTTGGGGCCGATGAGGTGTATCTGGCGATGGCCGACATAGACCGGGCCGAGGGCGAGGAATATGAAGTATTACTTTCAGGGATTGATGGAACTATATGGCTTTTAGACAGTTCCGGTGATGTATTGCCCGGTTGGGGACAGAGGGTCACCGATGGCTTCGCCGGCGCGCCCGCAATAGCGGACATAGACGGGGACTCCTATCTCGAAGTGGTCATCTCAGACACCGAGTACAGGACCTATGCTCTGGATGCGGGCGGAGGCAGGGTTGAGGGGTGGCCGCAGTACGGCAGCGGGTGCTCGCTTCCGGTCTGGGACCACGAATTCTACCCGCCGGACAAGACGGTTGAGGTGCCGCCTGCCGTGCTTGTCGACCTGGACGGGGACGGCGCGGCCGAGGTCATACAGGGATCGCGCTTTGAGTGCGTGGTGGGCTGGCTTGGCGACGGTACCCGCATGGCCGACTACCCCTTCACCATGGGCGGCGCCAGCGCCGCCGTTGCCTTCGGCGACATAGACGGCGACGGCAAAGGCGAGTTCGTGGCCGGAGGCGGCGAGGGCTTCCTCTACGCTTTCACCGGCACCTACGAGCAGACCGGCGAATGCGAGGCGCCTTGGCCTACGGCTCATTTCTCCAGGTCGCGCAACAGCGTCTACCCCATCGACATGATGCCCGGAGAGCCGGTCCCCGGCACGGACCTTCTGGTCGAAAACTCCTTCCACGCCTTCCCCAATCCTGTGGACGAGAAAGATGTCACATTCTCATTCGACACCGAGACGGGCGGGACGGCCATGGTGGAGATCTTCGACATCACCGGGCTCAGAGTGCTCTCGACGCCGAGATTCGACGCCAGATTCAGAACCCAGTACACGGTCGACATATCAGGTTTGGCAAGCGGGATATATGTTTGTAGATTATATATAGAAGGGGACAGCGGAGAGAACTCGGAGACTTTCAAACTCGCTGTCAGGAGATAGATGAAGAGAGTGTTGAGACGGATGAAGAAAACGCCGGCGCCGGTCCTGCTGGCCGGGCTCCTGGTGGCCTGCGCGGCCGCCCCCTGCGCCGGGGGACTCGAGCCGGGAAGCTCCGAGGCTTTCGATGCTTACCTGAGGACCACGCTCAGGCAGGTGGACGTCCCGGTTGAGGACGACGCCAGCATCCGGCATACCCGCGAGGAGGCGGCGAGGCCCAAGTCCACGTTGAGGGCAATGCTGCTGTCGGCCCTTATGCCGGGGCTCGGAGAGATGTACGTGGGGGGAACGCGGGGCTACATAACCGGCGGCGTGCTGGTTGGCATAGATGCGATGTCCATTTACAAGTACTTCGATCTCAACGGTCAGGGCGACGACCTGCGTGATGCCTACAGGGAATACGCCGATAGGCATTACAGCAAAGAGAAGTTCGGCAATTACATATATTACGAGATCGCCCAGTACAACACGGAGTTTGCCTTCTGCGAAGAAGGCGGCGATTTCGAAGACCCGGACAAGTGCGACAGCGTGCTCAATTATTACTTCCCGCTCGCCGATGACGACGACTTCTACGAGCAGATAGACATAGTCGACAGGTTCGTGTTCGGATGGGACGACTGGGAGCATGCGGGCATCATATACACCAATGCCTGGAACACGTGGGACCCCAACTCCGAGATTCCCGAAGTGATTGAGACCGAAACCGCGCGGAGGCTGACTTACAAGAGCATGAGAGACGAGGCCAATGACGCCTATTCCTCAGCGGACAAGTACGCGTGGATAATGTTGATTGGGAGAGTGGTCAGTGTGGTGGACGCGCTCATACTGACGAGAATACACAACAGCCAGATAGCATCGCTCGGGTCGAGAATGAACCTGAGCTTTCAGGTCAAATCAATAACTGATCCAGCTTTTAAAGTTGGCGTGAAGATGAGGTTCTAAGGGGATGAGGTTAGCAACTTACGTATTGATCGCAGTTCTTGTTATATCGGCTTTCGCGGCGCGTGCAAGCGCGGGGGACAGGTCGCTGTCCCGGGCCATGCTGTATTCGCTGCTCGTACCGGGAACGGGCGAGCTCTACATGGGATACAAGACCCAGGCCAAGGTACACCTTGCCGGCGAGGCCGCGGTATGGGCCGGTTTCGCCTACTTCAGGTATCAGGGAGGCATGCGGGAGGACACCTATAAGGAACTGGCGGAGATAAACGCGGGCGTCGATGGCCAGAAGGACGACGATTACTATCAGGCCATAGCCTACTATATAAGCAATGAAGTCTACAACGTCGACATCCTGCGCGAAGCGCGCTTTTACTATGACAGCCGCGAGCAGCAGCTCGAGTACTGGGAGAACAACGGCTACTTCGACGAGGACGCCTGGGAGTGGAGAAGTATTGCCGCGATGGATGAATACAGGGACGTCAGGACTGAGAGCCGGAAGTCTTACAGGCGGAGCACGTTGATGGTCGGCTTCGCGGTACTGAACAGGATGATAAGCCTCGTCGGGCTGTACGTCACCACGAAGAGCGGCGAGCAACACGCGGGCATGCTGCCCAGGGTCAGCTATGACGACAGCAACGGCGGCAGCACTTACCTCTATCTTAATCTGCCGATTGGAAAATGAGACGTGAGAGCGGACTGAGCTCGGCCCTTAAGAAAAGCCCGCCGCTCTCTATCCTCCTGGCCGTCTGGCTCTGTCTCACGGCGCTTCCCGCCCATAACGCCCACCCGGCGACCGCGGACCCGGCGCTCAGAGCCGGGCATCTCATCTCGGTTCCCTGCAGGGGAGGGGACTATTTCGATTTCACTCCTCTGGGTCTCGCATTCGACGCTTCGGGCAAACTCTACATAGTGGACGCCGACAACTCGCGCGTCATGATGCTGAGGGATTCGTTTGAGGACCTGAGGCCCTTTTCGGAGTATTTCCGGGACTCCGTCGGCATACACCTGGTGGACGTGGAGGTGCGCGACGGGCTTACCGTCTACGTCTCGGAGGAGGCGGGCGGTTCCCTGATCGGCTTCGACCGGATGGGCCGGCCGCGCGCAGTGGTGAGCGCCGGGCAGGGCGTCGCCGGTTTCGGTATCGGGGCGGCGGGCAAGGCATGCGCCGCCAATCCCTCTTATGAGGCCATCCGCATAATCTACATCGACGCCGACAGGGAGGCCGTGAATGTCACCCTGCCGCCGGGTGAAGGGCAGGTTCTCTACGTCGACTGCCTCGTTCTGGACGAGGGCCTGTTCGTGGCGACGGCGGCCAGCCGCGGGCGACTGCTCCACTTCAACGCCGTGGGCAAGTTCCTTGGGCCGTTCGGCTCCCATGAGTTCGGGGAGCCATACGGGCTGGCGTCTTTCGGAGGCGAGTACGTACTCGTTTCGGACGTCGCCAGGAAGGAAATAGTCGTTCTGGACATGCGCGGCAAGCGGATCGGGTCCTTCGGGAGCAGCATACTGGAGGAGCCCACTTTCATCGCGGTCAGAAGAGACGGCACCGTATGCGTCAGCGACACGCGGCGGCGCACGGTGGAGGTGTTCAGGATTGAGATCCAGTAGGTGGCCAACAGGTATCGCACTGCTCCTGATTTGCGCGGCGGCCGTCTGTGCCGCCGGGCGGGCCGGGGCGGCCACCGTGTCAAGCTGCTCGCGGCACGAGGAGGTCTTCTGTTCGGAGACATGCGCGGTCTCCATATTGCATCTCGCGCACAGGCAGATAATAGCGGCCAGCGAAACCGTCTACGTGGACGGAGTCCGTTACGAAAAGGGGCTCCACTACGACATGGATTACACGACGGGACTCGTCAACGTGCGGGGCGGGCTGGCGCCCGGCTCATGCCTGAAGATATCCTACAGGGTCTTCCCGTTTCTCTTCAAGGGCGACTACTGCTTAAGAAGACTCAATACGGTGAGGAAGGACGGCTCGAGGCCGTCTCCCGACGGAGAGGACGCGGGTCAGGCGGTTCCCCTCATGAAGGACGCCGGTTACAGCCTGCGCGCCTCGGGCTCCAAGACCGTGGCGATGGAAGCGGGGACTCTCGGCGGCGTCAAGATCGACCAGTCCCTCAGCCTGTCGCTCGGGGGCAACATAGGCAAGTCGGTGAGCGTAGTGGGCGTGCTATCAGACAAGGACTTCGGTTTCGACGGGGCGGGCCAGACCCAGAGGCTCGCCGATCTCGACAAGGTCTTCATCGAGGTCCAGTCGCCCAGGGCCATGGCCAGGGTCGGGGATATCGAGATGGCGCAGGCCCCCGGCGAGCTGCTCAACTTCGAGCGCAGCATGACGGGCTTCTACGCCAGCGCCTCGAGGGGCGAGAGCGGGCTGCGCGCTTCGGCCGCATCGTCGAGGACGACAACCGAATCGGCTGTAATAGAGGGCCGCGAGGGGGTGTCCGGTCCTTATGCGGTCACCGACAGCGACGGCCGGCCGGTCAGCATTCTGCCCGACAAGGAGAGGGTGTGGCTCGACGGCATAGCCATGCGCCGCGGCAAGGGAATGGACTATACGGTCGATTACGCGGCCGGGGCGATATACTTCAACCCATCCAGGTTCATAAGAGCGGGCTCGCGCATCGTCATCGACTACGAGGTCACGGACTATGACGGTGGACGGCAGTTCTATTTCGCGGGTTCGGACCTTCATTTGAGCGACAACGCGTCCGTGGGCGTGACCGTGGTCAACGAGCGCTTTTCCCCGGCCGTCCTCACGGGCGACGGCGATGGCTCGGGCGGAGTGAACCTCGGGAGCGACGGAGAGGACGGCTATACGGACGGCGGGCGATACGTGGGACCCGGCAAGGGGGATTACGTGAGGGCTGAGGTGGATTCGGCCTATTTCTATGAATACGTGGGCGACTTCATGGGGGACTACGAGGTCACCTTCTCCAGGGTGGAAGATGGAGAGGGCGACTACGCGTATATATACTCCGAGGTCTGGCAGAAACACATATATCTCCATGTCGCCGGGGGGAACTATGTCGCCATTTTAGGACCGGCTCCCGAGCTGAGCTCGCAGGTCGTTCATGTCGCCGGAACCGGCAGACTCGGCGACAGGGTGGAGCTCAAAGCGGAGGGGGCTCTTTCCAGGGCGGGCGAGAAGTCGGGCGGCGGGTCCTGGGAAGACGTCCGCGACGGGGCGTATGCCGTGAGGCTGAACGGGGAAACGCCGGAGATCCATATGGGCGGTGTGGACGTGGGTGCCCTGGAGTTTGAGGTCAACCGGCGCTCGGTCGGACCGGCCTACGAGACTTTCGGGCGAATACGCAATCCCGGCTTCCTCGAGACGTGGGGCGTCAAGCCCAACAGCGTTTACGAGGAGTCGGACGGCGTCAATATAGGCTACCGGATCGGGTCGGGGCTGCGCGCCGACGCCGGCATGGGCCGTATGGAGACCGACGCGGGGAGTTCCATGCGGCGGCACGCGCGGGTCGCTCTTGGCAACCAGAGGCTCGGGCTCACGGCCATGACGGACGTGGTCGACGTTGCGGCCGGTGAAGGGGACAGGGGCATCACGCGGCGCGGCATCGATTTGAGAGTCCCCGTAAGCTTCGCGCTGGCCAATGCGGGGAACAGGTTCGAGGAGAGAGTGCTCGAGGACGGCGGGGGCTCTTTCAAACGCAACGAGGTCTACTCGGAAATACGGCTTCCCGGTGCCGCGCGCAGCCTTAGAGTGAATCTGGCCCGCACCAGGGAGAGCCGGATGCTCGAGACGGCGTGGGCGGACTACTCCACCGTGACCGAGGGTCGGGTTGAGTTCGAGGCGCGGAAGGGAACGCTGCTCCAGGTGCGCGGCGTGGTGGGACAGAGCAGGGTCGCATATGCCGAAGATGTCGGCCTCAGCGACCAGACCAGCACGGCCTGCGACCTTGCCTTGAGTTTCCGTGACCTTTACATGCTGAGCGCGCTGACTTTGGATTACGGCCTCGCGACGACGCTTACGACTCTCTACGAGACCGAGCTCATAAAGGTGGAGACAGGCGGTGACTACGACAGCCTGGGCAATTATGTCGAAGACGGCGGTTACACGGTTTCGAGGCGGGAGGCCGGCCGGACTCCCGTTACCAGGCTGAGATCGAGGCTCCTGATGGAGACGGGCAGGAGCGGCAAGATCCTCCATAAGCGGCGCTTCACAACCAGAACCGAAATCGCCGTGGAGGGAGAGAGCGTGGACGCTAGCCTGAGGCGCGCGGCGCTCCCGGGTCTCGGCGAGCTCATGCATGGCGAGACTGTGATGTTCGGTAGGGTCACGGCGTCCGAGCAGATAGTCTTAAACCGCGTCGGCAACAATACCATTTCGGCCAACCTGCGCGGCACCCGCGGCCAGGACCGGCGGTGTGAGGACAGGCTGGAGACAATCGCGCAGGACCAGGTCCAGGTAAGGCTCATGAGCAACGCATTCAAAAGGTTTACGCTGGCGGTTGAAGGCGAGTTGAGGTCGAGCAGGAGGTCCCTGGGAACGGGGCCCCGGGCCGTCGACCGCGACATCAGCGCGAGATCGGTGAGAATGGACGTCGAGAGGCCGCTCATGCAGAGCCTTCGCGCCCTCATTTCCGTGAGAGTCCAGAAGGAGATCTCGACGGCGCCGGTTTACGATGTCACGCAGGCCGATCTCAGTCCCGGCCTGACGCTGTACGCAGGCAGCCTGCGCTGCGACGCGCGCGCAAACGTGAGGAGGATACTTGGCGGCGAATCGACTTCCGCGGCCGGCTACGCCAGGCAGAACTCGATCGATTGGAACGCGCGCTTCAGCTATAACCATACCAGGTTCACGTCGATATCCGTGGAATACACGGGGACGCGGCTCGAGCACTCGCCGGCGATCCACAACCTGCGGGCGTCGGTGAATGCGACCTTCTAAGGGGGCGGCATGATACGAGGCCCCGTTCTCCCGGCCATGGCCATCCTCCTGGCTCTGGCCGTTCTCCTCTCCTTCGCCGGGGCCGGGGCGGCCGCTCCGGGAGGCGATTTCGTGATATCGGGAAACAGGGCGCTCCGCACCGAAGACGTGCTCGAAGCGCTGGGAGGGGCCGGCTGTGACGCGGGGGACTCGGTCTGTCTGAAGGCCATGTGCGACAGCGTGGCTTACCTGTATTGGACGCTGGGGTATATAGACGTGAGGGTGACATGCACCCAGGGGGCCCCCGGCGGGCCGGCGCTGGTGGATATCGCCGAGGGCCGGGTGAGCCCCATAGTCGGCGTCGAAATCTCCGGGGCCTCTGAGGCGGGCCGGTCGCTCATAGAGCCCATTTTCGAGCCCCTGATCGGCAGGCCTTTCTCGCCGGAGGACTTCGATCGCGACATCGCGCTGGCGCTCGGGGCTTACGACGAAGCCGGTTATCCGGTCGCCCGCATAAGTCCCGAGGTCACGGCGGCAGGCGAGGGCGGCCTGGCGGTGGTGCTCAAGGTGGAGGAGGGCCCCAGGGCCACCATCGGGAGCCTCGTATTCGAGGGAGTCCACAGCACGCGCCACAATGTGCTCGAGCGCGAAACCGGGCTCAAGATCGGCGAAGCCTATGACGGGTCCAGAGTCAAGCGGGCCAGGCAGAACCTCATGCGGCTCGGCGTCTTCGAGGAGGTCCGCGAACCCGTGCTCAGCATCAATCCCGCCGACAGCAGCCTGGTGGTGACATTCGAGGCCGTCGAAGCCAGAACCAGCTTTATCGAAGGCGTGGCGGCTTACGGCTCCACGCCCGACGGCAACGAGCTCTACGGTCAGCTCGAGATCGATCTCAGGAACATCGCCGGCACGCTGAGAAAGGCCGGGGTCTTCTGGATGAGCAGGGGCGGCGGGCGTTCGGCCTGGAAAGTGCATTATCGCGAACCCAGGATATTCGGTCTTCCGATCGGCCTGGAGGGGGCCATCGACTCGGACATAGACGAGGCCGCCTATGAGAGGCGCAGGCTTTCGCTGCGGCTTGTTCAGCAGGACGGCAGGCGGTTCGAGGTGTCCGCGGGGTGGTTCATAGCCAGCGTGCGCGAGGGCCCGCTCGTAGGCGACACAGCCGGGGACCAGGTGCGCAGCACGTATGATGAGAGCGGTTTCGACATCGGGCTCAACGTGGACGCCACTGACCGCGCAATCAATCCCACTCGGGGCCCCAGGGCCGTTCTCGCGCTGGAGTTCTCTTCGCTCGCCTGCGACGCCTGCGACGATGCGGCGGGCGCGTCCGACCGGACGCTGTGGTCGGCGCTGGTCGTCGGGAGCCACATCTTCGGCATTTCGGGAAATACTGTCGGCTTCCTGGGCGGGCGGCTCAACGTCGTAAACGCCGACGGGGGTGATGTGCCGCCGTCCCATCTCATAAGGGTGGGCGGCGTCAATACGCTGAGGGGCTATCCCGAGGAGTGGTTCGCCACGGATGAAGTCGCAATCCTGACCGCCGAGCTCAGGTACATCGTCGGGCCGCGCTCGCGGCTATATGCGTTCGTCGACGCGGGCACGCTTACGGATGAGGCGCATGACATCACGGACCTCGGGACTCTGCTTGCCGGTTACGGGTTCGGACTCACCACCGGCTCGCGCATCGGCGTCTTCAGGGTGGAAGTCGCGACCGCGCGGGACGAGCCCCTGAGCGAGGCCAAGCTGCATATCAAGCTCACCCAGAGATTCTAGACAGGCGTCATGCCGGCGGGGCTCATGAACGGCCGCGGTTGACTTGGTTTCGGGCGTATCATATATTGATGGCGGGGATACCCGGCAAACCAGCTTTCAAGGCGGTGTTTATGACTCAGATCGAAGCGGCCCGCAGGGGCAAGACTACCGAAGAGATGGAGGCCGTCGCCGAGGCCGAAAGGCGGCCGGTGGAGTATATTCGCGAGGGCTTGGCTAACGGCACCATCGTCATCCCCGTCAACGAGCTCAGGCGAGGCGAACATGCGGTGGGCATAGGCGCCGGCCTGAGGACCAAAGTGAACGCCAATATTGGGAGCTCTTCAGACGAGGCCGACATGGGCTTCGAGCTCGAGAAGCTCAAGGCGGCTCTTGAGGCGGGAGCCGACGCCGTCATGGATCTCTCGACGGGCGGAGACATCGGGGCCATAAGAGAGTCCGTTGTCAAGGCGTCCACTGTGACGGTCGGGACCGTGCCCATCTATGAGACGGCGATCAGGGTGATGAGGAAGAAGCGGGGAATGGTCGAGATGACGGGCGATGAAATCCTCGAGACCATAGAGGACCATCTCGCGTCGGGCGTCGACTTCATAACGGTGCACTGCGGCGTGACACTCGACTCGCTTCGCAGGCTCGACGAGTGCGGAAGGCTCACCGATGTGGTGAGCCGGGGCGGATCTTTCACGCTCGAGTGGATGCACTATAACGGCAAAGAGAACCCTCTATACGAGAGATATGACGACCTTCTGGAAATCGCGAGGAAGTACGACGCGACCTTGAGCCTGGGCGACGGCCTCAGGCCCGGCTCGCTCGCCGACGCGACGGACCTCCTCCAGATAAGTGAGCTCGTGACCATCGGTGAACTCGCTGCCCGGGCAAACAGGGCGGGGGTGCAGGCCATGGTGGAAGGGCCCGGCCACGTTCCCCTCAACGAGGTTGAGGCCAACATAACCCTTCAGAAGAAAGTGTGCAGGGGGGCGCCTTTTTACGTGCTGGGGCCCATCGTCACCGACGTTAGCGCGGGCTTTGACCATATCGCGGCCGCGATAGGCGGAGCGGTGGCGGCCGCCGCGGGCGCGGATTTCCTTTGCTATGTGACTCCCAGCGAGCACCTGAGACTGCCGAGCGTTGATGACGTCCGGGAAGGGGTGGTGGCGCTGCGCGTGGCGGCGCATGCAGGCGACATCGCCAAGGGTGTGCCGGGCGCGCGCGAGTGGGACGAGGCCATGTCGAATGCCCGCCAGGCGCTCGACTGGAGCAAAATGCTCGACCTCGCCATTTACCCCCCGCGCGCCAGGGAGCTGAGGGCCAGCTCGGCGCCCGGCGACTCCGAGCTGTGCACCATGTGCGGCGAGTTCTGCGCTATGAAGAAGATGAAAAAAGTAGTGAAGAAGAAGGGCTAGGGCCGGGTTGCCCGGGGCGATCCTGAAGGCGAGGTGCGAAGCGTGGCAGCAAGAGTGATACGAGCTCCCAGGGGTACCGACCTCAGCTGCAAGGGCTGGCAGCAGGAGGCGGCCCTCAGGATGCTGATGAACAATCTGGACCCAGAGGTCGCCGAACAGCCCGAAGACCTCATAGTGTACGGGGGTTCGGGCAAGGCCGCCCGGAACTGGGACGCGTTTGAAGCGATTGTCCGCACTCTCAAAGAGCTCGAAGCGGACGAGACCATGCTCGTGCAGTCGGGCAAACCGGTCGGCGTCTTCAAGACAACTCCCGCGGCCCCGCGAGTTCTCATAGCCAATTCCATGCTGGTTCCCGACTGGGCCAACTGGGAGCATTTCTGGGAGCTGGAGGCGAAAGGCCTCATTATGTACGGGCAGATGACGGCGGGCAGCTGGATATATATAGGGACCCAGGGGATTCTACAGGGCACGTATGAGACCCTTGCCGAACTTGCGCGCCAGCACTTCGGCGGCACGCTGAGGGGCAGGTTCGTGCTGACCGGAGGCATGGGCGGCATGGGGGGAGCGCAGCCACTCGCCGTTACCATGAACGAGGGAGTCTGCCTGGATGTGGAAGTCGACAGGTCGCGCATAAAGAAGAGGCTGGATACGGCCTACTGCGACGTCATGACCGAGAGCATCGACGAGGCTATAGGAATGGTCAGGGAGGCAGTCGACAAGGGGATTCCCAGGTCGATAGGGCTCGTGGGAAACACGGCCGACACGCATCCGGAGCTCTTGAAGCGCGGAGTCATTCCCGATGTCGTCACCGACCAGACTTCCGCGCACGATCCCCTCGGCGGCTATGTGCCTAATGGCCTGAGCCTCAAGGAAGCCCTCGCGCTCAGGCAAGGCGACCCCGACCAATACGTCAAGCGCTCCATGACGGCGATGGCCGACCATGTGAGGGCCATACTGGGCATGAAGGACAGGGGCGCCGTGGCGTTCGACTACGGTAACAACCTGAGGGGCCAGGCAAAGGACGCAGGGGTAGAGAACGCCTTCGATTATCCGGGCTTCGTTCCGGCATACATAAGGCCGCTGCTGTGCCAGGGCAAGGGGCCCTTCCGCTGGGCGGCGCTCTCGGGCGACCCGGAGGACATCTACAGAACGGACAAGGCCGTGCTCGACGAGTTTCCCGAGGACGAGGCGCTCGCGAGATGGATCAAGCTCGCGCATGAGAAGGTCAAGTTCCAGGGGCTGCCGGCCAGGATATGCTGGCTGGGCTACGGTGAACGAGCCAGGTTCGGCAAGCGCATCAACGATCTCGTAAGGCGGGGCGAGGTAAAGGCCCCGGTAGTCATCGGAAGGGACCACCTCGACAGCGGCTCGGTGGCGTCACCCAACCGCGAGACGGAGGGGATGAGGGACGGGAGCGACGCCGTCGCGGACTGGCCGATCTTGAACGCCCTCTTAAACGCAGTGGGAGGCGCAACCTGGATCTCAGTTCATCACGGCGGCGGGGTGGGCATGGGCAAGTCCATACACGCCGGCATGGTCATCGTGGCGGACGGGACCGACGAAGCCGAAGCCAGGCTGCAAAGGGTGCTTACGACGGACCCGGGAACCGGCGTGATGAGACATGCGGACGCCGGATATGGCATAGCCATCAAGGTGGCCCGGGAGAGCGGAATCAACATACCCATGTTGCCGCGGGAGTGATGAATTGCCCTCGGATGATACTCTCCTTATTGAGAATATAAGCGGGCTCATTACCTGCGAGCCGGACGTTTACGGGTCGGCTGACCCCGGTGCCCCGGCTCTCGGAATAATTGAGAACGCCTCGGTCCTGATCTCGGGCGGCGAGGTGAAGTGGGCCGGTCCCGCCGCAGCGTTCGACGCCGAGGCCGCGCCGCTCGCGCCGTCCGGCTGCCCGAAGTTGTCCGCGTCCGGGCTCGTCGCCCTGCCGGGCCTGGTCGACTGCCATACCCACGCGGTATTCTACGGCACCCGCGAGCGCGAGTACGAGATGAGGATGCAGGGCGTGCCGTACATGGAGATAGCCCGCCGGGGCGGCGGAATCGTATCCACCGTATCCAGCCTGCGTTCCGCCACGGCCGACGACCTGGTCCGGGTGAGCCTGCCCCGGCTCAAGTCGATGCTGGCCCACGGGACCACCACGGTCGAAATCAAGAGCGGCTACGGCCTCGACCTGGAGAACGAACTCAAACACCTTGAGGCAATAAAGAGGGTCGGGGAGGCCGTCCCGCTTGACGTGGTGCCGACGTTCCTCGGCGCCCACGAGTTCCCGCCGGAATTCAAGAGCGACAGGCGCGGATATGTGGACCTCGTGATAAACGAGATGCTTCCGGCTGTGGCCGAGCGCGGGCTGGCCGAATTCTGCGACGTGTTCTGCGAGGAAGGCGTCTTTACCGCCGACGAGTCGCGCGAGATCTTGACGGCGGCCAAAGACATGGGCCTTAAACCCAAAATCCACGCCGATGAGTTCGTCGACTCCGGGGGCGCGCGCGTGGCCGGAGAGGTGGGGGCCGTGAGCGCGGAGCATCTCTACGCGGCGTCGCGCGAGGGGCTTGAGGCGATGCTGGAGGCCGGGACAGTGGCTGTCGTGCTCCCGGGAGTCAGCATCGGACTGGGGAAATGCGAGTTCGCCGATGCGCGCGGCATGGTCGAGATGGGCCTGGACGTGGCCGTAGGCACTGATTTCAACCCGGGTTCTTCCATGACCGATTCCCTCATATTGATGTCCAGCCTCGCATGCTCCTTCATGAGGCTCTCGCCCGAAGAGGCAATCCTCGCGATCACGCTGAAAGCCGCCAGGGCCCTCGACCGCGAGGGGAGCATCGGGAGCATCAGGCCCGGCAAGCGCGGCGACGTCGTTCTCTTTGACGTACCCGACTTCAGGTACATCCCCTATCATTTCGGCGGGGACGTCGTCAAAAGCGTCATCAAGAACGGGGCCGTCGTCTGGGAGAGAACAGACTAGGCCGCGAAAGCCATCGCTCAAGATACACCCTCCGCCTGCCGAATTACTGGTGAGAGACCGCGGGTGGGGGCGTGTACGCCTGCCGTGTCTTGAAATGAGAGAATACACCATTCTAATCTACCGACATCACAGGTAGCGCAGGAGGTCAATCAGTGTCAGAGATCCTCGAGATAAGAAAGCTGGCACATGAGCACGTTCAGAACGGTGAGCTGGACAAGGCTCTCGCGCAGTACAATAAGCTCCTCAGGGCGGACAGCGTAGACCCCAATATCTTCAACCTCATGGGTGACGTGTTCTACAAGAAGGGCGAATCCGAAGAGGCGTTCAAGCACTACAATGAAGCGGTCCAAAGGTATGGCGCTGAGAGCCTCTACAGCAACGCGATCGCGGTGTGCCGGAAGATGCTCCGCCTGGATCCCGAATTCCATGAGGCGACCAAGATGCTGGGCGAGCTCTACCTGGAACAGAGCTTCACCGGCGAGGCAATCGGCTACTTCCTGGAATACGCAGAGAAGCTGGCGGCAAAAGGCGACATGCAGAACGCCGCGGAGGCCCTGAAGAGAGTGATTGAAACCGCGCCCGGCAGGGTCAATGTCCGTGAGCAGCTCGCTAAGGTGTACGCCGAGCTGGGCATGTCCGATGAGGCCAGAAGCGAGCTCATCGCGGCCAGCGACATATACAGGGACAAGGGCGACCCTGACAAGGCCGAAGAGCTGCGCTCCATGGCGGTCGAGCTCGGTGGCGGCGATGATATCCCGGAGGCGGAAGTCACCACCGACGGGGAGGAAAACGACAGGGTGGAGGTGGTGCACAAGCGCATAGGCCTGGCCCATCACGTCCCCCTCAGCGTCGACGAGATACTCACGAGCTTCCGCGAAGAAGTCAAGCGGGCCATAGGGGAAGAGGACTACCAGAGCCACTACGACATGGGGCTTTCCTATCTTGACCTGGGTTTCTTCGATGAAGCCCTCGCCGAGTTCGGAGTCGCTCGAAGGAGCCCGGACCTCGAGCTTAAAAGCATAGAGATGGCCGGAAAGTGCTTTGTGGAGAAAGGCGACATCGAGCTCGCCATCGAGGAATTAGAATCGGGTATGAGTGACTGCGAGATCCCCGAGGAGGACTGTCTCGGGCTCAAGTACAATCTCGCCGAGGCCTACGAAAAGATTGGCCAATCGAGCCGCGCTAGAGTACTATATGGAGAGATACTTGAGACCGATGACTCGTACCGCGATGTGAATGAGCGCATCGCACTCTTGGGAGCGACGGAGTAGCCTCCTTGGAAGATCGCTACGACCTTCACGTACATACAACCTTCTCCGACGGCGATATGACCCCGACCCAGGTCGTGGAGGCGGCATGCGAGATCGGGCTCGCCGGCATCGCGATCGCCGACCATGACGAGATTGCCGGCGTGGACGAGGCGATGGAGGCCGGCGAAGCCTGCGGCCTCAGGGTGCTGCCGGCTGTGGAGTTCAGCACCTATGAGGGCAAGGCGGACATACACATCCTGGGGTACCTTCTCGACAGGCGGAGCGAGGCGCTGCTCGAGCACCTGACCAAGTTCAGGGACGCGCGCCGCAACCGCGGCATCATGATGGTCGAGCGGCTGCGCGAGATGGGAGTCAAGATCGACGTGAACTCGGTGATGGAGATCGCCGGCGAAGGGGCGGTCGGCCGCCCCCACATAGCTCAGGCGCTTCTCAGGAACGGGGCCGTGGGCAATTATGAGGAGGCCTTCCGCAAGTACATAGGGTTTAACTCCCCAGCCTATGTTCAGAAGTACCAGCTCCGGCCGCATGAGGCGTTCGACATAATCAGGGAGGCGGACGGAGTCGGAGTGCTGGCTCATCCGGGCACTTTGAAGAGGGACGACCTCATTCCCGGTTTCGTAGCAGCCGGCATGAGGGGCATAGAGGTCTATCATCCCAAGCACAATAAGTACCTGGTCGACCACTACAAGCAGATTACCGAGAAGCTCGGGCTCGTTGCAACGGGCGGTTCCGACTCTCACGGCAGAAAGGACGGGGCGTTGCTCCTCGGTTCCTGCACCGTGGACTCATCGGTAATCGAAGACCTCGAGCGGGCCAGGACCTATTGAGCGTTCTCATTCCCGGCGTTCTCATTGCTCTTGACACCCCGCAATACAGGCCTTAACATCCCCTTTGGCGTGACACTTCAGTAATGCGGCACATCACACTCGCTTTGTGGGGGTAGGTTTATGATTGTCCTCGTTCTCGATTCGGAAGCCTATGATTTTGACTACCTCCTCTGGGAATCAACTAAAGACGAGATACTGGCCCGGGGCAAGGTGACGGGAGTCGGGACGCGCACCGCAATAATGAAACACCAGGTCGGAGCCCAGTCAACGCACCAGGTGGTGCTCGACCTCCCGGACTGCAGGACGGCAATGAAGAACGTCGTGGCGAGTCTGGTCGACCCGAAGATCGGCGCGATTGAGAACGAGAGCCAGATAGGCGCCGTAGGCCATCGCGTGGTACACGGGTGCAGCAAATACGTCGAGCCGGCGTTGATTACAGATGAGGTCATGTCGGACATCGCCGATTTCGCCGACTACGCGCCAAAGCACAACCCTTACAACCTCGATGGAATAAAGGCCGCCCGGTCCCTGCTTCCGGGCGTGCCGCATGTGGCGGTCTTCGATACCTCCTACTACATGACGCTTCCTCCCAAGGCCTATCTCTACGGGCTTCCTTACAAGTACTACAAGCAGTACGGCATAAGGAAATACGGCTTCCACGGACCGTCGCACAGGTACGCCTGCGAGCGGGCATGTTTCCTGGCGGGTATTCCCTTCGACGAAGCGCGGGTGATCAGTATGCACCTGGGCAGGGGGGCGAGCGTTACCGCCACAGACCACGGCAAGTGCATAGATACGTCCATGGGATTCTCGCCGCTGGAGGGGCTGGTGATGGAGACGCGCTGCGGGGACGTCGACGCGGAGGCGCTGCTGCAGATAATGTCCAAGGAAGACCTGACCCCGAGGACGCTGGGAGATCTCCTCTCGAGGCGTTCGGGTGTGGTCGGACTGAGCGGCATGGGCACGGTCGAGGACCTAGTGGCCGCGGCGAAGGACGATGACAACAGGGCGAAGACGACGCTGGATGTCTTCGCGCACCGGGTTCGGAAATACCTGGGGGCCTACATGCTCGAGCTCGGCGGAGTGGATGTGGTGGTGTTCACGGCATTCATGGCAGAGGGCTATCCGATTGTAAGGGAGATGGTGTGCCGGGACCTCGATTTCATGGGGCTCAAGCTCGATCAGGAGGCCAACAACCGGCTGGTGTGGGCCGAAGGCGAAATCAGCGCCGCAGACTCCGATGTGAGGGTCTATTGCATTCCACACAATGAGGAGCTCATAATCGCCCAGAAGGTACATCAGGCCATAAGCGGCTGATGGGGGGCGGCGTGAAATCCACTCTCGCAGTCACGGCCGTGCTTATAGCTCTGGCCGTTACCCTCGGGCTTCTTCTATTCGCGGTGCCCAATGTTGAAGGCGTCTCGGCTGTGGCTTTCTTCTCAGGCGCCATTCTGGGCCCGGGCGGCGGCGCTCTGGTCGGCGCGCTGGCAATGGGCCTTTTCTCCATCCTGAACCCGCTGGGGCCGGCGGCCTTTCCCGTCCTCGCAACTCAGGTTCTGGGCATGGCTCTTATCGGGTGCGCGGGAGCCATGTGGGTGAGACTCGCGCGTTCGCCTGGCAGGGCGGCGCTGCTTGCAGGTATCTCGGGCGGTGTGCTAACCTTCCTCTATGACGTTCTCACCAATTACGGTTTCGCCGTGACCATGGGCAGATACAAAGACCCGCTGCCCTTCATAGCGGCCGGAATACCTTTTTCGGTGATGCATATACTTGCGAATGTGATCATCTTCGCCGGGGTCGGGGCCTTTGTGTTCGCGAGAGGCAGGCCTCGAGGAGGCGCCGCGTGATATGAGACCGGCATGGATCGTGACAGCGATGTACTTGTCGATATGCTTGGGGCTGGCGACGGGCATATTGGCCGGCGACGGGGAGGCGGTGGCGGAAGCGGATTCGAGCGGAACCCAGGGCGGCTCCCCGGTTACCGGCGTTGAATCGCCGGGGGCGGTCGCGGATTCGCTGGGCGCGGTCGCGGATTCGAGCGGAACCCAGGGCGGCTCCCCGGATACCACCGTTGAATCGCCGGGGGTGGTCCCGGATTCGCTGGGCGCGGTCCCGGATTCGCTGGGGGCGGTCGCGGATTCCCTCCCGGCGGACAGCCTCGCTTTCAAGCCGCTCGACATTACGCTTATGGGGAACACCATCTCCGGACTTAGGGGCGTATTTGCCCTGGATTACGCAGTCGCGGGCAGGGAGGAGATGCTCGAGTTCATCTCGTCCGACCCCGCCGAAGGTCTGGTAATGGACGCGGGCATAAGATACATCACGCGCGGTTTCTACGGGGGGCCGCAGTACCTGAGCATCAGGGGAAGGGACCCTCGTGCCACCGGCTATCTCATGGACGGCGTGCCCGTTACGGATCCCCAGATAGAAGTGTTCGATCCGCACTGGCTTCCAATTGAAGGTACGGAGAGGATAGAGTCGATAAAGGGACCCGCCACGGCTCTCTTCGGGGGCGGGGCGACGGGGGGGCTCGTCAACGTCGTCTCTCATGACGTTCTGGTTCCCGTGCCGCTCACGAAGGTGAATGTCTGGTTCGGGAGTTATGACACCAGGCTTGTAGGGGCTGACTTCATGAGGAGCATAGGCAACAACTTCGGTTTCATTGGAGCCTACGACTACTTCAGTACCGCCGGCTATGTCGATGGAGCGAATTACAGGATGGAGAAGCTCTATGGCAAGGTATCGGCCAGGTTTCCGTCCTCACTGAAATTCGATATTATTGCTTACAGGCACGTGGGCGACACTGGAGTCCTAGGGGCCCATTATACCGACCGCATCGACAGCCGCTCTTTCCTCGACCTCTCGTTCGAGGTGGGAACCGAGTCGGTCTTCGACCTGGATTTCTACTATTTCGACGTGAGGGAGACATTCAGGGGAGCTTCGGACGAGACCTATGAAGGTTCGCAGGCCGGGGCCAGCCTTGTCTGGACGGGCACGGAAAGCACAGACTATGTGCGGCGGCTGGGCGCTTCCTTCAAGCGCAAGAACTCGGAGGAGGTGGACGGCATAGGTGAGGGCTCGGCCTTCGGCGAGTTCTCATATGTAAGGGGAGACTTCGGCAGCCGCGCTGTCCTGAGAGCGGAGAAGAACTCGGAACATGATACGCAGTACGCCCTGGCATTGCCGCTCACATACGGTATAAGCCGGAGGGTGAGGCTCTTCGGCCGGCTCGACCGCGGGTTCACGTATCCGCTGGCGCGGGGGGCGCGGGAGTCGCACAGGGAGGAGGTAGAGACAACCGCCGGATTCTCTGGGGGTATTTCATGTGATTGCAATGTATTAGAGTTGTCTATTAATGTATTCTATTATGATATCGAAGGCGCCAGCATATACAGGACCGATGAGACCTGCCTTACCCGCCTGGTGGAAGGCGCGGCGTTCGATCTGCTGGGCGCCGAGGCCCAGGTCTACCTGCCGCCGGTGTATGGCTTCGAGGGCACGGTCTCTTTCTCGAGGGGGGATTCGAGGGGTGAGATCGAGGGCGCCGGGGAGCTGCAGCCGGCCAATGTCCTGGCCTGGGGCATCAAGTACAGGAGGCAGTTCACCAGGCATATAGGCACAGGGGTCACATTCGCCGGCAGGTGGTCTTCAGGCACAAGCCTCGGCCACCGCTGGGAGTGCGTGGATGACGCCTGCAGCGAGGTCGAATGCGTCGCGGACGCCAATCTGCCGGCCGTCAAGTCGGCCATGCTCTATGCCTTCCTGTCCCTGGACGATGCCAGGGCCTTCTTCCGCATCAGGAATGTCTTCAATGAGAGAATCCCCATCGCCTGGGACAAGCCGAGCCTGCCCGCGCGCTCGTATGAGTTCGGTCTGACCTGGGACCTTCACGACTAGGGGGGCCGCAGGCAGGCAAGCGGCGGTCCGGTTGTGCATTTCAAGACCTGACCCCATGGGCTACGGTTGTGCATTTCAAGACCTGACCCCATGGGCTAAAGTTTGCTTGACACCCCCAATGGGGGCCTGTAGGCTCACCTTGCTATGAGGACAGCCCTGCTTACCATCAGCGCCTTTTTGATCCTCATCGCAAGCGCCGGGAGCGGCTCCACCGTGAACCTGCCCGAGCCGGACCACGACGGCCTGACCGTCGAGGAGGCCATCAGACAGAGGCGGTCGGTTCGGGTTTATGGTGCGGAGGCCGTGACCCTGGCCGAGATCTCCGAGATCCTGTTCGCGGCGCAGGGCGTAACGGGGGAGGCCGGAGGCAGGGCGCTCAGGGCGGCTCCCTCGGCGGGAGCGACTTATCCTTTCGAAGTCTATGTCTTTGCCAACAGGGTCGAAGGTCTCGAGCCCGGTCTGTACCGGTACCTGCCGCATGGCCATGAACTGGAGATGCTGCGCGCGGGCAACCTCGGAGAAGCCATGTCTGAAGCCTGCCTCGGGCAGGATATGCCTGCCGAGGCCGCATGCACCCTGGTGCTGGCGGCGGTGCCGGAGCGCACGACCGACGTATACGGGGAGCGGGGAATCATGTATGTCTATATGGAGGCGGGCCATATCAGCCAGAACATCTACCTCCAATGCGCCTCGCTGGGACTGGGGGCCGTCGCCGTCGGCGCGTTTTATGAGTCCGGGGTTGACGCCCTTATCGGCCTTGACGGGGAACATGAGAGTGCGGTCTACGTTAACTGCATAGGAAGAAAGGTGGCGACGCAAGATGGAGAATAACTGGATTGACGCCACTGTCGGCATTCTGATGCTGCTGGGGTTCATCCACGGGGTCGTGAAGGGCGCCATTCAGGAGATTGCAGGCGCGCTTGCCATCGTTGTCGGCATTGTGGTCGCCGGGTACGTGACGGCGGCTACTGCCTCCCAGACAGACCAGCTCTCGCATCCCACGGGCGCGAAGGTGTTTGTCTTTGTACTCACGTTTCTCGCGGTGGCCGTTCTCATCGGCCTTCTCGGCAAACTCCTGTCGGGGCTTGCCAAGGCCGCCAATCTCAAGCTCGTAGACAGGGTGCTGGGCGGCATCGTCGGCGCATGCGTTGTCGGCATAATCATAGGCATCATACTGACGCTCATCGAGGGGCTGGGGGTCAATATAGACACGCTGCGCGAGTCGGCCCTCGTAACCTATCTCCTTCACGCCGTGGCGTATCTCGCGAGGTTCCTGCCGGCTATGGCGGAAGAGGCCAATGTGGCCGACATATCTCTATAGAGAGGACGAAATGGACATCAATCCGGACATCTTCCGCCAGTATGATATCAGGGGAAACGTGGGCACCGATCTTACCGAGGACACCGTGTCCGTTCTGGGAAGGGCATTCGGCGCCTACCTGGCGGGCGGCGGCGCCAAGCAGGTTTCTCTGGCAAGCGACAACCGGCTCAGTTCGGACGGCTTCCGCGAGATCATCGGGGAGGAGCTCTGCAAGTCGGGCCTCAATGTCGTCGACTACGGTGTGGTTCCCACGCCTGTTTTCTATTCGACGCTCTTCACGGGGGACGCAGGGGGAGGGGTGATGATAACCGGCAGCCACAATCCCCCTGAGTTCAATGGCTTCAAAATCGCGCGCGGGGAAAGCACCATATACGGCGACGAGATACAGAAGATCCGCGAGATCGCCGAAAACGGGCGCTTCACGGTGGGTAAGGGCAGTATCAAGGGTGGTGATGCAAGGCCGGCCTATATCGACTATATTTCCACCAATATAAACCTTGGCCGGAGGGTCAGGGTCGCCGTGGATTGCGGTAACGGCACCGGAGGGGTGGTGGTTCCCGACCTCCTGGACAGGTTCGGCCTGGACTACGAGTGCCTGTACTGCGAACCAGACGGCAACTTCCCCAATCACCATCCCGACCCGACCGTGCCGAAGTACCTTAAAGATCTCGTGACCACCGTGCGCGACGGCGGCTATGAGTGCGGAATCGCCTATGACGGCGACGCGGACAGGATTGGCGTCGTCGACGAGAAGGGGAATATAATCTGGGGAGACAAGCTGCTCATCATATTCGCGCGTGACATCCTGCTGGCGAATCCCGGGGCGCGCATCATCTTTGAGGTCAAGTGCTCGCAGGCGCTTGTGGAGGCGGTCGACAAGGCGGGCGGGGTCCCGATCATGTACAAGACCGGCCACTCTCTTATCAAGAGCAAGATGAAGCAGGAGGGGGCGCTGCTTGCCGGCGAGATGAGCGGCCATATATTCTTCAGTGACCGCTACTTCGGATATGACGACGCCATATACGCTTCCTTGAGGCTGATCGAGATAATGTCGAGACATGACGGCACGCTGTCATCGCTGCTCGCCGACATCCCCGTGTATTACACCACGCCGGAGATAAGACTGGAGAGCACGGACAAGGAGAAATTCGGAGTCGTTGACAAGATAGGCGAGTACTTCAAGGACAAGTACAGGGTCATAGACATAGACGGGGCGCGGATCGTCTTCGATGACGGCTGGGGCCTCGTGAGGGCCTCCAACACGCAGCCGGTGCTGGTTCTGCGCTTTGAAGCGGCCACGGAGGCGAGACTCAAGGCCATAACGGCTGAGGTGACGGCGGCGCTAAGCGACGTCATGCGGAGGCCGGTCCAGCTGCCGGAGTACTGATATGCGCATAGGCGTCATAATGTCGGGCGGCCGCGGGACCAGGTTCTGGCCTTTGAGCCGCAGGCGGAAGCCCAAACAGCTGCTCCCGCTGATTGATGGCAAATCGCTGCTACAGCTGACCATAGAGCGCATAAGCCCGCTCTTTGGCCCCGGGGCCGTCTGGGTCGTGACGCAGGAGTCTCAGCTGGAAGAGACCCAGGCAGTGGTGGGGCTGGACCGCGTCAAGGCGCTGTGCGAACCCATCGGAAAGAACACGGCGCCCTGCATAGCCTACGTGGCCTGCCAGGCGAGGGCGGAATTCACCGACGCCACGCTCGCTGTTTTCCCCGCCGACCATGTCATCAGGAATACGGAGGCGTTCAGGAAAGTCGTCGCCGCCGGCATGGACTTCGTGGAGGAGACCGGCAGTATACTGACCATAGGCATTGAGCCCGACCGCCCGGCAACCGGCTTCGGTTACATCAAGCGGGGCGGAGTCGTCGGGTCCGCCGGGGGCTTCGACTTCCACGAAGTGGCCGGATTCACCGAGAAGCCCGGAAAGGAAGTCGCACGCCGGTATATGGATGACGGTTCCTACCTGTGGAACGCCGGCATGTTCATATTCAAAGCCTCCGACATGTTGAGCGAGATGGCCAAGCATCTTCCCGGCATAGCCTCTTCATTCTGCGAGTACGAAGTCGCGGTTGGAACCGACTCGGAGGAGGAGAAGAAGTCGGAAGCCTACACCTCCGCGCGTGACATCTCGATAGACTTCGGAGTGATGGAGAAGACGGACAGGGCATGCGTAGTGCCCGCTGATATCGGCTGGGACGATGCCGGCAGCTGGGATTCCTTCTCGAAGTACCTGCCGCATGATGACAAAGGCAATGCCGTAAGCGGCGGTTTCGCCGCCGTGGACACTGCAAATTGCATTGTCTATTCGGACCGCCGGATGGTGGCGGCTCTCGGCGTGGAGGATTTGATCGTGATCTCAGCCGGCGACGCCGTCCTGGTGGCCAGTAGAGACAGGGCGGAGGAGGTGAGAAAAGTCGTTGAAATCCTTGCTGCCAAAGGGCTCAAGGACCTGCTTTAGAACCCCGTTTTATTTCGCCGCGCGGTAACAATATCTAAACTATTTCACAAAAGCAGACGATAACTCTGAGGGTGGGGTGGGGATGAATAGTAAGGAACGGCTGGCGAGTTTCATCGTGCTCGCAACGCTTCTACTGGGCATTATCGCGGGCCTTATAGATCGAGACGATAAGGAAATCCACGTCTTCGCCGGGGGAGACATACATGCCCCGGGCGCGCAGGCGGAAAATGATTCCTATATCAGGCTCGACCTCAATGAGGCCACGGTGGGAGAGCTAATGGCGCTTCCGGGTATCGGCGAAAAGAGGGCTCTGGCCATCATTGCATGGCGCGACGCCAACGGGCCATTCGGCTGCATTGAAGACCTCGACGACGTTCGCGGAATAGGGCCCGCTACCCTGGACAGGTTGCGTCCTTATGTCTATGTGAAGCCGGGTTCGGGAGAAGACCCCGGATAGGGCTTGCGATTGCATTCTGCAATCCTCATTGCAGTTTGCGACTGGCCGGCCGGCCATCCGTTCATGCCAGTGTGGTGCAAATTGCGATCTGTTTAAGAACTTTTTGGAATCAGTTGGCCTAGTGACCCGCCCGCGCCGCGGCGGAATTGGTATAGACATTGCACATGTAGCAGCGCCGGGTTTGCTTACGGTCGATTTACAGGTTCGCAAAGCAGGGGGTACTGCGCGACAGCCATGGCCGTCAAGACTGATGTAGCGGAAAAACTGATAAGCCTCGGCGTCCTCAAGCATGGTGAGATAGAGAAGATCACCAAGCATTGCGAGACCAACGGGGCCACTTTCCAGGAGGCCGTTGTCCAGCTGGGATATATGTCGGAGGCGCGCCTTCTCGAATTCCTCACCCACATTTACGGCGTTGAGGCCGTGGATCCGAATGCAGTTGAAATCCCCCAGGGCGTAATCAAACTCGTTCCCCCGGACGTCGCCGCGAAGTACAGAGTGCTCCCCGTTTACAAGCAGGGCAGGACGCTTGCCCTCGCGATGGCAGACCCCACGGACATGGCGGCCGTGGATGACCTCAAGTTCATAACCGGCCTCGAGGTCAAGGCCATGGTCGCCAATGAATCGTCGCTGGAAACGGCGATGCAGAAGTACTACCGAATCACCGACGATATCGAGAGCTTCGAGGACATCGCAACGGACCTGGAGGAAGACGCCCTCGAGGTCGTCGAGGAGAGGACCGACGAGGACGACGAGGGGCTTCAGGAAGCCGAACAGGCCCCCGTCATCAAGTTCGTCAACTCCATGCTCACCGACGCGGTGAGAAAGGGCGTGAGCGATATCCACATTGAGCCAGGCGAGAAGGTCTTCAGGGTGCGCTTCCGCATAGACGGCACTCTGCACGAAGTTATGAGCAAGCCGGCGCGCATGAAGAACGCCATCATATCACGACTCAAGATCATGTCGGAGCTCGACATAGCCGAGAGGCGCCTGCCGCAGGACGGCAGGATCAAGGTGCGTGTGGACGGCCGGACCATTGATATCCGGGTTTCCACCGTGCCGACCATCTTCGGCGAGAAGGTGGTTATGCGAATCCTCGACAAGGGCACCCTCAAGCTCGACCTCGAGACTTTCGGCTTCGAAGCGAACGCGCTGGCGAACCTGGTGCGCGCTATCGAAGCGCCCTACGGCATTGTGCTGGTCACCGGCCCCACGGGAAGCGGAAAGACGACCACTCTCTATTCGGCCTTGAGCAGGATAAACAAGCCGGGGGTCAACATCATGACCGCCGAGGACCCGGTGGAGTACAACCTCGACGGCATAAACCAGGTCCAGATGCATGAGGAAATCGACCTCACATTCGCCCGCGTGCTGCGGTCTTTCCTGAGGCAGGATCCCAATATCATCATGGTCGGCGAGATCCGTGACTCCGAGACCGGCAGCATCGCCGTAAAGGCGGCGCTCACGGGTCACCTCGTTCTCTCCACGGTTCATACAAATGATGCACCGAGCACCATAGACAGGCTCGTTGACATGGGCATTGAGCCTTTCCTCGTGGCGGCGTCTCTGAACCTGATACTCGCACAGCGGCTGGTACGGAAAATATGCCCCAAGTGCAAGGAAGAGTTCGAGGCACATCCCGAAGCGGTAAGGGAACTGGGGTTGACGCCGGAAGACGTGTCCGGCACCAAGTTCTACCGGGGAAAAGGCTGCTCGAACTGCAATAACACGGGCTACAGCGGCCGGCAGGGCGTGTTCGAGGTGATGCCCACAAGCGCGACAATAAGAAGAATGATCCTCGATAGAGTATCCACAGCCGACCTGAGGAAGCGCGCGATTCAGGAAGGCATGCTGACGCTCAGGCAGGATGCGCTGATGAAACTCAAAAAGGGAATCACGACCATTGAAGAGGTCCTGAGGGAGACGGCCAGAGATGAATGATGCACCAATACCAGAAGGGTCCATGAGCAACATCGACCCCAACGACACTGTGGCAACGCCGGGGGCGAAGCGCCCCGTCTCGATGCGAGAGCTTCTCGAGGAAATGGTCAGAAAGAAGGCATCGGATCTCCACCTGACGGCGGGGCTGCCGGCTCAGTTCCGTATCGACGGCGAGATCATGTCGTCTGATTCTGAGCCCCTTTCGCCGGAGATGACCAAGGCCCTCACCTACAGCATATTGAACGAGGAGCAGAGGAAGCGCTTCGAGATCGAGCGCGAGTTGGACCTCTCGTTCGGAGTGAGGGGACTCAGCCGTTTCAGGGCCAACGCGTTCCTGCAGCGTGGGGTGGTGAGTATCGCTATCAGGCAGATACCGTACGAGATCCTCTCGCTCAAGGAGCTCGGGCTTCCCGACGTGGTCGACCGGCTGGCAAACAAGAACAAGGGTCTTATCCTGGTCACAGGGCCTACGGGCTGCGGCAAGTCGACGACTCTGGCTTCGGTGGTGGACAAGATCAATACCGAGAGACGTTGCCATATAATCACGATCGAAGACCCGATCGAGTACGTGCATCACCACAAGCGCTGCATAGTGAACCAGAGAGAAGTCCAGGCCGACACGCATTCATTCGCCAACGCACTCAAGTACGTTCTCAGGCAGGATCCGGACGTCATACTCGTGGGCGAGATGAGGGACCTCGAGACCATACAGGCGGCGCTGACGATTGCCGAGACCGGCCATCTGACGCTGGCCACGTTGCATACCAACTCGACCTATGAGGCGATAAACCGTATGGTCGATGTTTTCCCCGAGCACCAGCAGGGCCAGATCGTGGCGCAGCTGGCCTTCGTGCTGGAAGGCGTCATCACCCAGCAGCTCATGCCGCGGATCGGGGGCAGGGGCAGGGTGCTCGCCTGCGAGGTCTTGATCTGCACGCCGGCGGTGAAGGCGCTGATACGAGAAAAGAAAGTGCACCAGATATATTCCCATATGCAGGCCGGACAGAAATTCGGCATGCAGACTATGAACCAGGCGCTATACAAGCTCTATGTCACGAGGGAAATCTCGCTCGAAGAGGCGATGGGAAGGAGCCCTGATATCCAGGAACTTGAACAGATGCTTTCGAGAAAGGGCGTACTGGGCTCCGCATGTGATCGCGTCGGAAGCAGTCGCCTGTAGAGAGGTGGTTTGAGTTGGCTACTACTTATGTTTGGAAGGGGAAGACCGCTGGCGGGCATGTGACCAGCGGTGAGATGGCCGCGGAATCCCGGAGCGACGTGATCAAGCAGCTGCGCTCGAAAGAAGTAGTCGTGACCTCGCTCAAGGAGAAGGAGAAAGCGGCGCGCTTTACGCTTTTCGGCGGCCGCGGGGTGTCGACCAAGGACCTCGCGGTATTCACGAGGCAGTTCGCGACAATGATCAATTCGGGCCTGCCGCTCGTGCAATGCCTGGACATCCTGGGGGCACAGGCGGAGAAGGAACATCACAGGAAGATCATTCACACCGTAATGAAAGACGTGGAATCGGGTGCCACCCTGGCCGACGCTCTCGCCAGGCACCGCGAGGTATACAGCGACCTGTATATCAACATGGTGGATGCGGGTGAGGCCGGTGGCGTGCTGGACGTGATTCTCTCGAGACTGGCGACCTATCTCGAGAAAATGGACGCCCTGAAGCGGAAGATCAGGAGCGCGATGATGTACCCGGCGGTCGTGTTCATCGTCACCGTGGCGGCGACCATCTTCATGCTCGTGTTCATCATCCCGACTTTCGCCAGACTCTACGCCGACTACGGCGGTCAGCTCCCGGCGCCGACGCGGATTGTCATGGGAATAAGCAACGTCATACGAAACCAGTGGTACGTTCTCGGCGGTGTCATACTGGGGCTATTCTACGGAATAGGCAAGTACTATAAGACCAAAGGCGGCAGGAAGAAGATAGACAAGTTCCTTCTCAGCGTCCCCGTCCTGGGCGGGGTGCTTCTCAAGGCGTCCATCGCGAGGTTCACGAGAACACTCGGCACCCTCGTCTCGAGCGGTGTCCCCATTCTCGAGGGCCTGGAGATAACGGCCCGCGCAGCCGGTAACGCGGTGGTCAAAGAAGCCGTCATGAAGACCAAGGCGAGCATATCGACCGGGCAGACCATATCCGAGCCCCTCAGGCAGTCGGAGGTGTTCCCGCCAATGGTCGTTCAGATGATCTCTGTCGGCGAAGAAACCGGCGCCCTGGACGCTATGTTGTCCAAGGTGGCTGACTTCTACGACGACGAGGTGGATACGGCCGTCGAGGGCCTGACATCGGTCATCGAACCCATCATGATCGTGGTGATGGGCGCGGTCGTCGGCGGAATGGTGGTAGCAATGTATCTGCCCATATTCAAACTCGTAACCGTAATGATGGCAAAATGAGAAACGAAAGCCCCGACATTCAGAGTAGCGATTTCATGCGCCTGTGCAAGACGGTCATAGTCTTCAGGGCCATACTTGTCGGGGTAGCGCTTTCCATAATCGCTTTCCTGATGGGAGCCGGCATACATGTAAGGGGCGGCATACCTGTGGGCGGGCTGTTGCTTGTCGTGTTCCCGCTCACGGCGATATGGTGGATCGCGCTCAAGTCGAATCTCAGCCTCCGGAAGCTGGTTTATTCGCAGGTCGTCGCCGACCTAGCGATCGAGACGGGCATCATTTTCTACACGGGGGGCGCGACGAGCCAGCTCACGCTCCTCTACCTGGCCACTATCTTCGTCGTAAGCATCTTCTTCTATCTGAGGGGAGCGATAGTGGTGGCGTCGCTGTCGGCGGCGCTTTATATATCCGCCTCACTCGTGCATTGGCGGCAGGTGACGCTTGCCGGGGAAGCGGGGACGTATGATCTCGCAAGCAGCTATATGATATTCCATATAGCCCTGCAGGTCGCGTTCTTCTACCTAATAGCCTTCCTGAGCGGGCATCTCTCGCAGCGGATACAGCTGTCTTCGGCGCGGCTCAAAACGACGACTTCGGAGCTCAAGCATGCCCGCATGGACACGAACTCAATAGTCGAGAGCATGAACAGCGGGCTGCTGACGGTCGATCCGGACGGCATTATAACCGAGATGAACTCCTCAGCGGAGTCCATACTCGCCCTCGTGCGCGGCGAGACCAGGGGGAGTTGCATCGAGGACGTCATAGTACCGATATCCCCGGAACTTCACCGCAAGGTCCTGGCGGCTATCAGCGAGGGCAGGGAAGAGGGCCGGGGCGAGGTAAACGCGCTGGTGAACGGCGGCAGAAGGGTGCCCCTGGGAGTCAGCATATCCGTCCTCAAGGGCGACGCCGGCGAACGGAGGGGAGCGGTCATCGTCTTCCAGGACCTGACTCAGGTAAAGGAGATGAGGGACAAGGTAAGGCTCTCGGACCGGCTCGCGGCGCTCGGTGAGCTCTCGGCGGCGATCGCGCATGAGATCAGAACGCCGCTGGCCTCCATATGCGGGTCCATAGATATGTTGAGGGACACCAGCCTGAAGCCGGAGGACAAGAGGCTCATGGGGCTGGTGGTCAAGGAATCAGAGAGGCTAAGGAGGATAATAGACGACTTCCTTGAGTTCGCCAGATCCCGTTCTTCGCAGTTCACGGCGGTGCCGATGGACTCGCTTCTCCAGGAAGTGGTGCATCTGGCGAGAAACCACCCTTCTTTCGCCAGGGGGGTGGAAATACGCCTCGAGGCCTCGCCGGGGCTCGTTGGCCATGTCGATGAAGGCCGCATCAAGCAGGTGTTTTTCAACCTGGCCCTGAACGCGGTTGAGGCCGTCCAGGAGGGGGGCTTTCTGGAGATCAACCTGGAGGGATACACCTCATCGGACGGGGAGGACTACATACGGGTCGTTTTCAGAGACAATGGCAAGGGCATCGACCGGAACGACATGCGCAAGATCTTCGATCCGTTCTTCACTACGAAGAAGGAGGGCACGGGCCTCGGGCTGGCAATCGCCTCCAATATCGTGGGCGAGCACGGCGGCAGGATCGAGATAGACAGCCAGAAGGGAGCAGGTACGGTAGTCAAGGTCTACCTGCCAGTGGATAAGAGCGGAACGGAAGAACCAGAACTGACACCCATCGGATGCGGACACGGTACCGGAGCTAAACAACAGACCGGAGTAATGTAGAGATGGCAGGCGAGAGAATTCTTGTTGTCGAAGACGAAGAGGGAATGCGGGAATTCCTCAGTATCCTTTTTGCCAAAGAAGGATATGAAGTAACCACATGCGAATGTGGTGCCGACGCCATTGCGAAGTTCAAGGAACAGAATTTCCACCTGGTAGTCACTGACATCAAGATGCCGGGAATCGATGGCATTGAGGTGCTGACGCAGATCAAGGAGATCGAGCCCACGGTCCCGGTCATAATAATGACCGGATATGCCTCCATGGAGACGGCCATCGAGGCCGTCAACAAGGGCGCCTATTCCTACCTGCGGAAGCAGACGAGCAACGATGAGATCAAGCAGATCGTCAAGAAGGCGATCGAAATGCGGTGGCTTCAGAAGGAGAACAAGCTCCTCAAGCAGCAACTCCGGAAGAACCACACCAACAGGAAGACCATCGGTAAGAGCGAACAGATCAAGCAGGTATTCACTCTCATCGACAAGGTCGCCGAGACCGACTCAACCATCATGATATACGGGGAGAGCGGTACGGGTAAGGAACTCATCGCCAGGGAGATTCACTATAAGAGCAAGCGGACGGACGGACCGTTCGTGTCCATTAATTGCGGCGCGCTTCCCGAGACGCTTCTCGAGAGCGAGCTGTTCGGCCACGTCAGGGGCTCTTTCACTGGGGCGGTGAGGGACAAAGAGGGTCTCTTTGCGGTCGCGAAGGGCGGGACCTTCTTCCTGGATGAAGTGGGAGAGACCAGCCCCGCCATCCAGGTCAAACTCCTGAGAGTCCTGCAGGAGAAGGAAATCATCCCGGTTGGAGGCACAAAGCCCATCAAGGTTGACGTCAGGCTGATAGCCGCAACCAACGCCGACCTCGAAAAGAATGTGGACGACGGCGTTTTCAGGGCCGACCTCTTCTACAGGTTGAACGTGATTCCCGTACGTATACCGCCCCTCAGGATGAGAAAGGACGACATTCCCCTGCTGGTGGACCATTTTCTCAAGGTCTATTGCGATCGGACGGGTAAGGCGCCGAAGACGATATCTTCGGAAGCCGTGGATTGCCTCGTCAGGTACGAATGGCCCGGGAACGTACGCGAGCTCGAGAACTCGATAGAGCGCGCGGTTATACTGCAGGAAGGCAGGCTGATTGTGCCTGAGGATCTCCCGCAGAAGGTCAGATTCGGCAACAGAGAGCGTTCGGCAACGGTGGTTTCAACCTGCAATATCACGCTCGAGGAGCTTGAGAAGGAGTACCTGCTAAAGGTGCTTGACGAGGTCGGATGGCGCAAGAAGAAGGCTGCGGCGATACTGGGCATAAATCCATCGACTCTTTACAGGAAGCTCCAGCGCTACGGCTTCGAAACGGGTCCCCGGGAGACGGTTGAAGTTGCGAAAACGGAATAGAAATGTGCATGTTGCAATGCAAGTCGCGAGTGATGCAAATCGCAATCCGCAAATTGCCTGCTATTTCATTAAAAATCAATGCCATAGCAGACGCCCCGGAAATGCCGGTTTGGTACGGCGTTTGCTCTGGTAAGAGAGTGAATCGAATAGAAAATCGAATAAGAAAGTGAATCGAATCTGGGTCAAAGGGACCTAGGCGAAGGAGGTGAACAAGATGTTCAACCAGAAGGGTTTTACACTGATCGAGTTGATGATCGTCGTGGTTATTATCGGCATCCTTGCCGCTATAGCTATTCCGAACTTCATCAGCATGCAGGATAGGGCCAAGGAAGCCAGCGTTAAGGCCAATATGCATACGGCGCAGCTTGCTTTCGAGGACTTCGCTGTCCAGTGTGACGGCGTCTATCCGGACGACGGTACCTCCGCCACGCCTGGCGGCGATACGGTCGAGGATATGTGTCCCGGCGGCGCTTATCCCGAGAATCCTTTCACTGGCGCGGCCACCGTGTTCACGTGGGACGCGGACCCCGCTGCTCAGGGTGTGATCGGAGCTAACCCGGCTAATACCACTGACTACGAAATCAAGGGCTACGGCAAGTCGGCATTGTTCCCGCTCACGCTGACGACAGGTATGTAGTTCGGGGAAATACTCCGATCCAAAGGCGGCAGCTTCGGCTGCCGCCTTCTTCTTACGCCCCGCCTTCTCTAAAGTACCCGGCTTTGAGAGCCGAAGACTACAGCGAGGGACTGTAGATTCGGAGACGAATATGCCCATTCTCGAATTCAGACAGGTAAATAAGGTCCTCAAATCGGGCCTCATGCGGAGACCCGTGTACGGGCTCGGACCTTTGAATCTCAAGGTGGAGGCGGGTGAGATATTCGGCTATCTAGGCCCCAACGGGGCCGGCAAGACCACCTCCATCAAACTGGCCATGGGGATACTGCGGCCTGACTCGGGTGAGGTCCGGTTCTTCGGACGACATTCGGGAGGCAGCGAGGCCAGGAACAGGGTTGGCTTCCTGCCGGAGCGGCCCTATTTCTACCAGCACCTGACCGCCTTCGAGCTCCTGGACTTCTACGGTGAGCTCTTCGGCATATCCGGGCCGACCCGCCGCGAGCGCGCCATGCGGCTTCTCGATATGACGGGTCTTAAGGAGTCTGCGCATACCAAGCTCTCCAAGTTCTCTAAAGGCATGCTACAGAGAGTCGGTTTCGCGCAGGCCCTCATAAACGACCCCGAAATCGTCATTCTCGATGAACCCCTATCCGGCCTGGATCCCACCGGAAGGCGCCAGATTCGCGACCTGGTGCTGGGCCTGCGCTCGACCGGGAAAACGGTCTTCTTCAGTTCCCATGTTCTGCAGGATGTCGAGATGATATGCGACCGGGTGGGCATTCTGCTCAACGGGAAGCTGCTCAGGGCGGCGACGATGAAAGACATCCTCTCGGAGACCTTGAGATATATCGAGGTAGTCGTGGAGGGGCTCAATGGTGAGACGCTAAGGGATCTGGGTTTCGACGGCTCTGAAGATAAGGCGGGAAGCGTGTTTCTGAGGCTTGGTTCCGACGAGGAGGCCGGGGAGGCGGTAAGGGCAATATCCCGGGCCGGGGGCAGGATTACGTCCATGGTCCCGCAAAGGCAAACCCTTGAAGACTATTTCATGAGAAATATCTCGGAAGACGCGGCCCCTGAAAATAAGCCGCCTGAGATGCCGCGGACCCCCGCGCTGTCCGAAGAGGCGTCGGCGGCGCTGTCGGCGATTACAAGGCGCAGGGACAATGCGGACAAGGTGGGAGTGGAGCATTGATGGTAAGGATACTGGCCATAGCGAAAAACACCTTCAGGGAGGCGGTGAGAGGGAAGCTCTTCGTGGCCATCGGCGTCTTCGGACTGATACTCATGGTCTCGAGCGCCGTCGTCGGACCGCTTTCTCTGGGCGAACAGGCGCGTATAACCCAGGACCTGGGGCTGGCCGGCATGTCAATGCTCGGCTTCATGGTCGCCGTCCTCATCGGTACTGGCATAGTCTATACCGAAGTGGAAAGGCGGACCATATACACCGTAATCGCCAAGCCCGTGGAGAGGTGGCAATTCGTGCTGGGGAAGTTCGCGGGGCTGAACGCCACCGTCACCGTGCTCGTAATCGGCATGACGGTGATCCTGGTGGGCGCCGCCTGGATGGAACTGGGATATTTCAAGCCGCAGCTCTTCCAGGCAGTTCTGCTTACCTGGGTTGAGCTCATGGTGCTCACGTCGCTCTCAATACTGATGTCCGTGATCTGCTCTCCCATACTCGGAGCCATCTTCACCTTCCTTCTCTATATTATAGGCCACACAAGCGGCGACCTGCGCGAGCTGGCCCAGCATTTCGGTTCAGGCGCCGTCAAGGGCGCCACCAACATCGCCTATTTCGTGCTGCCCAATCTGGAATACTTCAATATAAGAGCCAAGGTCATACACGGCGTCCACGTTGACGCCGCGTATATGGTCTTTGCCTGCGCATACGGCCTGCTCTACTGCGTCGCATTCCTGGCACTGGCCGGCGCCATTTTCGAGAAGAAGGAGTTCAAATGAGAGCCCGGTCCCCGGTTGTCTTCGCGCTGGCTTTCCTTATTTGCGGCGCCTGCATATGGCGGACCGGGGCCTACCTGGACAATCGCAGGTACTCCGGGGACATCTCGGAGGAGATGATGTACTTCCCCTCGGGCAAGCTGACCGAGATCGCCAGCGTCGGCTTCGATTCGCTCGCCTCCGTGATGCTCTGGCTCCGGGGAATCCAGTACTATGGGGCACACCGGCGCACCGACAAGTACTACCTTCTTGCCGAGCATATCTTCCAGACAATCACCGATCTGGATCCCAACTTCATAAATGCCTACAGGTTCGGCGCGTTCGTCATCAGCCAGGACATGGGGCAGCCCGCCGGAGGCGCCGAACTGCTGAGGAAGGGCATAAGGAACAACTACATGGTCTGGGAGCTCTACTTCGACCTGGGGTTCCTGTATTTCGTCGACGTCGAAGACGAGAGGAAGGCCGCGCATTACTTCAATATGGCCTCAAGGTTCGCGGAAGCGCCCGAAATCGCAAAACGCTTCTCGGCCTTCGCCTACAAGCGGTCGGGCGATTACGCCGTGTCCAGGAAGCTCTGGGAAGAAATATACGAATCGACGACCAACGAAGCTATGAAAGAGAACGCAGCGTACGCGCTCAGGATGCTCGACCTCGATGAGAGCGTCCGCCGGCTCAACCTGGCGGCGGACGAGTACCGGGCCCGTCACGGGTCCGAACCCGGGGGTGTGGGCGACCTGGTCAGGTCCGGAATCGTCCGTGCCCTGCCCGACGACCCGTTCGGGGGCCGCTATTTCATGGATTCGCGTACCGGGCAGGTGCTCAGCACTACCAAAGTGAAAGAAGAGGCCGGCCGCATAACGCGGTCGCTCCAGAAGAAGGTGGACTATTACTTCGAGAAGAGAAGCTCTTACCCGGAGTCCCTGCAGGCCCTGGAGGAGGAGAGTCTCATCACCGAACTGCCATCCGTCGACGGCGCCGCCATCGTATATGACCGGGCAACCGGTGAGGTGCGCTACACGCTGGCCGAGGAAAGCCATACTTAATGCATAGAGGTTTCTCATGCATCATTCTATCTCTGGCCGGCAGGTTTCGTTCCTTGAGGCGCCGGGAGGAGACAGGAGGCGTCATGACGGATAAACCGCCCAACGGCCCGGACAGGGTCGAGGTCGAGAACGCAATCACCAATTTCAAAGAGCTCATATCCAGGCTTTCCGGCAAGGGGGCTGAAATAGGTGAACTCTACCTGAGCGCCGAGCGAAAAGCGGCCAGATACGCGCTCCTCAGCGAGAATGTCATCGAGTCGGTCACCAGCGGGATCGTCGCTGTCGACGGACAGCATGAGATATGCCTGGCCAACTCCGCGGCCAAGCGAGCCCTCGGCTGTGACGAGAACATCGACCTGGCGGGCAGGCAGCTCAATTCGCTTTTCGAGGAACATAAGCAGCTGGAAGCGCTTATCAGCCAGGGATTCCGGTCCCGAAGGAATTCGTCCAGGAAGGTCGTCAATGTGACGCTGCACGGTGGCCGGTCCCTCTGTCTGGGCGTGAGCACGTCCTGCGTGACCTACGGTGAGCGCGAGCCCGAGGCCGTGATCATCGTGTTTACCCAGCTCGACAGGGACGCGACCGGGATCATAAGCGGCCAGGGCGCCGGGGCAAACGCCGCGGCGGAGGCCTATAGAAAGGGAATGCTGGACGCATATGGAATAGTCTCCGAGATATACACCGATCTGGACGGCCTCAGGGCCGAGATAGAAAAAGGCCAATCCGACGTTAAGAGGCTGGCCGGGATTGCGGGACGGGTGGAGTTTGCGTGCGATCTCATGGTGTGCTTCGCCCTCTCCAAGGCGGCGTCAGGGGTAATGACGGAGCTCGTCGACCTCAACGGCGCGATAAGGAAGATCATGGACACGGCGGATCTGTCCGGCCGGAGGATTGTGGCGCGCCTGGCGCCCGGCCTTCCCCGTGTGCCGACCCTTAGACGCGTGCTGGACGAGGGTCTCGATATGCTACTCAAGGGCTGCCTGGCCGAAAGCGCGAACGGCATCGAGGTCGTGACGCGCCTTGAGGGGCCGGAAGGCAATCCCGCCGTGAATCTCACCGTGTCGGAGCTGAGCCCCACCCTGCCCGTCGTCGAGGTCAGGAATCAGCCCATGGGTTTCCTGGAGGGTCCGGGGCGCAGGCGGGAAATAGGCCTGATTCTGCTGAAGTCGTTGCCGCACAGGAGCCATGCCGTGGCCGTCAATCGCAGGGACGAAAATTATGTCTATAGTGTCAGTTTTCTGATGCCGAAGTTAAAGCAGACGGAGAAAGAAAGTACCAGTGGGAGAAATACAGACAGCGATTCGATTAATGGCGAGTCAGGTTAGCGAGCGTCAATTGCAATGTGACGTTTGCAATTTGACTCTCGGGTGATATGGGAGCGCGAACCTCGAAGTAGAAAATGGCGATTTTTCATGGGATTTTGCACGAGTTTCACTGGCACAGATGTTGCAGTTGTGGTGGAACTTGCGCGCCGGTGGGAGTGACATTCCGGCTGCTAAAGGGGTGCATAAGATGCCGCTAATCTCTAAGAAGCAGAAAACCAACATCGGTGTCGACGTAGGTAGCTACGCGGTCAAGATCGTGGAGATGAAATCCGGTACCACGAGGAATGAGGTCATCAGTGTGGGGACCAAGAGGCTCCTGCCCGGCGCGATCGTGGACGGAGAGCCCATGGACCGCGATGCCGTTATCGCGGCGATTACCGAGATCTATGAAGAGAAGGGTATTGAGAGCATTGAAGTCGCGAGTGCGATCTGCGGCCGGTCGGTGATCATAAAGAAGATCAAGATCGAGGAGATGGACGACGATACGGCCCGGGAGGTAATTCCGCTCGAGGCCGAGCAGTACGTTCCCTTCGAGAAGGCGGAGCTCTCGGTCGACTTCCAGGTACTCAGGCGCGGCCTCTCCGGCGGCCAGATGGAAGTGTTGCTGGTCGCGGCCAAGAGAGACAAGGTGCTTTCCCATGTCGATCTCTTGAGGGACGCCGGCCTTGTGCCGGTGACGATCGACGTGGACGCCTTCGCAGTGCAGAACGCATTCGAAATCAACTATGAATACGAGGACGGCAAAGTATACGCACTTATAGATATCGGGCTCGGTGCGACGAATGTCGGAATAGTAAGAGAAGGATTGCCCCTCTTCAACAGAGACATCCCCATCGGGGGCGAAACCTACGTCGAGGGAATGCAGAGAATGCTGGGAGTGACCTCTGAGGAGGCCCGGTCGGCCCTGGAGGGCCTGCAGGGCAGCCAGTCCGATGAGATTCTCAAGGCCATTCACTCGGTAAGCGACGAACTCGGGATGGCGATCGAGAGGTCGTTCTCATACCTGAGTTCATCCGGTGAGGCCACATCTGTTGATCAGATCTACCTGAGCGGCGGCGGAGCGCAAATCCCGGGCCTTAAGAAGTACCTCGAGGAGAAGCTGTCCACGCCCGTCGACGTCGCCAATCCGCTTCAGAACCTGGCTGTTGATGCAGACGCAGTGGGCGCGGAGCAAGTTGCCGTCGGGCCGTCTCTGATGGTGGCGATCGGGCTCGCGACGAGAAAAGGGAGCTAGCCTTATGATACGAATCAACCTGCTGCCCAAGGAAGAGAAGCCGTCAAAGGAGGCAATGACCTGGAACAGCATCTTCATCTGGTCTTTGATTGCCGCCGGCATCGTGATCGTCGCAGGGGTGGGCTTCCACATATTCCATCGCTACGAGATCGACGCCATGAAAGCGGAAATCACGACGATGAAAGCGGAGCAGGATCAGTTCCGGAGCCAGGCGGCTGTCGTGAACGACCTCACGGAGAAGCGCAAGCTCATTGCCGAGCGCCTTGACGTCATCGAGACACTCGACAGGAACAGGTCGGCGAGAGTCAGGTTACTCGACGAAATCGCGAGAAGCGTACCCGAGTACGTCTGGCTGACCTCCCTTGAGGAGACCGGAGGCATATTGACGGTAAAGGGCATCGCCTTCTCCAACCTGGCTATTTCGCAATTCATGAACCTTCTGGAAGAAAAAGACCACATCGCTCTGGTGGATCTAAGGGTTATCAGAAGAGACGAAATCGACGGCCAGCCAGTGCTGACGTTTGAGTTGGCCTGCGGCCTAAGCATCTCCAGTGCCAGAGGCACTTCAGAGGAGGTGACCGAAAGCTAATGAACTTGAGAGATCCTCACGTACAAAAGGGCCTTGCGGGCATTATCCTCGTAATTGCGCTGGTCTGGCTCATCTTCCTGAGCGAATACCTGCCGATCTGCTACAAGGTGGACGCGCAGAAACTCGGGACAGTCCAGACGGAGCTCCAGCAGGTCGCCGCTGAACTCCAGCGGCTGCGCGCAGCGGCGGCGAATCTGCCCCGCCTGGAGAGGGAGCTGGCTGAGATGCGGGCTAGATGGGACGCCCTCAGCGGGCTGCTGCCGCTTGAAAGCGAAATGGCGGCTCTCCTCAGCGAAGTCACCACCGCCGGTATGCGTGCCGGGGTGCAGTTCGTGCATTTCGAACCACAGCCCCCGCAGCAGATGGACCTCTTCCAGGAGCATCCTGTAAGACTGGCGGTGACCGGCGGATACCATCAGGTGGGCGTCTTCTTTGACAATCTGTGCAACCTCTCGAGGATCGTGGATATCTCGGATATCACCTTCCTTGAGCTGACCGAAGCGGAAGAGGGTACCGTTGAGGCAAGAGCTACGGTTTCCGCATATACATTCAGCAGACAGCCGCAGGTCCCCGGTGAGGGCCAGCAGGCGGCCAATCAGAAGCAAAAAGGGAAATGATGAGGTAAACGCGTTATGGAAGAAACCTCAACTCTTCGGAAGTACGTCAGAAACAAGAAGATCTTCATTCCGGCATTCATCGGGATGGTCCTGCTCTTCTTCGCTCTGATCGGGATCACGGGCGACAAGATCTTCGCCCTGGCTGTCAATGAGATGGCCGGCTACCTCGTCGACAACGACTCCTTCGGGGACGTCGAGTTTGCCATTGACGACGAGGAATGGGAGGGCGAAGGAACGCTGCAGGTCTCGGTATCGCCCGGGGTGTTCGATGAGGAAAAATGGGCGAGCAACGAGCCACCGGTCGAGCTGGCACTCGTGACGCCGGAGGGCGAAGTCAAGAAGGGCGAGGAGCTCCTGGAGGAGATCACGCGGATGGCTCAGGCCGATGCTGCGGGCGAGACCGGAGAAGTCCAGCCGCTTGAGGCGCCCGAGGCGGGCGTGTCCCCGGACGCCGAGCCGGAGGAGCAGCATGAGATCGTAAGGGGGCGCCTGAACGCGTACACGGCATCATACCTCAGGGACCCGTTCTACTCGCTGATCAGAGCTGACAGGGACCTGCCCAATAAGCTTCTGGATATCTCGCGTGGCAGGATGGTCGGGTCGGTATGGGGCGAGAAGTCCATCATCGCGCTGCTTGAAGACGACGCCGGAAGGAGCTATGCCCTGAAGGCTGGCGATAAGATCGTAAATGGCAAGGTCGTGTCGGTATCTCCGGCATCTGTAACATTCTCGGTCACAGTCTTCGGTTTGACGAAGAACGTAACTTTGGAACTAGCAGAAGAGGGTTAATGGTGATGCCTAAGCTCAAGATCTCCAAGTATGCATGGATCGTGTTGCTGCTGTCGGTAGCCGTATTCGGAACGGGAGTCTGCCTGTCCGATCTACCGGCATCGCAGCCGATCTCAATGGATTTCCAGAACGCTGACATCAGGACAGTGCTTCGAAGCTTCTCCGTTTATTCCGGCAGGAACATCATTGCCAGTCCGGAGGTGGAGGGAGAGGTCACCATTTTTCTCGAAGACGTTCCATGGAGGACTGCGCTCAATCTCGTGCTGAGGGCCAACGGCTACGGGGCAAAGGAAGAAGAGGGCGTGATCCGGGTCGACCTCTGGGACCAGTTCCTCGAAGAGGACATCAAGATGGGAGAGGCCGTCAAGAGACGTGAAGGCCTCCTGCCTCTTGAGACCCAGGTGGTGGACGTGAGTTTCGCCCGGGCCAATGAGGTCGTTATGCCCCTTTCCAGCTTCCTGACGAGCAGGGGTGTTCTGGAGGTCGATGAGAGGACCAACTCCATCATCATCTCCGATATCGCCGAGAGGGTCGACGAGATCATGGCGATGATTGAGCAGCTGGACAGCGAGACTCCTCAGGTCGAGATAAACGCCAAGCTCGTTGACGTTGACTCCAGGACATTGAGAGACCTCGGTATCAACTGGACCCTGGAGAACGCCAAGATAACAGGCGTGGACGGCCAGATAGACGCGGAGGTCGATGCCACGGGGTCCATTTCGGAGGGCGGGGTCGAATCACCGATCTCCCAGCCCACGGCCGAGCTCTCGGTGGGCATTCTGGGGCCCTATGGCGAGTTCAACGCCACCATCTCGGCGCTTGAGACGGAGAACCTGGCAAACATAATCTCCAACCCGACTATCACCACTCTGAATAACCGCGAAGCGACGATAATCGTCGGCAAGAAGATCCCGCTCATCGTGCAGGACGAAGCGGGTAACCCGATCACCCAGCTGACGACCGTCGGCATACAGATGAGGGTGAAGCCGCAGGTTAACAGCCAGACGGGCGAGATCACCATGGACCTGCATCCGGAAGTCAGCGACCTGTCGTCTCAGGCGACGGTGCAGGGCGGGATCATTATTGTGACCTCCGAAGCCGACACAAGGGTGATGGTGCAGGACGGCCAGACGGCGGTGATCGGCGGTCTGATAAGACAAAACGAAGGCTATTATGATTCGGGAGTCCCGGTCTTAAGAGACATTCCCCTGCTCGGCAAGCTGTTCGGCTCTACCAGCAAGGTCGATGATAAGCGGGAACTCGTAATCTTCGTAACGCCAAGAGTAGTCGACTTTTAGGTGACTGGGGGTATATCAGATGATTGAAGACAAGAGGAAGGTGCTGGCAGCTGTAGTTGCCCTGGCGGCTTGCCTGCTGCTGATGTGTTCCGAGAAGGACGGGTCGCTCAGTCCCGATCTCGAGACTGACCCGCCCCAGTATCTTATCGAGTACGTGACCCCGTCGCCTGCCAAGGTGGAACCCAACGGCCTGGGTACTGTCAGCGCCAGGGTAGTTGACAGGGACTATGCGCCGGTTCAGGGCAAGACGGTTGAATTCGAGGCCAGCGGCGGCTCGGTGGACGCCGAGGTCACAACGGGCTCCGACGGGATTGCCACCGCGGACTACACCGCCCCTTCGACCCCGGGCTACATGGAGATCACCGCCCGGACATCGGGGGCGGTAAGCAAGTCGACGATGGTCCAGGTCGGCGAGGGCGCGCTCGAATTCGGTTCGGCGGCTCTTTACGCCGACGGCATCTCATGGGGTACTCTCACGCTGACGCTTACAGATGAAGACGACGAGCCCATCGAGGGAGCGGCCGTTTCCTTCAGTATCGACCACGGCTACATCGCCGATGCCGATAATAAGACGGACGCGTTCGGCCAGGCCGAAGCCAAGATCGTCAGCGCGGTGAGTGAGACCGACCTCGCCGCCACGGTGGAGGCACAGATCTCTTACGGCGGGAACACCTACTCCGAGATAGCCATGATCTCGATGCTCGGAGTCACGCTGGATGTCGACGCCGATCCCAAGGAGAATCCCGCGGACGGCATCTCCGCATCCGCGGTGTCGGCGTCCCTCAAACTCACTTCGTCAGGGACTCCGCTCGCCGGCTTCGAGGTGTTCTTCGGAACCAACCTTGGAGCGATCGGCGCGTCCGCTTACACGAACACCGGCGGCACGGCCACCTCGGTGCTGATAAGCCCGACCACATCCGGCACCGCCGACGTGGTGGCCAGATACGGCGGGCATGAAGACACGGTGCAGGTTACGTTCGGTGAGCTGGATCTCAGGCTTACGCCGAGCCTAACACGTATGGTCGCCGACGGGGTAACCTACCAGGCCGTCTACGCCACTCTCCTTACTGAGGACAACAATCCGGTTGTGGGCGCCACGATCAACTTCTCAACCACCAGCGGCGTCATCACGCGCAGCTCCATGACGAATATGTGGGGCGACGCGGTAGCCTTCCTTACGAGCTCCGCGAGCCCGGCGACCGCTACGGTGACGGCGACCTTCGAAAACGTCTCGGACGACGCCCAGGTATCGTTTGAGAATCCCGTGATTATCCTCACGGCCACGCCGCTTTCGGTCGTGGCGGATCCGAGCATGTTTTCGACCATATCCGCTTATGTATCATTCTCCGACGGCATGCCCGTACCGGACAGCACCTTCGTGGCCTTCCAGACCACCGAGGGTACAATAGCTCCCTACGAGTTCACGCAGTCGGGGATTGTCTATACCAATCTGGTGCCCTCCGGCGTAGCGTCCGACAACGTGACCGTGACGGCCTACAGCGGTTCCACGATGGAGACGACGGATGTCATCTTCATGCCGGGCGTGCCCACCTTCGTGCACGTCACCGCCACGCCGACCACCATACCCGGCGACGGTAATGCGTACGCTACAGTCATGGCGGAAATCACAGACGCCTATGGCAACCACGTCAAGGACGGGACGGGGGTCAACTTCAGTCTCGTGAGCGGAAGCGGCATAATGCCGCCGAGCGCCGTTACCTCGTCGGGCACCGCGACGGTGAAGTTCCTGCCGGTTCAGGGACCGTATACGGCAACCATAATGGCGGAGACCAACGCCTATTTCGACCTGACTTCATTGTCAATCACAGGCGGCTCGCCCGGGGCCATCGTTGCCATGGCGGACACGAGCTGGATTCAGGTGGCCGGCGCGTATGAGTCGTCGCAAGCCACCGTGATCGCCGCCGTCTATGACGGCTCCATGAATCCGGTTGAAGACGGCACGGAAGTCACATTTGAGATCACGCAGGCGCCTGGTGGCGGTGAGTTTATCGACCTTGAGACTTATGGTTATGGACCGGTCACAAAGAGCACAATCGCTGGCGCGGTTTCCGCGGTGGTAAACTCGGGCACCAAGCCAGGCACGGTTGTGCTGGAGATTTCCTCCGGCGACGCCCTCGCCACGGCCGTACCCATAGGCATTTCCTCCGGCGACCCCGATTCAATAATGGTCAGTGTGGGAGACGTTGTGAGGAACAGCGATGGAACATATACATATGCAGTCTCGGCCATCGTTCGAGACCGCTTCATGAACCCGGTTGAGAATGGGACTCCGGTGTACTTCACACTCGACCGCACGGATGTCGGTATTATTGATCCTGAAACGCCTACGGGTGGGATTTATCCGTGCCTGCAGCACATTGCCCTGCCCACGAAGGGTGTAGCCAGGGCGTGCCTGCACTACCAGACATACGGCATCTTCGAGGTCGTGACAATTACAGCCAGCTCAATGGGTGGGGAGATCGAGGGTGAATTCACCAGAGGGCTTCCCATTGTGAGTCCGACGCTCTCGATTGAGGCGAGCCCGGCGACTCTGACCGGCGCAACGGGCGGCTCGTCCCTGATCCAGGTCTGGGTCTGGGATTCGTTCATGTTGCCCGTCAATAATGCCTGGCTGACCTTCTCCGTTGACGGGGACGGCGAGGTGTTTCCGACAGAAGCGTCGACAGCCGAGGGGGGATTCCCGGCTATGACCACTCTGACTGTCGATCCGGGCGCGGAGGCCGGTACGATCACGGTAAAAGCCCATCTCTGGACAACCGACGTTCAGGCGGAAGTGTCCATAACGATAATCGAGTAACCGACAGGGGGTTTGAAAAATCATGAAGGTCGCGCTGATTGCAGGTCTCGTGGCGGTGCTCCTGGTGCCGTCGATTGCCTGGTGCGCCCCGATGGGCAGCCCGGCCAACAATGCGGGAGAAGAAAACTACGCTGTCACGGCCGAGTACGAGACGCAGAACAAGAAGATCGGGGACGAGAAGTCGAGCTCCTGGCGATGGCTGACGAGAATCGCCTGGGGTCCCACTGACAACCTGGATCTCTACGCAAGGATCGGTGCGGCCAACTTGAAGGTCGACGCCATGAGCGGCGGGACTTTCAACGGCGACGCCGGGGCGGCCTACGGGCTCGGCCTGCGTTACGCCAGGATGGTGAACACCGAGCACAATCTGCTCTTCTTCGGCGATTTCCAGTACCTTGGCTTCACGTCCAAGGGCGAGATGAGAGTCGACAAGTACGATGACTTCAGCGGCTCGTACACTGAGATCTGGTCGAACAAGTACTGGTGGGGCGAGTACCAGCTGAGCTTCATGATGTCCTGGCACCGCTCAATATGGATTCCCTACGCAGGTCTGGGACTGACCTGGATCGACGGCAAGGTTGACAGGGTGCGTCACGTAGATACCGGCGGCGACCCGTATTTCGCCGACAGGGGAACCGACGAGTTCAGCGAGGGAGTGATACCCGAATTCGTGTTCGGCATGGACTTCCCCCTCAAGGGAACGGCCAGGTTCTCCTGGGAACTCAGGTACGGGGGCGACGATCTCTCCTACTTCATGGGACTGAGCGAGCTCTGGCAGTAACAGTCGAATAGGTTGACACAGTCCGCGCTTTATTATTACAATAGAGCGCGGATTTTTTATGTGGTTGTGAGATATGAAGATAATCGGCGGCAAATTCAAAGGTAGAGCCATAGAGGCTCCCCGGGGCCTACTGTCCAGGCCTCCGCTCGCCATCATCCGGGAGTCGGTCTTCAATATAATGGGCCAGGACATGGAGGGGAAGACCGTCCTCGATCTCTTTTCCGGGAGCGGTTCGCTCGGCATAGAGGCCATCAGCCGGGGCGCCTCGCGTGTCCACTTCGTGGACGCCTCGCCCAGGTCGGTTAAGATGATAAGGCGGAACGCCGAGGTCCTCGGCATAACGGGCGCCTCGGTTATAGTGAGAGACGACGCCGCCGGGTTTGTCCAGGCCTGGAACGGCGGCGGCTTCGACATCGTCTTCATCGACCCGCCATTTCTGTCGGGCAAGGCCGGACCGGTGCTCTCGGCGATGCAGACTTCATCGGCCGTTTCAGGCGGGAGCACAGTGGTCCTCAGGCTGCACAGGCGCGAAGCCCTGGATATGCCCTCTGTCTTCAGGGTCTTCAAGGAGAGGCGATTCGGGGAGAATCTTATTCTCTTTATAATGAGGGAGCAGCGAGCGTGAGACTGGGTCTTTATGCCGGGACATTTGACCCCGTGACTAACGGTCACATGGACATACTGCGCCGGAGCCTCACTATTTTCGAGCGGGTCGTCGTGGCAGTGGCCGAGGCCACCCCCAAGGACACACTCTTCAGCCTTGAAGAGAGGGTGGACTTCGTGCGGGAAGCCGCCGCTGATCTGCATGCGGTTGAAGTCAAACCCTTCTCCGGTCTGCTTGTCGACTTCGCAAGAGAGAGCGGGGCGGCGGCCATAATAAGAGGGCTAAGGGCCATCTCGGACTTCGAGTACGAGTTCCAGATGGCGCTCATGAACAGGAGGCTCAACCGGGAAGTGGAGACGGTTTTCCTGATGCCCAGCGAGGAATACACCTACCTCAATTCGACCATTATAAGAGAGATCGCCTCGACGGGCGGGGATATTTCGGACTTCGTGCCCGAAGTCGTCGCGGCGGCCCTCCGCAGAAGATACGGCAAATCCTGAACCGGCAGTCTCTTAAAGAAGAGGAGCGGGAATTGGAAGTAATGGCAGCTATCTGGGATAAGGCCAGGGAGTATGGCGCGCGCATCGCGCTTCCCGAAGGCGAGGATGAGCGCGTTGTCAGGGCCGCCCGGCAGGCCGGCGATGAGGGGATCGCCAGCCCGGTGCTCGTCGGCAACCGCGCGGCGATTGAGGCCTGCGCGCGGTCAGCCGGTGTGGACCTCGGCGGCATAGAGATACATGTCCCGGCTGAATCGGGACGCACGGCGGATTACGCGGACTACCTCTTTGAGAGGAGGAAGGCGAAGGGCATGAAAAGCGAGCAGGCAGCGAAGCTCGCCCTTGATCCCCTCAACTTCGCGGCGCTCATGGTCGCCGTAGGCGACGCCGACGGCCTGGTCGCCGGCGCGGCTACTACGACGGCTGATGTACTCAAGTCCATCATCTACTGCGTGGGCACGGCACCCGGCGTCAAGTCCATATCGAGTGCTTTTCTCATGCTGGTCCCGGGCGACGAAGCGTCGGGAAGACCCGAGAGGGTGCTTATATTCGCGGACGCCAGCGTGCTGCCCGATCCGACCGCCGAGGAGCTGGCCGGTGTGGCCGTGGCCTCCGCGAGGACCAGGAGATCGCTCGTGGGAGACGAGCCCCTCGTAGCCATGCTTTCATTCTCGACCAAGGGAAGCGCGTCGCACGCGCGCGTCGCCAAAGTCCAGGAGGCGACGCGTCTCGTCCGGCAGACCGAGCCCGGACTCAAGGTGGACGGAGAGATGCAGGCGGACGCCGCAATCATTCCCGCTATAGGCGAGCGCAAGGCCCCGGGGAGCGAGGTTGCCGGCCGCGCCAATGTTCTCGTGTTTCCGAACCTGGACGCCGGCAACATAGGATACAAGCTGGTCGAGCGCCTCGCGGGAGCCAGGGCTTACGGGCCTCTTCTCCAGGGCATCAGGAAGCCGGCCAGCGACCTCTCAAGGGGATGCAGTGTTGACGATATCGTTAACGTCATGGCCATGACTGCCGTTCAGAAGAGCCCGGCCTGACAGAGCGATTGGTGCGGAGAGCGATGGGACGTGACAGGGTAAAGGGCGCGGTTCAGAAGATAGCCGGGAAGATAGGCAAGCACAAGGTCGCTACCTCCAGAGAGACCCTGATCTGCTATGCCTATGACGCCACCAACATAAGAGTCCTTCCCGACGCCGTGGCCTTCCCCGAGACCACCGAGGACGTGAGGGCCATAGTAGGTCAGTGCTCCGATGCCGGCCTCCCCGTCATACCCCGGGGCGCGGGCACAGGCTTCGCCGGAGGCACGGTGCCGCTCAAGGGCGGTATGGTCGTGTCCACCGAGCGGCTCAACCGCATCCTGGACATAGACCCGGACCTCAGAACGGCGACGGTACAGCCCGGCGTCGTAAATTCGTCGCTTCAGAAGGAGGCCGCCAAGGTCGGGCTCATGTTTGCCCCCGACCCTTCCAGTCTGGACACGAGCACGATAGGCGGCAATGTCGCCCAGGACGCGGGCGGCCCGCGCGCGGTGAAATACGGCGTGACCAGGGACCACGTGCTGGGCGTGGAGGCCGTGCTGTGGGACGGCCGGCTCGTGTCGAGCGGCAGGCCGCATGATGCGTGCAGAAGATGGAATCCTCTGCTCGCCCTGTTCGTAGGCAGCGAGGGCACGCTCGGCGTCATTACGGAGATCATCGTCGGGCTCGTGCCGAGGCCGAAGGCATTTGCCACGGCGCTGGTCTTCTTCAAAGACCTTGAGGCCGCCGCGGCGGCAGTCAATACCGTTTTCGCAAGCGGCGTTCTCCCGGCCGCCATAGAGCTCATGGACGCGACGACTATGGGCGCAGTCAGGAAATACGTCGATATCAATGTTCCCGAGGGCTCGGGCTGCGCGCTTCTGATCGAAACCGACGGGTGGGGAAGTGAGGCGGCGGAGGCAATGGCGGAAATAGAGAAGAGCCTCGAGGCTTCGGAGATGGTGGGCATGAGGTCGGCGACGGGAGATGAGGAGCGCGCCGAGCTGTGGAAGATGCGGCGCTCCATATCGCCGTCTCTGTCCCTGTTAGCCCCGCACAAGATAAATGAGGACGTGTGCGTGCCGCGCTCCCGGTTGCCCGGGCTCGCCCATGCGGTGACCGAACTGGCCCGGAAGTATAGCCTCCTCGTGCCGACTTTCGGCCATGCGGGCGACGGCAATCTTCATGTCAACGTCATGCTCGATAAGAGCGATGCGAGCGAGCTGAGGCGGGGGGAGGCTTTCGTGAGAGAGCTCTTCGATATCACGCTCGCTCTGGGCGGCACCATAAGCGGAGAGCACGGCGTCGGCATTACCAAAAAGGAGTTCCTCCCGGCCCAGCTGGGGGACCTGGGCCTTGAGCTTCAGAGATGCATTAAGAAATCCTTCGATCCGCACCTCAGGATCAACCCCGACAAGGTGGTCACCGGCAATTGAGCAGGCGTTCGCGTAAAGGTTCCGGTTTCATCGACCTTACCAGGGTCGAGTTCGTCGCAGGCGACGGCGGCGATGGCTGCTCGAGCTTCAGGCGGGAGAAGTACGTCCCCCGGGGCGGCCCCGACGGCGGCGACGGCGGCAAGGGCGGAGATGTGATACTCCGGGTCGACCCGCATCTCGGAACGCTCATAGATTACAAGTACAGGAGAGTGGTACGTGCCGGCAGGGGAGCGCACGGGCAGGGCAAGGACAAGCACGGCCGCAGCGGCAAGGACGTCATAGTGCGGGTGCCGCCCGGCACCGTGGTCAAGGATGGCGGGACCGGGGAAGTCATCGCCGATCTCGGCGAGGCCGGGGAAGTCGTAATAGCGAAGGGAGGCCGCGGCGGCAGGGGCAACGCTTCGTTCGCCACGTCGGTGAACCGTGCGCCCAGGCGGCGGGACAGAGGGGAGAAGGGTGAAAGAAGGGAGGTGGTGCTGGAGATAAAGCTCATCGCGGACTTAGGCATCGTCGGCAAACCCAATGCCGGCAAGTCTACCCTGCTCCGGGTGCTCACCAAGGCCAGACCCAGGGTGGGCAAGTATCCTTTCACGACGCTGGCCCCCAGCCTCGGGGTTCTGGATCTCGGCGATAACTCCATCGTGCTCGCCGATATCCCCGGCCTGATCGAGGGCGCGCATGAAGGCAAGGGCCTCGGGCACGATTTCCTGAGGCATATCGAGCGCACGCGCGCGCTGTTGTTTCTCATAGACGGCACAAGCCCGACCCCTGCAGGGGACCTTGAGACGCTTTCGGAGGAGCTCAGGCTGCACAACGAGGCGCTGGCGTCCAGGCCCGGGCTGGTTGTCGTCAACAAGGTCGATTTACTCACCGAAGGCGAGGTGGACTCGCTGCGTTCGCAGGGATTCGACTTCTTCATTTCCGCGCTCGAAGCGACGGGAATGAAGGAACTCGTCAGAAGTATTGTAAAAGTGATTGTGGATGTGGAGGAGGATGATGATGGGAGGGGAGAGAGGCAATAGACTCCTGCTTGCACTTACTGCTTCCTGGGTTATTCCCGCCAGAACTCTTGTGGGGCTTATACGCCGCGAAGGCGCGGCATGCATAGACGCCCTCGGCGTCATGGGTATCTCCGAAAGGTACGACCTCGCGCCCGAGGCCAGAGAACGGCTGATCACTGCATACGAACAGACGCAGGATACGGAGAGGGCGCTGTATGACTGCGGAGCCCGGGCCGTCTGGCTGGGGGAAGGCGACTACCCGCCGCTCCTCTCCGAACTCGTGACGCCTCCGCCGGTGCTGTTCGTGAGGGGCGATCTCGAAGCCGCCGACGACAGAAAGGTCGCCATAGTCGGTTCCCGCAGGGCGTCGATCTCGGGCATGAAACTGGCCATTGACCTGGCGCGTGAGCTGGCGCGTTCGGGCTTCACGGTGGTTAGCGGTCTCGCCAGGGGGATAGACACGGCCGCCCATCAGGGGGCTCTCAAGGGAGGCGGCAGGACTGTTGCGGTTCTGGGTTCCGGAATCGATCTCATCTATCCGCCCGAGAACAGGGAACTGGCAGGCGAGATATCACTTAACGGCGCCGTCATAAGCGAGAACGGACCGGGAGTCGAGCCGCTGCCCTGGCACTTCCCTTTGAGAAACCGTATAATCAGCGGGCTCTCCATGGGCACCGTCGTGGTGGAGGCGTCGCCGAGGAGCGGGGCCCTGATCACGGCCAGATGCGCGCTCGAGCAGAACAGAAGCGTGTTCGCCGTGCCCGGCAAGCCCGGAGACCCGAGGAGCAGCGGGGTGAACAAACTTCTTAAGGACGGGGCCAAACTCGTTGAAGATATTGATGATATACTGGAGGAGCTGGCGCCCCAACTCCGACTCGATATCGGCGTCCGCGGGACTTGCTGCGCGCCGGAGGAGGCCGGCGGGGCGGAGGGCGACCTGATGGATCTGATCTCGGATGTTCCTACGCATGTGGACGAGATTTCTGATAGTATGGGTCTGGATACCGGCGAACTCCTGGGGCTTCTTCTGACTCTGGAGACCAGGGGGCTGGTGAAGTCGCTGCCCGGCAAGTTCTATGTGAAGGGATAGGCGGAATGGCGGAAGTGGCCCTTGCGCGTTGCCCATCTTACGGCCCGGGCGATGTTGCGCTCGCGCTGGAGGAAGTGATCTCCGGGGCGCTCGGCAGCGAATGCGAGCCGGTAGAAGGCAAGAAGGTTCTCCTGAAGCCCAACCTCCTGGCGGCCCGCGAGCCCGCGCGCGCGGTGACCACTCATCCCGTGGTAGTGGGGGCGGCCGTCGACTATTTCAAGTCAAGGGGCGCGGTGGTATGCCTGGGAGACAGCCCGGGAGGCGCCGTCCGCGGCGTGGAACGAGTATGGGAGAATACGGGTATGGCCGGGGTCGCCCGTTCGAGAGGAGTGAGGCTGGTCAATTTCGAGGCGGGTGGTTGGGTGGAGAAGCCGGTCGACGGAAGGCAGTACGCGATCGCAGGGACGCTCGAGGAGTTCGACCTCATGGTGAACATAGCCAAGTTCAAGACGCATGTTTTAACGCTGCTCACGGGCGCGGTGAAGAATACATTCGGATGCGTACCCGGCTTCCATAAGTCCGCGCTTCACCTCAAGCATCCTCGGCCCGGCGCCATGAGCAGGGCCATTGTGGACGTGTTCTCACTCGTAAGACCGTGGCTCAATATCATGGATGCGGTCGAGTCGATGGACCGGAACGGGCCTTCGTCGGGACGCGTCATCGCGACCGGCCTGCTTGGGGCCTCCCGTGACGCCGTGGCCCTGGACGCCGTGTTCGCCGAGCTCGCCGGCGTTCCGCCGGCCAGAGTCCCGATAATCTCCGAGGCCGGTAAGCGCCGCCTGGGGGAAGCAGACCTCGAGCGCATAGAAATCCGCGGGGGCTCACTGATGGATTTCAATATGCGGGATTTTGAGGTGCCGTCGAACTGGGCTTTCAAGTTCATCCCGGGCGTCCTGACAGGCGCGCTGGCCAGATTCCTCTGGGTGCGCCCAGCCATTCTCGGCGGCCTGTGCACGGGCTGCCGAATCTGCGCCGACATGTGCCCGGCCGGCGCCATATCATTCGAAGACGGTCCGGGGCGTGTGGATCCGGTGCGCTGCAGGTCCTGCCTCTGCTGCCATGAGGCCTGTCCTGAGGGTGCGGTAGAGGTAAAGATGAGCCGCCTCGCCAGGCTGATCTCGTAGATCGCGCATATGAAGAAGATAACGCTTGAAGACAGAATCGAATACGCGGCGCTGATGCCGCTTGTCTTTGTTCTCCGCCTGCTCCCGGCCGCTCTTGCTCTAAGGCTGGCGGCCCTGATGGGGAGGCTGGCCTTCGATGTCATCGGCTTCAGGCGCAAGGTCGCGCTTGATAACATCAAGGCGAGGCTCTACCCGGGCGGCGCGCCTGCCGGACATGCCGGCCCTGCCCGGATCGGCAGCGACTGCTATGCGGAATTCGCCAGGTCCATGGCCGAGTTCGCCCGGTTGCCGGTGGTGACATCCGATTACGTCGAGAGCAAAATCGAGGTCGAGGGGACGGAGTATCTCGACCGGGCGCTTCGCGACGGCCGCGGCGCGGTCCTGGTTACCGGGCATTACGGGAGCTGGGAACTCATGGGCTGCGTTCTTGTCCGGATGGGCTATCCCATCACTTTTGCAGTCGGCGTGCAGAGGAATCCTCTCGTGCAGGACCTGATGAACGACATCAGGCGCGGGGCGGGCATCGACCTGGTCAGGGCGACCTCCGTGCTCTCGCTGGCGAGGAAGGTGAAGTCAAACAAATTCGTCGCGATGCTCTCCGATCAGGACGCGGGCAGGGAAGGCGTATTCGTCGACTTCATGGGAGCGCCGGCTTCAACGCCGCAGGGACCGGCCAGGCTGGCGCTCTTGACGGGCGCGCCTTTGATAACGGGATTCATCACCAGGCTGGACACAACGCGCCACCTCATAAGACTCGAACCCCCGGTAGAATACGATGCGTCATTGCCGCGCGAGGAGGCGGTGCTCCGCATCACGCAGGGCTATACCGCCGTAATCGAGTCCTATGTGAAAAAGCGCCCTGACCACTGGCTCTGGGGTCACAGGCGCTGGAAGACAGCACCTCTCTAGAAGCCTATTCCCTTGCCCTCGCCCGGCTGGGCGGAGAGCAGCCTGATCTCGCCGAACTTCTCTTCGTATACCTTGACGTTCTTCTCGAGAGTCTCGAGCAGCCTCTTCACGTGCTGAGGCGTCATAACGATCCTCGAATACACCTTTGTCTTGGGGAGCCCCGGGAGGATGCGCCCGAAGTCTATGACGAACTCCGAGGGGCCGTATGTGATCATGGCCCAGTTGGAGTAGATGCCCTCGGCTTCCGGCTCCTTGAGCTCCACTTTCAACTGCTGACGCTTCTCCATTGGGTTGTCTCCTCCGTGCATGCCATTGCTCATCGTCTTCATCTCCTCAGCGCCAGTACTCCTGACGCTGTTTCTCCTGTTGACTCGACCACGTACATGTAAAGGCCGCCCTCCACGTTTTTCCCTCTTTCATCGGTGCCGTCCCAGAGGGCCGTTCCATTATCCAGGGTTTCGCCGCTGCCTTCAAGCCTTCTTACCAGATTGCCCTCCACATCGAAGATGTCCACCGAGAAATTCCAGGGCATTGCAGGCCCGGGCTGCCGCACGAACACTATGCGGACGCTCGAGTCGTCACCCGGGGTGAAAGGATTGGGAAAGGCGTAGGCGACGCCGCGTTTGGGAAGCCCCAGCCTTATGTCCATCCTGTAGGTGAAGGTGGAGTTCTTTCTGATCGACTCTATGGCGACGCCCGAGAATCTTCCGCCTGCCAGGCTGCTGGCCGGGTCGCTGTAGGGTGTGAACTCGGTCTTATACAGCGTCCCCGGCCATAGATCGGATTCTGATGCCGAAGTGCTGCCGTCGCCGTCGGCCTGTATGACTTCCGCAAGCCGCATGTCGGGGTTGTTGTTGTCCGGCTGCGACTCGTCCACTTTCCAGATGAGAAGGCCGTTGCCGTCAAGGTAGTCGTCGAAGAACCCCAGACTGCTGTACCTGTTCTCAATCAGGAAATACTCGCCATCGCCGGGTGCCTTCTCCGTCCAGTCCATGCCCCCGGGGTTTCTCAGGATCTCGTATGCCGAGCCGGTTCTCCACGTCTCGCTGGGCTGGACTATGGCGGGCACCAGGCTGTCGATGCCGCAGGAAAGGCATACGCTCGTGGGTTCCAGCCACCCCAGGAAATACTTCATAGGCGCCGACAGATGTGAAGGCACACGTCCCCCGGCGTGCTGGGGGCCGCCCCAGGCGCCCATGTCCATAAGGCAGTAATCTCCGACAACGGGGTCTCCGGTTTCGCTGTTATAGAGGTCGGGCAGCCCCAGAAGATGGCATACTTCATGTGCGAACACGCCGATCTCGCCAAGCTCAGGCGCTATGACGAAGGGCCCGATGCCCACGCCGTCAGCGGTCGTTCCGCTCGTCGGCCCGTAGGCCTCCAGGTCGGACTTGAGTGACCAGATGTCGTTGCAGCTGCCGTTGAAGTGCTCGGCCCCGAGCCCGGGATGGACAACCACTAGGAAGTCTACATAGCCGTCGTCGTCACCCGAGTTCGGAGTGCCATCAGGACCGTCATTGTCGTACATGGCGAAGTTGACATCGTCGTCAGCCAGATGAACGGCTTCGGCCACTATGCCCCAGACGTTCAAGGGGAAGTCCGACCTGGACGGGTCGACCGCCGACGGCGATATGTCGAGACCGTAGTCGTTCTTCTCTCCACAGATGTCGGTGGGGTTGACTATGTCATCGTAAAGGGCCCCGCTCCTGTACCACCCCCTCACATCCCCTTTGAGGTCGAAGATACCGTAGGAGACCTCGAGGAAATAGGAACGCATGCTGGCCTCGCCCGCACCGAAGAGCAGGTCCTGGAAATGCTGCTTGTCCGTGTCATCCCACCAGGGGTCGTTGTCTTCGAAGTCTATGAGGAGGGCTATGGCCCTCGGCGCCGGGGATGCGGCTAGGCGGGTGGTGGGCGCCGGCGAATCGACCATGTCGGGGCGGCTCTGGTAATACTGCTCGACGGCTCGGCCGCCCAGTATGCCCGTGCGGGGCTGCGGCGGAACGGCGCCTGCTCCTCCTGCGAGAAGCAGGATGGCCAGGGTCACTATATATGTATAGGTCTTCATGCCGTCACATCACCTGCACGGGGCCGGAACGCCCCCTGACCTTCCCTTTTCAACCGGCCGGGGCGGCGGGCCCGGCCCCGGGCGAAAGCCGCTTCCAACCAAACTCTAAGTCCCTATGCTGTGAGTGTCAAGACGGCGGGAAGGGGCAAAATACTTGACTGGCGTTCATTTACCGTGATACCTTGCTCACGGTTTACTTCGTAAAGGGCCTCTATCGGCCCCCGGAGGGGCCAGCGGAGGTGAGGATAAAAATGAGTGACATCCCCATCGGCCGGCTCAGCGAGATTCTGGACCGGATCCGGGCAGTAAAGGTAATGGTCATAGGAGACGTGATGCTGGATAAGTACGTCTGGGGGTCGGTCTCCAGGATATCTCCGGAGGCGCCGGTTCCGGTGGTCGATATAAAGGAAGAGACGACGAGGCTGGGCGGGGCCGCCAACGTCGCCAATAACATAGTCGCCCTGGGAGCGTCCTGCAGCGTGTTTGGAGTGACCGGCGACGATACTGACGGAGCCGGCCTCAGGCATGAGGTCGAATCAAGGGGCATCGACGCATCCGGCATGGCCGCTCTTGACACGAGGCCCACCACCATCAAGACCCGGGTCATCGCGCATAACCAGCAGGTCGTAAGGACCGACCGGGAGTCGCGCGAGGAGCTTGCCGGGGATGAAGAGAAGTCGATGATCGACAGCATCATCGGAAGGCTCGGCGAGTTCCAGGGCGCCATAATATCCGATTATGGCAAGGGAGTCATCACCAGGTCGTTGCTCGACGCTCTTATTCCCGACGCGAGATCGCGCGACATCGTGCTGTCGGTGGATCCCAAGGAAACGCATTTCCTCAATTACAGGAACGTGTCCCTCATCACGCCCAACGTGTATGAGGCGGGGTCCGCGCTGGGCAAGAGGATATTCGATGAGGGCAGCCTGCTCGAAGTTGGCTGGGAGCTCCTCGATACGCTCAAGCCCGACGCGCTGCTGATAACCAGGGGTGAAAACGGCATGTCGCTGTTTGAGGCCGGGCGCAGCCATACGCATTTCCCCACGGTATCGAGGCAGGTTTACGACGTCACGGGCGCGGGGGACACGGTGATCACCTCCTTCACGCTGGCGCTATGCGCGGGCGCGAGCATGTCCGAAGCCGCGCATATAGCCAATCACTCGGCGGGCATAGTCATCCGCGATGTCGGGACGGGAACGGTTGAGCCGGCCGAGCTCATCGCCTCTTTCGAAACCCACTCCAGCGACACCTGAGGAACGTTTATGGGCAAGGTCCTGAACCTCGAAGACCTCCGGGCCGAGAGAGAAGACTTACGCAGACGCGGTAAGACCTTTGTCTTCACCAATGGCTGCTTCGATATTATCCACAGAGGCCATGTAGAGATCCTTAAAAGCGCCCGCGGCCTGGGCGACGTGCTCGCGGTCGGCGTCAACAGCGACGATTCCATGCGGCGCCTCAAAGGCCCCCGGCGCCCGATCGTGTCGGAGGATGACCGCGCGGCCGTCGTCGCCGCCCTCGCATGTGTTGATTTTGTAACGATTTTTGAGGATGATACACCTGAGAGGATAATAAAGGCCCTGGTTCCGGATGTGCTGGTCAAGGGCTCCGACTACGAACTTCCGGAGATCGTCGGAAGGGAGACAGTCGAGTCGGCCGGAGGGAAGGTGGCCAGACTGGAACTCTTTGGAGACTACTCCACCGAGAGTATGTTGAGGCGCATAGCGGAGATTTACGGGGACGGCGGGGTAGAGGGAAGCAGTCAAGGGTGAGGTTTTGGGCGACAAGCGCATTCGTTTCGAAAGACGTGTCGGCAGAATCGGCTTCATGGGGAAAGGCGGGAGGATACCGGCGCGCCAGACCGGGTCGGACGCTCCGCATGCAATCCGGCTTCGCATAGGGGACCGGCAAGTCTCGACTTCCACCGAGGACATCGAAGCCGCCCGGCACGAATTGACCCCTATGCCTGACAGCCTGGTCAGGGTATTCAGCAGGGAGCCGGAGGCTGTGGTGCGTCCGGAGACGGCTCAGGAAGCAGCCGACGCTCTCGGAATATGCTTCGAGGAGCGGACGCGCGTGGTCCCCCGGGGAGCGGCGACGTCGGGCCTGGGAGGCGCGGTTCCGGTGAGGGGGGGCGTCGTAATCGACCTTAAGGGTCTTAACCGCGTGACCGACATCGACGTGGCCGGGGGCACGGCGACTGTGGAAGCGGGGGCAAGGTGGAGTGACGTAATGGAGGCTCTCGCGCGGGAAGGATACGCGCCGCCATCCTATCCGACGAGCGCGTCCGCCAGCACGGTGGGAGGCTATATAAGCTCGGGTGGTTATGGAGCGGGGACGCTCAAGAACGGCAATTTCCGCAGGCACGTGGTCTCGCTTGAGGTGGGGCTGCCGTCGGGTTTTCTCGTTAAGGCCACGGGACAGGAAGGCAGGTACTCGATTCCCAGTTTCGCGGGGACGGAGGGGCAGGTGGGTATTGTGACCGCTGCGACCATATCCATAATAGGCCTCCCGGAGAAGAGGGAGACCTTCCGGGTCGCCCCGGGGGACCTCGCGAAGGGCATGGACCTCTTTGAAGACATACGCAGCCTTGACAGCCCGCCTCATTCGGTTGACCTCCTGAGCGCCGGAGCCGCGAGGCTGTATGGGCGGGGATGGGAAGAGCCGGTTCTCATGGTGACCGGCGAAGGCCCCGCCGCGGAGGTCGACGGCCTGGCCCGGAGCATTAAAGGCCTCCTGGCCGGGCGCGGTATGGACATTGAAACCGCAGGGGATGCGAGGGAAGCCTGGGCCGCGAGGCTCTCCAACATCCTCGATGGCACTGACGAGAGCCCGTTCATGAGCGGCGGCCTCCTCTTCAGCGACGACGGCATGAGGCGCTTCGTCCTTTACCTTATTGAGAAGAATGAGAACGACCCGGACCTGCTGTTTGAATGCCGTGCGGTTGACCGCGGCAGGAATCTCGTCACCCTGGGCTACAGGTCGAAACGGCAAAGTCTGGACCCGCTGAAGGCGTTTGCGCGCGTCCGGGGGTTTACAGCCGCCGGTGCGGGTATGGGTGGAGTTCCCTATGGCGTAGGCCTCTGGAATTCACCATATATAGATGTAATACTGGGGAAACGTAAAAAGGAACTCCGGAGGGTCAAGAGCGAAGTCGACAGGCTCCGCATTATGAACCCGGGGAAGTTTTTCTCAATGACCACGCGTTCCGGCCTTCGAGTCCCCGGCTGGGCCATGAGGGCGTATTTCGGCTTTGCCGGCCGGTCATGAGATTAGGGCCCCTATTGACTAATTATGTCCTGATGTTAAAGTCGAAGTCTGCTGACTTCAGATCTCGAAGTAAGAACCGCCTGAAGAGGTTAAGGAGGTGTAGTCTTGGCCAAGAAGAAGGTCGTCATCATGGGGGCGGCCGGCAGGGATTTTCACAATTTCAACGTGTTCTTCAGGGATAATGAGAACTATGAGGTGGTCGCTTTCACCGCCACCCAGATTCCTCATTCGGCTGACCGCATATATCCCGCATCCCTCGCCGGGAGGCTCTACCCGGACGGCATCCCCATTAAGAGAGAGGAAGATCTGAACCAGATCATAGAGAAGAGCCGCGCCGACGTGGTAGTATTCGCCTACAGCGACGTCAAACATACATACGTGATGCACAAGGCGTCCCAGGTGATAGCTTCGGGGGCGGACTACTGGCTCATGGGCGCGGAGTCCACCTGGATTTCGTCCGGAAAGCCGCTGGTCTCCGTCTGTGCCGTGCGCACGGGTTGCGGCAAGAGCCAGACGACGCGCCGGGTCTGCGAGATACTCGAAGCGGCCGGCAGGAAGACAGTCGTTGTCAGGCACCCCATGCCGTACGGGGACCTGGCCGAGCAGGCCGTGCAGAGATTCGCCACACACGAGGACCTTGATATCCACGAGTGCACCATCGAGGAGAGGGAGGAGTATGAGCCGCATATCGACAAGGGCCGCGTCGTGTACGCCGGTGTCGATTACGGGGCCATACTCAGGGAAGCCGAAAAAGAAGCCGACGTCGTCGTCTGGGACGGGGGAAACAACGATTTGCCGTTCTACAGACCTGACCTGCAGATTGTCGTCGTCGATCCTCTGAGGCCCGGCGATGAAATCGAATACCATCCGGGCGAGGCCAACTTCCGTATGGCCGATGTCTTCGTGATAAACAAGGTGGACACCGCCTCTAAGGAAGGCATCGATACCGTAAAGAGGAACATCGCCGCCATATCTCCTAACGCCACCGTAATAGAGGCGGAGTCGCCCATATCGGTCGAGGACCCCGGTCTCATAAAGGGCAAGCGCGTTCTCGTGATCGAAGACGGTCCTACGCTCACGCATGGCGGAATGGAATACGGGGCGGGCATGGTGGCTGCCAGGAAGTTCGGCGCCGCCGAATGCATCGATCCCCATCCCTTCGCGGTGGGCGAGATCGTCGACACGCTTGAGAAATACACTCATATAAAGGACCTGGTTCCCGCGATGGGTTACGGGGAGGGGCAGGTGCGTGATCTCGAAGCGACAATAAACGCCAGCGGGGCCGACATCGTTCTGAGCGGCACGCCGATCGACATAACGAGAGTAATCGAAACAGACATCCCGGTGGTCCGTGTCACCTACGACCTCAAGGTGGTGGGAAAGCCGGACCTGGGTTCCGTGCTCGAAAGTTTCCTAAGCTAGAGGAGGTAGTGAATTGAAGCTGCACGAGTACCAGGCGAAGGAGATATTCGGGAGCTACGGCATTCCCATCCCCAGGGGAGAGTTCGCCGACAGTCCCGAGTCAGCGAAGAAGGCAGCGGCCGGCATCGGCGGCAAGGTCGTCATAAAGTCCCAGGTTCACGTCGGCGGGCGGGGGAAGGCCGGCGGCATAAAGTTCGCCGAAACGCCGGACGAAGCCGAGAAGGTCGCGTCGGCTATTCTAGGCATGGATATAAAGGGACTCACCGTGGAGAAGCTCCTTGTCGGGGACTGCATCGATGTCGCCGACGAATACTATGTCGGCATCATTGTCGACCGGAAGACGCAGAAGCCGGTGATCATGGTCAGTGCCGCCGGCGGGGTGGACATCGAGGAAGTGGCCCGCGAGACGCCCGAGAAAATCCACAAGTACGCAGTAGACCCACTTCGGGGTCTCATGGCATATGAGGCACGCAACCTGGCATTCAAGATCATCGACAAGCCCAAGGTCGCGCTCAAGGCATCGAAGATCATCCGCCAGCTTTACGACGTCTTCATGGGCGTGGACGCGTCTCTCGCGGAGATAAACCCGCTCGTGAGGACCCCGGATGACGACGTCATCGCGCTTGACGCCAAGATCAACATAGACGACAGCGCGCTCTCGCGCAGACCCGGGATTGCGAAGCTGAGGGACGTCAGTGCGGAGGGTCCCTATGACGCAAGGGCGCGTGAGATGGGTCTCAGCTATGTAAAACTGGAAGGCAATGTAGGCTGCATCGTAAACGGAGCCGGTCTTGCGATGGGCACCATGGATCTCATCAAGCACTACGGCGGCGAGCCCGCCAACTTCCTCGACATCGGCGGGAGTTCGAGCCCCGACAAGGTAACGCTTGCGATGGAGATCATCCTTTCCGATCCCAATGTCAAGGCCATTCTCTTCAACATCTTCGGGGGCATCACGCGCTGCGACGACGTCGCCAACGGCATCGTGCAGGCGCTCAAGAACCTGGATGTTTCCGTCCCGGTTGTGATCAGATTGACCGGCACCAATGAAGACGTAGCGAGAGAAATACTCAAGCAGGTTGATGTTACGACGAAAGAGACGATGGATGACTGCGTGAAGGAAGCCATCAGACTGAGTAAGGAGGTGTAGCGAATGGGAGTGTTCGTCGGAAAAGACACGAAGCTCGTCGTCCAGGGAATAACCGGAAGGGACGGCATGTTCCATACTCTCCAGATGAGGGACTACGGTACGAACGTCGTAGCGGGCGTGACGCCGGGCAAAGGAGGAACGGACGTCGAGGGCATTCCCGTCTTTGACTCCGTCCAGGACGCGGCTCGGAAGACCGGCGCCAACACCTCGGTCATTTACGTGCCCTCATTCGCTGCGCCGGACGCGATATATGAGGCCTGCGACGCGGGATGCAAGCTGATCGTATGCATCACCGAAGGTATTCCCGCCCTCGAGATGGTCAAAGTTATGAACTACATCAAGACCAGGAACACCAGGCTCATAGGTCCGAACTGCCCCGGCATCATAACGCCCGGCCAGGCGAAGGTCGGCATCATGCCGGGGCATATTCACAGGCCCGGTTCGGTCGGCGTGGTGTCGCGAAGCGGTACGCTCACCTACGAAGTCGTGTACCAGCTTACCTCAAGGGATATAGGTCAGTCGACATGCATAGGCATCGGCGGCGATCCCATTATCGGGACGAATTTCATCGACGCGCTTACAGCTTTCGAAGCGGACCCCGGGACCAGTGCAATCGTGCTCATCGGGGAGATCGGCGGGACTGACGAAGAGGAAGCCGCCAGCTTCATAAAGGAAAAGGTGAATAAGCCGGTCGTAGCTTTTATCGCCGGCGTCACGGCGCCGCCCGGAAAACGAATGGGTCATGCGGGAGCCATCATCTCGGGCGGAACGGGGACTGCTAAAGAGAAGATCGAAGCTTTCGAAGCGTGCGGCGTTCCGGTTGCAAAAACTCCGTCCGAGATCGGCGAGCTTGTCGCGAAACAGGTGTGAAAAAAAACTAACAAAAAAGCAAAAAGGGACTTAAAAAGCTTGACAAATTCTTTTTGTAGTTGTGTTATCTCTTTAAGTGTGATCGGTTAGTGGTCATCCTCTTTCTGAGTTCGGCTCAGACAAGAAGGACCGAAGAGAGGCGAACCAGAGAGGACCAACCTAAGGAAAGGGGGCTTGAGAGATGGCCGTCGCCAGGAAGCGGAAAGCAACGAAGAGAAAAGCTACAAAGCGCAAGACGACGAAGCGCAAGACGACAAAGCGCAAGACGACAAAGCGCAAGACGACGAAGCGCAAGACTACGCGTAAGAAGACGACGAAGAAGAAGACCACGAAGAAGCGCAAGACTACGCGTAAGAAGACCGCGAAGAAGAAGACCACGAAGAAGCGCAAGACCACGCGTAAGAAGACCGCGAAGAAGAAGACCACGAAGAAGCGGAAGACTACGCGTAAGAAGAAGAAATAGTCGTCTTCATTCTTAGGATTGTTTTGGGCGGCAGGCTCAAGGGCCTGCCGCCTTTCATTAAATTGGGGTTGCGGGGGCATACGAGTTCTGTTATACGTTCATAGGTATCGCAGGACCAAGGCAAGGGTTCCGGCCAGGGACCCTTTTTAAGTGAGGTGCCGGAAGCTGGAACGGACCCTGATAATCGTAAAGCCCGATGCCGTGAAGCGGGGGCTGACGGGGAAGATCCTCTCGATTCTGGAGGAGAACGATCTCCGCATCGTCGCGATGCTGATGACAAGGCTGTCCGCCGAGCGGGCGGGTGCGTTTTACGCCGTTCACCGCGAAAAGCCATTCTATCAGAACCTGGTTTCCTACATGACGTCGGGCGAATGCGTCCCGGCAGCCGTCGAGGGTGCCGATGCCATAACCCGTGTCAGGGCTCTTTGCGGCAACACCGATCCCTCAAAAGCTGAAGAGGGTACCGTAAGAGCGGCCTACGGGCTCAGCGTCACAATGAACTCCATTCACGCTTCTGATTCTCCCGGTACGGCGCAGGAGGAAGTCGCATTTTTCTTTCCTGATCTCGTGTGAGGCTTACTTTGCCATTTAAGAGAATCTTCATCGCAGGCGCCGGCATGATAGGGCAGGGGATTGCCGAGGTCGCGGCCTCGTCCGGCATCGAAGTCGTGCTTTCCGACATCGACGAAAGCAGGCTCAGTGCCGGGCTCACGGGGGTCGAGGCGAGTCTGGACGCCTCAATTGAGCGATGGGGCATCACGTCCGGCGAGAAGCGGTCCATACTCTCGCGCATTCGGACAGTGGTCGGCATAGAGGAGGTCGAGGACTGTGAATTCGCTATCGAGGCGGTGCCCGAGAAGTTGAATGTCAAGATGGCTCTCTTCAGGCAGTTCGAGGAGTCCTTCGCCCCGGAGACCATTTTCGTGACGACCACTTCCACGCTCAGCATTACGCGAATCGCCGGTGAGACAGCGCGGCCGGAGAAGGTTGTAGGGATGCACTTCCTGCACCCGGTGCCCAAGAGGGGCGTAGTCGAGGTGGTGCGCGCGCTCAAAACCTCAGATGAGACATTGGCGGCGGCGGTGGGCCTGGCCACCGAGATGAAGAAGCAAGTCGTGGAGGTTTACGAGTACCCTGGATTCGTGACCACCAGGGTCATCATCCCCTTTATAAACGAGGCCGCTTATGCCCTGATGGAAGGAGTGGCGAGCGTCGAAGGCATCGATACGGCCATGAAGCTGGGATTCGATTTCCCTGTAGGCCCCCTGGAGCTCGCCGACAGTATCGGCCTCGATGAGCTGATCCAGCGTATGGAGGGCATGTTCCATGAGCTGGGTGATTTCAAGTACAGGCCCTGCCCCCTCTTGAGGAAAATGGTAAGGGAACGCAAACTGGGGCGGAAGACCGGGGAGGGTTTCTACAAGTACCCGGACGCCGGAGAAGGCAAGCGGTGAGAATCCTCGTAATCAACTCCGGAAGTTCCTCGGTGAAGTACAAGTTCTTCGTCACTCCGGAAAAGAAGAGCCTGGCTGAGGGTCAGGTTGAACGCATCGGACTCTCCGGGTCGCTTCTGCATCACAAGAGGGCGGACGGCGACAGAGTGAGGGTCGGGGTCGAAATCACCGACCACGCTCAGGCCATAGATTCGGTGATCGCCGTTCTCATAAGCCCGAACCACGGGGTGATAACAGACAGAAGCGAGATCGACGCGGTGGGTCACAGGATCGCCCACGGGGGCGAGAAACTCACCGAGTCGGTACTGATTACGCCCGAAGTCAGGGATGAGATAGAGAATTGCATAGAGCTCGCGCCTCTGCATAATCCTCACAACCTGCGGGGCATCGACGCATGCGCCGAGCTCCTCCCGGGCGTTCCGCAGGTGGCCGTGTTCGACACGGCCTTTCACCATACTATTCCGCCCGAGGCCTATGTCTACGCGCTTCCCTATGTTCTCTACAGACGGTACGGGCTCAGGCGGTACGGTTTTCACGGACCGTCCCACTACTATGTGGCCGGGCGCGCCGCCGACATGATGGGCAGGAAGATCGAGGACCTCAGGATAATCACCTGCCATCTCGGGAACGGGTGCAGCATGGCCGCCGTTCGGTACGGCAAGTCCATAGACACTTCGATGGGATTCACCCCGCTTGAAGGCCTTGTAATGGGGACACGCTGCGGGGACATAGACCCCGCGACGGTGCTCTACGTAATGGGTAAGGAGCGCCTCACGATCAGCGAGGCGAACGCCATGATGAATAAGCACAGCGGTCTCGCCGGCGTCTCGGGCATCTCGAGCGACATGAGGGAGATTGAGGACGAGGCCCTTGCCGGCAACAAACGGGCCGGCCTCGCCCTGGACATCTTCTCCTACCGCGTCAGGAAATACATAGGGGCCTATGCGGCGGCCATGGGAGGCGTCGACGCCATCGTCTTCACGGGCGGAATCGGGGTCAACTCCCCCGTGGTGAGGCGGAAGTCGCTTGAGGGGCTTGACTATATCGGCGCGAAGCTTGAGGATAGCGTAAATGAAGAGTCCAAGGGCCGTGACGTGGACCTTTCCGCCGCCGACTCCAGAGTCAGAATTCTCACGATACTTACAAATGAGGAGTTGGTCATCGCCCTGGATACTGATAGAATAGCCGGAAACTTGAAGACGCCGGAGGACGGTTTACATGTATAGGATTGTAAGGAAAGAGGAACTGACGCCTGAGATCAAGCTCTACAACGTCGAGGCGCCCTTTATCGCAACCAAGGTCCAGCCGGGCCAGTTCGTGGTCATAAGGCTGCACGACGAGGGGGAGAGGATTCCGCTCACGGTTGCGGACTTCGACCGCGAGAAGGGCACGATCACGCTTATAGTGGCCGAGATCGGAAAGACGACCATGGAGATGGGGACGTTCGATGAGGGCGACAGCATACTCGATCTGGTGGGTCCGCTGGGCAAGGCGACCCATATAGAAGACTACGGCACGGTGGCCTGCGTCGGCGGCGGCATCGGTATCGCACCCGTATTCCCCATAGCCAGAGCTCTCAAAGCGGCGGGCAACAAGGTCGTCTCCATCATAGGGGCCAGATGCAAGGACATACTGATTCTAGAGGACTGGATGAAAGGGGCAAGCAACGAGCTCTACGTGACCACGGACGACGGTTCCTACGGTATACATGGATTCGTCACCCGGCAGATGGAGAAGCTCATCGATGGAGGCTACAAGTTCGACTACGCGGTCGGCATCGGCCCCGTCCCGATGATGAGGGCTTTTTCCGGGGTCACCATAAAGCACAACATAAAGTCGATCGTGAGCCTCAACCCCATAATGATCGACGGGACGGGCATGTGCGGCGTCTGCCGGGTGCAGGTCGACGGCAAGACCAAATTCGCCTGTGTGGACGGCCCCGAGTTTGACGCTCATCTGGTGGATTACGATCTTCTCCTTTCCAGGCAGATGACCTATTGCACCGAAGAGAAGAAATCGCTTGAGAAGTACCAGAAATGCCGCGGGGACTGCGGCAGCCACTAGCTTATACGGGAACTCAAGGCATATATAATAGACGAGGGAGCCGAAAGTGAGTGACAACAAGCCGAGGAGAAAAGGCTCCGAGCCGCGGGAGGAAATGCCCCGGCAGGATCCGAAGATAAGGCGCACCAACTTCGACGAGGTGGCACTTGGCTATTCCCTAGAGCAGGCCGTGGCGGAGGCGCAGCGCTGCCTCAACTGCAAGAAGCCTTTCTGCGTAAACGGCTGCCCGGTGGAAATCGACATCCCGGCTTTCGTGACTGCCATCGCCGAGGGGGACTTCGACAGGGCGGCCCTCAAGCTCAAGGAGAAGAACGCGCTGCCGGCCGTCTGCGGACGCGTCTGCCCGCAGGAGGACCAGTGCGAGAAGCAGTGCGTGCTCGGTAAGAAGTGGGAGCCGCTCGCCATCGGAAGGCTCGAACGTTTTGCCGCGGACTGGGAGGCCAAGCAGGGCAGGATGAACCTGCCCGAGGTCGCGCCGCCGACGGGCAAGAAGGTGGGCGTGGTAGGATCGGGACCCGCGGGGCTTACGGTGGCGGCCGACCTTGCCATGCTGGGCCACGAGGTCACCATATTCGAGGCTCTGCATGCGCCCGGCGGTGTGCTCGTGTACGGCATCCCCGAGTTCAGGTTGCCCAAGAGCATAGTCGCAAGAGAGGTCGAGTTCATAGAGAAGCTCGGCGTGAAGGTGGAGGTCAACTTCGTCGTCGGCGCCACCAGGACCATCGACGAGCTCATGAACCAGGAGGGATATGACGCCATATTCATAGCGACCGGCGCAGGGCTTCCCTACTTCATGAACATCCCGGGCGAGAATCTCAACGGGGTCTACTCGGCCAACGAGTTCCTGACGCGCTCCAACCTGATGAAGGCCTACCGGTTCCCCGAGTTCGACACGCCGATAAAGGTCGGAACCCGTGTCGCGGTGGTGGGCGGCGGGAACGTGGCCATGGATTCTGTGAGGACGGCTATGAGGTTGGGCGCGGATGAAGTGTACTGCGTGTACAGAAGGTCGCGGGCCGAGATGCCCGCGAGGGAAGAGGAGATCGAGAACGCCCTTGAGGAGGAGATGATTCTCAAAGAGCTCCACAATCCCGTCCGTATCATAGATGACGGCAAGGGCTGGGTGAAGCAGATCGAATGCGTAAAGATGCGCCTCGGCGAACCCGATGCGAGCGGCCGCAGGCGGCCGGTGCCCATCGAGGGCTCGGAGTTCACAATAGACATAGATGTGGTCGTTATAGCCATCGGACAGGGCCCGAACCCGCTGGTCCCGTCCACGACCCCCGGTCTTGATACCAACAAGTGGGGCAATATTCTAGCGGACGACGAGACCGGACTGACCAGCCTCGAGGGCGTATACGCAGGCGGCGACATAGTGACCGGGGCGGCTACCGTCATCCTGGCCATGGGGGCGGGGAGGAAGGCGGCCAGGGCCATAAACGAGTATCTCAAGACCAGGTGACGGGCTTGACACTGCAGGGGCCGTAAATTAACATAACGGAGCGGCAGTTGATAAGAATCGAGCTGGATGCCATACCGGAAGGATTTTCGCATATCGACCTTCTAGAGGAAGCCTCGGAGGTCGGATTCGGCGAGGACATCGGCATTGTGTCGCTTGACTCGCCGGTCAGCCTCGCGCTGGACGCCATGAGGTCGACGGCCGAGATAGTCCTGAGGGGAAGAGCCGGTGTGGACGTGACGCTGGATTGTGGGCGCTGCCTCAAGCAGTACGGGACCAGGCTTGAGGCCGGCCTCAACATACTCTGTGTTTTCGGGCAGGTGGCCCCCGACGGAGTGGACGGCTGTCGCGAGGGGGTCATCGAGATTTCCGCCAATTCGAGATTCATCGATATATCGGGGGAGGTAAGGAGCGAGCTGATGCTGGTCTTGCCGGTCAAGCCCCTCTGCAGCGACGACTGCAAGGGCCTGTGCCCCGTGTGCGGCGCCAATCTGAATGAAACGACGTGTTCGTGCGAGGGCGATGAGCATGACAGCAGATGGGATGCTCTGAAGAATCTTAAGTAAGCGCTTTAACTGATTGCAATTAAAGGAGATAGGTGAATGGCAGTACCCAAGCGTAAAGTCTCTAAGACCAGGAAGAAGAAGCGGCGAACGCATTACAAGCTTGAGTCGCCCGGACTCTCAGTTTGCCCGAACTGCAATGAGCCGATGGTTCCTCACCGGGCATGTCCACACTGCGGTTACTACAAGGGTCGCAAGGTCCTGGATACCGAGTAGCCATATCCTTGTGACCCTGTCCGTCCACGGAAGGGGTGGGCAAAATGAGGATTGCAGTAGACAGCATGGGAGGCGATAGAGCACCGTCTGTGATAGTGGACGGTGCCCTTTCTGCACTTAGGGAGACGGAAGAGGACCTCGAGATCGCTCTGGTCGGCAGGGAGTCAGACGTGAGAGCGGCCCTGGGGGTCGCCGGCCGGAATTCATCCCGGCTCCTCATCGTGGACGCCCCCGAGGTGGTCGCCATGGACGAGGCCCCGGCGGCCACTCTCAGAAAGAAGAAGCAATCGTCGATTGCCGTCGGCCTCCGGATGCAGAAGGAAGGAAAGGCCGAGGGATTCATAAGCGCCGGCAACACCGGGGCGGTCGCGGCGAATGCCATTTTCGGGCTGGGAAGGATAAAGGGAGTTTCCAGGCCGGCGATCGCTACCTTCGCGCCGACCAGGAAGGGCGCCTGCATTATTCTCGACGTGGGGGCGAACGTGGAGAATAAACCCCGGCATCTTCTCCAGTTCGGAGTCATGGGTTCATGTTACGCCGAGGTCGCTCTCCGCAAGGACAGGCCGCGCGTGGGTCTTCTCAACGTCGGGGAAGAGCGCTCAAAGGGCGGCGATCTGCTTACCGAGGCCTATGACAAGCTCGATGCGGCGGGCCTCAATTTCATAGGGAACGTGGAGGGCAGGGACATATTCCGCGGCGACGTGGACGTGGTTGTCTGTGACGGCTTCGTCGGCAATGTAATATTGAAATTCACCGAAAGCGTCGTCGATATGTTCTACGCCGTAATGAAGGAAGAGCTCACCAAGAACGTACGGGCTAAAATCGGCGCGGGCCTTCTTAAGCCCGCCTTCCGCAAGCTCAAGGCGACTTTTGACTACGCGGAGTACGGCGGCGCGCCGCTGCTCGGAGTTGACGGCGCCTGCATGATATGCCATGGTAGTTCGTCTGCAGTGGCCATAAAGAACGCAATACTTGCCACGCGGAGGTTCATTAAGTATGATGTTAATTCCGCTATTTCAGAAAGGCTGAGACAACATGAGTGAGAAGGGTAAGAAAGAACCAAGCGGAATTGGCATTCTCGGGCTGGGCTCATTTGCCCCTGAGGGCGTGCTAACCAATTTCGATCTCGAGAAGATGGTCGATACGAGCGACCAGTGGATTCGCGAGAGAACCGGCATAGAGAGAAGGCACAGGGCGGAGGACCACATCGCTACCTCGGATACCGCTTCCGAGGCCGGCCGCCGCGCTATGGAGGACGCCGGTGTCGGTCCCGAGGACATTGACCTCGTTATAGTGGGAACGGCGACTCCGGATATGTTCTTCCCTTCAACGGCCTGCCTTGTCCAGAAGAACCTGGGCACCAAGAAGGCCGCGGCTTTCGACCTCTCGGCGGCATGCAGCGGGTTCCTCTACGGCCTGACGATCGCGAAGGGATTCATAGAATCGGGCACTTACAAGCGGTGCCTCATCATCGGCGCAGAGACGCTGACGAGGATCCTAGACTGGGATGACCGGGCCACCTGCGTGCTTTTCGGCGATGGGGCGGGAGCTGCTGTTGTGGGGAAAGTGGGGGACGGAAGAGGCATAATCTCCACCTATATCGGCAGCGACGGCAGCCTCTACGAGCTGCTGCTGCAGCCGGCCGGCGGGACCCGAATGCCGGCGAGCGAGGAGACGCTGAAGAACAAGATGCATCATGTCCATATGCAGGGAAACACGCTCTTCAAATACGCGGTCAAGGCCATGGGTGACGCCGCCATGAAGACCCTGACCGATGCCGGTTACAGCGGCGACGAACTGGATTTGCTCATACCCCATCAGGCTAACTTGAGGATTATTGACGCCACGGCCAGGCGCATTCACGTTCCCAAGAAGAAGGTCTTCGTGAACCTCCAGGAATACGGGAACACTTCTGCGGCGTCCATCCCGCTGGCTCTGGACGACGCAAGGCGCCAGGGGGTGTTGAAAGACGGTATGCTGATCAACCTGGTGGCGTTCGGTGCGGGGCTCACCTGGGGCAGCATTCTCATGAGATGGTAGAGACAATGGTGATTCGACATGGATAAACGGGCCGCGCTTTTCCCGGGGCAGGGTTCCCAGCAGGTAGGTATGGGGAAGGACCTATGCGAAGGCTTTGAGGCCGCCCGGGAGACATTCGAGGAAGCCAATCAGATCCTGGGCTTCGACCTCAAGTCGATATGTTTCGAGGGGCCCGATGAGACTCTGAAACAGACCCGGTACACCCAGCCCGCGATCGTCACGCATAGCGTGGCCGCATGGAGGGTGCTCAGCGGGGGTGGTTACTCGCCCCACTATGTGGCGGGTCACAGCGTCGGCGAGTACTCTGCGCTTGTCGCGGGCGGCGTGCTTACGTTCGCTGACGCCCTCAGACTCGTCAAGGTGCGGGCCGAGGCAATGCAGAACTGCGGCGAGGAGAATCCGGGGACGATGGCCGCCATCATAGGAATGCCGGAGGAGAAGATGGCCGGGCTTCTTGAGGGGGCGGGGGCTGCGGGCGTAATCGCCGCCGCCAACTTCAACTCCCCCGGGCAGACCGTCGTTTCGGGTGATGTCGCCGCCGTTGAGAAGGCGATCGAACTGGCTCCGTCCATGGGGGCGAAGCGCGCGATAAAGCTCAATGTGAGCGGGGCGTTCCACTCACCGCTGATGGAGAAGTCGGTGGCGGAGCTCTCAGCCATGTTCGGCCGGGTGGAGTTCAGGCCCGCTCGGGTCCCGGTGGTCTGCAATGTAACGGCGAAGCCGAGCACCGAGCCGCGGGAGATACAGGACCTCCTTACCCGTCAGCTCCTGAGCCCCGTGCTATGGGCCCAATCGATCGGGTTCATGATAGAGGACGGGGTGTCGAGTTTCGCCGAGGTGGGGCCCGGCAACGTGCTGTGCGGCCTGTTGAGGAGAATCGACCGGAGCGCGGGCTGTGCGCCGTGCTCGGACGTCAAGACGCTTAATGAGTTTCTCGGGGGTATCGAGGCATGATAGACCTCACGGGCAGGAACGCGATTGTGACGGGCGGGGGCCGCGGTATCGGGCGCGCGGTGTGCCTGAAGCTCGCCGGCCTCGGAGCCAATGTCGCTGTGGTAGACGTGCTCAAGGACGAGGCCGCGGCGGTTGCGGGAGAAGTTGAGGCTGCGGGAGGTAAGTCGGCCGCGATCGAGTGCGACATATCGAAAGCTGATGACGTAACGGCCATGTTCGACAAGGCGCTTGCGGAACTGGGCGGCTGTGACATACTCATAAACAACGCCGGCATCACCCGCGACAACCTGATCGCACGCATGTCGGACGATGAATGGGATAAAGTGATAGCGGTCAATCTGAAAGGGGCTTTTAACTGCTCCCGGGCGGCCGCCAGGCATTTCATGAGGCAGCGCTCGGGCACGATTCTCAACGTATCTTCCGTGGTCGGCATAATGGGGAACGCGGGCCAGGTCAATTATTCGGCTTCGAAGGCCGGCATAATCGGCCTGACCAAATCCCTCGCCAGGGAGCTCGCCTCCAGAGGGGTGACGGTCAACGCCATTGCCCCGGGGTTCATCGACACGGAGATGACGCGATCGCTGCCCGAGAAGGCTCGGGATGCCCTCGCCTCGGCGATACCGCTTAAGAGGCTTGGAGAAGTGGAAGATGTGGCCGGGCTGGTCGCGTTCCTGGTTTCCGATGCGGCCGGCTATATCACGGGCCAGGTCATAAAGATAGATGGTGGAATGGTAATGTAGCTTTCAGGAGGTGTATCCATGTCGGATGTGAACCAGAAGGTGAAGGAAATCATCATGGAGAGGCTCGGTGTGAGCGAGGAGAAGGTCACGCCTGAAGCTTCGTTCATCAACGATCTCGGCGCTGACTCGCTGGACACCGTCGAGCTCATGATGGAGCTCGAGGAGGCCTTCGGGGTCAGTATCGAGGATGAGGAAGCCGAGAAGATACAGACGGTGAAGGACGCCATCGACTATCTCGAGGCCAAGCTGGCAGACAAGTGACGGAAGGATGAGGAGGATACCCGGGGTCTAAACCATGGAACGAAGAAGAGTAGTGATTACAGGGCTCGGCGCAGTGACCTCGATAGGTCATAACGCGGAGGACTTCTGGAAGAGTTGTCAGGAAGGCAAGTCCGGCATCCAGACCATTGCCGCCTTCGACCCTGCCCAATTCGCCAGCCAGATAGCGGGGGAGGTCAGAGGTTTTGAGGCCACGGACTTTATAGACAAGAAAGAGGCGCGGCGCATGGACAGGTGCGTCCAGTTCGGTATTGTCTCTTCCGATATGGCCATCAAGGACGCGGCCCTGGACATGTCGAAAGCGGATGCCGACAGGGTCGGATGTATCATCGGTTCGGGTATCGGGGGTATTTCCACGTTCGAGACGCAGCATGAGGTGCTCCTGAATAGAGGGCCGTCAAGGGTGAGTCCCTTCTTTGTTCCCATGATGATCATAGACATGGTGCCCGGCATGATCTCCATAAGGCACGGGCTGAAGGGTCCCAACTTCGGCGTCGTATCGGCATGCGCCTCGGCGACTCATGCCATGGGAACTTGTATGAGGATCATACAGGACGGCGATGCCGACGTCATGATAACTGGGGGAGCCGAAGCCGCGGTCACTCCCATGACGGTTGCCGGATTCTCCTCGATGAAGGCTCTATCTACCAGAAACGACGACCCGCCCGCAGCCAGCAGGCCTTTTGATGCGGAGCGCGACGGTTTCGTGATCGGGGAGGGAACCGCCATGCTCGTGTTCGAGGAGCTCGAGCACGCCAGGAAGAGGGGGGCCCGCATACTTGCCGAGCTGACCGGCTACGGTGCAACGGGCGACGCCTATCATATGACGGCTCCGGCCCCTGGGGGTGAGGGGGGCGTGAGGTCGATGAGGGCCGCGCTGAATGAAAGCGGGATCGAACCCTCCGAAGTCTCATATATCAACGCACACGGCACTTCAACGCCGCATAACGATAAGCTGGAGACTGCGGCCATCAAGACCGTCTTCGGCGATGCGGCCGGGCGCATTCCGATAAGCTCCACCAAGTCGATGATCGGCCATCTTCTGGGCGCAGGCGGAGCGGTGGAGCTGGTTGCAACAGTGCTTTCCATAAGGGACGGCAAGGTGCATCCCACGATAAACCTTGAGAATCCGGATCCCGAGTGCGATCTGGATTACGTCCCTGAAGGGGTCCGGGATGTGGACGTGCGGGTCGCGCTCACCAACTCTTTCGGCTTTGGCGGGCATAACGCTACACTGGTAATTGAGAAGTACGAGGAGTGACTCGGCGGGGAACAACATGAAATGGCTCCTCAGTTCCATTGAAGGTTTCTTCAAGGGGAGAGGGGCGACGCGGGGTACAGGCGCGTCTCTGTCCTTTGCCCGGCGGTTCGGCATACACTTCTCCGACCCGTCCCTTCTTGAGACGGCGCTTACACACAGGTCCTACCTGGGCGAGAATCCCGAACGCCAGTCCAACGAGAGGCTTGAGTTCCTCGGGGACGCAGTACTCGACCTCGTAGCGAGCGACCATCTATTCCGAGTAATGGAAAACGCCGACGAGGGCGGTCTGACCCGGTCCAGGTCCAGGATCGTCAACAAGAACGTGCTGGGCAAGATCGGCATGGAGCTGGGCGTGCTGGATTTGCTTCTCTACGCGCGGGAGGAGATTCATAAGGACGAGCGTGCCCTCACGGCGCTGTCGGCCGATGCTATCGAAGCCATCATAGGGGCAATATATCTGGACAGGGGATTCTCCTCCGCATACAAGTTCGTCGAGAACAGCGTCTTTCCCTGCCTGAGCGAGCTGGCGCCTGAGGACCGCCAGGTGGACTATAAGAGCCGGCTGCAGGAAATATCGCAGGCCAGGTACAAGATATTGCCCGAGTACAAGACCCTGAGGAAAGTCGGCCCCGAGCACAGGAAAGTCTTCCACGTAAGCGTGCTCCTCAAGAAGAGGCCGTTTGGAGAGGGCTTCGGCAGGAGCAAGAAAGAGGCTGAGCAGGCAGCCGCCAGGCAGGCGATTGAGCAGCTTGAGGAGCATACTGAGGATTCGCCGGATCCCGGCGGATCCAAATTGACTTGACAGCCGCCCTTTTTCTCAAATAGATTCCAAGTAACAGCCTGCAATTACCTTATTTAGCAACTCACCAAGGAGGTTGGGAAGTCATGCGTATAGGTGTGCTTACAGGTGGGGGGGACTGCCCGGGCCTGAACGCGGTGATTCGGGCGGTCGTCAGGAAGGCCATGATGCAGTACGGGTGGGAAGTGATGGGCATCAAGAACGGCTGGTCGGGCTATCTTCACATGGACGTCGAAGCGCTGGACCTGGGCCGGGTTTCCGGTATCCTCCCTAAGGGGGGCACCATACTCGGCACAAGCCGTACCAATCCCTTCAAGACGGAGGGAGCGCAGGAGAAAATCTTAGAGAATACCAAGACGCTCGGCATAGACGCGACCGTCGCGATAGGAGGGGAAGACACGATCGGGGTGGCTTACGGCCTCTATAAGATGGGCCTTCCGATGGTCGGATGCCCCAAGACCATAGATAACGACCTGGGCGGCACCGATTACACCTTCGGTTTCGACACGGCAATCAACATAGCCACGGAGGCCATCGACCGGCTGCATACCACGGCCGAATCCCATCACCGCGTGATGGTGGTGGAGGTCATGGGGCGCCACACGGGCTGGATCGCCGTTTATGCGGGAATCGCGGGCGGAGCCGACGTCATTCTCATTCCCGAGCGGCCCTTCGAAATCGAAGAAGTCTGTGATCTTATAAGGAAGAGGCATGCCCGGGGAAAGAGCTTCAGTATCGTCGTGGTGGCGGAGGGCGCCGAGTTCAAGACCTCGGGTGACGACGAGTCCAGCATAGTGGTCCAGGACGCACCCCTTGACGACTTCGGCCACGTCAGGCTCGGGGGCGTGGGAAGCGTTGTCGGGCGTGAGATAGAGAAAAGAACCGGCTATGAAACAAGGGTCTCGGTTCTCGGTTACGTGCAGCGCGGCGGGACGCCCACCGCGTTTGACAGGGTTCTCGCGACGCGCTTCGGCGCCGGGGCGGTGGAACTGGTGAAGACGGGGAAGTTCGGGAATATGGTCGCGCTGAGCGGCAACAAGATTATCGCCGTTAGCATGGAAGAGGCGCTGAAGATGAAGACAGTGGACAGTGACCTGTATGAATTGGCCGGTCTGTTCTTCGGCTAGCCCGGGAGGTATGTGATGGCTCTGGTTTCATCCAAGGAGATTCTGGTTCCGGCCAGGGATGGCGGCTACGCGGTCGGGGCCTTCAACACCAGCAATCTGGAGATCACACAGGCGATTGTCGAGGCCGCCCGGGAGCTTGGATCGCCGGTGCTCGTTGCGACCTCATCGTCCGCGATAAAGTACGCAGGCTTCGACAATATCTACTGCACGGTGAAGAACCTCGCCGATGAGCTTGACGTGAAAGTGGCCCTTCATCTTGACCACGGGGCCGACCTCGAGATCTGCCAGGCCTGCCTCGACCATGGCTGGACTTCGCTCATGATAGACGCCTCCAAGCACAGCTTCGAGAAGAACATAGAAATTACCAGGAGCGTCGTCGAGGCCGCGCGCAAGTTCGACGTGCCCGTGGAGGCCGAGCTGGGAAAACTCACGGGCATCGAGGACGAAGTCGTGGTCAAGGAGAGAGACGCCTCGCTGACAGACCCGGACCAGGCAGTGGAGTTCGTGGAGAAGACCGGCTGCGATTACCTGGCAGTCGCCATCGGCACTTCGCATGGGGCGTACAAGTTCAAGGGCGAGCCGAGGCTGGACATAGACCGCCTTACCGAAATAGCCTCGAAGGTGGACATACCGCTGGTCCTGCACGGGGCGTCGTCAGTGCCGCCTGAAGTCCTGGAGCGGGCCTCCAGGTACGGGGCCAAACTCCCGGGGGCCAAAGGCGTACCCCTTGACGCAATCAGGGAGGCAATCGGCCACGGGATCGCCAAGATAAACATTGATACTGATCTCCGCCTGGCCTTCACCGGCGCGGTGCGACAGGTACTCACGGACAGCCCGGAGGTATTCGACCCCCGCAAGATAATCGGCGAGGGGCGCGAGGCCATAAAGCAGGTGGTCAAGTCAAAGATGGAGGCATTCGGCAGCGCCGGTAAGGCTTAGCGCCCGGACGGCGCGGGCCGCCGCTATAGATCAGGGCAGGGAATTCTTAAAAAAGAGGATACCCGGAAGGGAGGACCAGGATGGCAGTAAGGTGTGCGATCAACGGCTTCGGTAGAATCGGAAGGCTCGTCCTGAGAGCCGGGCTTGACGATCCGGATTTCGAGTTCGTCGCGGTAAACGATATAACTGACGCCAAGACGCTGGCGTATCTGGTCAAGTACGATAGCGTTCACGGTATCTGGGACAAGGAAGTCACGGCCGGGAGCGATTCCATCACCGCGGGCGGCAGGGAGATCAAGGTATTCAGCGAGAAAGACCCCGCCAGACTTCCCTGGAAGGACCTGGGCATCGACGTGGTCGTTGAGTCCACGGGCAAGTTCAGGACGCCGGAGGACGCGGCCAAGCACATCGAAGGCGGCGCCAGAAAGGTGCTGATCTCGGCGCCCTGGAAGGGAAAAAAGAGTGATGATGTGCTCACCGTCGTCATGGGGGTTAACGACGGCCTCTATGACCCCAAGAAACACAACATGCTCTCGACGGCTTCATGCACCACCAATTGCCTTGCGCCGGTCTGCAAGGTGCTCAATGACAATTTCGGCATGGTCAAAGGTCAGATGACAACGGTTCACGCCTACACCAACGACCAGAAGATCCTGGACCTTCCGCACAGCGACCTGCGCAGGGCGAGAGCGGCGGGCGTCTCCATCATCCCCACGTCGACGGGCGCGGCCAAGGCCATCGGGCTGGTTATCCCCGAACTCGACGGCAAGCTCTCGGCCATAGCCATGAGAGTGCCCACGGCAGACGGCTCGGTCGTCGACCTCAACGTGGAGGTGGGGAAATCGACGACGGCGGAGGAGATAAACGCGGCGTTCAAGAAGGCCAGCGAGACGGCGCCCCTAAAGGGCTATCTCCAGTACGCCACGGACCCGCTTGTCTCCATAGACATTGTGGGGAATCCCCATTCCTCGATTTTCGACTCGGGCATGACCAGCGTCTCCGGCGGCAATCTCGTCAAGGTGATCTCCTGGTATGACAATGAGTGGGGCTACGCCAACCGCATGGTGGACATGATGAACCTCATGGCCAAGGGCTAGAGGAGAGGCGGCAGAATGACAGGAAGCAGGTACTTCGAGAACAAGATGACCGTGAAGGATGTCGACTGCGCAGGCAAGAGAGTGCTCGTCCGTGTGGACTTCAACGTCCCGCTGGGCAAGGACGGCGGGGTAGCCGACGATTTCCGGATCAGGTCGGCGCTTCCTACCCTAGAGCATATTCTCAAGCAAGGCGCGAAACTCATTTTAATGTCGCATCTTGGCCGGCCCAAGGGTAAGCGGGTTCCCGACCTGTCGCTGGCGCCGGTGCGGGAGGCGCTGGAGTTGCTGCTCAAGGTCAGGGTCGAGTTCGCCGGGGACTGCATCGGGTCCGAGGTGGAAGCGGCGGCGGCCTCGCTGGCCGCGGGAGAGGTTCTCCTTCTTGAGAATCTCCGGTTTCATTCGGAGGAGACCGACAACGACCCCGAGTTCGCGAAGCAGCTCGCGGCCCTCGCTGATATTTACGTAAACGACGCTTTCGGCACGGCTCATCGCGCCCACGCGTCGACCGAGGGCATCACCCATTTCATCTCGCCCGCGGTCGCCGGATTCCTGCTTATGAAGGAGATCGAGTTTCTGGGAGGAGTGCTGGTCAAACCCGAGAAGCCATTTATCGCCATTCTCGGAGGGGCCAAGGTATCGGGCAAGATAGACGTGATCAAGAACCTCATGGACAAGGTCGACGGCATGCTCATAGGCGGGGGAATGGCAAATACATTCCTCAAAGCCGAGGGCGCCGAGATAGGCTCCTCGTTCTTCGAGGAGTCCTCGCTGGGGCTGGCGGGCGAGATCATGAAGATGGCCGAGTCCAGACAGGTCAAGTTTCTGCTTCCGGTGGACTACATTGCCGCCGACAAGGTTGAAGAGGGAGCGGCGACGACGGTGATAGAGCCCGGCCAGGACGTGCCCGTTGGTTACTCTCTCGTGGACGTGGGCCCGGCGACCGTGGCCCTGTTCGGAGAGGAAGTCAGGCGGGCGCGCACGGTATTCTGGAACGGCCCTATGGGAATCTTCGAAGTGGAGGACTTCTCTGGCGGAACCGTCGGCCTTTCGAAAGCAGTGGCCGAGGCGACGGCGGGCGGCACCGTGTCCATACTCGGCGGGGGCGACACAGCCAGCGCCGCCAGGAAGGCCGGGGTAGCCGACATGATGACCCATATATCCACGGGGGGCGGGGCCTCCCTGGAGTTCGTGGAAGGCAAGCAACTGCCGGGCATCGCGGCCCTGACGGGGAGAGGGGAGGTCTAGGCTTTGAATCTTGAAGTGCGCAAGCCCATCATAGCCGGCAACTGGAAGATGAACAAGACCATAGCCGGGGCCCGCAGCCTGGCCATAGAGGTCAGGAACAAGACGCTCAATCTCACCGACAGCGTTGAGGTAGTGGTCTGTCCGACCTTCACCGCGCTTGCGGCCGTTGCGGATGTGCTCAAGGGAAGTGGGGTCTGGCTGGGTGCCCAGAACCTCTACTGGGAGGAAAAGGGCGCGTATACCGGCGAGATCTCCGCGGGCATGCTGGTGGACGCGGGCTGCCGCTACGTAATACTCGGCCATTCCGAGCGCAGGAAGTATTTCGGTGAGACCGACGAGGGCGTCTCCAGGAAAGCTCATGCAGCGCTGGGGGCGGGCCTCAGTCCGTTCATATGCGTCGGCGAGACGCTTGATGAGCGGGAAGCCGGTGTGATGAAGGACGTGATCAGGGGACAGGTGCTCGGCTCGTTAAGAGACCTGAGCGAGGAGGATATCCTGCACGCGGTGCTGGCTTACGAGCCGGTCTGGGCAATAGGCACCGGCAAGACCGCCACACCCGAGGGGGCCCAGGAGGTCCATGCGTTCATAAGGAATATCCTGATTGACCTCTATGGCTTAGAGGTTGCGCTAAGGGTTCGTATACAGTATGGTGGTAGTGTCAAGCCGGATAACGTAAAGGACCTCATGGCTCAGCCCGATATAGACGGGGCTCTCGTCGGGGGCGCGAGTCTTGAGGCCGATTCGTTTGCGAAACTAGTTGCCTATAAGGGAGGCGATAAATAGACAATGCTTCAAGTGTTCTATTTCATCCATGTTCTCATCTGCATCGCGCTCGTAATCGTGGTGCTGCTTCAGACGGGTAAAGGCGCCGGCCTAGCGAGCGTATTCGGCTCGGCCGGTGGCGGTGGCGGAGGCGATACCCTGTTCGGCAGCAAGGGCTTCGGCGGTATGCTTGCGAAGGTGACCGGCGTGCTGGCGGTGCTGTTCATGGTGTCCTCCATCAGCCTGAGCCTCATTCCGATAAGCCGCGAATCCGCCCAGGATAGCGTGCTGGACAGGCTGGAGGGACCGGCGCCCGGGGCCCCGGTTCAGCAGCAGGCCCCGCCGCCCGCCCAGACGCCGGTTGAAGAGACGGCGCCTGAGGCGGAGACGCCTGGCGAACAGCCCGCGGAGGCGCCATCCGGAGGCGAGTAGCAGACAGTCTCCTGTTGACTGGAAGTACTCGCTGACTTAATATATGTTCGCTTTCCAAGCGTATGCCGGGGTGGTGGAACTGGTAGACACGTGCGCTTGAGGGGCGTATGGGTTCGCCCGTGGGGGTTCAAATCCCCCTCCCGGCACCACTCCTCCGGGGTCATCATCCGGGGTCAGGTCTTGAAATGCACATCACACTCATCATCCGGGGTCAGGCCTTGAAATGCACATCACACTCAGCGCGGACGCGAAGGCGTTCCGCCGAGGCTTCGTGTTGTAAAGAAGCCACCGGTGGAAAGCCGGGCAAACCGATGCGGTTTCCGGGATTCAGGCCTTGAAATGCACATTACCGGGAGGTCATTCTGCCTGACGATGAAGTGGTGATCACGCGAAGTACGGATATGGCTCCGGCAGAGACCAGGAGGAAGGGTCTCTTCGAGCGGCTTCTTCTCTCGGCCGACGACAGCCTATACCAGAATGTCGTTCTGTTCGACGCGCGGGAGGGCATGGAGGTCGAATACCACGCCATCGTGACCGGCGAGAGCCTCTTCATTATGAGCGGCGTGCACGAAGTCATACTCGAAGACCGCAGGGAGACCCTGACGGCCGGCGACATCGTATACTTCCCGCCGGGGTCGGAGCACGGCATGAAGTGCGTCGAAGCCGGCCGGTACCTGGCAATTTTCGCTCCCTCCAAAGCCGCCCTCAGCGAATAAAGAGGGCACCCCTCACGGGATGCCCTTTGAGTTCTTTTTTCATTCCGGGCTGCGCGCCCGGCGGTCCCCTAAATTCCCATCTCCCTGTAGAGAGCCTGCAGCTCCGCGATCTTATCTTCCAGCATGGTGAATCCCGATGACAGGACATCCGGGTCGAACATGTCGACGCCGGTGGTCTCCTTGACGATCTCGGGAGCGGGGCTGTCAAACCCTGACTCGAGAAGGGCGATGTACTTGTCGACGAATCCCGGCTCGGTGAGGATCTTCTCGGTGAAAACCATCGCCAGGGCCTGGGCGAAAACGTAATGCACGTAGTACATCGGGGATTCCCAGTAATGGCTGATCAGGGACCAGACGTTCTTGTACTCAGGATGCAGGTCGTAGTAGATGCTGTACGGGGTGACCGTCTCCCAGGCCAGCTCGTCCAGATCATCAGGGCCTTTGATCGAATCGTCCTCGATGCCTTCATAGATCTTGAGCTCGAGATGGGCGAACATGTTGTTCGTCAGCAGGCCGAGGATGTTCTCAAGGAACTGCTCCAGGTAGTATGTCTTGGTCTTGAGGTCGCTTTCATTCTCATAAAGGTAGAGCATGAGCAGAAGCTCGTTGGTCATGGCCGCGGCCTCGGTCACATAGGAGGGCCCGTCGGTGTAAGTCGGGAGTACGCCGGTCTTGCCCTGAATGGTGTGGTGCACGGCGTGGCCGCTCTCATGCGCCAGGCCGGATATGTCACTCAGGTAACCGTTATAGCTGAAAGAGAAGAACAGCCAGGTCCCCCTGGGCCAACCCGTCGCGAACATGCCCGTGACCCGCTTATCGCCGCCCACTATGTCCAGCCGGTGATTGGCCGGTTCCAGGAGCTTCCCGAGTTCGAGGAGATACTCCTCTCCGAGCGGCGAGAGCGACTGCTTGATTATGCCGGTTGCCTCGGTGATCGTGAAATGCGGCGTTACAAAGTCCTCGGGCTCGGCCGTCCTGTCCCAGATATAAAGGGTGTCATAGCCCGTAGCGGCCTTGATCTTCCTCGCCTTGACCTTATCGTATTCCTCCCTTATGTAGGCGTGCTCTGCGATCTCATCATAGTAGGCGGAGACGCCGTCGTAGGTGAGGAAGTCCTCGAAAAACTTGGAGTCCGGGTAGTTCCTGTAGCCGCGCATGGTGGCTACCTTGTCGTTGGCCTCGATGGCCTTTATGAGATTGAGGGCATAGAGATCGCGCTGCTCCGCCATGCTCCCGAAATAGCCCTCCCAGGCCCGTCTCCGAATGCTCCTGTCTTTGTTATTTATCAATGCGGAGTAGTTGATGTTGGTATTGAGCGTATCCCCGTCCACGACTATGTCCGGGAAGTCGGTCCTGTCAATGCAGGCCTGATAGAGCCGCTCCGACCAGCCCGTAAGATAAGGATAGAGCTCCGAAATCGTCTCCTCTCTCGGAAGCTCCAGCGTGTAGGGAATGAACCTCCTGGCCTGTTCGATGGCGAAAGCGAAGTCCTTGAGCTCGGGTTTCTCCCGGTAGAATCTCTCGAGGGTCGCGTCGTCTATGGTCTGTGTCTCGGTCATGACGAACTGGATCCTGGCGTCTAGCTCTCCCGAGGCCTGGTTGATCTTCTCATAGTACTCGTATTTATCCGTGTTTGTCGCGAAGGTGAGATAAGAGAATACCCAGAGCTTCCACCAGGTGGGGATTACCTCGTCACTCACCTGATAGGCCCTGTAGAGATTGTCGGCCGAATCTCCCAGCTTGCCCTTGAGGGCCGCCAGTTCGTCTATCTTCCCGGTGAGCCACTCAAGGTCGGCCTCAAACGCGGCACCATCGGCATAGAACATTCCGCTCAGGTCGAACTTGTAAGCGCCGCGGAGGTCGGCGGGTATGGCCTCGAAGTCCTCGGCGACAGCCGCGGCGGCGAGCGCCGCGAGGCATACAATCAGCAGGATGACACGCTTCCCCATTATTCGCTCCTTTCGTCAGGGGTTGATTCGGATCGGGGTACTCCATAGTCTATTCAATTAGCCCACAGTGGGCAAGCCTTTTGCTCGGCCGCCGCAACCCGCTTGACACAAGGGGGTTGGCGGGGTGATAATGCTACAAGCTCAAAGCCAAAAGAGGAGGTCCCGAGCCATGAGGAGAAGCCTGATGGGCCTGATTGCCGCGTCCGCCTTAATGGCCGCGATTCCATCAATCTCGTTCTCGCTGGGTCTGGGCGTCGTAGCCGGTGAGCCCACGGGAGTCAGTTTCAAGCAATGGCTGGCGGGCGGGAACGCGGTCGACGGCGCGCTTGCATGGTCTTTCGACGGCCCGGACGCTTTTGCCGTTCACATGGATTATCTCTACCATATGACAAGCGCGGGAGACGTCAGAATCCCCGGATGGAAATTCTACCTCGGGATCGGCGGGAGACTGAAGCTGGAGGAAGATGACAGCCGCCTGGGCGTGCGGGTGCCCCTGGGCATAAACTACCTCTTCAGGTCTTCGCCATTTGACTTCTTCATGGAGATCGGACCCATAATGGACCTGGCTCCGGCGACCGAGTTCACCATGAGCTTCGGGGTGGGAATACGCTACTTCTTCGGGCAGCCCTGGAAGACGGACATCCTTAAATAGCGAGGCCGGTGAGATGGGGACGTTCGCATGCGGTTACGTCGCGGTGGCCGGGAGACCCAACGTCGGCAAGTCCACGCTGACGAACAAGCTCCTCAACTTCCCGCTTTCGATCGTGACCCGCAAGCCCCAGACCACGAGGCAGAGACTGCTGGGGATTCTCACCGGCGAGGAATATCAGGTCATCTTCCTGGACACGCCCGGCATGCTTGTGCCCAGATACGCTCTCCAGAAGGTCATGAACGAGGCGGCCTGGGCTGCCGTAGAGGACGCCGACGTGGTTCTGCTTCTCACCGAGCCGGTCGCCGATGACTTCGACGGCGAGACGAATATACTGGACAGGCTCGGGAAGCTCGGCAAGAAGGTCATCCTCGCCATTAACAAGATCGACCTCATATCCAAGCCTTCGCTGCTTCCCCTGACCGAGCACTTCATGGGGCTCTATCCGTTCGAGGAGATAGTCCCCGTATCCGCCCTGAAGAGCGACGGCCTCGACATACTCAAGAAGGCCATCATAGCCGCCCTGCCCGAGCAGGCGCCTTTCTACCCGCCCGATGAGATAACCGACAAACCCATGCGCTTCTTCGCCGGCGAGATAGTCCGGCAGAAGGTATTCGAGCTCTACGGCGAGGAGATCCCCTACTCGGTTGCCGCCGTCGTGGACGAATACAAGGAGAGGGAGGGGAGCAAGGACTACATAAGGGTGGACGTCATAGCCGAGCGGGACACACAGAAGGCGATACTGATAGGCAGGAAGGGCGAAGCCGTCAAGAAACTCGGCCGGGCCGCAAGAGAGGCGATAGAGGCCTTCGTGGGGAAGCCCGTTTTTCTGGAGATCCGCGTCCAGGTCAGGAAGAACTGGCGCAAGGATGAGAATTCAGCCAGGCGCTACGGTCATCAGTAAGCGGATATGCAGCGGCGGTGCCGCTAATACATGAGAAAAGGGGTGGTCGGCAGACCACCCCTTGTAAGCAAGTCTCCGGTACAGCCTACAGCTTGGTCTCGGCGACGGCCTTCTTAACCGCCTCCAGAGAATTGCCCAGCGCTTCCTTCTCCTCGTCGGTGAGTTTGATCTCGAAGATCTTCTCGACACCGCCCGCGCCGATCATGACCGGCACGCCGATGAAGAACCCCTTTATCCCGTACTCGCCTTCGCAGAGCGCGGCGCAGGGGAATATGCGCTTCTTGTCCTTGAGATAGGACTCGGCCATTGAGATTGAGCTCGCGGCCGGGCTGAAGAAAGCGCTGCCGGTCTTGAGGAGACCGACGATCTCGGTGCCGGCCTTCCTGGTGCGCGTCACTATGGCCTCTATCTTGTCTTCAGACAGAAGCTCGGTAAGCGGTATGCCGCCAACGGTGACAAGCCTGGGAAGCGGAACCATCGTGGGTCCGTGGCCGCCAAGCACCGTGCCCCCGATGTCCTCCACCGAGCAGCCGAGCTCCATCGCCACGAAGGAGCGGAACCTGCCCGTGTCGAGCACGCCCGCCATGCCGACCACGCGGTTCTTCGGAAATCCCGTGAGCTTGTAGAACGAGTAGACCATGGCGTCGAGCGGGTTGGTGACCAGAATGTTGAACGAATCGGGTGCGTACTTCTTAACGTTTTCAGCGACATTGGTGATGATCTTGATGTTGGTATCCAGGAGGTCTTCCCTGGACATACCGGGCTTCCTGGGCAGGCCCGCCGTAATGATGTTGACGTCCGAGCCCTTGATCTGTGACCAGTCGGCCGTTCCCGTGAGCTTGACATCGCAGCCGAGAATAGGCGTCGACTCTGTGATGTCGAGCGCCTTGCCCTGGACGACGCTCTCAACATCCGGGATATCGACGATGGTTATGTCTCCCATTTCCTTCTGGGCAGCCAGGAGAGCCAGGATGCCGCCAATCTGCCCACCACCAATCAAACAAATCTTCTTCCGCGCCACTTCTAAACCTCCTTCTGAGTTGGCGTCCCTTCCACCTACGCAAACAAGGAATTCTACCAATGGGGGAGGGGATTGGCAACAGGTTTCGAGTGCCTTTTATTTGCCCCCCGGGCGGTCTCATGCAGGGCCGCTTGCGTTCTCCGGTCAGGCCCTGTAGCGGACGAACTCCCTCGTTCTGGCCAGCAGCGTGAGCGATACCGCGAGGCTCGCGACGCCGCCGATGCGGAACGCGTTTACCACCCCGAGCCACTCAGCTATGCGCCCCGACACGAGGTTGCCAAACGGCATGGAACCCAGGAAGACCAGAACATAGAAACTCATAATCCTGCCGCGCATGCGGTCGGGAATAGCCGTCTGGACAAGCGTGTTCATGCTCGCCGTCATCAATATCATTACCATGCCCATCAGAAAGCAGAGCACCGAGGCCACCGCGAAGCTGCGGGCGAACGACACCAGTATGATGACTGTGGGGAATAGTACGACGCCGCTGCTCGCCAGCACTCCCTTCTGCCTGACATTCCCCAGGGACGCCACCACAAGCGCCGAGAGCAGAGCGCCGGCTCCAACGGACGCCATGAGCCCGGCGTAGGTCCCCGAGCCGCCTCTCAATACGACATCGGCGAAGACGGGCAGAAGCGTGCCGTATGAGAAGGTGAAGAGGCTCGCGAAGGCGATTATGGTGATGCCGGTTCTCACGACCGGGTGGTTCCAGACGAAGCTGAGACCTTCCTTGAGCTCCTCCCAGTGGCTGCCGCGGTCTTCCACTTTCTCCATGGGAGGGAGGCGCATCTGGAGATAAGCTGCAATGACCGCGAGATAGGTGACGCCGTTAATGAGAAAGCAGCCGCCCGTTCCTATGTATTTGATCAGTATCCCCGCGAGCGCCGGCCCCACCAGCCTTGCCGCGTTGAATATGGTGGAATTGAGGGCTATCGCGTTCATGAGGTCCTCTTCGCCCACGAGCTCCTTATAAAAACTCTGCCGCGTCGGGGCGTCGAACGAGTGGGTCGCCCCCGCCAGCGCCCCCAGCACGACCACGTGCCAGAAAGTCACCCTTCCGGAGAGCGTAAGCCCGGCCAGGATGAAAGCCAGCACCATGGATATGACCTGGGTCACGATGAGTATGCGGCGCTTCTCTATCCTGTCGGCGAGCACCCCGGCAGTCAGGGAAAGGAAGATGACCGGGAGCCGGGTCGCGAAGCCGACCACCCCCAGGGCGAAAGCGGAACGGGTGATCTCGTAAACCAGCCAGCCCTGGGCGACCCACTGCATCCATGTGCCGCTCAGGGAAGTGACCTGGCCGAAGAAAAAGAGCCGGTAGTTGCGATGCCGCAGCGCGGCGAATGTTCTCCACCTGGAGACAACGCCGCCCGGCGCGGCCTCTGGCCTCGAGCCTGTCCGGCCGGGGACGGGTGTCTTCTCAGGCGTTACTGAGCCCACGTGCCTATCTTCATTGCGATGACGGTGACGAGCTTCACCAGATGGTCGAAGTCCCTGAGGCTCATTACCTCAACCGGCGAATGCACGTATCTGACCGGCACGGCGAGCGCGATCATCGCGGCCCCGTGCGTCTGGATGGCGGCCCCGTCCGTCGCGCCGCTCGTAACCGCGACCTGCGTGGGTATATTCGCCTTCTTCGCGACTTTGCCCACGTTCTCCATCATCGTCCTGGACGCGAATGCCATGCGGTCGAGCATCCGGAGCACGGGCCCGCCTCCGACTTCCACCGCGGAGAGGTGGTAGTCTACCATCGGCGCGTCCCCGGTCGTACAGGAGTCGATGGCCACCGCGAAGTCGGGTTTAAGCCGGTTACCCAGCGCCTGGGCCCCCCTGAGACCGAGCTCCTCCTGCACGGACCACGCGAAGGTGACGCGGTGCCTGAGTTTGGATACCTCGAGCGCGTCGAGCGCCATGATAAGAGCCGCGCAACCCATCCTGTCGTCCAGGGCGCGGGTCGCCACGAGATGGTTCTCGAGCAGGGAGAAGTGCTTTCTCATTATTATCGGGCAGAGTTTGGTGATCCCGAGGGCCTCGGTTTCATCGTCGGACCTGGTCCCCACGTCGATGAAGATGTCTTCGACCGGTATCACGCGGGACATCTCGCCCGCGCGGTCTTTCATGAGATGGGGAGGCTTGAGACCTATGACACCGGGTACGGGCGTCTTGCGGCCCCGGGCGTATATATCGACGGTTCTCCCGACGAGAATGCGGTCGTCGATTCCGCCTACCTTCCTGGCGCGCACGTAACCGCTGTTCTCAATATGGCTCACAATCAGCCCGATCTCGTCCATGTGGGCTACGAATATGGCGTGCCTGTCACCCTTGCCGAGCGTGAGCGTGAGATTGCCGAGGTTATCGACCTCGGTCCTGCCGTGCTTTTTAACCTTGTCCTCTATGAGTTCCCGGACCGGGTCCTCCCAGCCGGATACGCCGGGAGCGAAAATGAGCTCTCTGAGAAGTTCGACATGTTTCCTGAATTTGCCCTTCACCATTGGATCACCCCCGTCAGGCGTTGGAGTATAAATTCTATCGGGTGTCGGTGGCCTGGTCAAGCCCCGGCGAAGGTGTGTTGTGTAACGTATTGTGTGCGGAATTGAGTAGGTGATATAGACAAGGGGTGTAACCCTCAACCCTAACCCGGGCAGCAACCCGGAGAAAGGAGCTACACCCCATGCCACAAGAACTTGAC